>LSQX01000421.1_pt1 | contig 118606 bp, 107 predicted proteins | sample 654561 | NCBI WGS metagenome assembly LSQX01 (sample SAMN04489861, study PRJNA283612) | anaerobic digester metagenome | isolation source: 4 biogas reactors fed with cattle manure at either 37C or 55C with and... | place: Denmark: Kongens Lyngby | collected 2014
TCGGGCAGGAACATGCCCTTGACCGGATCGTAGAACTGCTCGATGGTTTTGCTGCTGATGAAACCGGCTGCTTTCAGGGCCTTGTAAATGTCACCCGACAGCTGTGTGTTTTCTTCACTGTGCGTGCTGTGCCAGTGGTCAAACTTGATGTGGAAACCATTCAGGTAAGTGGGACGTTCATTGGCATAACGGGCAACGAGTTCTTCCGGGCTGATGCCTTCTTTTTCGGCCTTGAGCATAATGGGAGCGCCATGGGCGTCATCGGCACCGACAAAATGAACGGTATGGCCCGACATGCGCATGGTGCGAACCCAGATATCGGCCTGGATGTATTCCATGATATGGCCAATATGAAATGAGCCGTTGGCATAAGGGAGTGCGGTGGTAACAAAAATCGTGCGTGTCATGAACAATTACAGTAAAAATTAAACAGTTGAATGATTTTAGACGAAAATGCCGGTTTTAACGGAACCGGCAGACTATTTTCCACCGGAAACGGGCGGAGTAAACACGAAAAGACAACAGAAAATCGTCGAAATCCTTCTATCTTACAGAAAAAGCCTAAATGAAAAACGGTTTCTTATTTTATTTCACGTATTTCAACGTCGGTCACGTCTTTGGCGCTGGTGGAAAATTTGCGTTTGTGGAATTTTTCCTGGAAGTCGGTTTGGGTCTGGCGGGCCCGTGTGCGTGATTGGGTCCAGAACTGGCCGGCAGAAAAATTTTGTCCGCGAACGCGGGCAATCACATACATAACACCCAGGGCAATGGCGGTTGATGCCATGAAGATGAATGCCATGCACAGGCCTACAATGGCCAGAATGACGAAGAGAATGCTTTTCAGGGTACTGTCTAGAAAATCTTTCATTGTGTATGGAAACCCCATGATAGTGGCAGGTTTATCTTCACCTGCTGATAATAAAAACGGTATGATTGACTATTCTACTCAAGTTAGTTTAAAAGTGATAAAACAATGCGTTTACAAATAAATACCATTCTTTCCGAGTTGCAGTCCGTGCGGGATCCACTTACTGGCATGTCCCTGGCTAAAAAGTTCAGGGAAAGAGACCTGGAAATCAAGGGTGATACCGTAGAAGTCAAATTGTTCCCGGGTTATTATCCTGCCGAAGATAAAAGCAATATCGAACAACAAATAACCAACGCCTGCACCAGGGCGGGCGCGGCTCAAACCCGGATCAATTACTTAGATGGTATCAAAAGCCACGTGGTTCAAGGGGGCTTGAAACCAATTGCATCAATAAAAAATATTATTGCGGTCGCTTCAGGCAAGGGTGGCGTAGGAAAAAGTACAACTTCTGTCAATTTGGCGCTGGCTCTGTCGCAGTCTGGTGCAAAAGTTGGTATTCTTGATGCGGATATTTATGGTCCCAGCCAGCCATTGATGTTGGGTGTTTCGGGTAAGCCGGAATCACGCGATGGCAAAAGCATGGAGCCTCTTGAGGCACATGGTGTTTATGTCAATTCGATTGGTTTCTTGATTGACGGGGACTCTCCGGCCATCATGCGTGGCCCCATGGTTGCACAGGCCCTGGAGCAATTGTTAAGGCAAACGAATTGGCCTGATCTGGATTATCTGATTGTGGATATGCCGCCCGGAACCGGCGATATTGCATTGACGCTGGCCCAGAAAGTGCCGGTTGTTGGTGCGGTTATTGTGACAACGCCACAGGACATTGCGCTGGCTGATGCCCGCAAAGGTCTGCGCATGTTCCAGAAGGTCAATGTGCCCATTTTGGGTGTTATTGAAAATATGTCCATGCATGTCTGTTCAAACTGTGGACACGTTGAGCCTTTGTTTGGTCATGACGGTGGGCGTAAAATGGCCCAGGAACTGGAGGTGCCATGGTTGGGCAGCTTGCCGCTTACATTGGCAGTGCGTGAGCAGACCGATTCGGGCAAGCCTACGGTGGTCTCGGACCCTGGCAGTGAAGCGGCTAGGTCATACCGTCACATTGCCCGAAAACTGGCGGTGACGGTTTCCGATTTGGCGGTAGATATGAGTGGCAAGTTTCCTTCAGTAGTGGTAAAACCGTTATGAAGTTAAATAATATGTAATACAACCCCGTTAACGATCCAATCCGATGCACTTTACAGCCCGGCACGTCATTTTTTTACCACTCCTCCTGTCCGCCACTTCAATGGCGTTTTCTGCTGGCAAGCCCGAGGTGGTGATTGATCCCAGTGGATTAAGTCCAGAAGTATTGAGAAGTGTTAATGATGGTATTAGTGCCGTGGTGCGTCTGGCTGATGATCAGGACGGTGGCGAAGCCGAGCGGATTCGCAGCCGGGGCCGTGAGGCCGTGATTTCCGCCCTTGCCACGCAAGGGTATTTTGCCCCCAAGGTGGACCTTGAAGTGGGTGAGGACGTGGCAGGTGAAACCTGGGATATTTATATTGAGCCTGGTAAGGTGTCCAGGGTGGCATCGGTGGAGAACCGCTTTTTGGGCAGTATCACCGGTGCCCAATATGTCCAGCGGGTAGAGGCCCTGAAAAAAAACTGGGGCTTGCCGGTGGGGGAAGATTTCATTAATGCCCGGTGGAGCGCCTCAAAAAGCGCCTTGCTTGAAGGTGTGATGGACCGCGACTTTTATCTTGCCCGCATGATCCACTCCCAGGCAGTGGTGAACCCCGAAACATCCACGGTTGATACCGTCACCGAGGTCAATAGTGGGCCGGCAGTCACCTTGGGCAATATCGAGGTCATTGGCCTGCGCCGTGTTCCCGAAAGTCTGGTGCGTCGTTATATCCGCTATAAACCGGGTGATCCCTTCGTTCAGGATCAACTTGATGAGTGGCAGCAGGCCTTGCAGTCAACCAACTTTTTCAGGGGGGCATTCGTTTCCCTGAAAACCCCTGAAGGCTCGGAAGTTTACGATATGGAACAGGTGGAGCTGCCGGTATCTGTTCGGGTAACTGAAGGTCCGGCAAGCTCTGTTGCCGGCTCCTTGGGGGTGGACGATATTAGTGGAATTCGAGTTGAAGGCCTGTATAAGCAAAATGTGGTTTGGGGGCTTCCGGTTATTATGGAAACCGGTGCCGGCTTCGATTTCAAGAGTCAGCGTGCCTTTCTTGATTTTACCTTGCCACCCAATTATGACGGATCAAGGGACAGTTTTGGGATCATGGCCCGTCATTCCGATATTCAAAATGAAGATGTCACCCGTTTTGGCCTGGGCTGGAAACGAAAGCGCGAATTCAAACTGGATCCGGAAAGCCGGGTTGATTATGAATCCAACTGGGGAGTGCTGGTTGCGTACGATTCTGTCAAGCGTGAAGATGAAGCGCGTTATTCTTTGCCAACTGTGGTGGGTACCTGGGATTTGTTGCGACGGGATCTTAATGACCGATACGATCCGCGTGACGGGAATCTGATTGCCCTGGGCCTGGGGGCCGGTATGACGCTGAACAAGCAGCAGACTTTTGGCCGGGTTGGTTTGCGGGTGCAGCAATGGTGGCCGGTGGGTAAACGGGATGTTTTTACGGTGCGGGCCGAGGCGGGACAGGTATTGGGCTCCAAAAATACGCCCATCCCTGATGACTTTGGCTACCGGACAGGTGGCCCCCGCTCCATTCGGGGCTATAAATACAATGAGTTTGGTCGTGATACGGGCAATGCCATTGTGGGCACCCGTTCGCTGGCGGTGGTGGGTGCCCAGTACATGCATTACTTTGATGACCGTTTTGGCATGAGTGTGTTTATCGATGCCGGTGACGCAGCGCCTTCTTTCCGGGACATGAAAATTGCCGTTGGCTATGGAGTGGGGGTGCTTGTCAAGACGCCAGCAGGGCCTTTATCGCTTGATTTGGCGTGGGGGCAGCGTGACCGTAAACTAAGACTGCACTTTTCTTTAGGGGTGGCATTTTGAGCAGGATCCGCGGGCATTTGAAAAATTGGCTTAACTGGAAAACCGGTCCTTTAGTGGTGCTTTTCCTGCTGGCCGCTTTTCTGTTCTGGGCATTGGGTACCAGTGCTGGCAGCAAATGGACTTTGCGTACTGTGCTCGCCCAGGTGGGCGGTGAAATGGATGAGGTTGAGGGGACAATCTGGCGCGGTCTTAAACTTGGGCGGCTGGTGCTTGATACACCTGAAGTAAGCGTGGTGGCAAACAATGCCCGTGTTCAGGTTCAATGGCTGGAGCTTTTCAATCGGCGTCTTAAAGTGACCCATATGGAAGTGGGAGACCTGGATATCCGCCTGTTGCCGGTGCCATCCCCAGAGCCAGAAACGGAATCGGGGCCTTTTACCATGCCGGGCCTGCCCGTCACCATAGAGGTGGATACCGTTCGCATAGGCAACTTTTCACTGGTGCAGGCCGATGGCAGTCATTTGCCGGTTGGTTTAAGCGGGTTTTGGGTTAGCAATTTGCGGGTTAACCAGGAACAGGCCAGCGGGAAAATTGACAGCGTGCATATCAGTCATGACCTGGTCAATAGTGACTTAAGTGGCAATCTTAAAATTACCCAACTCAAATCGCCCTGGCCATTGGAACTGGATCTTCAGGCCATGACATCCAGTGAAAACCGCGATTCCCCCATTTGTCTGGATCGTTTTCTGGTTACCTCCATATTCAGGGGGCAACATGGCAATCGTTGTACTTTTAATCTTGATCTGCAGGCACAGGGTTCGGCCGAGCGCCTGGGTATTGCCCTGGAAGGAAGTGGGCAGGGCGTAAATCTGGACGCCAATACCGTGTTAAACCTGTTTGCACCGGTTCCCCTGGAAAATGCACATTTGGCACTGGCACTTGAAAATGGTGCTTCGCTGGTGCTTAATGCCGAACTGAAAGAAAAACAGGGTATTGAGGGTACAGACCGGCTGGAGGGCAGTTTGCTGAGTAATCAGCTGGCCTTGCATCAACTGCTGGCCGGTGCCGTACCGGAGTCACTGTTAACTGCCCGTTTCGGCTTCAAGGCAGACTTTGCCGGGCTGGGCAGGTTGCATCAGTTGGATGTGCAGGCAAAGATAGATGCGGCCAGCCGCTGGAACCGACAGCCTTTGTCGGGTGATATCAACTTGCAGCTTAAGAATCTGTCTTCGGCCGATGCGATTTATATCGACAACGCGCATATTGATCTGGTTCAGGGCCGAAATAAAATCCGCTCATCGGGCGGCTTTGGTCATGCTGACAGCCGTTTGTTGCTGGATATCAATCTGCCTGAATTGGCCAGCCTGTGGCCGGGTCTTGAAGGCAGCGGCAGCGCCAATGCAGAGGTGAACGGCTCGTTGGCTAAGCATGGCGCATTTCTGAAAGCCACATTTGCTGAATCCAGGGTCAGGGAACTGGGCAAGGCACCTGTCAGTCTTGAAACCCGCCTTAACGGTGCGTTGATTCAAAATGAGCAGGGGCAGCCGGTGTGGCAGGGTGATATTGCCGGCCTGAGGCTGCAACATGCGAACATTCGCCTGGAGCAGCAGGATGCGTTGGCGCTTTATTTTGCCCCGGATGCCCGTGACCAGGAAAAGCAATGGTCAGTGGGGGCGTCGCAATTCAAGCTGGTTTTGAATGGCAAGCCGGCAACCCTGGCGCACCGGTTGTCTGAAGGCAGCCAGCGTGGCTGGAAAACACAGGGGGCGTTCTCTGATTTAACGCTTAGTCATTCCTTGATGACTGATATCCAGCAGGCCCTGGCAGGTGGAAACGACGCAAAACCGGTGGCTGCAAAAGCCAAACAAATCGCCGATGTTGTTTACGATGGTAATTGGGATTTCCAGCAAGTGCAGGCCTTGACCGGTACGGTCAATTTGCAGCGTACCGCAGGCGATAGCATTTTGCCACTGGCGGTAACCATTCCTCTGGACTTCAATACCCTGGCGATTCAGGTGAAAGAAACCCATCAGCTTGATGAGTCCCCACTGATGGTCATTGGTGCTACCGGGCAGGGCAACAAGTCTTCCCTGGATATGAGCCTGAATCTTGATCTGGACTCGCCTTTTCCTTTACGGGATGGCCATGTAAACCTGGGCCTTACTGATAACTCCCGCCTGCAGCTGAAAACCGTGGTGCATGAAAACCAGGGTGAAAACAGCGGGGATAAAATCAGTACCACGTTACACATGCAAGACCTGGCGCTGGACAAACTGCTGGCGGGCGCAGTGCCCCCGGCCTTATTGAATACCGATATTCGTGTGGACATAGATTTGCTGGATCAACAGGAAATCAGGAGTGTGGTGCTTGATGCCCGTTTCAGCCCGCCAAGCCGGTGGAACAATCAGCCCCTGGACGGGCATTTGAAAACCCGTATTGATACCAGTGGCTTGTTTGCGTCCACCCCGGTTGGTATTGATCCTTCAGCACCGCAAGCGGTCAGGGCCAATTATGAAAACCTGAGCGTGTCAGAGACCGATATTTACCTGGTGCAGGGCAATAACCGGATAGCCGGTTCGGGCGGTTTTGGACAGGCACACAGCCAGTTGGCGCTTGATGTGAATGCGCCCACACTGGCCTCATTCTGGCCAGGTTTGCCGGGCAGCATTCATTTCAATGGTGTTCTGGATGGTAATTTGCCGAATCACAAGCTGGCTTTGCAGGCCATGTATGCCGATGCCGCCGATAATCGTCTTGGCAAGGCACCGGTCACTCTGAATCTGGATCTTCGCGGACGCTGGGCCAGTGCCCGGGAAGGCAATAGCTGGGTGGGTACCCTTGGCGTACTGGATGCCAAACATGCCGGTATCCGGCTGTTGCAAACTTCACCTTTGTCGTTTTCGCTGATGCCTTCCGCGGTTGGTGATATGCAGTGGACGGTTGGTCCATCTGCCTTAAGCCTTGAATTGCCCGATGATCATCGGGTGTCCATCTTGCAGGAAGGGGCCCGGGGCAGTAACGGGAAATGGCAAACCAGCGGAGCCATCAAGGATTTGGCCATTAGCCCTGAACTGATTGATCAGGTAAGACAATTAATAGATCCAGCCCTGAAACAAAAACTGGCCAGCGCCAATGGTAAAAAGAAAGAAGAACGTAGGGAAGTGGTGCTGGATGCCGACTGGAATTTGGACTTTGACCGGTTCTTGCTAGGGAGTTTGAATCTTGAGCGAACCAATGGTACCGGTGTTTTGCCGTTTGCCACACCGATACCACTTGATTTTCATGCGTTAAGCCTGGATATCACGCAGCAGCCGGGTGGTGAAGGCCAGGGTGATCTTATCCACCTGAGCGCTTTGGGTCAGGGTGAGAAATCAAGCCTGAGTGCCAATATCAATGCCGATATGCTGTCTGCCTATTACTTGAATGATGCTGATATCAGTGTCAGTCTTCCTGATGGCTCTGCCTTGCAAACCCGGGTAACGGTAACGCCCAATGAGGCCAATCGCTCGTATCGTATTCTGGGTTCATTGGCCACGCAAAAGCTGGCGCTGGGTAAACTGCTTGAAGGCATTATTCCTTCTTCAGTGGTTGGGGCAAGGCTGGAGCTGGATTCGGAACTGTCTCCGGATGTTGGTCTTTTGAATGTGTCAGTCAAAGGGGATATTGACCAGGGCAGTCAGTGGAATAAGCAGAAACTGGCAGGCAAGTTTGATGTTGCCCTGTTGCGCCAACTGGGTTCATCCGGTGGTGTGGCTGTTGGTGCGATTGATCCACATGTTTATACCATTCCCAGGGCCGATATCAACCTGACGTTGGGCGGCAGTGCCATCAAGTCAGCAGGTGCTTTCGGGCAGGCCACTGATAAACTGAGCTTGTCGGTGAATGCTCCGCGGTTTTCCGATTTCTGGCCAGGTTTGCCGGGCAGCCTGGTTTTGAATGGCAATCTCGATGGTTCGCTTGCCAGTCACGTGCTTGGGCTTAAAGGCACGTTTTCACAGGGCAAGTCAACAGAATTGGGTCGGGCACCGGTTGGTTTTGATGTAGGGTTAAAGGGCTTCTGGGGAGAACTGGCTGCGGGCGCTGATGGCTGGAAGGGTACCCTTGAGCGGCTCCAGGTTTCACATGCCGGATTCTCGGCCAATCAGGAAAAACCGCTGGAGGCCATGCTCCTGCCTGCCGGGGCGGGGGGCAAGCCTGAGTGGCAACTGGGTGTGTCCCAGTTAAGGATTGGCCTGCCAGGCAAGCATGAAGTGGTGATCAACCAAGAGGGTGCCAGTGGCCGGGATGGACACTGGGCCAGCAAGGGGTCTATCAATCGCCTCTTAATTAATCCTGCTTTGGTCAAAGACATGCAGGAAGTGCTGGGTATGTTGGAAAACAACAAGAAGAGCAACGGGAGGATTGTCGACAATCGCAAGAAGCAGGCTGTTGATGAAAACCTGCTCTTTGATTTTGACTGGGATCTGCAGTTTAATGGTACCCTGGCAGGTACGGCCAACCTGAAGCGGATTGGCGGTGATTTCGTGGTTCCTCTTCAGAATCCCCTGGCATTGGGTTTGAAGCAAATGTCCCTGGCTGTCAAGGCTAATCCGGTATCAGGAACCCAAAGTCAGGTATCGGCCGATCTGCTTATTGATACCCGGGACAAAGGTACCCTGACAGCCCGTGTCAATAGTCGCATGAATGGCATGACGCCTGATATCAATGGTGGGACCAGCGTTGCCCTTAAAGGCCGGCTGGACGATATTGCCTGGCTTTCCGCTTTCACCGGAGAGCTGCTTGACCTGGGGGGCAGTATCAATCTTGATATGACGGCGCAAAGCAGTACATCGGGTCAATGGTCAACCTCAGGATCGGTAACGGGCAATAAAGTGAGGGTTGTGCAAATTGAAAATGGGGTGCGCCTGCTGGACGGGACACTTAATGGTACTTTCCGCAATAATGAATTTGTGATCAACACCCTGCATTTTCCTTCGGTCATCCGGGTGGTGCCAACCGAGTGGCGTACCCGGCAATGGATTGAAGAAAACCCGCCGGCCCAGAAAGGCAGCATGAATATTACCGGTCGCTGGAACCTGATGACAGCCAAGGGTAATGCCAAGGTAGTGCTTGAATATTATCCGATCGTACAACGGGCTGACCGTTTTGCCATGGTCAGTGGCAGTGTTGATATTGATGCCAGCCTGCCTAATATTGATATTGATGGCAAGGTAACGGTCGATGCCGGGTGGGCCAGTATTGATATTCTTGGTACTGTCCCCACGGTGGATAGCGACGTGGTTGTGCTTCAGCCTGGCCAGAAAGAGGTGGTGCCAAGTCAGTCCACCACAAACCTGAATCTGGATTTTACGGTTGATTTGGGGCCGCGGTTTTATCTGGTGGGCATGGGCCTGAACTCGGGTCTTGTGGGTGACCTGAATATTACTCAACGAGATGGTCGCCTGACGGCATTAGGGGCATTTCGCACCCGTGGTGGTGCCATCGAGGCGTATGGACAGCGTTTGCAAATTCGTCGCGGACGGATCACCTTTCAGGGCAATATTGAAAATCCGGTGCTGGATATTGAAGCCATCCGGACCGGTCTCGAGGTAGAGGCCGGTTTGCGAGTGGTGGGCACGGCCAGAAGACCACGGATTACGCTGGTCTCTTATCCTGATGTGAGCGAAGTTGAAAAATTGTCCTGGCTGATTATGGGGCGTGGCCCTGACAGTAACGGTGGGGATATTGCCTTGCTGTTTTCGGTGGGGTCATCCATCTTGGGGGGTGGTGAGCCTTTTTACCGGCAATTGGGGATAGATGATGTGGCCGTGCGTACCGGTGACTTGGGCAAATCAGGCAGTGTTTTGCCTGAGCAAACTGTGGCCTCCGGTCTGGAGTTTGATTCTTCCAGTAATTTGTCAACCCAGTTTTTTGTTGCCAGCAAGAAATTCGCCAATGGGGTGACTGTCAGTGTGGAACAGGCTTTGGCAGGAACCGGTACGGTAGTCAAGGCCAGTTATAAACTGTTCAGATATATAACGGTTGATGCAAAAGTGGGTACAACGAATGGTATTGAATTTGTCTATCGGCGTTTTTTCCGGGATTGAGGGAAATCAGAGTTGCCGGTCTTCAGGTAAGGCTACAATTCTATATTCAATTTATGAAGCCGGTTTTGGCGAAAGACAAAATCGGTTTGTGCAATTTCACTGAGAGTAAGGCAATGAGCATAAAGAATGATCGTTGGATCCGGGAGGCATCGGCTGCCGGTATGATCGAACCCTTCGAACCGGGGCAGGTTCGCTCGGTAAATGGTGAGAAAATCGTCAGCTATGGTACCAGCAGCTACGGCTATGATGTCCGTTGTGCCAATGAGTTCAAGATTTTTACCAATATCAACTCCACGATTGTCGACCCCAAGTCATTTGATGAAAAATCATTTGTTGATTTTGTGGGTGATGTATGCATTATTCCGCCCAATTCCTTTGCTCTGGCCCGTACGGTGGAGTATTTCAGGATTCCCCGCAACGTGCTGACCATTTGTCTGGGCAAAAGCACCTATGCCCGCTGTGGAATTATCGTCAATGTCACGCCCCTCGAACCCGAATGGGAAGGCCATGTGACGCTTGAATTTTCAAACACCACTCCTTTGCCGGCCAAAATTTATGCCGGTGAAGGCTGTGCCCAAATGCTGTTTCTGGAAAGTGATGAAGAATGTGAGACTTCATATAAAGACCGTGGCGGCAAGTATCAGGGTCAACAGGGCGTAACACTGCCAAGAACATAATAGTTGCTCACCGTATTGTGAGTGAAGGAGTTTCGAATGAAGTTTCGCTTTCCCATCGTTATTATTGACGAAGATTTTCGCTCGGAAAGTGCTTCCGGGTTTGGTGTACGAGCCCTGGCCGATGCCATCAAGGCGGAAGGGGTAGAGGTGCTAGCCGTGACCAGCTATGGGGATCTCAGTTCGTTTGCCCAGCAGCAAAGCCGGGCCAGTGCCTTTATTTTATCCATTGACGACGAAGAGTTTGATGTGGATTCTCCCGAAGACGTTGCGTTTGCGATTAAGAACCTGCGGTCGTTCATTGGCGAATTGCGTTTTCGTAATGCTGAAATTCCGATTTACCTGTACGGTGAAACCAGAACTTCCCAGCATATCCCCAATGATATTTTGCGGGAATTGCATGGTTTCATTCATATGTTTGAAGACACGCCCGAGTTCGTGGCACGCCATATTATCCGCGAAGCGCGCAGCTATCAGGACAGCCTGCCACCACCGTTTTTCCGTGAGTTGGTTAAATATGCCCAGGATGGCTCTTATTCCTGGCACTGCCCGGGCCATTCGGGTGGGGTTGCCTTCCTGAAAAGTCCGGTAGGTCAAATGTTTCACCAGTTTTTTGGTGAAAACATGCTGCGTGCCGACGTTTGTAATGCGGTCGAAGAATTGGGGCAGTTACTGGATCATACCGGACCGATTGCCGAATCAGAAAAAAACGCGGCCCGTATTTTTCATGCCGATCATTGCTTTTTTGTGACTAACGGTACGTCCACTTCCAATAAAGTGGTGTGGCATGCCAACGTTGCGTCCAATGATGTGGTGGTGGTAGACCGTAACTGTCACAAATCCATTTTGCATGCCATTACCATGACGGGTGCCATTCCTGTGTTTTTGCGTCCAACACGCAATCACCTGGGGATTATCGGTCCGATTCCCCTTGAGGAGTTCGAGCCTGAAAACATCATGAAGAAAATAGAGGCCAATCCGTTTGCCCGCAATGCGCTTAACAAGAAGCCGCAAATCCTGACGCTTACCCAAAGTACGTATGACGGCGTTATTTATAACGTTGAAATGATCAAGGAAAGGCTGGGTGATATGGTTGAAAACCTGCATTTCGATGAAGCATGGTTGCCGCATGCTGCTTTTCATGAGTTCTACAACAATATGCATGCCATTGGTGAAGGACGTCCGCGCAGCAAGAATGCCATGGTGTATGCCACGCATTCCACCCATAAACTGCTGGCGGGTATTTCACAGGCTTCCCAGATTGTGGTGCAAGAATCCGAAACCCGCGAACTGGACCGCAATATCTTCAATGAAGCTTATTTGATGCATACCTCAACCTCTCCCCAGTACGCGATCATTGCTTCCTGTGATGTGGCGGCAGCCATGATGGAGCCGCCGGGTGGTACCGCCCTGGTAGAGGAAAGCATCCGCGAAGCCATGGATTTTCGTCGTGCCATGCGTAAAGTCGCTTCTGAATATGGCAAGGATGACTGGTGGTTCAGGGTATGGGGTCCCAACCGTCTGGTGGCTGATGATATTGGTACACAGGAAGACTGGTTCCTGCGTTCAGGCGAGGAATGGCACGGTTTTGGTGATCTGGCCGAAGGCTTTAACATGCTTGACCCGATCAAGGCCACCATTGTGACACCGGGCCTGAATATCAATGGCAGTTTTGATGCCACCGGCATTCCGGCGGCACTGGTTTCCAAGTACCTGACCGAGCACGGTATTGTGGTTGAAAAAACCGGACTGTACTCTTTCTTCATCCTGTTTACCATTGGCATTACCAAAGGCCGCTGGAATACCATGCTGACGGCATTGCAGCAGTTCAAGGATGATTACGACCGAAATCAACCCCTGTGGCGTATCATGCCCGATTTTTGCGCGAACCATAAGCAGTACGAACATATGGGTCTGCGCGATTTATGCCAGATGATTCACGAGGCATACCGGGATCATGACGTGGCCCGCCTGACCACCGAAGTGTATTTAAGTGATATGGTGCCCGCGCTCAAACCATCCGATGCTTTCGACAAGATGGCGCATCGGGACGTTGAAAGGGTGAGCATTGATGATCTTGAAGGAAGGGTAACCGGTGTTTTGTTAACCCCTTATCCTCCGGGTATCCCCCTGTTGATTCCAGGCGAGCGCTTCAATAAAACCATTGTGGAGTACTTGCAGTTTGCCCGTTCTTTCAACGCAAAATTCCCCGGTTTTGAAACGTTCATTCATGGTTTGGGTACTGACGTTGATAAAAACGGCAATACCCGTCTGTATGTGGATTGTCTGAAGCTTGATGAGTAACGGTACGGTGTTTGACGTTGCCATCATTGGTGCGGGGGCGGCAGGCATGATGTGTGCCGCTGTCGCCGGCCAGCGTGGCCGGAAAGTGGTATTAATTGATCATGCCACCAAGCTGGCCGAGAAAATTCGTATCTCTGGCGGTGGTCGATGCAATTTCACCAATCTGGGGACCACCTACCAGCAGTTCATTTCCAGCAATGTCCGGTTTTGCCGCTCGGCCCTGTCGGCCTATACTCCGCAGGATTTTCTGGCCCTGCTGGCGAAATACAGGATAGCCTGGCATGAAAAGCACAAGGGGCAGCTGTTTTGCGATCACTCCAGTGAGGACATTATTCATGTTCTGCGTACTGAATGTGATCTGGGCAAGGTGGCCTGGCGTATGGGGTGTACCGTCAATGAGATCCAACGGCCGGAAGAGCAGTCATTTGTGCTGCACACATCAGCGGGAACGATTCGTGCCGCAAAGCTGGTAGTGGCCACTGGCGGGATGGCCATTCCCCAGCTGGGTGCCAGTGACTATGGCATGAAAATCGCCCGCCAGTTTGGCCTGAAAGTGGTGGAGCCCCGTCCGGCCCTGGTGCCCCTGACATTTGATGCTGACACCTGGCGGCGTTTCAGTACGCTGGCGGGTGTGTCACTTGAAGCGGTGGTGGCGACCGGTAGCGGTAAAAAGAAACCGCAGTTTCATGAAGATCTGCTGTTTACCCATCGAGGTTTATCGGGGCCTGCCATTTTACAGATTTCCAGCTATTGGGAGCCAGGCAGCCCCATCATGCTTGATCTGCAACCAGAGCAGGATCTTGAGTCTGCATTGATTGAAAAGAAATCGGGCAGCCGCCAGCAGTTGTTAACCGTATTGGGTAATATGTGGCCCAAACGGCTGGCAGAGTGTTGGCTTGAAAACCTGGGCATTGCCCATGATACGCGCCTGGCTGATATGCCCGACAAAAAAATAAGAGAGTTGGCCACCCTGATTCATGACTGGCAATTAATACCAACCGGTACGGCCGGGTATAAAAAAGCCGAAGTCATGAAAGGGGGGGTGGATACCGCAGAGCTGGATCAGAAAACCATGGAATCCAAAAAACTGCCAGGCCTGTATTTTATAGGTGAAGTGGTTGATGTAACAGGTTGGCTGGGTGGTTATAATTTCCAGTGGGCCTGGGCATCCGGAGTGGCCTGCGGGCAGGTGCTTTAATCTTTGAAAACAAGCAGCCTGCAAGGCTTGGCCAAAAAGTTTATAAATCTATATTGGCTATTTTGGTGGCGGCAATTTTGATTTCACGACCACTGGGTGAGTAGCCGGTCATTTCAAAGCCGGTTTCGGTTTTGACACCGGTCAGGGACAGGTCAAAGGCATCGTTGGTGGTGCCGAATGCTTCGTTGGTCTGGGCTTTATAGGCCTTGATTTTCAGGTTGGCCACCACTTCATCAGGTGTAGTGGCCTGAATGGTTCCAGAGTAAAGATAATTGGCATCTCCACCACGGATACGGGCATCTTCAATAACGGTAATGCCGGGGTTTGTCTTTGATTCAGCAATCAGGGTTGCATAAAAACCATTATCCATAGTTGGCTCCTTTTGGTTGTAATCGGGTCTACATTAACAGACTTTTCATGATAGTGATATGACAAAAATACGTAGACCCGTTAAATGATTGGTACTTGGTAAAACCAGGAGGTTAGTTTGTAACATGAATCAGTCTGGTGGGCAGTTCTGGTAAATACCTAGAAAACAGCTTATTTATTGCCGTTAATTAGTAATATAATTTTCAGAAATGGGAGGTTCAGGTAGTTATTTGCATGGCCTTGCCATATCCGGGCAGTTTCTTTGCCAATCAATAAAATACCAATCAGGGTTTCCCCATGTCATCTGAAAATCTTCAATTTACCCCTTTGCACGACACGCATGTTTCGCTGGGCGCCAAAATGGTGGATTTTGGCGGCTGGGACATGCCGGTGTCCTATGGTTCACAAATCGAAGAGCATCACGCGGTGCGCAATGCCGTGGGGATGTTCGACGTTTCCCACATGTTGAATATCGATGTTTCCGGGGCGGGGTCATTTGATTTCTTGCGCCATGTGCTGGCCAATGATGTGGCCAGGCTCACTGTTCCAGGCAAGGCTTTATACAGTTGCATGCTCAACCCCGAAGGAGGGGTGATTGATGATTTGATTGTGTATTTCTTTGCGCCTGATAACTGGCGTTTGGTGGTCAATGCCGGCAGGGCCGGGGTTGATGTGGCCTGGCTGCAGGCGCAGGCTCAACAAGAGGGGCCAGGGCAGGTCGTGATTACACCCCGTCATGACCTGGCCATGATTGCCGTGCAGGGGCCGCATGCCCGGGAGAAGGTCTGGAATGTCCGTTCCGGCCTGAAAACGCAAACCGAATCCCTGACACCTTTTACAGCGGTCTTTATTGAGCCGGATTTCATGGTGGCCCGTACCGGCTACACCGGAGAAGACGGTTTTGAAATCGTGATGCCTGCCACACAGGTGGTGGCTTTCTGGAATGATCTGCTGGCTCAGGGGGTAAAACCGTGTGGCCTGGGTGCCCGTGATACCTTGCGCCTTGAGGCCGGCATGAATTTATACGGTCAGGATATGGATGAAACCATCCAGCCCGCCCAGGCGGGTTTGGCCTGGACGGTCAGTTTTAAAGACGAAGCCCGTGATTTTATTGGCCGCCAGGCCATTTCCCAGGATCCAAAGCGCAATGCTTTTATGGGCATCAAGCTGAATGAGCGCGGTGTGATGCGGTCTCATATGAAAGTCAGGACCGAATTGGGCGAGGGCGGGATTACCAGTGGTACCATGTCACCCACTTTAGGATTTTCCATCGGTTTTGCCCGTTTGCCTGAAGGCGTTCAGGCCGGTGACCCGGTCCAGGTGGAGCTGCGTGGCAAATGGCTGCCGGCAACCTTGTGCGCCTTGCCTTTTGTGCGACATGGCAAGCCATTAGTGTCTTGATCCGGCGGTTTTGCGGCTCACGGGTCTTGGAAATCTTGAACAAATCAGTGTCAATATTACGTTTAAAACGTGCTTGTTATAAATTTTACGTTTAAAACGTGTTTGTTATATATAAATAAATTTGTCAATCAGGAGTGATTAATCAATGAATTTGCCTACCGATCGTAAATATACCAAGACTCATGAATGGGTTTTGGCAGAAGGTGACGTATTCCTGGTCGGTATTACCGACAATGCACAGGATCAGTTGGGTGATCTGGTTTATGTGGGAGATGTGAATGTGGGTGATACCCTGAAGGCCGGTGAAACAGCGGCAGTGGTTGAGTCGGTCAAGGCCGCTTCAGATATTTATGCGCCTGTTGATGGTGAAATTGTGGCTTTTAATGAAAGCCTTGAAGAGGAGCCCAATTTGATCAACGAAGACGCTTACGCAAACTGGATCTTCAAGATAAAGCCCAATAACCCGGCAGATCTTGAAGCCTTGCTGGATGCCGCCGGTTATCAGGAGCAGGCTGAATAATCACCATTTTTATGGGATAAAGATATGTTGCGTACACATAAGGATGTGTCCCAGGCGTTTATTGGTCGACACGTAGGGCCTACCGAGGCCGAGCAGAAAAAAATGCTGTCTGTTATCGGGGCTGAAAGCCTGGGTGACCTGATTGAGGAAATTGTGCCTGCGGGTATTCGTCTGGCAGGCCCTCTGGCGCTGGATCATGCCCGCAGTGAAACCGATGTGCTGGCTGAACTCAAGCGTATTGCATCGGGCAATAAACTGTATCGGAACTATATCGGGCAGGGTTACTATGGCACACACACGCCGAATGTGATTTTGCGCAACATTCTTGAAAATCCGGCCTGGTATACCGCTTATACCCCTTATCAGCCTGAAATTTCCCAGGGCCGTTTGGAAGCCTTGCTGAATTTCCAGACAATGGTGGCTGATCTGACCGGATTGCCGGTGGCCAATGCCTCTTTGCTTGACGAAGCCACGGCTGCTGCCGAGGCCATGACCTTGGCAAAGCGGGTATCAAAATCCAAAAGCCAGGTGTTTTTTGTGTCCATGCATTGTCATCCGCAAACCATCGCGGTGGTTCGTACTCGTGCCGAAGCCCTGGGGATAGAGGTGGTTTGTGGCAATGAGCTGGAAGATATCCCGGATTGTTTTGGGGTATTGCTGCAGTATCCGCATAGTCTTGGCGGGGTACTTGATTACGCCAGTCTGACCATGGCCCTGCAGGCAAAAGGCACGGTTGTTGCCGTCGCTACCGATTTGCTGGCCCTGGCCATTTTGAAAGCCCCCGGTGAATGGCATGCCGATATTGCCGTTGGCAGTGCGCAGCGCTTTGGGGTGCCCTTGGGGTTTGGCGGTCCACACGCCGGGTTCATGGCCTGTAAAGATGCCTTCAAGCGCAATATGCCCGGCCGCCTGGTGGGGGTTTCGCTAGATGCCCAGGGGAACCCGGCATTAAGGTTGGCCTTGCAAACCCGTGAGCAGCATATTCGCCGTGAAAAGGCCACGTCCAATATTTGTACGGCCCAGGTCCTGCTGGCGGTAATGGCCAGCATGTATGCGGTTTATCATGGGGCTAATGGTATTCGTGCGATTGCGCAGCGGGTTTATGTGTGTACGCTGGTGTTAAAAGAAGCCCTGGCCCGACTGGGCTTGAGTACGGTTAACGATACTTTCTTTGATACCTTGCAGGTAAAAACAGCCTTGGCGGCTGAGGTGATCAAGGCAGCCCTGAATGCGCAAATCAATCTGCGTCAGCCTGACAATGACAGTTTTGCGGTGTCTCTGGATGAAACGGTAACGCTTGAAGATCTTCAGCAGCTGGTGAATGTGATTGCAGCCGGTGTTGGCAGGGCAGCGCCAGATGTGGCCGGGCTTTATGCCGAACTGGATGTTTTTGTGCCCAATAGTGTGGCCAGGCAGTCTGCCATTTTGTCGCATCCGGTTTTTTCCAGTATTCATTCCGAAACTGATATGCTGCGTTATTTACGCAGCCTTGCCGATAAAGATCTGGCTCTTGATCGCAGTATGATTCCATTGGGCTCCTGCACCATGAAACTGAATGCGACGGCAGAGATGATGCCCATTACCTGGCCCGAGTTTGCAAACCTGCATCCTTATGCACCGCGCGATCAGGCGGCCGGTTATCAGGAGCTGCTTGATCGTCTTTCGCATGCCTTGTGTGAGGTCACGGGCTACGATTCGATTAGTATGCAACCCAATTCAGGGGCCCAGGGAGAGTATGCAGGGCTTTTGGCGATTCGTGCCTATCATCAGGCCAATGGCCAGCATCAACGCAATGTTTGTCTGATTCCCGCGTCTGCGCATGGCACCAATCCGGCCTCGGCGCATTTGGCGGGCATGGATGTCGTGGTGGTTGCGACTGATGAAAATGGCAATGTGGATGTGAGTGATCTTAAGGTGAAGTTGGAAAAGCTGGGTGATCGGGTCGCGGCCTTGATGGTGACATATCCCTCTACGCATGGTGTGTTTGAAGAGGCGATTACCGAGATTTGCGAACTGGTGCATCAGGCAGGCGGGCAGGTTTATCTGGATGGTGCAAATATGAATGCAATGGTGGGGCTGGCCAAGCCAGGCCTGTTCGGTTCCGATGTGTCTCATCTTAACTTGCACAAGACGTTTTGTATTCCGCATGGCGGCGGTGGGCCAGGTGTGGGGCCGGTTGCGGTGCGTGCCCATTTGGCGCCCTATTTGCCAGGTGTGTTGGATGAGCGGGGGCATCGTGATGACCATGCGTTGATGGGGCCGGTGTCTGCGGCACCTTTCGGGTCTGCCAGTATTTTGCCCATTTCTTATGTGTATATCGCTTTAATGGGGGCCGAAGGCCTGAAACGGGCGACCGAGGTGGCTTTGCTGAATGCGAATTATATTGCGAAGCGGCTGGCGCCTTATTATCCGGTATTGTATTCGGGACGTAATGGGCGCGTTGCCCATGAGTGTATTCTGGATTTGCGTCCTGTTAAGGAAAGTAGCGGGATTACGGTGGATGATGTGGCCAAGCGTCTGGTGGACTATGGTTTTCATGCGCCCACGATGAGTTTTCCGGTGGCGGGTACGCTGATGGTTGAGCCGACCGAGTCGGAGAGCCTGAGGGAGTTGGATCGGTTCATTAATGCGATGATTGCGATTCGCAAGGAGATTGAGCAGGTCGAGAAGGGGCAGGTGGATGCGCAGGATAATGTGCTGGTGAATGCACCACATACGGCGCAGATGCTGGTGGCGGATGTTTGGGAACATGGTTATTCCCGTACCGAGGCGGCTTATCCGTATTCGGTGTCATCGGATGGCAAGTATTGGCCACCGGTGGCGCGGGTGGATAATGCTTATGGGGATCGGAATCTGGTTTGTACTTGTCCGCCGCTTAAGGACTATGTTTGATTTTGGTGATTTGAGTCTTTAGTTATTTGAGCCCGTTCTTTTTGAAAGGTGCGGATTCATCATTCAGGTTTGCTCTGACGCCGCTACGCGCCGGATTCGCTGCACCTGAACGATGAATCCGCTTTTCTTTGTTTTGGGCGGGTGGTTTCTTCTTGAAAGGGATGGTTTTCAGATTTGTGGCAGGCGAAGCCTGACGGGGTGGTTGTGTGCACCATCCCAGTCCCGGGTGGTTACACACAAACCCCAGTTCCCACGTTATTGGCAACCAGTCAGTTACGCTTTTTCGTAAATGACGAAGTCGTAGCTTAGGCCGTTTTCTTGGGGCTGGGTTTGCCGACTGGTTTCTTTCCAGCGGGTTTTGTCCAGGGCCGGGAAGTAGGTGTCGCCTTCAATGTTGGCGTGGATTTCGGTGGCATATATCTTGTCGCATTGGTCCAGGCTTAAGCGGAAGATTTGTTCGCCACCGATGATGAAGACATTTTCTACGCCGTCTGCGGTGGCGGCGGTGATGGCTGTTTCAAGGGTAGGGACGCATTCCGCACCGGTAGCCTGGTAGTCCTGATTGCGCGTGATGACGATGTTGCGTCTGCCAGGCAAGGGGCGACCCAGGGATTCCCAGGTTTTACGGCCCATGATAATGGGACTGCCCACGGTGGTTTTTTTGAAGTTGGCCAGGTCGCCCGGGATGTGCCATGGCATGGTGTTGTCTTTACCGATGACGTGGTTGTCGGTGTAGGCGACGATGATGTTTAAAGAGGTCATGTGCTTGGGTGTTTCTTACTGGATTAATGCTTGTTTATTGCTGTCTTGTGCCTGTTTAAACGGCCACGGGTGCCTTGATATGGGGGTGGTGCCGGTAATCCAGGATTTCGAAGTCTTCGTACTCGTACTCAAAAATGGATGCAGGCTTGCGTTTGATGTTGAGTTTGGGGTAGGGGAAGGGTTCGCGAGACAGTTGCAGTTCGACCTGTTCCAGGTGGTTGCTGTACAGGTGGCAGTCGCCGCCGGTCCAGATGAATTCGCCAACTTCCAGGTTGCATTGTTGGGCCACCATGTGGGTGAGCAGGGCGTAGCTGGCAATGTTAAAGGGAACGCCCAGGAAAATGTCGGCACTGCGCTGGTAAAGCTGACAGGATAATTTTCCTTCGGCTACGTAAAACTGGAAGAAGGCGTGACAGGGAGGCAGCTTCATTTTGCCGATGTCTGCCACGTTCCAGGCGGACACGATCAGGCGGCGTGAATCGGGGTTGTTTTTGATTTGTTCAATAACCTGGCTGATCTGGTCGATGTGTTCACCGTTAGGGGTGGGCCATGAGCGCCACTGTACACCGTAAACCGGGCCAAGGTTGCCGTTTTCATCGGCCCATTCGTCCCAAATGCTAACACCGCGTTCTTGCAGCCATTTGACGTTGGCGTCACCGCGCAGGAACCAGAGCAGTTCTATGAAGATGCTTTTGGTATGCAGCTTTTTGGTGGTGACCATGGGAAAGCCTTCGGTCAGGTCAAAGCGCATTTGATAACCGAAGACCGAACGGGTGCCGGTGCCGGTCCGGTCAGTTTTGCTGGCGCCGTTTTCATAGACGTGTCGCATGAGGTCTTCGTATTGACGCATGACTCAAGCCTCCAGGATTTTGGTTTCGTGCGTGATTTCGGCTGTTTTTTCCAGCATGGCAACGGCTGAGCAGTATTTGGTATGGGACAGGTTTACGGCCCGTTCAACGACTTTCTCAGACAGGTTTTTGCCTTTGACGGTAAACACGAAGTGGATTTTGGTGAAAACCTTGGGGTCGGTATCGGCCCGCTCGCCTGTAATGGCGACGCTGCAGTGGGAGATGTCCTGGCGGCCACGTTTCAGGATGAGTACCACGTCGTAGGCGGCACAGCCACCGGCACCGGTCAGTATCATTTCCATTGGGCGAGGGGCCAGGTTGTTGCCGCCTCCTTCGGGGGCGCCATCCATGGCAGTAACGTGGCCACTGCCGGTTTTTGAAACAAAAAGCATGCCCTCGGGGCCATTCCATTCAACGGTACACTGCATGTTAAGAGTCCTGAAATAACGATTTTCGCAAGAACAAGAGGCCTTGCCGGAATTTGTTGGTGAGATACCTGTCATTCTACTTGATTGGGCCGCATGGGGGCGGGCAGTTTGGCTCCGCTAGCAGAAAAGACAGGACTGAGTCGGCGATGGGTACAAGTCAAGTTTAAGGCAGTTGTGGTGCTTATATTGGAAAAGGCAAGATATAAACAGGAATGTTGACGGGTTTGGGGGGCAGGCGGGTTTCAATTGGCTAAAATAGATGGCTAGAATTCCGAACCATTCAGTATTACCGGAGATTGTTATGACTCAGAACATCACTAACACAGGAACGCAACCGGCTTTCCGTCGACAGCCATCAGGGCTTGATACTTTGTTTATCGAAGTTAACAAGGCGCTTGAGGTGCTTTCGGGGGCGGCACAGGCCACCCGTCCCAATCCGGCTGGTGAGCCTGATGTGACTGATCCTGAGTTGAGTGAGGCTGAAAAAAGGCATGCAGCCGGTTTGATGCGGGTCAATCATGTGGGAGAGGTATGTGCCCAGGCTTTGTATCGCGGTCAGTCAATCATGTGCAAAGACCCGCAGATCAGGCAGGTATTGCTGCATGCCGCCGAGGAAGAGGTGGATCATTTGTCCTGGTGTCATGATCGGCTTGGAGAGCTGAAAAGCCATACCAGCCTGTTGAATCCTTTGTGGTATGCCGGCTCGTTTACGCTGGGTGTCATGGCCAGTGTGGCTGGCGTGCCCAAAAATCTGGGTTTCATGGCAGAAACGGAAAGACAGGTTGAACAGCACCTTGAGTCACACCTGGCATCGTTACCTGCACAGGATGAGCGTTCACGTAAAATCGTGACACAGATGCGTGACGATGAAATAGGGCACAGGACCACGGCCGAGGTTAATGGAGCTGAAGAATTGCCGGCACCTGTCAAACAGGCCATGCGTTTTATGTCAAAAATCATGACGACTTTGGCCTACCGCGTGTGAATTTTGTTGTTTTTACAACATTCGTTACGATTTTCTTAGGGTTTACCTGTAATTTTTCTTGCATTGCACCATGAAATTCGGTTATAGTTACTACATCGGATGACGAAACACATTAAGAATTAAAAAAACATTCTAATGTGCGCTTCAGGAAAGCAGTCATGCCAAGGTTGTCTCCTCCACCCTCCTCCTTTGGTGGATTTTGCCCAAAATCGCAAGATTTTGGGCATTTTTTTTGCCTGTTCGCTATACAATAAGCAATAACTCATTTCGGATTTAAAATAAATAAGGGATATCTATTATTTCCTGTATGATTCGGATTTGTTTTATTGCTAATGCCAAAATCGGGTTTAAACTGAACCTTTTGGTTTGTCATTAGTCCTGAATGTTTTTTTGCGCCTTGGGTTTACTTTGAATTTTACTTGGCAATATTTATATATCAGCATAGTGGCCTTTATGGTGGGCGGCCTCATCGTTGCGTCCGAACGGTGGCATGGTGCCTATACCGGAGACTATGATCTCAATAAACCACAGGCCACGCATAAGCGATCAACCCCCCGCATTGGCGGGCTGGCGGTATTTGCCGGTACATTGGCCGGATTGCTGGTGCTGGGCCGTCCCGACAACACCACCCTTAACTGGTTATGGCCTGCCTTGTTCGTGGCTGCCATGCCGGTATTTGTGGCAGGTATTTTAGAAGACATTACCAAAGATATCGGTTCGGGCAAGCGCTTGCTGGCCGCTTTTGCATCGGCTGCGATTGCCTGGTGGTTTTTTGGTGGCGTCAGCCGGGTAGGCTTTTCATTTATAGATCTTATCCTGTCTTTCTGGCCCGTTTCTCTTTTGTTTACCATGATCGCGGTGGGCGGTTGCACGCATGCGCTTAATATTGTCGATGGCATGAATGGTCTGGCGGGCATGGTTGCCATGCTCATGGCCAGCTCTATTGCGTTGGTTGCTTACCAGGTCAATGATTTGGCGATTTTTGCCATTGCGCTGGCCATGGCTTCTTCCATTGTTGGTTTTTTTGTCTGGAACTTTCCTTTCGGTCGGGTGTTTCTGGGCGATGGTGGCGCCTATTTTATTGGCTTCATGCTGGCTGAACTGGCCGTATTGCTGGTCATACGCAATCCATCGGTATCGCCGTTTTATGCTTTGGCGGTGTTGTTTTATCCTGTCTTCGAAACCCTGTTTTCGATTTGGCGACGTCGCTTCAAACGCGGGGTTCCGGTTGACCAGCCCGATGCCTTGCATTTGCATCAGCTTATTTTTCGTCGCCTGGTACGGGTCACTTTCAGCCGTACGGGGCGTGATGCCGTGCCGGCTTTGTGTAATGCCTTGACCTCACCTTATCTGTGGGTGCTTACCTTGATTGGTCTGGTGCCTGCCACCATTTTCTGGGATGACGCGGTTTTGCTTTGTATCAGTATGCTGGTTTTTTCTTCGGTATATATTTGGCTTTATTCACGCCTGGTCGCATGGCGTTGTCCACGCTGGCTGTTGCTGCCTTCGGTTTCACGTAAACGATGACATTCGCAAAAGATATATTTCATCATCTTGGGTTTCTGGTTTTTCTGGATAACCCTGATTGTTACAATCAAAAATTCTGCAAAATTATTTAGCTATTCCTTTGGGAGAAATTCGTGCAAGTTCAAGATATTAAATTGGCAGTTATCGGCCTGGGCTACGTAGGATTGCCTTTAGCGGTTGAATTTGGCAAAAAAAGGCCGGTATTGGGGTTTGATATTAACCAAAGCCGTATTGCCGAACTGCAGGGCGGACAGGATCACACGCTGGAAGTCAGCAGCGAAGAACTTGCCGAAGCACCACACTTGCAATTCAGTGCCAATCAGGAAGATCTGGCCAAGGCCAATACTTTCATTGTGACGGTGCCCACTCCCATTGATGAATACAAGCGCCCCGATCTGACACCATTGGTAAAAGCCAGTGAAACCATTGGCAAGGTCCTGAAAAAAGGCGATATTGTCATTTATGAATCCACGGTCTATCCCGGTGCCACCGAAGAAGATTGTGTGCCGGTGCTGGAAAAATTCTCTGGTTTAAAGTACAACGTGGATTTTTTTGCCGGTTACAGCCCCGAGCGCATTAACCCGGGCGATAAGGCACACCGTGTTTCCACCATCAAGAAAGTCACTTCCGGCTCCACGCCTGAAGTGGCCGAGGTGGTTGACCAGTTATACCGTGAAATTATTGTTGCCGGTACCCATAAGGCCAGCAGCATTCGGGTGGCCGAAGCCGCCAAGGTGATTGAGAACACCCAGCGTGACGTGAATATTGCGCTCATCAATGAGCTGGCGCTTATTTTCAATAAAATGGGTATTGATACCGAGGCCGTGCTGGAAGCGGCGGGCACCAAATGGAATTTCCTGCCGTTCCGGCCCGGTCTGGTGGGCGGTCACTGCATTGGCGTTGATCCTTATTATTTAACCCACAAAGCCCAGTCCATTGGCTATCACCCTGAAATTATTCTGGCCGGTCGTCGCCTGAACGACAGCATGGGGCCTTATGTGGTGGCCCAGCTGGTTAAGGCCATGACGAAAAAATGCATCCAGGTCCAGGGTGCCAAAGTGCTGGTAATGGGCTTAACCTTCAAGGAAAATTGCCCCGACCTGCGCAATACCCGGGTGGTGGACATCCTTAAGGAGTTGGATGAATACAATATGGATGTCGATGTGTACGATCCATGGGTGGATGCCCAGGAAGCGCAGCGCGAGTATGGTGTGACTCCTGTCAGCCAGGTTCAGCAGGGTGTTTATGATGGCATCATTCTGGCCGTTTCCCATAAGCAGTTTGTGGAAATGGGTGCAGAGGCGATTCGTGCGCTGGGCAAACCTGTCCATGTTCTGTACGACCTGAAATACGTGTTAACGGCAGAACAGGCTGATATTCGTCTTTAATTGGGTAAAAGGAAAATAAAGCATGAGTCAGGCATTTGAAATGTTGAAAGCCGATTTACAGCGTCAGCCCCGTACATGGCTGGTAACCGGTTGTGCCGGTTTTATCGGCTCCAACCTGCTGGAAACGCTTTTGCGGCTTAATCAGAAAGTGGTTGGGCTGGACAACTTTGCAACCGGTTATCAGCATAATCTTGATGAAGTCCAGAGCCAGGTTTCCGACTCGCAATGGCGCAACTTCAATTTTATCGAAGGAGATATCCGCAACCTGGAAACCTGTCGCCAGGCATGTGAAGGTGTGGATATCGTGTTGCATCAGGCAGCCTTGGGTTCGGTGCCGCGTTCCATCAATGATCCCATTACCACCAATGAAGTGAATATTGGCGGCTTTCTCAACATGATGGTGGCGGCCCGTGATGCGGGGGTCACTTCATTTGTGTTTGCAGCTTCCAGCTCCACCTATGGTGATCACCCCGATTTGCCTAAAGTGGAAGATAAAATCGGCAATCCCTTGTCGCCTTATGCGGTAACCAAGTATGTCGATGAGCTGTATGCCAGTGTTTTTGCCCGTACCTATGGTTTCCGTTCAATTGGCCTGCGTTATTTCAATGTGTTTGGCAAACGCCAGGATCCTGATGGCGCTTATGCGGCCGTCATTCCCAAATGGACGGCTGCCATGATCAAGGGTGAAGATGTCCTGGTCAATGGTGATGGTGAAACCAGCCGTGATTTTTGCTTTGTGGATAATGCCGTACAGGCCAATCTGCTGGCGGGGGCCAATATGCCTGAAAGTGGTTTCGAGGTGTATAACGTGGCGGTTAATGCAAGAACCAGCCTGAATGAGTTGTTTTCCTACTTGTCTGCCACCTTGGCTGCCAATGGTATTCAGTATGACAAACAACCGGTTTACCGTGATTTTCGTCAGGGCGATGTGCGTCATTCACAGGCGGATATCGGCAAGGCACAGGCGCAGTTGGGCTATGCGCCCAGCCATACTATTCTTCAGGGTATTGAAACCGCTATGCCCTGGTATATTCAATTCTTGAAATAGTCTTTTTTTGAAGCAGCTTCGTATCAGGCTTAACCGCCTGCACCCCGATCATAAGCGTATTGCCCAAGGGGCAATGCGCGTTGCGTTCTTTTTACTGATCGGGAAAATGGCCGGTGCCATCAAGGAAATTGCGGTGGCTCACCGTTACGGGGTAAGCGATGTCGTGGATGCTTACCAGTTCACCCTAACCATGGCCAATTGGTTACCGGTAACCATGGTGGGTGCCTTCTCAATCGTTCTTATCCCTACGCTGGTCAAGGTTCGGTATGCCGGCCAGCATGAGCGCTCCCGTTTTATTCGTGAATTGCAGGGCTGGATTGTGGTGCTGGGAGTACTGCTTTCCATGGGTACCTATTTTTTCTGGCCAGAAGTTTTGCAATATACGGGTGGCAACTTAAGTGAGCAAACCAGACAGGCCAGTAGCGAGCTGATCCAAGCCTTTGCGCCTGCTGTCCTGCTTACGCTGGTTATAGGGGTATATACTTCCCGACTGCGGGCCCACGAGCGGCACATCAATAACCTGTTGGACAGTATACCTGCCCTAATGATTCTGCTGGCTATCCTGATAACACCGGGTAATACCAGCGTTTATCCGCTACTATGGGGTACATTGCTGGGTTATCTGGTGCAGGCAATATGGTTATCCGCGCTGGCACGCAAGGCGGATGGTGCTCATTGGCGCTGGCCCAGACCGGGTTTGCAATCACCGCAGTGGCCCATGTTGCTGAATGCGGCCGGTATTATGCTGATTGGGCAAGTCGCCATGAGTTTTGTTGGGCCGCTTGATCAAATGGCGGCAGCCAGTCTGGGCGATAATGCCAATGCAACCCTGGGTTATGCAACCCGTTTGCTGTCGCTGGTTATCGGGATCGGTGCCGCTTCAGTGGGCCGCGCAGCGTTGCCGGTCTTGGCCGATGTGCAAAGTCGTGGCAACCCCGCCCAGGCACGTACCATGGCGCTTAAATGGTCGGCTTTAATGTTAATGGCGGGTACGATAGCGGTTTTGTTTGGCTGGTTTCTGGCGCCCTGGCTGGTAAAGCTCCTGTTTGAAAATGGAGCATTTACTGCACAAGATACAATGAAAGTGGCCTCGGTGCTGCGCTGGGGGCTATTGCAATTGCCTTTTTATTTTGGCGTATTGATCCTGGTTCAGTTAATGGCCAGCCAGAACCGTTATAAACTGATGGCCATTATTGCCATTGGCAATTTTTCATTAAAGGCATGTATGAATGTCATACTTGCTCCTGTAATGGGCGCCGAAGGCATTATGCTGGCGACAAGTCTCATGTATTTGTTGTCTTATCTCTGTTATTTTTTTGCGGTCCTGAAATATGGCGCGACAAAAAAAACTTCTTCAGCCTGAATTAAATATGTCTTTCGAGATGCATACGAAAACCCCTCCTTTGCGAATCATGCTGTTTATTCATTCACTTCGAGGAGGAGGTGCCGAGCGGGTGGCGGTTGATTTGGCCGCACGCTGGATTGCCAATGGGCATGATGTCTTGCTGGTGACCCAGACCGATGACTCTGAGGATGCTTATGAGTTGAATAAACAGGTGCAGCGGATTTGCCTGAATACGGCTGGCCTTAAGGGGGTTATGGCCAATTTGCGGCGAGTTTATATTTTGCGCCGGGAAATCAGGCGTCACCGTCCTGATATCGTGATTGGTTTCATGACAACCTCTTCCATTCTGGCGGTTTTGGCTGCTTCGGGCATCTCGGGTTGTCATGTGATTGCGACCGAACATACCCATCCACCGTCCCAAACACTGTCCGGCCTGTGGCAAAAACTGCGTCGTTATACCTACCCCAAGGCTTCCAAGGTGATTGCCCTGACTCACGGGACAGAAGCGTGGCTTGAGAAGCATGTGCCTGGATCGAATATTGCCGTGATACCCAATGCGGTGCATTGGCCGCTTGAAAATAAAGAACCGGCTATTCAATATGAAAAAGCACCAGGTCGCAAGCTTTTGCTGGGGGTGGGGCGCTTGCATCATGACAAAGGGTTCGATTTGTTAATCAATGCCTTTGCCTCTATTGCCCATTTGCATCCCGAATGGGATTTGGTTATTTTGGGTGAGGGTGACAAGCGGGACGCGTTGCAAAAGCAGCTTGAAGAGGCCGGCATGAATGAGCGTATTTCCATGCCGGGAAGGGCCGGGAATATGCTTGCCTGGTCCAGGATGGTGGATATTTACGTGTTGAGTTCGCGCGCGGAAGGCCTGTCAAACAGCCTGCTTGAGGCCATGGCCTGTGGCGTGCCCAGTGTGGCCTTCGATTGTGATACCGGACCTCGCGAAATCATTCGCCCCGATCTGGATGGTGTGCTGGTGCAACCCGCCGAAGATGAGGAGGCCCTGGCTGCCCATTTGTCGGCCCTCATGTTCAATCAGGCCAAACAGGTGGAGTTGGGCAAGCGGGCAATTGATGTTCGTGACCGTTTCTCAATGCGCCGGATTTCAGGGTTGTGGGAGCAAGTGTTCAATGAAGTCCTGGACCATAAAAAGAATGGCCAAAAGGGGTAAGCATGTGTGGAATAGTGGGTATTGCAGGCAGCTACGAGGGCAAGGAAAACATACTGCGTGACAGTTGTCGCAAAATTGCCTACCGTGGCCCCGATAGCCAGGGTGTCTGGCTAAGTCAGGAAGGACAGATCGGTTTTGGTCATGTCAGGCTGGCCATTCAGGATTTATCCGTGCAGGGGCACCAGCCCATGGCTTCGGCAGACCAGCGTTTCATGATGGTGTTTAACGGGGAAATTTACAATCATCTTGAATTGCGTGCACAACTGGAACAAAGTGCTCAGGCACCGGCCTGGCGTGGCCATTCCGATACCGAAACGTTGCTGGCCTGTTTTTGTGCCTGGGGCATCGCGCAAACCCTGAAAAAGGCCATAGGCATGTTTGCCATTGCGGTCTGGGACCAGCAAGAAAAAAAACTAACCCTGGCGCGCGACCGCTTTGGTGAAAAGCCCTTGTACTATGGTTTTACCAGGCAGGGGCTGGTATTTGCCTCGGAACTCAAGGCCATGATGGATGTGCCCGGGTTTGAAAAAACACTTAACCGTGATGCAGTGACTTTATTGCTTAGGCACAACTACATTCCTGCGCCTCATAGTATTTTTCAGGATGTTTTTAAGTTGCCCCCAGGCACCTGGTTAAGCCTGTCTGAACAGGACTGGCAAAACAGGCGCAAACCGGAGCCACAGGTTTACTGGTCTGCTTATGAAACAGCCCGGCAGCAACCCAAGGTTCATTACGAATCTGATGATGCCGCGATTGATGCGCTGGCAGGCGTACTTTCCCGGTCCATTCAGTCACAGTTGATTTCCGATGTGGAGCTGGGCGCGTTTTTGTCCGGGGGGACCGATTCATCCCTGATTGTCGCCTTGATGCAGCAGCAAAGCGCACAGGCCGTCAAGACTTTTTCCATCGGTTTTCATGAAAAAAAATATAATGAAGCCGAATATGCAAGGTCTATTGCCCAACATTTGGGTACCGATCATACCGAGCTGTACGTCAGTGCCAATGACGGCCTTGCCTTGGTGCAATCGTTACCCGCCATGTACGATGAGCCGTTTGCCGATTCTTCACAAATTCCCATGGCGCTGGTAACGAAAATGGCATCCCAGTCGGTAACGGTGGCTTTATCGGGAGACGCCGGGGATGAACTGTTTGGTGGCTATTCCCGCTATCAGCGGGCTGCGTCCTGGTGGGATCGTCGTGAAAAAACCGTGCCTTTAGTCCGTTCGCTGGTGGCCAGCGCAGCGGGAAAACTGGCCCCGGGTTTTGGTGGCAATAAAAAAGACAAATTGCAAAAGCTGCAGGAAGTGCTGCGTGCCACCGATGCGGTTGATTTTTACCGGCAGTTTGTTTCATACTGGAAAGATCCGTCAAGCGTGGTGTTGGGGGGTCGGGAGCTGGCAACCGCTTTCAGCCTGGCACCCATTGGTTCTTTTCTTGAAACCATGATGATTGTCGATACGGTTTCTTATTTGCCCGATGATATTCTGGTCAAGGTTGACAGGGCTGCCATGGCGTGCTCTCTGGAAACGCGAGTTCCTTTGCTGGATCCCCATATGTTTGAATTTGCCTGGGGTCTTGAAGACAAATACCGGGTGCGTGATGGCCAGAACAAGTGGCTGTTGAAACAGCTTTTATACCGACTGGTGCCCCGTTCCTTGCTGGATCGCCCTAAAAAGGGTTTTTCGGTACCGATGGGTGAGTGGCTGAGAGGTCCGCTGAAAGATTGGGCCAGCGATTTGCTTGATCCTGTCCGCCTGCGCAAGCAGGGTTTGCTTGATGTGGCCCAGATACATGAACGCTGGCAACAGCACCAGGCGCAGCAGTTTGACTGGAGCCCTCATTTGTGGGGGGTCTTGATGTTGCAAGCCTGGATGGATCATTACGATATACAGGGCTAATATTCTGCGGCAAGGTCGTAAGACATAATAAAAGGTTGGGCATTATGAAAATCATGTTGCTGGTCAGTTCAATGAATGCAGGGGGTGCCGAGCGTGTTGCCGCCACATTGGCAAATGCCTGGGTCAGACAGGGTCATCAAGTGGTGCTTGTGCCTTGTTTTTCAAAAGGGAGCGGTCAATCGTTTTACCCTTTGTCTTCCGAAGTCCAGGTGCGATGGCTGGCCGATGAGTTGCCCCGTCAGAAGTGGCTGGGCCGGCTCAGTAAACCGTTTGTGCTCAGGAAGCGAATCAGGGCGGAACAGCCGGATGTGATCGTTTCTTTTCTGACCAATGTGAATGTGACGGCCTTGATGGCAACCCGCGGCATTGATATTCCCCTGATTGTTTGTGAAAGGACCCACCCAGTGGTGAGTAGCAATATTGGCGGCTTTCTGAAGGTGTTGCGCAATAAGCTGTACCCTCAGGCTGATGCCGTGATGATTCAGACTGCCGATGCGGCAAAGGCGTTCATGCAGGTACTGCCTGGCCTGAAGCATGTGGCGGTTATCCCGAATCCTCTGCCCGAGGGGATTGAGCAGCAGATGAGCTGCAATGGGCTTTGTAACGTCAGCGGGCGCAAGACACTGGTTGCTATGGGGCGCTTTGTGCCTGCCAAGCAGTTTGATGTGCTGATCGATGTTTTTACCTCGGTTAGCCAGGACTATCCCGATTGGGACTTATGTATCTGGGGGGATGGCCCAGAGCGTGCGGCCTTGATTGACAAGGTGAAAAAAAAGGGTTGTAGCCAGCGGATTACCTTGCCGGGTAAAACGACTGAACCCTGGGCGGAACTGTCACATGCCCATGCATTTGCCATGACGTCGCGTGTGGAAGGTTTTCCCAATGTCCTGCTCGAGGCAATGGCGTTGGGATTGCCCTGTATCAGTTTTGATTGTCCCAGTGGTCCGGCAGAGTTGACACAACAGGGAACGGTGGGTTTGCTGGTGCGCCTGAATGACAGGCTTGAACTGGAAAAGGCAATCCGGCGGTTTTTCGGTGATGATGAGTTTCGGTGTGCTTTGGGTGCCCGTGGCAAACAGGCGGTCTGGTCCAGATATAGGCTTGAAACGGTCTTGCTGCAGTGGGATGCGCTTTTCAGGCAAGTGGGTGTGCCGGTTTCAGGCAAAATGGAATGAAGACAAATAAAAAAATACGAGTCGTGCATCTGATTAGCGGTCTTTTGCAGGGCGGGGCCGAGTCGGTCCTGTTTCGTCTGGTCACCTGGCCAGACCCGGAAGTGGAACATATTGTCGTGTCATTTGCCGATGGCGGTATTTATGGCCAGTCGCTGATGGACGCCGGGGTTGAGGTGGAAATGTTGGGCATGACCCCGGGGCGCCTGAGCCCGGCAGATTTCTGGCGACTTAAAAAATGCCTGACCCGGCTTGATCCTGATGTGATCCAGACCTGGATGTATCATGCTGACCTGATTGGCGGTCTGGCTGCCCGTGTGGCAGGATTCCGGCATGTTGCCTGGGGAATCCGTAATTCGGGTGCCAGTCTGGCCAAGAGCAGCCGTTCGGCCTATCTGTTTGCCCGGCTGAGCGGCTTTTTTTCGCGCTGGGTGCCCCAGCGGATTGTCTGTTGTGCCGAAGAGGCCCGTCATCGTCATGTTCAATGGGGATATGATCCTCGAAAAATGGTGGTTATTCAAAATGGCTACGATCTGTCCCGCTGGGTCCGGAATGAGACGGCCCGCCGTACCTTGAGAAATGAGTGGGGACTTGGCGAGCAGATCCCGCTGATGGGTTTTGTGGCGCGCTGGAATCCGCTAAAAGACCATGCAACCCTGATTAAGGCTTTTGCCCAATGCCTTGCCAAACAGCCCGATTTGCATTGTGTCCTGGTGGGTAAGGACATGGATGACGGCAATCCGGTGTTAATGGGATTGTTGACTGAGTACGGGGTCAGGGAGAAAACCATTTTGCTGGGCATGCGCAATGATGTGCCCAGTATCATGAGTGCCCTTGATTTGCATGTGCTGTCCAGTATTGCCGAGGGCTTTCCCAATGTCGTGGCCGAAGCCATGGCGTGTGGTGTGCCCAATGTGGTGACCAATGTGGGGGATGCCGCCCTGATCGTGGGGGAGGATGGCTGGGTGGCTCCTGCTTCTGATCCTGAAAGGCTGGCTGAAAAAATTATTCAGGCCCTTGATTATATTGAAGAGACCGGTAAAAGCACCTTGGCCCGGCAGGTACGGGAACGGGTCATGAATGCGTTCAGTCTTGAAAAAATGGTTGCCGGATACCGGCAAACCTGGATGGACATGCTAAGTGAAAACGGCAAGACAAAATAAAAGGATGGATATGTCCAGAAAAATACTGTTTGTGGTGAATAATCCGGCTTTTTTCCTGTCGCACCGCCTGCCTATTGCCCTGAAGGCAAAAGAGGAGGGTTATGAGGTGGCGGTTGCCACCATGCCAGGACAGGCGGTGGCACAAATTGTGGCGCATGGCCTGAGGCATTTTGTGATTCCCATGTCGCGTAGTGGCATGAATCCGTTTGCCGAGCTAAGAACCATTTATGCACTGTATCGTTTATATCGCAACTATCAGCCAGACCTGGTGCATTTGGTCACGATAAAGCCGGTTTTGTATGGGGGTATTGCTGCCCGCCTGGCTAGGGTGAAAGCGGTGGTTTATGCCATTTCCGGGCTGGGTTTTCTTTTTACCCGCGAACGAAAGGGGATCGATTGGGTCAGGCAAATCACCCGGCAGCTTTACCGTTTGGCACTGGGGCATAGGCATAGTCGTGTGATTGTCCAGAATGACAATGACAGACAGATTTTGCTGGATATGGGTGCCATGCAAGAAGCGCAGGCAGTAAAAATCAGGGGGTCGGGGGTTGATGTGGCTGTCTTTGCCACACAGCCAGAGCCACTCAAACCGGTTGTGGTGACCATGGCTGCCCGTTTGCTTAAAGACAAGGGGGTGATGGAGTTTGTCGAGGCGGCAGGAATCTCCGCCCGCCATGGCAGAGGCATACGCTGGCAACTGGCCGGTACGCCCGACCCGGGCAATCCGGCTTCGGTCACCCAGGCTGAGGTGCAAAGCTGGGGGCCCGAGGTGAAGGTGTTGGGAGAGGTCAAGGATATTGCCCGCCTGTATGCCCAGTCCCATATTGTAGCGCTGCCTTCTTATCGTGAAGGCTTGCCCAAATCGCTGGTAGAGGCGGCGGCCTGTGGCAGGGCGGTGGTCACTACCGATGTGCCGGGATGCCGGGATGCCATAGACATTGAGCAATCGGGTTTGCTGGTGCCAGTCCGGGATGCGCAAAAACTGTATGAGGCAGTGGCCCGACTGGCGGCTGATGACAACCTGCGGTTAAGCATGGGCAATGCAGGACGTATCCTGGCTTTGGAAGAATTTGATATTCGCAAGGTGGTTGATAAGCACCTTGCAATTTATCGTGAGCTTCTTGATTGAAGTTTCAAGCTTTATTTGTCTAAAATAATACGTATTCCCAAGCTCCCGCGTGGGAATACATATTTGATATTCAACTAAAACGGCAGCTTGGATTCAGGGGCATGGGTGCTAAACACTTGCCTGAACTCATCCTGGATGCGGGCCAGGGCAGCCGGATTTTCAGCCTCAAAGCGCAGGACCACAACCGGCGTGGTATTGGAGGCCCGTGCCAGACCAAACCCGTCTGCATATTCGGCGCGTACGCCATCAATGGTATTGATGGCCCGTGCGGTTGCAAATGAAGCCTGTTCCTGCAGGGTTTTGATCAGGGCATGAGGCTGGCCTTCCTGCATTTCAAGTTTCAGTTCAGGGGTGGAGATATCCTGGGGAATGGCATTCAGGATATCACTGGGGTTGTCATGGCGAGACAGGATTTCCAGCAGGCGGGTACCGGTGTACAAGCCATCATCAAAACCATACCAGCGTTCCTTGAAGAAAATATGGCCGCTCATTTCACCGGCCAGCGGAGCACCTGTTTCAGCCAGTTTGGCCTTGATCAATGAATGTCCGGTTTGCCACATCAGGGGTTTGCCTCCGGCCAGTGAAATGCCTTCGGCCACGTGGCGGCTGCATTTGACATCATAAATAATGGTTTCACCGGGACAGCGTTCCAGCACATCGCGGGCAAACAGAATGAGCTGGCGGTCGGGCCAGATGATCGTACCGGTTTTAGTGACCACACCCAGACGGTCGGCGTCGCCGTCAAAAGCCAGTCCAAGCTCGCAATCGGTGTTTTGCACGTGCCGGATCAGGTCTTCAAGATTGTGCGGGTCGGCCGGGTCGGGGTGGTGGTTGGGGAAACTGCCATCCACTTCACAGAACAGCTCGTCCACCTCGCAGCCCAGTTGCCTGAACAGGGCGGGGGCAACGTTGCCGCCCACACCATTGCCGCAGTCTATCGCGATTTTCATGGGGCGCGCCAGTTTGACATCACTGCAAACCCGCTGGATATATTCGGGAATAATGTCCAGGTTCTCTTTGTTACCGGGGATCTTGGCCAGCGGCAGGGATTCAATGGCCAGCATTTCATCGCGCAATTGCAGAACTTCGCTGCCATAAAGGGCCTTGCCGCCAATCATCATTTTAAAGCCGTTGTATTGCGGGGGATTGTGGCTACCGGTAATGGCTACCGCTGTGCCAATATTTCTGGCATAGGCAACAAAATAAACCAAGGGGGTGGGTACCTGGCCCAGGTTGATGGTATTGACACCTTCATCATTGATGCCCTGTTGCAGGGCTTCGGACAGTTCCGGGCTGCTGTTGCGCCCGTCATAGCCGGTGACAATGGTGGTAATGTCCTGTTTTTTGGCCCGGGCAGCCAGCGCCCGCCCAAGCAGGTAGGCAAATCCGGGATTGAGTTGTTCGGGGACAGTACCCCGGATGTCATAGGCCTTGAATACACTTGCTGCTAATAATGACGCCACGTAATAAATCCTTATAGGGATAACTAATCGTTTTGAATCGTACGTGAAACTTAACGATAGAATGCAATTTGGGTAGAATGATAGAATAAATTAATTACATACATTATAAAACCACCGTTGTCCGCATGAAGGTGGTTTTATGACGGACAGAATTTTTACAGGTCGTGATATGAGCATTTTGGCAGTTTTACAGGAAATCGTTGGGGCTGAACATGTCCTTGTCGCAGAACAGGCGCAAGCTTATTTAACCGATTGGCGCGGTCGTTATACCGGCAAGGCGCAGGCGGTGGTTCGCCCGGGGTCGGTTGAAGAAGTCGCAAAGGTGGTGAAAACCTGCCTGCAGTACGATATTCCGGTTGTGCCGCAAGGTGGGAATACAGGCCTGTGCGGTGGAGCGACGCCCAACAACAAAGGTGATGCCATTGTTGTTTTGCTAACCAGGCTTAACCAGGTGCTCGAAATTGATACCGATAATGATACCATCACTGTCCAGGCCGGTTGCATCCTGCAATCGGTCCAGGAGGCGGCGGCAAAGGCAGGGCGGTTGTTTCCGTTAAGTCTGGCGGCAGAGGGCAGTTGCACGATTGGTGGCAATTTGGCCACCAATGCCGGAGGTACCCAGGTTTTGCGTTATGGCAATGCCCGCGATCTTGCGCTTGGCCTGCAAGTGGTGACGGCCGATGGTGAAATTTGGGATGGTCTGCGCGGTTTGCGCAAGGACAATACCGGTTATGACTTGCGCAATTTGTATATTGGCAGTGAGGGTACGCTGGGTATTATTACCGCGGCCACGCTTAAGCTGTACCCGCAGCCGGTGGCCAAATGTACGGCACTGCTTGCCCTGGATGATATTGATGCAGCAGTTAAAATGCTGTCACGTGCCCGTAGCGGATTTGGCGCCTCTTTAACCGGATTCGAGTTGATGTCCAATTACTGCCTGACGTCGGTGACCAAGCTGTTTCCCCAGCAAAAAATGCCGTTCGAAGGCCCCAGTCTTGAGTCCGAGTGGTATGCCCTGCTTGAAATTTCCGACAGTGAAAGTGCCGGGCATGCCCGCGAGCGGTTCGAGCTGGTGGTGGGTGAGGCGATAGAGGCAGGTGAAGTGCAGGATGCGGTTATTGCCGAGTCTATCCAGCAAAGCAAAGACCTGTGGCATTTGCGTGAAAGCATTCCCTTGGCGGAGGCGGAAATTGGCAAGGGCATCAAGCATGATGTGTCCATTCCGGTATCCAGAATTGCCGAATTCGTGGCTAAAACCAATGAGCTGTTACAGGCGTCTTTTCCCGGTGTGCGCCATATCATTTTTGGTCACTTGGGTGATGGCAACCTGCACTATAACGTGGGTGCGCCCATTGGCCAAGAGGAAGGTTTTCTTTCCCGCCAAAAAGAAATCTATGAAGTGGTACACAACAGTGTGCATGCCTTTAACGGTTCCATCAGTGCCGAGCATGGTGTTGGCCAACTGAAAAAAGACCTGTTGCCCAATTACAAGTCGGCCGTGGAATTGTCCCTGATGCGCAAGATCAAGCGGGTGCTTGATCCTAACGGCATCATGAATCCGGGCAAGGTCATCAATAGCGTTGACATTTAGGACAGAAATAGGTGGCACGCTGGCCCTGGATGATTTTCCTGATCGGGGTGCCACAGGTTTTGCAGGGAACGCCTTCTTTGTCATAAACGGCGGCATGAATGGCAAAATAGGCACCCACTTCGCCGTTGGTGCCGGTATAGTCTTTCAGTGTGCTGCCGCCTGATTCAAGGGCGGCGGCCAGGGTGTCCATAATGGCCTGATGTAGCCGTTTGCAGCGAGCCAGGGAAAGGGTTTGTGCGGTGGTTTGAGGATTTATGCGCGCCCTGAACAAACTTTCCGAGGCATAAATATTGCCCACGCCCACTACAATTTCACCGTTTAGCAAGACGGTTTTGATGGCGCTTTTCTTGTCCTGCAAGGCCTTGTGCAGGTAAGTGGCCGTAAATTGCGGGTCAAAGGGCTCAATGCCCAGCCTGGCCAACAGTTGGTGGTTCAGGATATCGCCGTTTTCGGCCGGATGCCATAAAACCGCGCCAAAACGCCGAGGATCGTTCAGGCGGAATTGGGCATTGTCAAAAACAAACTCGACATGATCGTGTTTAAGTAAAAATTCGCCGGGCGCAACACGACGAATGGAGCCCGACATGCCCAGATGAATGATTAAAACCCCATGTTCAAAGGCTAATAGCAAATATTTGCCGCGCCGTTCACAAGCCTGTAAAACATGGCCTTGCAGGATTTGATTCAGGTTTTCCGGTATGGGCCAGCGGAACTGGTGATGATGAATGCGGATTTCGTTAAGTTGATGGCCGGTAATGACGCTGTCCAGACCGCGCCGGGTCGTTTCTACTTCAGGTAATTCTGGCATGTTGCTTGGGTGAAAAGTGTTGTTTTTTAAGGTATTGGCAAGTGTTTAAACATTTTGCGGCAAGTGGTTTTACCTGAAATTGTACTTAAGAATGATAATATCAGTATTCCTGTATGAACTTTTTCCGGTATGGCCATTTTTCCATCTGTGACTGTTTTCAGAAAAATTCTCCTCCTCTCTGCTGTCTCGGTTTCCACCCTGTGGGGTATCCCTGCCTGCGCCCAGGACGAAATGGCGCCGGTCATGCCCCGTTTGCATGCCGCTCTTGATTTCATTCCTGCCTATAAGCTTAAGCCGGTCCAGTTGGTAGACCATACCAATGCGGACGATATTTTCAGTTTGCTGGTGGTCGAGTTTGCCATTCAGGATGAGAAGTTCGAGCTGGCTGCCCAGGCTGCATTTGATTTTGCCAAAGAAAAAAATGATGTGCCAATGGCCAGGAAAGCCATGCAATTGTATTTGGCCAGTTCTTCCAGCCAGAAAGCGGCAGATGCGGCCAGGCTGTGGTACAAACTTGACCCTGACAATGAAGAGGCGGCTGCTACCGCCTTGGCACTGGCCGCTTCTAACGGAGAAACCGAAGGGCTGGTAAATGCATTAAGATTGCGGCTGAAACAGGCCAAGAATAAAGAACGGGCGATTTATCAGACTGCTTCCATTGTTGCCAGAATGAATGATAAAAGAATGGCGCTGGATGTGTATGAAAAAGCGGTGGAAGCATTGGTGGACGATGAGTCGACCACTTTCATGTTGCTGGCTGATTTGGCCTATCAGGCCAAAGAGCTGGATAAAGCCTGGCACTCATCCCTGAAAGCCCTCGAGCTTGATGCCGCCTCTGATGCCGCTGCCGAACGGGTTCTGCAATACGGACGGGAAAGCCATAAGAAAGAGGCGATGGAGCTTGTCGGCAACTTCATTCGGGCCAATACGACCGCACGACGGTTGCGTTTGCTTTATATTAGCGAGATGGTCAATGACAGGGAGTTTGATGCCGCGATCCATGAGTTGAAGGAAATGGAAAAAAACTTTCCGGAAGACTTTGATTTGTTGTATATGGAAGCGCAGGTTTATTACCAGGCCAGGCAGCTGACCCAGGCTAAAAAATTGCTTAAACAGTTTCTGGATGTCCAGACGCAGCGCCGTGAGGCCCTGTCTGATGCCGAAACCGATGCCCAGGGACAGTCTGCGGATGCCCGGATTATGCTGGCACAAATTTACGAAGAAGAACAAAATTATCGGGCCGCAATCAGTCAATTGGAAAAAATTGATGATCCCAGTGCGCAGCTACAGATCCAAATGCAAATTGCCGTCTTGCATGGCAAAAACGGCAATGAGGCCAAGGCAACCGCATTGTTGAAATCGCTTCAGCCTGAAGAGGAAGACGATGCCGTGCGCATTCGTCTGACGCAAGCCCTTATTTATCGTAATGCCGGCAAGGCGGATCAGGCCATTCGTTATTTGAGGCAGGCCGACAACGACATGCCCAGGAATGCCCTTATCAAGTATGAGCTGGCCATGATGTACGAGCAGCAGGGAAGTTTTGAAGAAATGGAAACCTTGTTGCGGGAAGTGATCGCTCTCAAACCGTCTTCACCGGAGGCTTATAATGCCTTGGGCTATGTCTTTGCCGATCGCAACATGCATCTTGATGAGGCCCAGTTGTTGCTGGATAGGGCGGTTGCGCTGGCACCCGATAATCCGTTCATTCTGGATAGCATGGGGTGGCTGCAGTTCCGTTTGGGCAATCTTGAGCTGGCGCTTGAGTATCTTGAAAATGCTTTTGAATTGTCCGAACAGGCGGATATCGCTGCCCATCTTGGCGAAGTGCTGTGGGTCAAGGGGGAAAAGAATCGGGCACGTGATATTTTCATAAAAGGCCGGGAACTGGAAAAACAAAACAAGACACTGGAAGATGCAATCAAGCGTCTTGGTATTTCTTTGCGAGATAAAAAATGAAGCAGTTCAAGCGGTTTTTTCGTTATGTGGGTGCGTTGAGCTTGATGGGTGCGCTGGCCGCCTGCGCACCGGCCCTTAAACAACCCGAACAGGATGAAGGCACTTACAGCCGGGCGGGGCGGTTTGCCCTGACGGTATGGGATAAAACCGTTGACCGTAATAAAGAAGCCGTGCAAGGCGGGTTTTTATGGTTTGATACCAGGCAACGCCTGGATCTGGACTTGCGAAACCCTTTGGGGTCCACGCTTGCCCGGGTATCGGTCACGCCAGACAGTGCCACGCTGACTCATGCCGATGGCTCCATTGTTACGGCAGAAAATCCCGATGCCCTGGTGGCCGAGGTGTTGGGTAGCGAGATTCCGGTTTCGGACTTGCGTTACTGGCTCAAAGGCATTGTGGCACCGGCAAACGTAGAGCAGGAGCAACGCGATGCGCAAGGTAAGTTGGGCTCATTTATCCAGGCTGGCTGGAAAGTCACCCTGTCTGATTATGATCATAAAGGTCCTCGTAAACTGGGCATGGTGCGCAACGAACCCTTTCAGACCATTACGGTCAGATTGGTCATTAATGAATAGTCAAGAATAATGAAGCATCTGTACGATGTGCCGGCACCGGCCAAGCTGAACCTTTTTTTGCATGTGACCGGTCGCCGGGAAGATGGCTATCATTTGCTGCAAACGGTTTTTGTGTTCATAGATCTGGCTGACCGCCTGCAGTTTGAGTTGCGTAATGATGGTGTGATATGCCGGCAAACCAGCTTGCCAGGGATTGATCACGACAGCGACCTGATTGTGCGCGCTGCCCGTGCTTTGCAAAAGGCGACAGGCACCGCCAAGGGGGCCACGATCCAGGTGCAAAAAAACATTCCGGCCGGCGGTGGCCTTGGGGGGGGGTCCAGTGATGCGGCAAGTACCCTGATTGCGCTTAACCGCTTATGGCAAACGGGATTAAGCCGTTGGGAATTACAGCAACTGGCTTTGCCATTAGGGGCTGATGTTCCGGTGTTTGTGTTTGGTCAAAATACGTTTGCCGAAGGTATTGGTGAAGCATTTACCGCCTGTCGTGTGCCTGGGCACGCGTACCTGGTTTTTCAGCCCCGGCTGGGAATTCCCACTCCGGCCATTTTCACCGATCCCGACCTTTGTCGAAATACCCCATTGGTTACGGTTCAGGACGTGCAGCAAAGCCTGTCTTTGCCCATATCTGAAGCCTCATCATTAAGCCAGCCCGCTTTTTTTGGTCATAATGATCTGGAGGCGGTGGCTTGTCGCCAGCATCCCGGATTGCAGCAGTTGGTGGACTGGTTGGATGTCCGGCAGGTGAAGGCACGCATGACCGGGTCGGGGGGCTGTTTTTTCGCGCCTTTCAATTCTTACGAAGATGCCTTGCAGGTCGGGCATGAGCTTGAGGTCGCGTTGCCTGCATTCAACCAGGGGGCCTCTGTGCCTGTTGAGCGGATAATCGCCGCTCGGGGCTTGGTCCGGCATCCTTTGCATGACTGGGTGAAAAATTAAACTTAATGCGAGGCCTTGTGGTATCACTTGGTGGTGGGTGATTTGGGTTTTCAATGTAAAAAACAATATCAAACAAGAGAAAAAATTTTTTTTGTCGTGTATTTGATACAAAAACAACAAATTTATTAAAAAAGTGAAGAAAGGGGTTCACAAGTTAAGAAAAACAGCTATAATTTCATCTTTCAGTTAACAAGCAATCTTTCACAAGCTTTCTTGGTTAACGGTACATGAAATTTTGGGGCGTCGCCAAGCTGGTTAAGGCACTGGATTTTGATTCCAGCATGCGAAGGTTCGAATCCTTCCGCCCCAGCCAAAATCTCGTTAAGTACATCATCGGAGCCGTCGGGCCTGGCCTATAAGTTGGGTTAAGGTTTCGCGGTTTTTTTTATTTCATCTCTCAAAAAAATCCTCTCTATCATGACTAACAACAACTTCATGATTTTCACTGGAACAGCGAATCCACGTTTGGCTGTCAATGTAGTGAATCATCTTGACATGTCTCTTGGAAAAATGACTGTCGGACGTTTCTCAGACGGGGAGGTGATGGTTGAAATTCTCGAGCATGTCCGTGGCCGTGATGTATTTGTCTTGCAGCCTACCTGTGCCCCCACCAATGATAACCTGATGGAAATCATGACCATGGTTGATGCCTTGCGTCGTGCTTCAGCCGGTAGTATTACCGCTGCCATTCCTTATTTTGGTTATGCACGCCAGGATCGCCGTCCGCGTTCCGCCCGTGTTGCCATTTCGGCCAAAGTGGTCGCCAATATGCTGCAAGGTGTGGGTGTTGACCGTATCCTTACCATGGATTTGCATGCTGACCAGATTCAGGGTTTCTTCGATATTCCTGTTGATAATATTTATGCAGCGCCGGTTTTGCTGGCAGATATCGATCAGCGTAATCTGAACAATCTGGTTGTGGTATCCCCTGATATCGGTGGTGTTGTGCGTGCACGTGCCCTGGCCAAACAGCTGGAAGCTGACCTGGCGATTATTGACAAACGCCGCCCACGTGCCAACGTTTCTGAAGTCATGAATATTATCGGCGAGGTAGATGGCCGTACCTGTATCATTATGGATGATATGGTTGATACCGCCGGTACCTTGTGCAAGGCTGCCGCCGCCCTTAAAGAGCGCGGAGCCGGTGCTGTTTATGCTTATTGTACCCACCCTGTTTTGTCAGGCAGCGCCATAGAGCGTATTACAGAATCCGAACTGGATGAACTGGTTGTTACCGATACCATTCCCCTGAGCGAGCAGGCTGCCGGTTGTGCTAAAATCCGTCAGCTTTCAACTGCCGCCTTGCTGGGCGAAACCATTTTGCGTATCGCTCACGCTGAGTCGGTCAGCTCCCTGTTCGTAGACTAATTTTTATCCGGTGCTGGTCGCGGCATCGGATTTCGTGATTAAACCGTTTCCGGTTTGATTTTTTTATCTATACGTATTAATTACGTTTATTTTGGAGTATTCCATGAAATTCACAGCCACTTCGCGTAGTGTACAGGGATCGAGTGCGAGCCGCCGCCTGCGCCGCGCAGGCCGCGTGCCAGCCATCGTTTACGGTGGTAAAGGCGACGCCTTGAGTATTGAACTTGATCATAACGAAATCTTCCACGCTTTGCGTAAAGAAGAGTTCCACGCTTCAGTTCTTGACATGGAACTGGATGGCAAAGTACAAAATGTATTGTTGCGTGCTGTTCAATGGCACGCCTATAAGCCTCAGGTTTTGCACGTTGACTTCCAACGTGTTAGCGCTGACCAGGCCATCACGACCAAAGTGCCTTTGCACTTCAAAAACGAAGACGTGTCTCCAGCCGTCAAGCTGCAAGGCGCAAAAATCACCACTGTCGCCAACGAAGTAGAGATTACTTGTCTGCCTAAAGATTTGCCGCAGTTTATCGAAGTGGATCTGGCCGGCCTTGAGGCAGGCGGTGTGTTCCACCTGAGCCAGTTGGTTGCGCCTGCAGGCGTGCAGTTTGTTGTGATCGGTGATGATCCTGTATTGGCTTCTGCTTCTGCTGAAGTAGCTGCTGACAACACTGAAAATGGCGAATCTGCCGAGTAAGTCGTAACATTACGTTCGAAATGAACAGGCAATGTTGTATCTTGTCTGTGATGTTTTGTTCATGAATAGCCCCCGTAATGCTTTTTGCCGTTCGGGGGCTATTGTTTTATAGGGTCGCTGAGCATGTCTTTATCCATTCGTCTGATTGTGGGCCTGGGCAATCCGGGCAGTCAATATGAAGCCACGCGGCATAATGCCGGGTTTTGGCTGGCCGATCATATCGCCGATGACCTGAATGCCACCTTCAATCCGGAGCCTGCTTTTTTTGGGCAGGTTGCCAAGGCAAAATATCAGGGAAACAATATTTTCTTACTGAAACCGTCTACATACATGAATCGTTCGGGACAGGCTGTGGGTGCATTGGCGCGGTTTTATAAAATAGCCCCGGAAGAAATCCTGGTGTTGCATGATGAGCTGGATTTACCGCCAGGCCAGGTGAAGCTGAAAAAAGGGGGAGGTCATGCGGGCCACAATGGTTTGCGTGACATTCAGTCCGCATTGGGTAGCCCCGACTTCTGGCGTTTGCGTTTGGGAATAGGACATCCCCGTACACAGGGACTGGCACAAAATGTGGCCGATTACGTGTTGCATATGCCACGTAAGGAAGATATGCCCCTGATTGATGATGAAATCCGTCGTTCTCGTGTTATTGTTCCTTTGCTGCTGCAAGGAGAGTTTTCGAAAGCCTCCAGTTCCTTGCAGGAATCAAAAGGAATTGCCTAATAATGAAGTCACCTAGTTTTCGACAGGAGTTTGCCGAGTTTTTTCGCTATATCAGACGTCCGGCATTGTCACCGCGCAAGCCGGGCAGGGGTGGCGGCAATGGTTGGTGGAAAGACTGGGTGCCTGCGACTTCTGTCGGACGAATGCTGCAATGGGCGGGGTGTCTGTGGATCATCAATATATTTGTGTTTGCGCCTATCGCCCTGATGGTGGCCAGTAAAACAGGTGCAGCCCATCGTCTCGATATCAATAATATTCCCTTTTTAACAGCGGTGTTGTGGGCGCCTGTGGCCGAAGAGTTATTGTTTCGTTATTCTTTGCGCAGACCACGATTAAGCATTTGGTTGATTCCATTAATGACCTGGGTTGTTGTAATGGGGCCAGAGCTTCATAGTATAGTGTTGCTATTGCTGGTACTGATGTTGATTGTAATACTGGATATCCGGGGGCTTACCACCAATGAACATGCTTTAAAATGGCATTGGCGTGTCAATTACCAACGGTTTTTTCCCCTGTTTTTTCATGGTTCGGTGCTGGTGTTTGCCGGCCTGCATTTATGGAATTTCAGGTTTACCGAAATGAATTGGTGGTTGATGCCATTATTGGTGTTGCCACAATGGTTTACAGGCATGGTGCTTGGTTGGATGCGGGTGCGTGATGGAATAAGCACGTCTATTTTCCTGCATATGATTTTTAATTCCGGTCCTATCTTGCTGGTTTGGTTTTTATTGCAGTTCAGTCCTGAACTGGCCACAAATTGAGAGGTGAATATGAAAAGCGTAAAATTGATTTCTTCAACAGTGTTTCTGGCCGTATTGGTGGCAGGCTGCACCGGCTATCGTCCTGTCGTCGATGGGCAAGGCCGGGATATGTCAAATTATGAATATGATCTTCGTGACTGTCAGAATTACGCCCGACAGGTAGATGGTGCTGGCCGGACGGGCGGTGGGGCCCTGGCGGGTGCCGCCTTTGGCGCAGTGCTGGGCCTGGTGGGGGGGGGCAATAGCACGGGTATCGCCCAGGCGGCAGGTGTTGGTGCGGTGACAGGCGCAGCGGCAGGGGGTGTATCAACAGCGGCTTCTCAAAAACAGGTAATCCGCAACTGTATGATTGGTCGCGGCTATCGCGTACTGGATTAAGCGGCTTATTCTTCATAAAAACGGTTAAATTTCCTGAAATTGTACCTTTCCCAGAGGTACAATAGCGGGTTTCGTGCTTTGATTTATTAAGGATTTTCAATGGCTCTTCAATGTGGCATCGTTGGTTTACCCAACGTAGGCAAATCAACTTTGTTTAATGCGTTAACGAAAGCGGGGATTGCCGCCGAGAATTACCCGTTTTGTACTATCGAGCCCAACGTAGGTATTGTGGAAGTGCCCGATCCACGGCTTGATGAACTTGCCACTATTGTCAAGCCCGAGCGCGTCCTGCCAGCCACTGTCGAATTTGTTGATATTGCTGGTCTGGTTGCCGGTGCTTCAAAAGGTGAGGGCCTGGGTAACCAGTTTCTGGCCAATATTCGTGAAACCGATGCCATTGTGCAGGTCGTGCGTTGCTTCGAGGATGAAAACGTGGTGCACGTGGCCGGCAAGGTGGATCCCATTTCAGATATAGAAGTCATTAATACCGAACTGGCACTGGCAGATTTGTCTTCAGCAGAAAAAGCACTGCAAAAAGCCCAGAAAACCGCTCGTGCTGGCGATAAAGACGCACAAAAACTGTGTGCGGTGCTGGAGAAAATCATTCCTGTCCTGAACGAGGCCCGTCCAATCCGTTCGCTGGATCTTGATGAGGAAGAGCAGGCCCTGATCAAGTCCTATTGCTTCATTACCGCCAAACGTGCCATGTATGTGGCTAACGTGAAAGAAGACGGTTTTGAAAATAATCCTCATCTGGCTGCGGTACAGGAATATGCCAAGGCGGAGAATGCACCCGTGGTGGCGGTATGTGCGGCGATTGAAGCCGAGATTGCCGATCTGGATGATGAAGACAAAGAAGTCTTCCTGGCGGATATGGGCATGGAAGAGCCAGGTCTGAATCGTGTGATTCGTGCCGCTTATAACTTGCTGGGTTTGCAAACCTATTTCACCGCCGGTGTCAAAGAGGTTCGTGCCTGGACAATTCGGGTGGGTGATACGGCTCCTAAAGCGGCGGGTGTTATCCATACCGATTTTGAGCGTGGTTTTATCCGTGCACAAACCATTGCCTTTGATGATTTTGTCAAGTTCAAGGGTGAGCAAGGTGCCAAAGAAGCCGGAAAAATGCGTGCTGAAGGTAAAGAGTACGTCGTCAGGGATGGTGATGTCCTGAACTTCCTGTTCAACGTGTGATCTAATTTCCCTACCAGATAAGTAAAACTTGGGGTAGTATTAAGGACTTGGGTACGCATTGGTGCATTTTGCGCCAATGCCGGTCTTTAAAATAAAGTGAGTGAAAAAATCCGTCATGAAAAAATGGCTCAAGCGCGTGTTGGTGAGTCTGGTTGTGCTTCTGCTTGTCACCTTTGTGGGTGGTGCGGTCTTTTTGCTTACTTTTGATCCAAATGCCTATAAATATAAACTCGAAGAAATAGTCAGGTCCAATTATGACCGTGATCTTCAGATAAAAGGCGATATCGAATTATCACTTTTTCCCCGCATTGGCCTGTCGGTCAATCAACTGTCTTTGTCCGAGCCGGGTAGGGATGATGTTTTTGTTTCTATCAACAGTGCCCGTTTTGCGGTGGCTATCTGGCCACTTATTTCCAATCGTTTTGTGGTTGATCATGTCGCGGTCAGTGGTTTCAAGGCCTGGGTGGTACGTAATGAAGCCGGCGATCTGAACTTTGAAGACCTGTTTGAACAAAAAGTAGTCGTTGATCATCTTAAAGACGAGGCCGATGGCGATACCGTATTGCCTCAGCCCCATAATGCCGATTTTAAAATTGATATTGCCGGGCTTGAGCTCCAGAATGGCGAGGTTTATTTCAAGGATCTGGCCAATCAGCTGGATATGCGTTTGCAAGGCATGTCAATTAATACGGGCAGGGTCACCTTTGACCAGCCTTTTGATATTTCACTGGCCGCACGGCTGGAAGGTGATCATCCCCGGGTGAATGCACAATTGAATGTGCAGGGGCTGCTCAAGCTGGACCCGGTAACCAAACTTTATAATGCCCAGAAACTGGAGGTTGCCTTAAAAGGCAGACTGGGCGATATTGATGCCAGCAGTGCAACCCTTAAAGGCAGTTTCAACATAGATAGTTTTGCCCATGCGATTACCGGCTCTGGCATGGAGTTGGTGCTGGCTGGAAATGGAGCCGAAGGTGCATCACTTAAAAAAATTGATGTGAGTGTGACGGCACCAAAATTGATTTTCGATTCTTCCGCACCCTTGCTGCAGCTTGAAAATTTTTCGTTCAAGGGCAATGCGCAGCACGTCAATGAGCAGTCTTATGAGTGGTCTTTTGAATCACCGGAACTGGATATTTCCTCTACCGTGGCTGGTGGTAAACCGCTGATTGGTTTTCTTCGGATGAAGGGGCGTGAACAGGTTGGGGTGAATTTATCGCTCAAGGGTATTAGTGGCTCTGCCGATAACCTGAAAATTTCGGAAGTCAAAATTGATGGCAAGTATGCGCAGCCCAATAACCGTGTGATTGGTTTGAATATTTCTTCACCGGCACAGATGAATCTGATTGACCGGATCGTGATGCTTTCCGCGATTAGTGGCAATGCCAGTTTCAAGGATCAAGGGTTAGAAGAGCAACAGGTTCCTCTGATTGGCAGTATCAATGCCGATTTCCAGAAAGATCGGGCCAGCTTCAAGCTGGATGCAGTGGTGAATGCCGGTAAATTTAATCTGGATGGCGAGCTGCATAATTTTTCCAGGCCAAATGTGAATTTTGATTTAATGGCAGATTCCATCAGTCTTGATCAGATTCTGGGGCCGATTGCGGCAGTAGCCAAGAAAGAAAACAACACTGCAGAAACAGGAAAAGCTGAAAAATCCGTAGCGTCTCCTGAATCAGTGCCGGAAAAAAATAACAAAGCCGTAACTGTCCAGGCAGCTGAAAACACTGTGGGGCAATCGTCCCAACCCCAGCAAGTATCCGCGCCCGCTGGCAGCCTGAAGCGAGAGTTGCTCCAGGCATTGCGTGGCATGGGAACGATTAATCTGAAGCAGATGCGCTATCAGGATATCGCTTTCAATGATGTACAGGCTATTTTTCGTTTCGATCGCGATAATCTTGAAATGACTTCGTTCAAATCCTGGGTTTTTGATGGGCAGGTACGGGCAGATGCAAAGTTTGATTTGGCCAATGAAGATATCAAAACCGGTGTGGAGTTGGAAGCCATAGACGTGTCCCAAATGTTGCAGGCGCTCAATTGGACTCCCTGGGTAAGTGGGCGTGCCTTTATCAGGCTACAGCTTGAAAGCAAGGGATCCAATGAACAAACTATCCTGGATAATATCAAGGGACAGGTCCAGGTCAAGGCTGAAAATGGTCTTGTCAAGGGTTTTGATCTCAACCGGCTGGAAAATGACCCGTTGACATACCTGGATCCTGATACGTCAACATATCCATTTACGGTCGATCTTAATGCCTCCAGTCCTTACTCCCGGATTGTTGCGGATGCGCAAGTTGACAACGGCATTGCACAGCTGTCTTCTTTGTTATTTGAAAGTGAGAAATTTGTGGTTCAGGGGCAGGCGGATGAAATGCTGGTTAATTTGAACAAGGGAGACTTCACGCTTCCTGTCACCTTGAAGACACGTCAGCCGGTTAACATCAGTCAAGGTACTGTTACGCTTTCGATCAAGGAAATAAACATGCCAGCCATTGTTTCAAGAGTCGGTCAGTCGTTAAGCGTTCAGCTGCAATGGGATAAAGTTAAAAATTCGCCATTGGGCAAATTGCTGGAAAAGAAAAAAGAACAGGTGGCGAAAGAGCGGGCTGAAAAAGAGCAGGCTGAAAAAGAGCAGGCAATAAAAGAACAGTCTGTTACAGAGCAGAAGCAGGCGCCTGTTTTGGAGGCATCCGACGCAAGTGAAATGGCCTCTCCGGCAGCACCCGACGAGTCAGGCGCCCCAGAGGCGGCCCCTGTTCCATCAACAGAAACCGAAGCCGCTGTCCCTGTTGAAGTCCAACCATAATGGTTTCTTCTTTTTGTTTTATTAATTATTTCTCATCCGTTTTATTATGAATGAAACAGCAAAATTCACCCCGGTTTTTTCATGTATGGCAGTCAGGGATAGTGTTCAGCCTGAGTACCAGAATCGCTGGTTTCTGATGGATGAAAACGCCCAGGTTTTAGAGGACTCGGAGGGAAAGACAGCAGAGCTTTCATTGTCCATCCGGTTTTCTTATCTGGTTTTCAGGGCCCCGGGCATGTTGCGGCTGGATATCCCCATGGATGTCCTGGAAGATGATGAGGAAGCGTTTGAGTCAATTACCCTGAATGGGCAATCATTACGGGCAGTGAATGAGGGAGAGTTGGCCACAGCCTGGTTTTCCAACTATTATGGCAAAACCATTCATTTAATGAAATTGCACCCGGAAGATCACCAAGCCTTGCAGGCGACAGCCTGAAACATGTAAGCGCGGAAGGCACACCCCACCTGAACGCTGGACGTTAGGTGGCGGTGGTTCATAACATGCTGCTCAGGCCGTAAGCCTTTTGTATTTTTCCATTAGCTGACCGGCATCTTCTTGCCATTGTGGATCGGGCTCGATACAGTCTACCGGACAAACTTGCATGCATTGCGGCGTGTCATGGTGACCCACGCATTCGGTGCATTTTTCCGGGTTAATGACGTAATATTCATCGCCCATGGTGATGGCATCATTAGGGCACTGCGGTTCACAGACATCACAGTTAATACATTCTTCAGTAATTAATAAAGCCATGATATTGAATTTGCCTGTTAAGTATTTACCCTTATATTATATTCCATTTTAAGGGCTGACCGGCATATACGGACTATTTTACTAGGGATATTAGGGCTGCATCAATCAATAAATCCGGGGCGGCAAAATGCAACCTGCTGAACTGGTGCGCATCTGCAGGCTGTAAAAAATATGCCAGAATGAAATGACCTGAATTTGTATTATTGCAAAATCAGGTCATGACAGGGTGTTTTGAATATCGTTAACCGTATCGGTAAGCCGGTACTTAACGATATGGCTTATTTAGATTGTGCGGCTTTGGCTTCTTTCCTGGCCCTGGCTTTTTCTTGCAGCCAGCGCTCTACGGACGGAAAAACAAATTTGCTCACGTCGCCACCGAGCAGTGCAATTTCACGTACAAAAGTGCCGGAAATAAACTGGTACTGGTCTGAGGGCGTCATGAACAGGGTTTCGACATCGGGCAGCAGGTGGCGGTTCATGCCAGCCATCTGGAATTCGTATTCGAAGTCGGAGACTGCGCGCAAGCCACGGATAATGACACGTGCCTCTTCCTGGCGGGCAAAGTCTTTGAGCAGACCATCGAAAGTTTTGACCGTCACGTTACTGTAGTGACCCAATACTTCATTGGCGATTTCCAGTCTTTCCTCAAGCGTAAACAAAGGATTTTTACCCGCGCTTGAGGCAACACCAATAACAACTTTGTCAAACAGGCCTGCTGCCCGACGAACCAAATCTTCATGGCCTCTGGTGAGTGGGTCAAAGGTACCTGGATATACGGCAGTGATCATGGCAAATATCTTTTGAAAAAAAAGGGATTATAAGGTAATTTACTACACTTCATTAAATTGGTGTAGCTGAAAAAACACGGCACCGGCCTTTCCTTCCTTCATTAATTTGAAAGGGGGACTTAAGGTGATTTTTTTTTCGGATTCTGTATAAAGTAATGAGCCGGGTTTCAAAATTTGGGGCAGATAAGGCAAAACTTCCTGGATTAAATCCTTTTGAAATGGGGGATCCAGAAAAACCAGGTCAAAGCGGCTGGCATCCATGCGTTTTAGAACCAGCATGGCGTCACCATTGTTAATCCGTACTTGCTGCAAATTGAGCTTGTCGCGAATTTGTCGCAGATTGAGCATGGCTTGGGGGTTGTTTTCAACCATTTGCACGTGTTTTGCGCCACGTGAGGCGGCTTCAAAGCCCAGGGCACCTGTGCCGGCAAACAGATCCAGAACCGATTTATTACTGTAATCACTGTCCCATAAGTGGTTAATCCAGTTGAAAACGGTTTCCCGAACGCGGTCAGGCGTGGGGCGCAGCCCCGGAACGTCGGCCACCGGAAGGATCGTGCGCTTGAGATGGCCTCCGATAATACGGACTTTATGCGGTGTCCCGCTGGTTTTTTTATAAGTTGTATTCATGATTTTTGTATTGCTGCATTGAACCCACTATGATCAAAAATGGTGGCGTTGAGCGCCATATTTGTCTGTGCTTGTACAGGATAAACGTGTTTGGGCAAAATAACGGCATCTTCCTGTGGTTTGCGTGGATAAGATTATAAGCGCAAGCAGAAAAGCAAAAATAAAAAACAGGACTGTTAAAATACTTCTTCAGAATCAAATTTTTAATATATCGAATTTCATATGTTCAGTTTCTTCAGGAAAAAAAAGCAACCCAAGCCGCAGGATCATAAAGACCAGGAAAGTCTTGTTGAGCAGACGGCACGTGGTGATGAGGCAGAAAGCCCGACGGCCAATGATCAGGCTTCTGTTTCAGAGGCTGTTCAGAATGCTCCCGTGTTGCCCGAACACACACCAGCGCCTGTTCAGATAAATGAACAGGCCAGATCGGATCAGGATGCCATGCTTTTGGGGCAGGGCCAGGATATAGAGCATGCACAAATACCCGAGCAGCAGTCCAGTCAGCCTGTTGTTGAACAATCTGAACCTGCCGCACCTTTGGCATCACCGGCCACAAGCGATCCAGAACCGGTGCTATCCTCTTTGCCAGAGCCAGAGCCAGAGCCAGAGCCAGAGCCAGAGCCAGAGCCAGAGCCAGAGCCCGCCCCGGCCCCTGAAAAGAAATCATGGCTTTCGCGTCTTAAACAGGGGTTGTCCAGAACCGGTTCAAGTATTAGTGCCATTTTTGTCGGTGTCAAGGTTGATGAAAACCTGTTTGAAGAGCTTGAAACGGCACTGATCATGGCTGATTCGGGTATGGAAGCCACGGAATCACTACTTAAAGCTTTGCGCGCCAAGGTCAAGAAAGAGCGGATTGATGATGCCGCAAAAGTGAAAGCCGCCTTGAAAGAACTGTTGACCGAGCACCTTAAACCGCTGGAAAAAGATTTTAATCTGAAGCGTGCCTCTCCGTTGGTGGTCATGATCGCAGGCGTGAATGGTGCCGGTAAAACCACATCTATTGGCAAACTGGCCCATCATTTTCAGGCCCAGGGCGCCAGCGTCTTGCTGGCTGCAGGTGACACTTTCAGGGCAGCTGCCCGCGAGCAACTGATTGAATGGGGTTCGCGCAACAATGTGGCCGTTATTGCCCAGGATGGCGGTGACCCTGCCGCAGTTGCCTTTGATGCCGTCAATGCCGGCAAGGCGCGTAATGCATCAGTGGTCATGGTTGATACCGCCGGACGTTTGCCCACCCAGCTTCATTTAATGGAAGAACTGAAAAAAATCAGGCGTGTGATTGGCAAGGCGGATGCTTCCGCACCGCATGAAGTGTTGCTGGTGGTGGATGGCAATACGGGTCAGAATGCCATTTCCCAAATCAAGGCTTTTGACGCGGCCCTGGATTTAACCGGTCTTATCGTGACCAAACTGGATGGCACGGCCAAAGGTGGTACGCTGGCAGCCGTTGCCGCAGGCAGTCATGGTGTACGCCCGATTCCGGTTTATTGGATTGGTGTGGGTGAATCCCTGCATGATCTGCAGCCGTTTGTTGCTTCGGAATTTGCCGGTGCACTGCTCGGAGAAGGCTAGGTCGTTGCGATATGGCCATTCGGCTTAAATGAAAACCACCCTATGAAGATAATGCAAGCTGGCATTAAAAGTTCATAGGGTGGTTTTTTCGGATTGTGCTGGTCTATTCAAGTATAAGGCTTGTTGTTCCAGGATTTATTGCCCTCCCCTTGCGGAAAGGAGGCATGAACGGCTTTATGGTTCAAAACTTGATGCGCTTTGGCAGTTCTTTCAATGCTTCATCAGCGTGTTTTTTGCAGGTTTCCAGATTGGCGGATAGCCAGCCCACGGCAAACCAGGTTTCAGGGTAAGCATCGGTGTACTGACGGTAAAACGTATGGGCGGTTGAATAGTCGTTGAGAATGCCAAACGTTTCCTGTGCCGCGGCCAGTCGCTTCACATAAAAACCCAGGTTGCTGTCGGTATGAAGTGCCTCATAGACATTCAGGCCGTAACGCATTCGCTTGATTTTTTTGCGCAGGTCATGATAGGCCTCAATATCGTTTTTATCCTCGGTTTTCCAGTGGTTGACAATATCCTTGTTCCATTTGTTAAGCTGTGCTTCCAGTTGTTTGCGCAGCGTGACTTTAGGCTGTGTGGATGGAATCAGGGGGATAATCAGCAGGGGAGGCTGGCTGTTGGCCGTGTTTTCCTTAGGTGATTTTTCCGCTGCTTTGGTTGTGCTTTCCTGGAGCGGGGTATGTTTATCCACATCCTCGACATCAATTGCCATATCCATGGCCGCAGGGGCTTCTGTTACTTCTGCCGCTTCGTCTGTTGCGGGGATGGGATCGATGGCGGGTGTCAATACTGTCCACTTCAGCAATTTAACCAGCCATGATTGGAAGGCAACGCTTTGTGCGATTTCCTGCGCGGTACGGACGCTCTCATGCTGTTCAAATTGGATATGGGGCATGCCGGCCTCTTCCAGCTTGGGCACAATGGTTTCCAGTATGACGTCAAGGTCACGGGTGGCACCAAAATGGCCAAGGTGTATTTTTAACTCTGCCCGCAGTTCGGGTTCTGGCAGGGTGGCAATTTTGCCAAAAAGTTTCCAGTTGCTTGCCAGGCGTCGCATGCCAATGCGCAGTTGGTGCACATGTTCTGGCCGGCCAACAGAAACCACACCCAGGGTGTCTATTTCAGCCAGTGGACCCGCATTGAAGCAGATTTGTTCAAGGCATTCCTCGGTGGTGGCAATGAGCGCCTGGGTGGCGTTCTGGTTTTTATTTATTTGATAGGGGCGGGCTTTGCGGGGTGCCCAGAAACGGTCAATTTCGCTTGTGCGAACAATTTGTGGTGATGTGGAGGTTTTTGCCTGTTTGATGTTTTGTGCGGCAGTAGCCAACGCATCACCACGGTGTGATTTGCTGCGTAAATCCAGCTGCAGTTTGTATTTTTCCAGCCAGCGCAAGCCCACTTCAAAAATAGCTTCGGGTGAACCGTTTTGCAGTTCAAACTCCACTTCGGAAACGGGCAGTTCAAGATCGCCAGAGCGGATAACACCACGGTCATAGGCGATTTCGATAATGCCTTTGGCAACACGATGTTTTCGGAATACCCGGACAACATCGGTTTCATAGCGTAGTTCCAGTGGGTTGTCCAGGTTGGTTAATACGGCCTGTGCAGGTGTCCCGACGTATAGAGACAGGTCCAGAATGGGACCCGGACGGTCGTGATTGAGTTCCAGTTTGCTGATGGCGTTATTGCCGGGCATTTTCAGGGTTTGAACCCATTGGGTACCTTCCAGACGCAGTCTGATCGCGACTTTGGCCTTGGCAAGTTCACGGGCAGGCGTATCAAAATACATGGCCCGCAAAGGAAGTTCTTCAGCCCGCGCCGTGCGCACGGCTTTTTCTACTGTTTTTTGCGCATGAATGGGCACATGCAGTTTAAGTTCCTGTTCAGACATAGGGGATTGACTTTATAAAATTCAGAGTACCCTATCTTAACATTTGAAATGGAGGTATTAAATGACAAGTGATGGCAGTGAGCGTTTATGTTACCTAAATGTCTGTTTTTCAAGCCATTTTTGCAAGGCAAGCGTTTGTTCCGGGGTGAAATGCAGGCCCAGTCGTGTTCTGCGCCATAAAATGTCTTGCGCATAGCGTGCCCATTCGTGTTCTAGCTGCCATTTCACTTCAGCTTCATATAAATCATGGCCAAAGTGTTGCCCAAGACTTTCGATATTGTTTTTTTCTGCCAGAAAATTCAAGGCAAGCGTACCATAGGTGCGGGCATATCGACGGGCTGTGTTTTCGGGCAGCCACGGGTATTGTTTTTGCAGTTGTGATATGAAAAGATTGATGTCTGCATTGGGCATATCAGCGCCAGGCAAGGGGGCTGCATGGGTCCAAGGCTGATGTTTGCCAGTGAAGGGGGCCAGTTTTTCAAGGGCGTGTTCGGCCAGTTTGCGATAGGTGGTGATTTTACCCCCAAAAATAGACAGCAGGGGGGGAGCGGAATCCGTGCCGCCACTCACGTCAAATACATAATCACGTGTTGTGGTTGAGGCATTGCCTTGGGCATCATCGTAAAGGGGGCGTACGCCAGACCAGGTGGAGACAATGTCTTCATGGCGGATGGTCCGTTTGAAATAGGCATTGACCGATTGCAGCAGATAGTCGGTTTCTTCGGCAGAAATGCTCACCTTGCCCGGATCCCCTTGAAAATCGACATCGGTGGTGCCAATCATGGAAAAATCGTTTTGGTAGGGGGTGACAAAAACGATTCGTTTGTCTTTGTTTTGCAGGATATAGGCGTGCGTGCCCTCATAAAGTTTGGGGGTGACCAAATGGCTGCCCTTGACCAGACGCAGTTTGTTGCGGCCAGCGGCTTTGTTGCCGTGCTGGGCCGCCAGGTTCTGGATATCATCCACCCATGGTCCTGCAGCATTGACCAGAATCTTTGCCTGTACGTTCCGGACTGTACCATCCTGGTGTCGTAAGGTGGCCAGCCAGGTATTATCTTGCGTTTGAAGACCGATGCATTCGCAACGGGTTAAAATTTGTGCACCACGGGCCCGAGCGTCCATGGCATTAAGAATGACCAGACGAGAGTCATCAACATTGCAGTCTGAGTAAATAAACCCTTTTTTAATGCTGTCATTAAGGGGAGTGGCGTAGACCGAGGTTTCAGCCAGGGAAATTTGCCGTGAACCGGGCAGATTTCGGGAGCGTTTGGCCAAGTGGTCGTACAAAAACAGGCCAATGCGAATCATCCAGGCTGGCCTGAGATGTTGGTTGTACGGCAGGACAAAACGCATGGGATGCACAATATGCGGTGCATTGCCAAGCAAGACCTCGCGTTCGGCCAGTGCTTCGCGTACCAGCCGGAACTCGTATTGTTCCAGGTATCTGAGGCCTCCATGAATCAGTTTGCTGCTGGCCGAAGAGGTGGCGCCCGCCAGGTCCTGTTTTTCGCAAAGCAATACTTTCAGACCCCTGCCCGCTGCATCCCGGGCAATACCCGTGCCGTTAATACCGCCACCAATAACAAGAATATCCGCCTTGTCCAAATATAGTGCTGCCGTCGTACTCATAGCCATCCCAGTGTCAGTCGTGTTGGTGGTTAACGGGGGAGAGCCAGGTTAGCCCTTATTGTTCGTTTTCATCATTCAGGAGAATGCGTTTTTTAAGATCCGCCAGTGATTTGTACAGGCTTTTGTGGCTGGATTGGGACAAGCCGTCAAACATTTCCTGCAACCAGATGCCTTGGGCCTTGGCAATTTTGTTGTATCGGCGCCGCCCTTTAGGGGTCAGCTTGATGAAAGTGCTGCGGCGGTCTTCTTTGTTGACAATGCGGGTAATCAGCTCTTCTTTTTCGAGTTGTCCGGTAATGGCCGTGATGTTGCCATTGCTCACCATGAGCCGTTCGGACAGGTTGCCCATTTTCATGCCCTTGGGCTCTTGTGCCAGTTGTGCCATTAAATCAAAGCGTGGCAGGGTGGTTTCAAACTCAACGCGCAGGCGACTGCGGATTTTGTTTTCGATAAGATTGCTGCAGGTAAGCAGGCGAAGCCAAAGCTTGAGTTCTTGGTTGTCGGATTCTTGTGCGCGTGTTTCCAGGTCGTTTTGCATAGTTCCCCCCTGATAGAGGTAATTGGTTGGATCAAGATAATCTTGTTTTAAGATTAATCAAACATGGCATTATTTTAAACCTGTCTTTCATAATATGGAACATATAATATTGAACCGTAAAACAAATTATTTAAATTTAAATCATGAAACCGGTACCAAAGTACAGGGTGCCAGGGTGGTATGCACCTTGCTTGCATGTTTTATGTGTCAAATTGTTTTTGTTTTATTCCGGAATAGGGCATAATCGGGTAAACAGGCCGTCAATACTGACAGCAAGGCAATGGATATTGGAACAAACGGATTCCATGCTTGTTACAATATGTTGTGCAGTACGATTTACATATTTTCTTCCTATACTATGGGTAAAATACTCTCTTTTCGTTATTGCCCGCATTTTCAATAACATTTGTATTTGTCCGGAATTCACGTTATGACATCATCTGCAACAGAGCAAGCCTCAGTACAACAAAAATTTGATATTTCACCCGTTTCTGAAATAGTCAATGAACTCAGAATGGGGCGCATGGTCATTCTGGTCGATGAGGAAGACAGGGAAAATGAAGGCGATCTGGTGATGGCCGCCGAGTTCATCACGCCCGAGGCGATTAACTTCATGGTAACGCACGCGCGTGGCCTGGTTTGCCTGACCCTGACCGAAGAGCGCTGTAAGCAGCTTGAATTGCCGCTCATGGCCAGTAACAACGGCACCAGTTTTGGTACCAACTTTACGGTTTCCATCGAAGCTGCCGAAGGCGTAACAACGGGTATTTCGGCTGCTGACAGGGCTCATACCATCAAGGTAGCGGTTGCCCGCGATGCAAAACCGTCCGATTTGGTCAATCCAGGACACATTTTTCCGGTCAAGGCTGTTTCGGGTGGCGTGCTTATTCGTGCAGGCCATACTGAAGCCGGCTGTGACCTGACTGCGATGGCGGGGTTAACGCCAGCCGCTGTCATTTGTGAAATCCTTAAAACCGATGGCACGATGGCGCGTTTGCCTGATTTAATGGCTTTTGCCCAGGAGCATGGCCTGAAAATCGGTACGATCGCCGACCTTATTCAGTACCGCAGCGAACATGAGTCCATGATCCAGCGATTGGGTGAGCGTCAGCTTAAAACGCCATGGGGTCAGTTCCGTGCCGTTGCCTATAAAGACAAGGCCTCGGGCGCACCCCATATTGCATTGGTGCACGGCGATATCCGCCCCGATAAAGAAGTGCTGGTGCGCGTGCATGAGCCGCTTTCCGTACTCGATTTGTTAAATACTGAAGACAGTGAGCACAGCTGGGGAGTTTCCGACGCCCTCAAGGCGATTTCCGCTTCGGAATGCGGTGTGCTGGTATTGCTCAATTGTCAGGGTTCCGCCCAGTCTTTGGTTGAAACCATGGCGCAATGGGGCAAAGAAGAACCTGCCTCCAAAAAGACAGATCGATATGATTTGCGTACTTACGGTGTAGGTGCACAAATATTACGTGATTTAAACGTGGAAATCATGCGTTTGCTGGCTGTTCCACGTAAAATGCCAAGCATGGTCGGTTACTCGCTAACGGTAACCGGTTATGAATCTGCCCCTCAATGAATTTGCCCACTCACTCTGAATAATAGGAAGCGTTATGAAACCTTACACATTAGCCCCTGATCTTAATGGCGAAGGCCTGCATATTGGTATCGTATGTGCCCGTTTTAGCGAGGAAATCGGTTTTGCCGAACTGGAAGCTTGCCTGCAGGAACTGGGCGAACTGGGTGTTGATGAGCGTGATATCATGGTTGTGACCGTTCCTGGTGCCCTTGAAGTCGGTCTTACGCTGGCACAAATGGCAGAAACTTTCGAGTTTGATGCCCTGATTGCATTGGGTGCGGTGATTCGTGGTGAAACCTATCACTTCGAGATTGTGAGCAATGAAAGTGCAGCAGCTATTACGAGGGTTGCGCTGGATACCAATATTCCCATTGCAAACGGTATCCTGACCACGGAAAATGATGAGCAGGCCCAGGTTCGTGCAGCCCAAAAAGGCAAGGATTGCGCCCAGGTGGCCGTTGAAATGGCTAATTTGTCTGCTGCCCTGGTACCCGAGGCGGAAGATGATGAAGATTATGAAGACGATGATCGTGATGATGACGATTTCGACGATGAAGATGATGATAAATAGGATATCGAGTGATTGATAAAAATAAAATGAACAACAGAAGTGCCCGTCGTCGCGCGCGTGAATTTGCCCTGCAGGGCATTTACGCGTGGCTGATCAGTGGTGACAAGGATCTGCGGGAAGCGGGTGCTATTGATGCCCATATTCAGGAAGATAAAGACTTCGGCGACGCGGACAGGGTTTGGTTCAAGACCTTGCTGCATGGTGTTTTTGCCGAGGCTCCCATGCTTCGTGAACAGTTTACGCCCTATATAGACCGCCCACTTGATGAGCTGTCCCCCATTGAACACGGCATTTTGCTGATTGGCAGTTACGAGCTGATCAAGCATGTGGAAGTCCCCTATAAAGTGGCCATCAATGAGGCGGTTGAATTGGCTAAAGAGTTTGGGGGTACCGACGGCTTCAAGTTTGTCAATGGTGTACTCGACAAACTGGCGGCTGAAGTCAGGTCTGCCGAAGTCAATGCTGGCCGTTAAGCGTTAATGGCTGGGGAATTTGATTTAATCAGGCAGTTTTTTACACGCCAGGCTCCATCCGTACATGTTGGGGTAGGTGATGATTGTGCCGTGTTTGAGAGTGAGCCCGGTACACAAATAGCAACCAGCACAGACTTGCTGCTGGAAGGACGGCATTTTTTTTCTGATGTTGATCCATTCAAATTAGGGCATAAGGCGCTTGCCGTTAACCTGTCCGATCTTGGGGCGATGGGTGCCAAACCCATCGGCTGCCTTTTGGGGCTGGGTTTGCCTGATTTCAATGACGCATGGCTGGCGCGTTTTTCAGCCGGTTTTCATGCGTTGGCTGCCAAACATGGCTGTCCGCTTATTGGTGGCGATACCACGCGAAGTGAGCAGGGTATTGTTATCAGTGTTACTGTCTTTGGTTCCGTTACCGCTCCGTTCCTGACTCGTGGCAGTGCCTGTGAGGGGGACGATATTTGGGTTTCAGGCTCATTGGGAGCGGCCGATGTGGCCCTTTCACTGTTGATGCGTGTCAGGCAGGGTGAAGTGCTAAGCGACCCTGAACATGAGTTGCTCGAGAAAACCCGTCCTTGGCTTGAAATGCCCGTGCCACGGGTTGAATTAGGCCTGGCTTTACGCCATCTCGCTCATGCCGTCATAGATATTTCTGATGGTCTGCTGCAGGATTTGGGTCATATTCTTCAGGCCAGCAACCAGGGTGCGGTGCTGCAATTAAGCCAGATACCCGTTAATGCGGCCATTGCCGGCATCTCTGCGAAGCAAAAGCGTAAGGCAGTACTGGGTGGTGGCGATGTTTACGAGTTATGTTTTACGGCGCCAGTCCGGGGCAGGGAAAAAATCCGTGCGGTGGGTAAAGAATTGGGACTTTCATTAAGCATGATTGGTACCATTACATCGGAAAATCAACTTAAGGTACTGGATGAAGATTTAATTGAAATTCAGGATTTGCCTTCCGGATTTGATCATTTTCGTTAATATAATTAATCTTATGTACTTTTCATTAAAAGAATACACGCGCTAATGGATCAAAGTAACTCCCAGCAACAATCTGTTTTTCGACGCAGGTCCCTGAACAACAAAAAAAATCCGGTCAATTGGCCGAGTTTTGCATGGATAACGGGTAATACTCACCGTTTTTGTGCTTTTGGTTTGGGGTCCGGCTTGTTGCGTCCTGCATCGGGTACCTGGGGAACGCTGCTTGCCTGGTTATTATGGTGGCCTTTGCAACAGGTCCTGGGTAGCGAGTTATTGATGGGCCTGTTTTTGTTGTTTGCTTTTTTATATGGAACATACTGCTGTCACTATACCGCCAAAGAACTGAAAACTGATGATCATGGCGGTATTGTATGGGATGAGTTCGTGGCTTTCTGGTTGGTGCTGTTTATTATTGCACCCATGCACCTGGTCTGGCAGTTGGTTGCTTTTGTTTTATTTCGTTTTTTTGATATTGTCAAACCTTCTCCAATACGTTATTTTGATGCAAAGTTGAAAAACGGTTTTGGCATTATGTGGGATGATTTGCTTGCTTCAGCTTATACGCTGTTTGTCATTGCCATCCTGATGCGTCTGGTGGGTGTTTAAGTAACTAAATACTGGTAAGGTAAAGGTTGGTATGGCGGTTTGCATGCCAGCCCGGACTTACTGTCTGCGGGAAGTGTCATGACAGAATATTCAGAACAGGAATTTGAGGCGGCAAGCCGTCTGGGTGAAATATTGAAAAACAAGGGCTGGTTGCTGGTCACTGCCGAATCATGCACGGGCGGTCTGCTGGCGGGTGCCATTACTTCTGTGTCGGGTTCCAGTGAGTGGTATGATCGTGGATTTGTTACCTACACCAACGAATCCAAAATAGAGCTTCTGGATGTTAACGAACAGGCCTTGCAAAAATTTGGTGCAGTCAGTGAGCAGGTGGCCATTGAGATGGCTGAAGGGGCGTTGACCCGGACCATTACCGCCACTTGTGCAATGAGTACAACCGGTATTGCGGGGCCCACCGGTGGTACCGAGGGCAAGCCGGTTGGAATGGTGTGTTTTGCGCTTGCTTACCGAAAGAAAGACGGGATTGTCACCTTGCCCTTTACCCGGCATTTTAGCGGTGATAGAGCGCAAGTGCGTCAGCAGTCAGTGTTGTTTGCCCTGATTGCCGCCAGCAGGATTTTTGAAGAAAATTAGTCCCGCGCAATTTTGCTTTGTCGCTTCAGCCACGTGCTGCATTAATGGCATCACGGGTTTGCATGGCGACAGCTGCTGCCGCTTCCTGCCAGTCATCGCCAGAGCTGGCGTACAGAATGGCACGTGAGGAATTGATCATCATACCGGTAGAACAGGTGTTTTTGCCAGCCTGTACCGTGCTGTTTATGTCCCCACCTTGGGCGCCAATGCCTGGTACCAGCAAAGGTACATCATCGCCTACCCGTTCACGAACTTTTTTCAATTCTTCAGGAAAGGTCGCACCGACCACCAGTCCGCATTGACCATGACGATTCCATTTTTCCGCCACCAATGAGGCAACATGCAGGTATAAGGGCTCACCGCTTGATGACTCAAAAAACTGCAGGTCGGATCCACCAGGATTTGAGGTACGGCATAAAATAATGACGCCTTTGTTTTGCCAGGCCAGGTAGGGTTCAATTGAATCAAAACCCATATAAGGATTAACCGTCACGGCATCAGCCTGGTAACGTTTGTAAGCTTCTTTGGCGTAATGTTCGGCGGTTGTGCCAATATCTCCGCGCTTTGAGTCAAGCACTAGTGGGAGGTGTGGATAGGTTTTTTTAATGTAGTCACAAAGGGCTGCCAGCTGATCTTCAGCGCTTTCTGAGGCGAAATAGGCAATTTGTGGCTTGAAGCCGCATACATAGGGGGCGGTGGCATCAATAATGCCCTTGCAGAAATCAAAAATGGCCTGTTTGCTTTGTTGGATGCAGGGAGGGAAGCGGTTTGGGTCGGGGTCAAGTCCTACCATCAATAAGGAGTTGCTGTTTTTCCAGGCGGCTTCCAGTTTTTCGGTAAAAGTCATACTAAATCAAATAAATGGGTCGATTGCAATGGCAATCCAGACGATGGTGGTAAATATAAGGGTGAGCATGACGGCAGCGCTACCAAGATCTTTTGCGCGTCCCAGCAATGGATGATGCTCCAGGCTAATTTGATCGGCCAGTGCCTCAAGGGCGGAGTTGAGCAATTCAACCACCAGGACACATACCAGTGTTGCCAGCAGGAACAGAATTTCAAGCAAGTTGCGGCCCAAATAGAACGCCAGAGGCATCATGATGGCACACAAGAGCAATTCCTGGCGAAAAGCGGCTTCATGTTTGAAGGCGGCTTTTAATCCCTGTGTGGAATATTGCGCTGCTTTAACAATACGTTGTAGGCCACTTTTGCTTTTAAACGGCGATTCATTCGGTAGGGTCATGGTTTTAAAAGTAAAAAGGCACTCGCAACCGGCAAATTGTACGGCTGATGTTCAATGCATCACAGGCGTTATTGTAGTGCAACTTGCTTGCCTGACTCGCCAATAAGCGATGTGGATGAAAAAAATCGTCACTGGAATGCAGCGGGATTATTATTAGAGAGGGGCTTGATGAGCCATTTTGGATGGTGGGCAAGAGGATATTGTTTTACAAATGTTTATCGCAAAGAAAAACCCGGGCCAGAGACCCGGGTTCATGTGGCTAAACGGAGCAAGGGAAGACTCCGTTTTATGGGACAGACAGATTAGAATCCGCCCATGCCACCCATACCGCCCATGCCGCCCATGTCAGGCATTGCAGCAGCAGGCTTGTCTTCTACGATTTCGCAAATGGCGGCTTCTGTGGTCAACAGCAGGCTGGCGACAGAGGCTGCGTTTTGCAGTGCTGTACGGGTTACTTTGGTTGGATCCAGAACACCTTGCTCAACCAGGTCACCGTATTCACCGGTAGCTGCGTTATAACCGTAGTTACCTGTGCCGTTGGCAACGTTGTTGACGACGACGCTAGGCTCTTCACCAGCGTTGGCAACGATGGTGCGCAGAGGTGCTTCAATGGCGCGCAGAATCAGTTTGATACCTGCGTCCTGGTCAGCGTTGGCACCGGTCAGGTCTTTGATTGCGTTTTTGGCACGGATCAGGGCAACACCGCCGCCAGGAACAATACCTTCTTCAACCGCAGCGCGAGTTGCATGCAGGGCATCTTCAACACGTGCTTTTTTCTCTTTCATTTCAACTTCGGTAGCAGCACCCACGCGGATAACGGCAACACCGCCTGCCAGTTTGGCAACGCGCTCTTGCAGTTTTTCACGATCGTAGTCAGAAGTGGCTTCTTCGATTTGGGTGCGGATTTGTTTAACGCGAGCTTCGATGTTTGCGCTAACGCCAGCACCGTCGATGATGGTGGTGTTTTCTTTGCCTACTTCGATGCGTTTTGCCTGACCCAGATCTTCGATCGTGGCTTTTTCCAGAGACATGCCGGTTTCTTCAGAAATCACGGTACCACCGGTCAGGATGGCGATATCTTCCAGCATGGCTTTACGACGGTCACCAAAACCTGGTGCTTTAACAGCAGTGGTTTTCAGGATACCGCGGATGTTATTGACAACCAGTGTTGCCAGTGCTTCGCCTTCAACATCTTCAGCGATGATCAGCAGAGGACGGCTTGATTTGGCAACTTGTTCCAGTACGGGCAGCAGATCACGGATGTTGCTGATTTTTTTGTCGAAAATCAGAATAAATGGATCTTCCAGGGCAGCAACCTGTTTTTCCTGGTTGTTGATGAAGTAAGGAGACAGGTAACCACGGTCGAATTGCATACCCTCAACAACGTCGAGTTCGTTTTCGAGTGATTTGCCGTCTTCAACAGTGATCACGCCTTCTTTACCCACTTTGTCCATGGCGTTGGCAATGATGTCACCGATAGAAGCATCGCTGTTGGCAGAGATAGAGCCAACCTGGGCGATTTCTTTGCTGGTGGTGCAAGGTTTGGACAGTTTTTTCAGTTCTTCAATGGCAGCGCCAACGGCTTTGTCGATACCGCGCTTCAGGTCCATTGGGTTGATGCCAGCGGCAACGTATTTCAGGCCTTCTTCTACAACAGCCTGTGCCAATACGGTAGCGGTAGTGGTACCGTCACCGGCATTGTCGGAAGTTTTTGAAGCAACTTCTTTAACCAGTTGTGCACCGATGTTTTCAAATTTGTCTTTCAGTTCGATTTCTTTGGCAACGGAAACACCATCTTTGGTAACGGTAGGAGCGCCGAAAGAGCGATCGAGAACAACGTTACGGCCTTTAGGGCCCAATGTTGTTTTAACAGCGTTTGCCAGTGTGTTTACGCCACGCACGATACGAACGCGTGCGTCGTCACCGAATAATACTTGCTTTGCAGCCATTTTGAATTCCTTGATTATGTTTAAGTGCCATCAGTGTGCCTGATAGCAAAAATATGCATTTAAAATAAGTGGTTATTGCTTAAGCGACAACGGCGAGGATTTCGTCTTCGCGGATAACCAGCAGTTCTTCACCGTCTACTTTTACAGACTGGCCAGCATATTTACCGAACAATACTTTGTCACCAACTTTCAGGTCTACAGGCAATACTTTGCCGTCTTCTGTTTTTTTGCCTGGTCCAACAGCAATAACTTCACCTTGATCAGGTTTTTCAGCAGCGCTGTCAGGGATAACAATACCTGATGCTGTTTTCAGCTCGTTGTCTAAGCGCTTGATAATGACGCGATCTTGTAAAGGACGCAATGCCATGGAGAAACTCCTGTCTCTAATTAAGTTGTGTTAAAAAATCAGTAAGGAACCGGTTGTTAGCACTCGGCTTCCTTGAGTGCTAATTATAAGGATGAAACTGAAATTTTCAAGAGGGGGATTTTGAATTGTTACATTTTTGTCGAGGATGCTGTTGGCTTGTGTCGTTTTAGGGGAAAGTATACGAGTTTACAATGGTCACTTTATTTGTCACCTCTATTAATTCAATAATAATTGAATTATAATATTATCGAATAGTGGTGAGTATGTGGCTGAATGCTCCTATCTATAGGTTCGTGCTGAAGAAAGGAGTAAGTAGCAAGCAGTTTTGCACCTTCCTATTGCTTATGAATTTTTTCTTGACAGTGGCTAGCTGCACCAACAGCTGCCTATCGCCTGTTGCCCGAGTGGTTCATGAGAAGCTGGGCATCAGGCATGACAAAATCACCACTATCCATGATGCCAACACCAACTTGGTCGTGGACGCACAGTACAAAGATTTGAGGAGCCGTGATGAATGAACTCGAAGTGGTCAAGGCGCTTGCAGCGCTGGCCCAAGAAACCCGCCTGAAGTTATTTCGCCTGCTGGTGGTAGCAGGCAAAACAGGCTTGACGCCTAGCAGCATGTCGGAGACTTTGGAAGTGTCCACCACGGCCTTGTCTTTTCATCTTAAGGAACTTCACTTTGCTGGCCTGGTGACCAGTGAGCGCCATGGACGCTACGTCATTTACCGGGCAGAACTGGTCAAAATGAATGCTTTGCTGGCTTTTTTGACCGCAGAGTGCTGCCAGGGTGAGGGATGTGCAGACCTTAATGTGTCTGCTTGTGTGAATGGTTGAATGGCCTTTTGGGATGGGCCCGTGTCATCACATCCTTACAACGTATTTTTCTAGTGAGCCGCAGATAAAGGTAGATTATGGGAATTTTTGAACGTTTTTTAACAGTGTGGGTCGCCTTGGGCATTGGCGCTGGTGTAGTGCTGGGGCTGTGGTTGCCTGGGTTTTTTCAGACTGTGGCCGCCTTGGAATATGCACAAGTCAACCTTGTGGTGGCGGTATTTATCTGGGTGATGATTTACCCAATGATGATTCAGATTGACTGGCACGCCGTCAAAGACGTAGGCAAGCGCCCACAGGGCTTGCTCCTAACGCTGGTGGTCAACTGGCTCATCAAGCCTTTCACCATGGCGGCTTTAGGTGTGCTGTTTTTCCAGTACCTGTTTGCCCCTTGGGTGGATCCGCAATCGGCCAGCGAATACATTGCCGGCATGATTTTGCTCGGGGTAGCGCCATGTACGGCTATGGTATTTGTCTGGAGCCAATTAGTCAAAGGTGATGCCAACTACACCTTGGTACAGGTGTCGGTGAACGACCTCATCATGGTGGTGGCTTATGCCCCGATTGCAGCCTTTTTGCTGGGGGTGACCAACGTGACGGTGCCCTGGGAAACGCTGGTTCTGAGCACTGTATTGTATGTGGTGCTGCCACTGGCGGCGGGTATGCTGACACGACACTTGGTGCTCCAGCGGTCGTCCCAGGCCTTGACTGCTTATGTGGCAGCGCTTAAACCGTGGTCTATTGTCGGACTGATTGCGACGGTGGTGTTGCTGTTTGGATTCCAGGCAGAAACCATCGTGGCCCAGCCAGGTGTGATTGGACTGATTGCCGTGCCCTTGGTGCTGCAGACCTATGGCATTTTCTTCATCAGCTGGTGGATGGCGAAAAGGCTGAAGCTGCCGCACAACGTAGCAGGTCCTGCCTGCCTGATTGGCACGTCCAACTTTTTCGAATTGGCGGTGGCAGTGGCTATTTCTTTGTTCGGCCTAAATTCGGGCGCGGCCTTGGCCACCGTGGTGGGGGTGCTGGTGGAAGTGCCCGTTATGCTGTCTTTGGTGGCTATGGTGAACGCCTGGCGTCCCTCATCACTTGACCGTGCCCCTCTCTGACACCCCAAAGTATCAAGATTTTTACGAGGAATATCTGTAATGACTGACATCACGATTTACCACAACCCCCAGTGTGGCACCTCACGCAATACGCTGGCGATGATTCGCAACAGCGCCCCATCGTTAAGACACCGCTGGGTGTGCGCCTGTGCCGTCCTTCCGAGCGAGTACTGGAAATTTTGCCGAACCCGCAGCAAGGTCCGTTCACCAAAGAGGATGGAGAAGTCGTGATTGGAAAGGATGGACAACGTGCTTAAAAAAGAGACCAAATCACTGGCTGATTTGCCCGCAGCAGCACCGGAACATTTTCGGGTTCCAGACCCCGAACGCTTGGCTAATCCCATTCGCTCCAACCACCCACCTCGCATTTTGTTGTTGTATGGGTCATTGCGTGAGCGCTCTTTCAGCCGCCTGCTGGTCGAAGAAGCCGAGCGCTTGCTGCAAGCCATGGGAGCAGAAACCAAAATCTTCAATCCCAGCGGACTGCCTCTGCCCGACGATGCGACAGAGAGCCATCCCAAAGTGCAGGAGCTGCGCAGCCTGGCGCAGTGGGCCGAAGGCATGGTGTGGTGCTCGCCCGAGCGCCATGGAGCGATGACGGGCATCATGAAGGCTCAGATTGACTGGATTCCCCTGTCTGTAGGTGCTGTGCGACCCACTCAGGGCAAGACGCTGGCAGTGATGCAGGTATGTGGGGGCAGCCAGTCTTTCAATGCCGTCAATCAGATGCGTGTGTTGGGGCGCTGGATGCGCATGGTGACTATCCCGAATCAGTCCTCGGTCGCCAAGGCCTTTCAGGAGTTCGATGCCGAAAATCGCATGAAGCCCTCCAGCTACTACGACCGCGTAGTCGATGTGATGGAAGAGCTGGTTAAGTTCACCTTGCTTACGCGTGATGTTGAACCCTATTTAGTGGAGCGCTACAGTGAGCGCAAGGAAAGCGCCGAAGCACTGAGCCGGCGCGTCAACCAGACCGAAATCTAACCAACCCATTCAACCTCATCTGAAATTCGACATCGAATGTAGGCTTGCTCTATGTGCTGCACTTCAAGGGCTGTTCATGGGGTAGGGAGAGACGCTGCTGAGGTTTTCATTGACGTCCAGCTCCCTGCCAATATACGGGAACGCGCGTTGGGCGCATTGTGGCCGCTCGCACACCCGGCAGCCCATGCCAATGGGTGTGGGAATATCCGGATTGCTGAAATCCAGCCCTTTTGCATAAACCAGCCGATGGGCATGAGCGACATCGCAACCCAGCGCGACAGCGAAATCTTTGCTTGGTTGTCCGAAGCCGCCGGTCTGACGGCATACGGTACGCGCAATCCACAGGTACACGCGTCCGTCGGGCATGCGTGCCAGTTGCCGGAGAATCCGCCCGGGGCTGGAAAAGGCTTCGTAGACATTCCATAAAGGACAGGCGCCACCGACACGGGAGAAATGAAAGTGGGCGGCAGACTGGCGTTTGGATATATTGCCCGCGCGGTCCACGCGGATGAAGAAAAACGGCACGCCCGTTGCATCGGGCCGCTGCATGGTGCTCAGGCGGTGGCAAACGGTTTCGAAGCTGACGCCAAACCGTTGTCCCAACAGGTCGATGTCATATTGCAATTGCTCGGCAGCAGCCAGGAACTGTCGGTAGGGCAGGATCAGCGCGGCCGCAAAATAGTTGGCCAGGCCCAGTCGTACCAATTTGCGTACCGCCTGACTGGAAAAGCGTGGTGCGTCCACCATGCGTTCAAGTACGGTGTCCAGCTCCAGAAATGCCAATTGTGTGCCCATTTGAAAGGCCCGTTGTCCGGGTGTGAGGTAAGGGGGCAGGCTAAGCTGGCGCAGTGTCGGGTTGTAGGCACGTTGCAGGCCCTTTTCTGCGGGCAGATTGTTCACGATGACGCCATGTTGTTCGCGCAAGCGCTGCTCCAGTCGGTCCGCCAGGCCGGGTGTGGGTACGTCAGCCAGCCCCCAGGCGGTATGACATTGCTCCGCGTAGGCATCGAGTTGCGCGAAATAGTTGTGATGGGTAAAGAAAAAGTCGCGGGCTTCCTCGTAGGGTTGGGTTTGTATGAGCAGGGCATCGGTGGAGCTGCCAGGGTTCTGGTTCTGATGGGTCATTTTTTCAGTCATGGCTTCCAGCCGCTCTGCCGCTTCGCGGTGACGGCGGTGAAGATCAATCAAAACCCGACCTACCGCCGGCATATTCGTTGCGATTTCGTGTATTTCCGCCTGGGATATTCTGTCCCCTTCGTGTCCGCCGAGCGCTGATGCCGGCAGGGTGGCCGCCACTTCGTGCAAGGCAGCGATCATGCGCGTTTGTTCGTCGTCTGAAAACGCGTTGACGTCCATCTTGAACACTTCGCTCAAACGGCGCAGGACCGACATGGTCAAGGGCCGCTGGTTTTGTTCGATCTGATTCAGGTAGCTGGGAGACAGGCCCAGCATGCGGGCCAGCCCTATCTGGGTCAATTTGCGTTCCTCGCGCAACCGGCGTAATCGCACGCCCATAAATACTTTTCGCATGGTGGCCATTGAATCCAATACCGGCTTGATAAGGCTGATTAACTAAAAAAAATTCGCAAAATTTGCAAATATGCAGCATAGGGTTTACCAATATTCGCCTTGTTATTAATGCAATTTTTGGTAATTTTGCGTAAACTGCAAATATTGATTATAGCGTATTATTTGCATTGTAAAGTAGCGGAGGAATACCATGACACAAGCACCCGAAACAACGGGCTTCAAACCAAAGAAATCAGTGGCCTTGTCTGGCGTTATTGCTGGCAATACCGCACTATGTACCGTGGGCCGCAGCGGCAACGACCTGCATTATCGTGGTTACGATATTCTGGATCTGGCGCAAGCCTGTGAATTTGAAGAGGTCGCTCACCTGCTCATTCACGGCAAACTGCCCAACAAGGCTGAACTGGCCTCCTATAAACAGAAGCTTCGCCGTTTGCGCGGCCTGCCGGTTCAGTTGCAGGATGCGTTACAGGCCTTGCCCGCTTCCAGCCATCCCATGGATGTCATGCGCACGGCCGTATCGGTCCTGGGTTGTGTGTTACCTGAAAAAGATGATCATAACCTGCCGGATGCGCGCGATATTGCAGACCGTCTGATGGCCAGTCTGGGTTCGGCGCTGCTGTATTGGTACCACTATAGCCATAATGGCAAGTGTATTGATGTCGAAACCAACGACGACAGCATCGGCGGGCATTTTCTGCATCTGCTGCACGGCGAGACGCCACCTGATGAGTGGGTCCAGGCCATGCATACTTCACTGAACCTGTATGCCGAGCACGAGTTCAATGCATCCACGTTCACCTGCCGGGTGATTGCCGGAACAGGTTCGGATATGTATTCAGCCATTACCGGTGGTATCGGCGCATTGCGCGGTCCCAAGCACGGTGGTGCCAACGAAGTCGCTTTTGAGGTGCAAAAACGCTATGAAACACCGGATGAGGCCGAAGCCGATATTCGTCGTCGCGTAGAGAACAAAGAGGTCATCATTGGCTTTGGTCATCCCGTGTATACGATTTCCGACCCGCGCAACAAAGTCATCAAGGAAGTGGCGCGCAAACTGTCGGCAACGCAGCAGAACATGAAAATGTTCGATATTGCCGAACGCCTGGAAAGCGTCATGTGGGACATCAAGAAAATGTTCCCCAATCTGGACTGGTTCTCGGCCGTGTCCTATCACATGATGGGCGTGCCTACCGCCATGTTCACACCGCTGTTTGTGATTGCGCGTACCGCAGGCTGGGCAGCGCACATTATCGAACAACGTATCGACAATAAGATTATTCGTCCGACCGCCAACTATATCGGTCCTGAAGATCAAGCATTCGTTCCGCTGGACCAGCGTTGATTCTTATGAAGCGTTGATTACTATGAATACTGAATACCGCAAACCACTGCCCGGCACAGGGCTGGATTACTTCGACGCGCGTGCTGCCGTTGATGCCATTGCCCCCAACGCCTACGATACGCTACCGTATACCTCACGCGTATTTGCAGAAAACCTGGTGCGTCGCTGCGACCCTGCCATCCTGACAGACTCGCTCAAGCAATTGATCGAACGCAAGCGTGACCTGGATTTTCCATGGTTTCCTGCGCGCGTGGTGTGTCACGATATCCTGGGACAGACTGCGCTTGTAGACCTGGCCGGGTTGCGCGAGGCGATTGCCAAGCAAGGGGGCGATCCTGCCCAGATCAACCCGGTCGTACCCACGCAGTTGATCGTGGACCATTCGCTGGCCGTCGAATATGCCGGTTTTGACAGGGATGCCTTTGCCAAAAACCGTGCAGTCGAAGATCGCCGCAATGACGACCGCTTTCATTTTATCAATTGGACCAAGAAGGCATTCAAGAATGTCGATGTGATTCCACCGGGTAACGGCATCATGCACCAGATCAATCTGGAGCGTATGTCACCGGTCATTCACAGTCGTGATGGGGTTGCTTTCCCGGATACACTTGTTGGTACCGACAGTCATACGCCTCATGTCGATGCGCTGGGTGTTATCGCCATTGGCGTGGGCGGCTTGGAGGCCGAGAGCGTGATGTTGGGTCGTGCGTCCTGGATGCGTTTGCCCGACATTGTCGGTGTTGAACTGACCGGGCAATTGCAGCCAGGCATTACCGCCACCGATCTGGTCCTGGCCCTGACCGAGTTTTTGCGTGAGCAGAAAGTGGTCTCGTCTTACCTGGAATTCTTCGGCGAAGGCGCGTCCCGCCTGACGCTGGGCGATCGCGCCACGATTTCCAATATGACGCCCGAATATGGTGCCACTGCCGCGATGTTTTACATTGACCGGCAAACGATTGATTACCTGAAACTGACCGGTCGTGATGAGGAACAGGTCAAGCTGGTGGAAACCTATGCCAAGCAGACGGGTCTGTGGGCTGACAGTCTGAAAACCGCGCAGTATGAGCGAGTCCTTTCCTTTGATTTGTCAACGGTAGTACGCAATCTGGCCGGTCCATCCAATCCGCATCGTCGCGTACCCACTTCAGAGCTTGCCAGCCGGGGTATTGCCGGTGTGGTTGAAAATGAACCGGGGCTGATGCCCGATGGTGCGGTGATTATTGCCGCGATTACCAGTTGCACCAATACGAGCAATCCACGCAACGTGATTGCAGCCGGGTTGTTGGCACGTAACGCCAATGCACGTGGCCTGCTACGCAAGCCATGGGTCAAAACATCACTGGCACCGGGCTCCAAGGCAGTTCAGCTGTATCTGGAAGAGGCCAATCTCTTGCCCGAGCTGGAGAAGCTGGGTTTTGGTATTGTGGGCTTTGCCTGTACCACCTGTAACGGCATGAGCGGTGCGCTGGATCCTGTCATTCAGCAGGAAATCATCGACCGTGATCTGTATGCGACCGCTGTTTTATCGGGCAACCGTAACTTCGATGGCCGTATCCACCCCTATGCCAAGCAGGCATTCCTGGCTTCGCCGCCGCTGGTTGTGGCTTACGCGATTGCCGGTACCATTCGCTTTGACATCGAAAAAGACGTGCTGGGTACCGACCGGAATGGTCAGCCAGTGACCCTGAAGGATATCTGGCCCACCGACGAAGAGATTGATGCCATTGTGGCCAGCAGCGTGAAACCGGAGCAATTCCGCAAGGTGTACGAACCGATGTTCGCGATCAATGCCGATGATGGTGAATCGGTCAGTCCGTTGTACGAATGGCGTCCGCAAAGTACCTACATTCGCTGCCCACCGTACTGGGAAGGCGCGCTGGCAGGCGAACGCACGCTCAAGGGCATGCGTCCGCTGGCGGTGCTGGGGGACAACATCACAACCGATCACCTGTCGCCTTCCAATGCTATTTTGCCGAACAGCGCAGCCGGAGAATATCTGGCCAAGATGGGCTTGCCACCAGAGGACTTCAACTCTTACGCAACCCACCGTGGCGATCACCTGACCGCACAGCGGGCCACGTTCGCCAATCCCAAACTGCTCAATGAAATGGTGCAGGAAAACGGTGAGGTCAAGCAAGGCTCTCTGGCACGCATCGAACCGGAAGGTAAGGTGGTGCGTATGTGGGAAGCCATCGAAACCTATATGGAACGCAAGCAGCCGCTGATTATCGTGGCGGGCGCAGACTACGGTCAGGGTTCTTCACGCGACTGGGCGGCCAAGGGTGTGCGTCTGGCGGGTGTCGAAGCGATTGTTGCAGAAGGGTTCGAGCGGATTCATCGCACCAATCTGGTTGGCATGGGTGTATTGCCACTGGAATTCAAGTCGGGTGTCAATCGCAAGACGCTGAACATTGATGGTACGGAAATCTACGATGTAGTGGGTAAGCCAGAACCGCGCTCAACACTGACGCTGGTGATTCATCGTAAAAATGGCGAACGTCTGGAAGTGCCGGTGACCTGCCGTCTGGATACCGCTGAAGAAGTCTCCATCTATGAGGCTGGCGGGGTTCTGCAACGCTTTGCGCAGGACTTTCTTGAGTCACCCGCAACCAGTCAGAAATGATGCAAATATGGAAAAAGCAATGACAAAAGCGCCACAGATTAAAATTGCAGCCACCTATATGCGGGGTGGCACCAGTAAGGGTGTGTTTTTCCGGCTGAGTGATTTGCCCGAAGTCGCCCAGACGCCAGGTGCCGCGCGCGACGCACTGTTGCTGCGCGTGATCGGCAGCCCGGATCCTTATGGCAAGCAAACCGACGGTATGGGCGGTGCGACTTCAAGTACCAGCAAGGTTGTGATTCTGTCGAAAAGCGAGCGTGCCGGACATGATGTTGATTATCTGTTCGGTCAGGTGTCCATCGATCAGCCTTTTATCGACTGGAGCGGCAATTGCGGAAATCTGTCGGCGGCCGTGGGACCTTTTGCGATCAGCAATGGGTTGATCGATGCCGACCGTATTCCGGAAAATGGTGTTGTCACCGTATCCATCTGGCAGGCCAATATCGGAAAGACCATTGTGGCCCATGTGCCCATCACCAATGGTCAGGTGCAGGAAACAGGCGATTTTGAGCTGGATGGGGTGACTTTCCCCGCCGCCGAAGTGCGGCTTGAATTCCTGGATCCGGCAGCAGACGAAGAGGGCGCTGGCGGTGCCATGTTCCCTACTGGCAATCTGGTTGACGAGCTGGATGTACCCGGTGTTGGCAAGTTGCAGGCGACCATGATCAATGCAGGTATTCCAACTGTGTTTGTAAATGCCAGGGATATTGGCTTTACCGGCACGGAGCTGCAGGATGATATCAACGGTAACGCCGATACACTGGCCATGTTTGAAACCATTCGCGCGCATGGTGCGCTGCGAATGGGGCTCATTGCCAATATCGAGGAAGCCGCCCGTCGCCAGCACACACCCAAGGTGGCTTTTGTGGCTGAGGCGGCTGATTACACGGCATCCAGCGGCAAACAGGTATCTGTCGATAGTATCGACCTGGTTGTACGGGCGCTTTCCATGGGTAAATTGCATCATGCCATGATGGGCACCGCAGCGGTTGCTATCGGTACGGCTGCAGCCATTCCCGGTACCCTGGTCAACCTTGCGGCAGGCGGTGGTGAGCGTGAATCTGTTACCTTCGGTCACCCTTCAGGTACATTGCGGGTGGGTGCACAGGCGATTGAAGAAAACGGGCAGTGGGTTGTGAAAAAAGCACTCATGAGCCGAAGCGCCCGTGTCCTGATGGAAGGCTATGTGCGGATTCCGGCCGATTCGTTCTGAAAGCGCCAGAAAATTGATTAACTTTTAATATTGTTAAAGAAGGATTTATTGCATGTCGACAAGAAAGCAACTCAGATCACTCGTTGAAGCGCGCCAGGGTATTATCGTTCCCGGTGCATTTAATGCTTTGTCGGCCAAAGTGATTGCCGATCTTGGCTTTCAGGCCATTTATGTGACGGGTGCGGGTGTAACCAATATGTGGTTTGGCATGCCTGATCAGGGTTTTATGGGTTTACATGAAATCGCCGAGCATACCGCCAGAATCCGTGATGCAGTAGATGTGCCACTGATTGTCGATGCTGATACCGGGTTTGGTAATGCCCTGAATGTTCGCCATACTGTCCGGGTTCTGGAACGTGCCGGCGCTGACTGCATTCAGTTGGAAGACCAGGTTGCGCCCAAGCGTTGCGGTCATTTCTCAGGCAAAGAGGTGATTTCGACCGAAGAAGCAGTCAGCAAGATCAAGGCGGCGGTCGATGCACGTCAGGATCCTGACTTCCTGATTATGGCGCGTACCGATGCGGCAGCCACCCATGGTTTTGAGGCAGCGATTGAGCGTGCCCAGAAGTTCGCTGAAGCCGGTGCCGACATTCTGTTTGTGGAAGCTGTCACAGAAGCCGAGCAAGTGCGCGCGCTTCCCCAGCTTCTTGGCAAGCCGCAGTTGATGAACATGGTGATTGGTGGTCGTACACCTATTTTCAATGCCGATCAGCTGGCCGAACTGGGCTTTGGCATCGTGCTGTATGCCAACGCGGCCTTGCAGGGCGCAGTTACCGGCATGCAGAAAGCCTTGACGGTGTTGCGCGACGAGAAGGAAGTGCAAGAGTCCAGCGGGCTGGTCGCAACGTTTGCCGAAAGGCAGCGCCTGGTGAACAAGCCTGAATGGGACGAGCTGGAAAAGCGCTACTCCTGAACAAGACCTGGCCTGTTGGCCAGGTTTTTTATTTGTGGCCGGCAGACAGAATGTGTGGTCCGGTTAAAGATCCTCGTCATCATCCAGATGGAATTTATGAATAAGACGGTGGGCCAAAGGGGCCAGAATGATGCCCAGCGTTCCTATAAACACCAATCCGACAAACATGCTGTAGAAGGCAAAGAACAGTTTGCCGGCAATGCTTTCGGGCACGATGTATGGACCCAGGCCGCCAATAATGAAAGCCGTATTAAGCAAGGCTTCATGCCAGCTTACCTGCTCTAGCAAAAGATGGGCAAACACACCGATTGCCAAGGTAACAATCATAACAAGCAGAGCATAAAAGACGTGTGTCAGCATGCGGTGTCTGAAATGTCGTGCCGGTAACAAAGGTTGGCTTTTTGATTCGTACATTATTTTAAAACAGTGGGGATATGCGAATAAGCATTGTTAGTGTGCAGGGCGCTTCCCCGGATGCATCTTGTTCGGGGCTTGTAATGGCTGTGATCTTACTAACCGTGTCCGAGCCTGTCAATACATTATGCCAGGGAATTTGCCTTGTTGCCGGTTGGCAGGTAAGAGGCATGGGCTGGTTGAATGATTTTGGTGCGGATGTTTCGCCTCTGCCTTTTTAATAATCTGTCTCTTAGGCTTTAAAAATGGTAGTCTAAGCGTATTGGTAAAAGATTGGATGTCTTGGGAGGTTCCGAACGCTCCTGGTATGTTCAGTCACGTTATTTTTCAGCTTTTAATGGAATTGAATCAATGAGTGATCTTTTTTCGGCCTATGATTTGGCTGGTCTGCATTTGAAAAATCGTATCGTGATGGCACCCATGACCCGTTCCAGGGCGGTTAATACGGTTGCAGATGCGCAAACTGCCCTGTATTACCAGCAAAGGGCCGGTGCAGGGCTTATTGTTTCCGAGGGTTCGCCCATTTCCCGTCAGGGTGCCGGGTATTTGTTTACGCCGGGCATATACAGTCCTGAACAAGTTGAAGGCTGGAAGCAAGTGACCCGCGCTGTGCATGAAAAAGACGGAAAAATTTTCTGCCAGCTCTGGCATGTCGGTCGCATTTCTCATGTTTCGTTGCAGGAAAATGGTGCAGCACCGGTTGGTGCAAGTAATAAAAAGGCAGAAAACACCACGGCGTTTGCTTATGATGAACAGGGCCAAGCTGCCAGGGTTCAGGCCAGCCAGCCACGCGCTTTGTCGACTCAAGAGGTAGCGGCAGTGGTGCAGGATTTTGCCAGAGCTGCCGCCAATGCGGTTGAGGCCGGTTTTGACGGCGTGGAAATTCATGGTGCCAATGGCTATCTGATTGAGCAGTTCATTAATGCGGGCATTAATACCCGTGAGGATCGTTATGGTGGCAACTCTGTCGAGGGGCGCCTGACTTTTGTGCTGGAAGTGGTTGATGCGGTTGTGGCGGCAATCGGCAGTTCGCGTGTGGGTATCCGGCTGTCGCCGTTTAACCGGGGTTTTGATATGCCGGTGTTTGATGATGAAGCGCAAACATGGCTTGAATTGGCCCGCCTGCTTTCGGGAAAAAACCTGGCATACGTGCATCTTAGCAACCGCAAGGCCATTATTAATAATACCAATGGCAAAGCATTTCTTGAAGCCTTCCGTAAAGCCTATACGGGTACCCTGATTATGGCGGGTGAATACACCAAGGAAGAAGGTGAAAGGGATCTGCAGGAAGGCCTGATTGATCTGGTCGCTTTTGGGCGCCCGTTTATTTCCAACCCCGATTTGGTGGCGAGACTGAAAAATGGCTGGCCATTAACAGCGTTTGATCCGGCTGTATTTTATGGTGGTGGCCAGGAAGGTTATACTGATTATCCGGTATATGAGGAAATTGCCGATCAGGCTGCCGATTAAGTGGCAGGCGTGCTCTGCGGGTTTGGGAGCGGGCAAAAACGTGTTTTTAATAAAAATTTACAGGCTGTTTTATATGAAAAAATCTTTGATTCTATTTGCGGTCAGCGCTTTGTTGGGCACTGGTGCCGCTATGGCGCAAGCCGTTGCCGTAGATACCCTGTCAAATGGTGTCAGGGTTGAGCATACCAAAGTGGGTGATGGTATCAGTCCTAAATCAACCGATACCGTTAAGGTGCATTATCGGGGCACCCTGCTTGATGGCACGGAATTCGACTCTTCTTACAAGCGTAACGAACCTATTTCATTTCCTTTAAGCCGGGTTATTCCGTGCTGGACTGAAGGCTTGCAGAAAATGAAAGAAGGCGGCTCTGCCGTCCTGTTCTGTCCTTCGCGTTCAGCTTACGGCGAGCGTGGTGCTGGCAGTGTCATACCGCCTAATAGCGATTTGAAATTTGAAGTTGAACTGCTAAAAGTCAATTGATCGGAATGCTCGACAAACCTCGTCCAAGTGATTTGGTTGCGCAGCAACCTTTAGGCGAAGCCGCTGAGCTTGGTCGGGGAAGGATAGGCTAAAGTATAATAAAACGCTTCAGCACGTCCCGGAACAGGGGCGTGTTGGCTTCTTCCAGCCATTCAAAAGCCACCATTTCCCGCGACACCACTTCAGCCCCGTTTTGCCGCAAGCGTTGCAGGGCCAGGGCTTTATCGCGAGGTTTGCGTGAGCCAACTGCCTCGTCCACAATAAAAACCTCTTTGCCGGCCGCCAGCAGGTCAAGCGCGGTTTGCTGGACGCATACATGTGCTTCGGTGCCAACAACAACCCATTGCCTGCGTGTTGAAAAAGGGGTGTTAAGCAGGCCTTGGCCTGTTACGGCCGAAAAATGAATTTTTTCCAGTACCTGCTGTTCGGGCAGGCGTGAAAGCAGATTGGATTCAGTGCGACCCAGGCCTTTGGGGTACTGTTCTGTTGCCAGAACGGGGATGCCAATGGCTTGGGCCACATCTACCATCCAGGTAGCCTGGGCAAGCACTTCTTGCCCGTTATCAATGGCCGGCAGCATGCGGCTTTGAATATCAATAACCAGTAATAATGATTCTGATGCCTTGATGCGCATGTGGTCTCCTTGATAAACGCGTGTGCCGCTCACCGGGTTGGATGGGTATCGCCGGTGAAATCAGGCCAGGCGGGTCAGCCAGCCATGAGTGTCTTCTTCAAGGCCATACTGGATACCGGTTAGTTTTTTACGTAAGGCAATGGTTACTTCACCTGCTGGTGCGTTCTCGTCACCAATAATGAAGTCTCTGCTTTTCAGGGCACTGATCGGTGCAATAACAGCAGCGGTACCGCAGGCGAATGCTTCGGTAATTTCACCGGAATTGATGCCGTCTTGCCATTCTTGCAATGCTACTCTGCGCTCTTCCACTTTCATGCCCATGTCTTGAGCCAGCTGAATCAGGCTGGCGCGGGTAATGCCTTTAAGAATGCTGCCAGAGGGTTTGGGAGTGATGAGTGTACCGTCTTTGCGAACCAGGAAAATATTCATGCCACCCAGTTCTTCAAGATAAGTGTGCTCTTCGGCATCCAGGAAAAGGACCTGTGAACAGCCATTGGCATAGGCTTCCTGTTGAGGCAGTAAAGAAGCGGCGTAGTTGCCACCACATTTTGCTTCTCCGGTGCCGCCTTTGCCGGCACGGGAAAATTCGGAAGCCAGCCAGATGGAAATAGGCTGCATACCTTTGGCAAAATAGGAGCCGGCAGGGCTGACAATAACATGATAGGCGGCACGCTCTGCGGAGCGAACTCCCAGGAAGCTCTCGTTGGCAATCATGAACGGGCGGATATAGGCGCTGGTCTCAGGCGCGCTGGGCACCCAGGCCTTGTCTACGCTAATCAGTTGTTTCAATGACTCAATGAACAGATCTACAGGCAGTTCAGGTAAAGCCAGGCGACGGGCAGACAGTTGAAAGCGCAGGGCGTTAGCTTCGGGGCGGAAAGTCCAGACAGAGCCATCTGCGTGACGATAAGCTTTTAAACCTTCAAAGATTTCTTGCGCGTAATGCAGAACGGAAGCTGCCGGGTCCAATTGTAAAGGACCATAAGGCACAATGCGGGCATCGTGCCAGCCCAGTTCGTGAGTCCAGTCAATGGTTGCCATGTGATCGGTAAAATACTTGCCAAAACCCGGGTTTTGTAAAATGGCATTACGCTCTGCCTCTGGTAATGGATTGGCATTGCGGTTAATTGTAAATTCAACTTGATGTTCAGAAGTAGTGTTCATGATGAATGAGGCTTGTGTATAAATGGGTCAGGCGGCAGTATTTGTTCCCGCCGTGTATGACAAAATGATAACAACGTTAATTATAGGGGTTAAATGACTGACGACAAGCAATATATGCCGCAACCGTCAAACTCGAATTCCGTGGATGTGGAAAGTATGAAAATTACCCGTATAACGGTGTACTCATTATTGGTTTTTTCTGTTTTCAGGGGGATTGCCTATTGACATTATTTTCATAGGGGGAATGTGCGGTATTTATGCTAGAACATCCTGTTTTTTAAATGAAAAATGGTAATTTACTTCACATAAAATTTCTTAATGAAATGTTAAGTTTGATTAATAAAATGAAAAAAATGCATCAAAACAACATCATTACAATTTTTTACAAAATTTCATGAAAAATAAATCCTGTCGTATGCGTTGCTCACAAGAACTTGCTGCCACTTATTTTGTTTAAAGAGAAAAATATCTTGTAGAGACTTTAAAAATAAGGGGTTAATTGTTTTCCAAAATTCAATGATTTGATGTTTATGGAATTAAATTGTTACTTTTTTGGTTTTTGAAAAATAATTATTAAAACTATTTGTTTATTAATTAATAATATTTAATATTTTAATCAAAACAATAGGGGTTTGATTAAAGAATGAGAATGTTTCTAAAGTAATCATCTGGTGTTATCGTGTCTCCCCAAAGTTACATGTTTTTCTATTTTTTTAATATTGGCCGCATTCAGTTTGTTTTCTGTTTTTGCTATAGCAACGTCGTTATTTGTTAGGCAATCAAAAGATGATGAGTATAGATGCGGTACTTCTATATATTGTTTGGAGAGCGCTACAAATGAACCATATCTACAAGTCTGTTTGGAATGAACATACAGGCGCCTACGTTGCCGTATCTGAAAAAACCAAAACCAAAGGAAAACGCAGCGGCAGTATTCTGTTCAAAACAGTGGCGGCTGGTATTTTGGGTTTTTGCATCACCGGTGGTGTAGCCAATGCCCAGTCAAATCCAAATATCAATAATGTTGCAAATCTGTCTACTACAGCAGCCTTGTCACCCGTTATGGGAATTGTCGGTGGATTAACCGGCTCCCAGGGGGCAACAGCAACCAATCTTCTTGGCGGCGTACTTGATCCAGTGCTGGGTGTCGTTGGTGGTTTAACCGGCGGTCAAGGAGCTGGTGCCGGTTTGGGTGGCCTGCTTGATCCCGTTCTGGGCCTGGTAGGTGGATTGGGCGGTGCAACAGGTGCTACCGGTACCGGCGTGATTACCGATGTACAAGGTACTGTTGGTACCTTGGTTAACAATACCGTCCTGTCTCCTGTAGGCAGTCTTGCCAATGGTCTTATTGATCCGCAAACCGGCGCATTGGCACCGGTAACCGGCCTGGTTGACAACCTGACCTCACCCTCTGGTGCACTGGCACCTGTTGGTGGTCTGGTTAATGGTCTGGTTGGTCAGCAAGGCGCCTTAACGCCTGTGGTGGCAACAGTCAATGGGTTGTTAAGTGGTGTTACCGGTGGTTTAACCGGTGGTGCCCAAGGCGGCCCGCTTGACCCTGTTCTGGGACTGCTGGGTGGTTTGACCGGTGGCAACGGTGGTTTGCTGGGTGGTGGCAGTGCCGGTGACGGCGTAATTACCGATGTCCAGGGAACCGTTGGCAGGCTGGTAAACAATACCGCCCTGGCACCGGTAGGTGGTCTGGTAAATGGTCTGGTTGATCCTCAAACCGGCGCTTTGGCTCCTGTTACCGGTCTGGTTAACGATTTGACATCTGCCAATGGCCCATTGGCACCCGTAGGTGGTTTGGTTAATACCCTGGTTGGCGATCAAGGCGCACTTACCCCTGTTGTTGGTACTGTTAATAATCTGTTAAGCGGCCTGACAGGCGGTTTAACCGGTGGTGGTCAAGGGGGTGGCTTGTTGGGTGGCCTGTTAGGTGGCTCAACCGGCAATCCCGGAACGGGTGCTGCTGCTTCAGGCGGCCTCTTGGGCGGCTTGCTGGGTGGTGGGCAGTCTGGTGGCTTGTTAGGTGGTGGCAGTGCCGGTGATGGCGTAATTACCGATGTCCAGGGAACCGTTGGCAGGCTGGTAAACAATACCGCCCTGGCACCGGTAGGTGGTCTGGTAAATGGTCTGGTAGATCCGCAAACCGGCGCTTTGGCGCCTGTTACCGGTCTGGTGAACGATTTGACATCTGCCAGTGGTCCTTTGGCGCCCGTGGGTGGTTTGGTTAATACTCTGGTTGGTGATCAGGGTGCACTCACGCCTGTAGTGGCAACCGTCAATGGTTTGTTAAGCGGCCTGACAGGCGGTTTAACTGGTGGTGGTCAAGGGGGCGGCTTGCTGGGTGGCCTGTTAGGTGGCTCAACCGGCAATCCCGGAACGGGTGCTGCTGCTTCAGGCGGCCTCTTGGGCGGTCTGCTGGGTGGTGGACAATCTGGCGGTCAGTCAGGTGGCCTGTTAGGCGGCTTGCTGGGCGGTGGCCAGGGTGGTGGCCTGCTTGGCGGCTTGCTGGGCGGTGGCCAGGGCGGTGGCCTGCTTGGTGGTTTACTGGGTGGTGGCGCTCAAGGTGGTTCAGGCAATGCGCTTGATTTGGCTACTGGTATTACCTTACCCCAAAACCAGCTCGGCAACACACTTGACGGCGTGTTGACACCTGTTTTGAAACCGGTTGAAGGCCTGCTTAACTCCCTGTTGGGTGCCTTGGCTCCGGTTGTTAATCCGGTTGTAGGCGTTGTTAATGGTGTTACAAGCAACCTGGGTATCGAGTTGCCACAAAATCTGCATCTGGATCTGGTTGATGATTTGTCGTTGGCATTGCAGGGCAAACAGCCATTGGACCTGGCATTGTTGCAATCTGACGGTAATATTGTAGGTTTGGTGCAGCCTGCTGCTGCACCTACTCCCGGTAACCCAATCCCTGCCCCTGTTGTTGGTGAAATTGCAATTGGTGGTGGAGAAATAAACGGTTTGGGTACCGGTGCTCTTGCTACCGCTAATGGTGCAGGCGCCATGGCGATTGGTGATGGAGCCGAGGCCAGTGGTGTATTAACGACCGCTTTGGGTACAGGCGCAGCGGCTACGGCTGAGGCTACTGCCATAGGCTCTGGTGCTTCTGCCGCGGGAGAGCGTTCTACCGCTTTAGGTTTAGGTGCTCTGGCGACAGTCAATAACTCTGTGGCAATCGGTGCGCTTGCTCAAGCGACAGCAACAAATGCTGTTGCCCTGGGTACAGGCTCTGTTGCCGACGAAGCCAATACCGTTTCAGTCGGTTCAGTGGGTAATGAGCGTCGTATCACTAATGTTGCAAATGGCACTAAAGGCAGTGATGCCGCTACCGTTGGACAATTGACACCAGTTATTAATGCATTGGGTGGTGGTGCCAACATCGCGCTAAACGGTACAGTGACCGGCCCCACTTACAATGGTTTCTCTGATGCCAGTCAGTCATTTACTGATGTGGGAAGTGCCTTGTATTACCTGGATACCCGTGTGACAGATCTGGAAAATAATGGCGTTGGTGGCAATAATCTGGTGCAACAGGACACCGCTTCAAGGGTCATCACTGTTGGTAAAGATACCGATGGTGCAGATGTGAACTTCCAGAATAATGCCAGCCAGGCCCGTACATTGAGTGGCGTGGCTGCGGGTGCCGTAAATGAAACAAGTACCCAGGCTATTAACGGCGCCCAATTGTATGCTATCAAAGAGGCGTTAGGTGCAGGTACTACGATTGTTAACAACGTTGATGGAACGGTCACTGTTACACCTACTTACAATATCAATGAAGTGACTCAGGGTGGTGTTGTTAACAATACTTACCATAATGTTGGTGATGCCTTTAACAGTGTCAGTAACTCCATTAACAATCTGTACCAGCAGGTTGATGAAGGCAAGATTGGTCTGGTTCAACAGGCAGCCCCCAACGCAGCCATCACAGTGGGTAAATCAACAGGTGGCAACGAGGTTAACTTCAGAAATGAAAGTGGTGAAGCCCGTCGTCTGACCGGTGTTGCCGAAGCCGTTGATGGAACCGATGCCGTTAACCTGGATCAGGTTACTCGTATGGTTCAGGGTGCAACACCTGCTGACCTGACCGAAGTACGCAACGATATTTCTTCCCTGCGTGGTGATGTCCGCCGTGTTGAAAAGCGTGCTGATGCCGGTGCGGCAACCGCCATGGCTGTTGCAGGCCTGCCGCAGGCTTATCTGCCAGGCAAGAGCATGGTTTCCATGGCTGGTGGCGTGTATGCTTCCGAGTCTGGTTACGCTATTGGTGCCTCTACAGTGACCGAAAACGGCAAATGGGTGCTTAAAGGCAGCGTGGCCGGTTCTTCACGCGGCCAAATGGGTGCAACCGTTGGTGCTGGTTACCAGTGGTAATACTCGCTTAAGGTTTCGGCCTTAAGTCTTGTTGCCAAAGAGCAAAAACCGCTATCCTTTAAACGGGGTAGCGGTTTTTTTTATAAAACAGTTTCATGTAAATACTCATACCTTTTTGGTATGGATGGTAATAAAATCCGTATTAGACCCGTTGGGGTTGTCCTTATATACTCTATGAATATTAATGAAAAGAATTATTTCATCAGAGGAAAAGATGGACGCAACGATTGTTGAAGTTAATACCCAAATTTTAGATATCCCTACCATCAGGCCACACAAAATGTCTGTGGCTACCATGCATTGCCAAAGCATTGTGCTGGTGCGCATCAAGACTTCTGATGGCATTGAAGGTATTGGAGAGGCCACGACCATTGGTGGCTTGAATTATGGCGGCGAAAGCCCTGAAAGCATCAAGACAAATATTGACAGTTATTTTGCGCCTCTTATTGTTGGTCAATCAGCCACTAAACTGGCGGCCTTGCGCAAACTGATCAATAAAACCATTAAAGACAATCGTTTTGCCAAGTGCGCGATAGAAACGGCTTTATACGATGCCTATGCCAAACGTCTTGGCGTTCCGCTGAATGCCCTGTTCGGTGGTGTGGTTGCCAATGAAATCAAAGTGGCCTGGACGCTGGCCAGTGGCGATACGCAAAAAGATATTGCCGAAGCAGAGCAGATGTTGGAAACACGTCGACACAATATATTCAAACTGAAAATTGGCATGCGCTCACCCAAAGACGATATCAAGCATATCGCTGCCATCAGGAAGGCTGTGGGTGATGATGTCAGCATTCGTGTTGATATCAATCAGGGCTGGTCTGAAACCCAGACAGTACAAAACCTGCGTGCTTTGGCTGATGTGGGTGTAGAGCTGGTGGAACAGCCGATTCATGAGAAAAACCTGGCGGGTATGCAACGCTTGACGGCGCTGGGCATTGTACCAATTATGGCCGATGAGTCCCTGAAAGGTCCGGAAGATGGGTTTACGCTTGCTTCACAGCATTGTGCCAATGTGTTCGCCATCAAGATTGAGCAGGCCGGTGGTTTGCAGCATGCCCGTGATTTGATTGGTATTGCGCAAGCGGCTGATATTGCCTTGTATGGTGGTACGATGCTTGAAGGATCTATTGCAACCATTGCAGCAGCCCATTTGTTTGCGACCTTGAACAATCTCGAGTGGGGGACTGAATTGTTTGGACCGCTTCTGTTGAAAGATGAGATTCTGGCAACACCGCTGGATTACAGTAATTTCACCCTGAAAATCCCAACCGGTCCGGGTCTGGGCATCAGTCTGGACGATGATAAGGTGAATTTTTACACACGCAAATAACGGCTATATAAGCGTTAAACATTTATTGAAATTTTTTATCACTTCGCAAAAGGAAGAGACATTATGAGTAAAGAGTCCGTTGCCGCGTTGCTGGCACAAATGCAGGCTACCGAGTCCCCCGTTGCCGATGAGCGCATCAAGGCAATCATCAATCGTATCATTAGCGATTTGTTCAATACGATCGAAGATTTTGATATTACCCCCAGCGAGTTCTGGACAGCATTGAATTTCCTGGCCAACAGTGGTCAGGAGTATGGCCTGATCGCAGCTGGTCTGGGTTTTGAGCGCTTGCTTGATATCCGTTTGGATGAGGAAGAGGCTGCTGCCGGTATTACCGGTGGTACACCACGTACTATTGAAGGACCTTTGTATGTGGCCGGTGCACCAGAATCCGTAGGATTTGCCCGTCTGGACAAGGATGGTGAGATTGGTGAGCCGCTGGTGATGGAAGGTGTGGTGCGTGATGAGGCAGGTAATCCGCTGAAAAACGCTTTGGTTGAAGTATGGCATGCCAACCACTTGGGCAATTATTCCCACTTCGATCCTTCACAGGAAGAGTTTAACCTGCGTCGCAGTATTCGTACCGATGAAAACGGCCGTTACTGTTTCCGCAGTGTGCTGCCCGTTGGATACAGTGTTCCTCCCGGTGGCGCAACCGATGTGATCCTGAAAAAACTGGGTCGTCATGGTCATCGTCCTGCACACATTCACTTCTTTGTGACCGCTGAAGGCCAGCGCAAGCTGACAACCCAGATCAATATTGATGGTGATCCATACCTGTGGGATGACTTCGCTTTTGCAACCCGTGAGGGATTGGTTCCTGAGGTCAAGAAAGAGTCTGATCCTGAAGTGATCAAGAAATATGACATGAATGGCCCATTCTCTCATATCGAATTCAACTTTGATCTGCATGCCGATCGCCAGAATTTGATCAGTACTGAAGTAACCCGCGCTCGCGCACAAGCTTAATGTTCGCACCTTTTCAGCATGGCTGGGAAGGTGCTTGCCATAAAGGCAGTTTGAGCAAATCGTTTTTTCTGCAACAATGCCGGCATATTCTGTTTAAACAGATATGCCGGCATTGTTGTCATGGCAGGGAGTTATCTCTTCAGAAAGTTTTCCAGGGCACGATTGAAGGCTTCACTGGCTTCAATATTGGACAAGTGTGAGGCATCCAGATCAACCCGTTTTGATCCGGCAATTTTTTCTGCCATCGCATCGGCATCGGCCACGGTGGTTACCGGATCATGGCTTCCAGCCACAATCAGGGTAGGCGTTTTGATCAGTGCGATTTTTTCACGTAAATCGGCTTTGGCCAAAGCATCGCAACATGAGGCATAGCCTTCGGCGTCCGTCTGGCGCAAGCCGTTAATCAGCGCATTAACACTAGCCGGGTTGGCCTGTACGAAGCCTTCGGTAAACCAGCGGCCGGCAGAACCATCGGCGACCGGATTCATGCCTTCAGAACGAACCAGAGCGGCCCGATCATTCCAGCCAGCTTCCTGGCCGATTTTGGCAGCGGTGTTGCACACCACCAGTTTATCCAGTTTTTCAGGAGCATGAATGCCCAGCCACTGTCCAATCAGACCACCCATTGAAATGCCGCAAAAACTGAACTTTTCGATGCCCAGGGCCTGGGTGATTTGCAGCACATCATTGCCCAGTTGTTCAAGCGTATAAGGGCCTTTGTTTTTGACGGATTCACCATGCCCACGGGTATCGTAGCTCAAGACACGATAGTTTTTGCTGAAATAGTCCACCTGTTTGGCCCACATGCTGTGGGTGGTACCCAGGGAGTTTGAGAAAAATAGAACCGGGGTGTTTTCGGGACCGTTCAACTCGTAGTTGAAGGTTTCATTATTAATCTGGATAGAGCTCATAAATGTTCCTGTTGCTGAAAAACAAAACAGCAAACCGGGTTTGAAGTTTGCTGTTATAAGATGACTGGGGTGACAAGCAGGTGGGTTAAATGGCCGAAGGATGTCGGCACAGGGCCGTTACCTTGATATCCATGTACGGGAACAGGGGCAGGCCAGACAGCAATGTGTGCAGTTCTTCATTGCTTTCCACATCAAAAATACTGACGTTTTTATATTCGCCCACCACGCGCCAGATGTAAGCCCATTTGCCGGAGCGTTGCAGTTCCTGTGAGTATGCCTTTTCAGTAGCCTTGATTTCATTGGCCACTTCCTCGGGCATATCGTGAGGAATATTAACGTTCATTTCAACCATGTATAGCATATGCGTTCCTTTAAAAAAGATAGTCCATGAGTATTCATTTTACTCAGTTCGCGGAAATTCCCGTGTCTTTGATGATTTTTTGCCATTTGGTGGTTTCATCCTGCAGGTAAGCTTTCAGTTCTTCAGGTGTGCTGCCGATTTTTTCCGCACCAATCGTGGCAAAGGTGGTTTTGACCTTTTCTGAGTCCATGGCGTTTAACATGGCTTTATTCAGTGTCTGGATAACGTCGTCGGGCGTGCCGGCTGGCGCAAAGGTGGCAAACCAAGGGGTCAATTCATAGCCTTTCAGCCCGCTTTCTGCAACCGTGGGCAGGTCGGGCAGGGTGGAAGAGCGTTTATCGGTTGTAATGGCCAGTGCCTTGAGTTTGCCTGCATCAATATGGGGTTTGGCAGAGGTAATGCTGTCAAACATGTAATCCACCTGTCCACCCAGTAAATCGGTGACAGCCGGGCCACTGCCACGGTATGGAACATGTAGCATGTCCAGTTTGCCCAGGTAAGTAAACAATGCACCCGCCAGGTGAATGGAAGTGCCCACACCTGCCGAGGCGTAGGTGTATTTACCGGGGTTTTCTTTGCTCTGTTCAATCACGTCCTTGACTGAGTTGACATCATTGCGGCTATCCTGGGTGACCAGAATATTGGGGACGGCGGCCAGCAGGGAAATGGGGGAAAAGTCCTTGATGGGGTCGTAAGTGAGTTGTTTGTATAATGAGGGGTTGACTGCCATGCCGTTGGCAACAATCATGATGGTATAACCATCGGGTTTGGCACTGGCAACTTGCGCAGCACCAATATTGCCGCCTGCACCGGGTTTATTTTCAACCACAATAGATTGGCCCAGTTCCTGGCTCATGGCTTCACCCAGCGTGCGGGCAATAACATCCATGGCACCACCGGGCGGGAAGGGAACAATCCAGGAAATCGGACGCTCGGGGTAGGCGGCCAGCGCGCTATTGGAAAGAGCAAGCAAACTGCCGGCAGTGGCAAGTGTTAATATTTTTTTTGCCACAAATGAACGATTGCGGTTTGGCATCAGGGAAATCTCCGGAATTAAGGTATGGAATATATCCTGTCATAGGGAATGACTGAATGGGATATAGCCATATGATTTAATATAGATGAAATAATTATCCTTGTAGTTTTTTCTGCTGTCTAAGACTATATTTGTAGGTGTCAATACTTTAAAGGTATGGGTTATGGAGTTAAGACAAATTCGGTACTTTCATTGTGTTGCACGGGAACTTAGTTTTACCCGGGCGGCCAAGTTACTGCATATCGCGCAGCCGCCGTTAAGCAGACAAATCAAACTACTGGAGGAAGAACTGGGGGTCAAGGTCTTCGAGCGCCAGGGGCGTGGAATCCGTCTTACTGATGCGGGCAAGTACTTTATGGATCATACCCAGAAAATGACCCAGCAGCTGGAAGAGACCATCAAGGCTACGCAACGGATCGGCAAGAAAGACCGTGTCTGGTTTGGTGTGGGGTTTGTGCCTTCCACGCTTTATGGCTACATGCCTGATTTTATCCGTGCTTTAAGGGAATTGAGTGCGCAGGTGGAAATCGGTCTGGTGGAAATGACGACCTTGCAACAGTTTGAAGCCTTGAAAATGGGACGTATTGATCTTGGTATCGGGCGGATCAAATTAAGCGATCCTGAAATTGCACGTGTGGTGCTGCGTGATGAATCCCTGGTGGTGGCTGTGCCCAGATATCACCGGTTGGCCAGTGTGGCGGGGGTTGGGGTCAATGAAATCTTGCAGGAATCACTGATTGTGTATCCGGCCGCTCCTCGTCCCAGTTATGCGGACCATGTTCTGGATTTGTTCAGTCAGCATGGGTATGTGCCCAATGTCGTGCAGGAAGTCAACGAGTTGCAAACGGCGATTGGCCTGGTGGCCGCCGGTATCGGTATTGCGCTGGTTCCCGAGTCGGTGAGACGATTGTTGCGTGACGATGTGGTTTATATTGACTTTCAGGCGGTTGGGTTCACTTCACCGATCATGATGAGTTGGCGTAAAAATGATGAGTCAGGACTCTTGAAAGACGTTGTGGCGCTGGCTAAAAACATGGCAATGGAATATAAGTAAGAATATAAGTAAATAAGTAAAGCAGTCATCAACAGGAAATACCTGGGGTGTTTTCAAAGGAGGTTGATATGCGGCATGAACAGATTTCAGACAATCAAGTCACGGGTTTGTGCAATTACAATATTTTTGACTCTGATCCTGCATTAAAAGAAGCCCTTAGATCCCTGGGCGCTTCATGGGCCTTGGAAGATTGCCAGGAATATGGTGCCCTGATGGGGTCTGCCCCCTTATTGCAACATGCGGTCAATGCCAATAAGCATCCACCGCAGCTCAGGATGTTGAAGCAGGCGGATCATCAAACGGCCACCATTTCTTTTCATGACAGTTGGCACGAGCTGTTACGCAACCTGTTTCAACAGGGCGTTCATGCCGATGCCTGGCAAAGCAATGCCCATGTCAGACGGGCGGCATTGTTTTATTTGCATGGTCAAACCGAAGCGGGCAGTCTGTGTCCGGTTACCATGACCTTTGCGTCCATTCCTGCCTTGAAATATGAGTCCTGGTTTGAGATGCTGGTACCGCATTTGTACAGTCGGGAATACGATGCGTCCGATCAACCCCTGGAAGGCAAGAAAGGCATGATGATTGGCATGGGCATGACCGAAAAACAGGGAGGATCCGATGTCCGTGCCAATACCACGATTGCAGAACCATCAGGTCAGTTCGCACACACCCAGACTTATCGCCTGAATGGGCATAAATGGTTTTTTTCTTCGCCACTTTCCGATGCCCATCTGGTTCTGGCGCAATCAAAAGGCGAGTTAAGTTGTTTTTATGTACCGCGCTGGTGCCCCGATGGCCAACTGAACGGAGTACAAATACAGGCGCTTAAAGACAAAATGGGTAACCGCTCCAATGCCAGTGCCGAAGTTTTGCTGCAAAACGCCTGGGCCTTGCCTGTCGGTGAGCCAGGGCGGGGCATACAGGCCATTATTAAAATGGTGGCTCAAACCAGGCTTGACTGTGTATTGGGTAGTGCGGCTTTGTTACGCCAGGCAGTGGTGCAGGCCGTATATCATGCCCGACACAGAAGGGTATTCGGTAAGAGACTGGTTGAGCAGCCTTTGATGCAAATGGTCTTGTGTGATCTTGTACTGGAAAGCGAGGCGGCCATGTGGTTGTCCATGGTGCTTGCGCATGCGATGGAAAACCGGCATTCAGACCTGTCCCGAGCCTATGCACGCATTGTGACGCCTGCGGCCAAGTTCTGGGTATGCAAGCGGGCGGTTGAAACGGTTGCTGAATGCATGGAAGTCTGGGGCGGTAATGGTTATGTGGAAGACGGCCCCATGCCGCGTTTGCTGCGTGAGGCACCGGTTAACTCAATTTGGGAGGGTTCAGGCAATGTAATGTGCCTGGATGTCTTGCGGGCTTTACGCAACGAGCCCGAGTTGACAGAGATCTTGCTGGGCAATCTTTCCGCTGAGGCGGGCATGCATGCTTTGTTGAGCCAGGCGATCAACACGCTCAAGATGCGTTTGCGTCATGATGCCCATGAGCTTGAGTACGGTGCCCGGCAGGTGGTGCAGGAACTGATTTTGCTGGTGCAAGCCACCCTGATGTGTCATTATGCGCCTTCGTATGTTGCCGATGCCTTTATTCAAAGCCGGTTTTCACCGGGTGGGCGTATTGTCGGGGCGCATGTTTATGCCGATCCCCAGGAAATACTGAAAAGGGCTGTGGTTTTTTGAAGGATGTATTTAAATGAAGTACCAACTGGATGATAAACCCCGTGCATTTCCCATGCTGATGTATGGGTTGCAGTGGTTTAGTATCGCGGTACCTTCTTTGCTTATTATTGGCAGTGTGGTGGCGGTTTTGCAGGGGCGGGATGTTTTTGCCCAGATCATGTATATGCAAAAACTGTTTGCCGTATGCGGGCTTGTCATGTTTGTGCAAGTGTTGTGGGGGCACAGGCTGCCCCTGATCGTGGGCCCCGCATCGGTATTGCTGTTGGGTGTTGTGGCGGGAACCGGTTCTGAGGCGGCCATCTATACCGCCATAGGAACCGGGGGTGCTTGCATTGCCTTATTGGCCTTTAGCGGCGGGTTGAGTAAAATCCAGAAAATTTTTACGCCCCGGGTAGTGGTGGTTATTTTGGTTTTGGTGGCGATTACCCTGTCACCGCTCATTTTGCATTTATCCATGGGTGAAACCGGCCCGGCAGCCGGTAATCTGGTCTTTGCCATTTCATTAACGCTCATAATGTTGGTGGGTAACAGGTGGCTGGCGGGTGTCTGGAAATCCATGGTGGTTTTGCTGGGTCTGGTGCTGGGCTCGCTGGTGTATTTTAGTCTTGCCGGCTGGCCTGGCAGTTTGCCTGCGGTGTTACCCCGGGCAGAAACGGGTGCCCTGTTTGTGACTTCGTTGGTGTGGCAGCCCGAGTTTGATGCGCCAACCCTGTTGGCATTTTTCTTCAGTTTTATTGCTCTCATGATTAATGAACTGGGTTCCATCCAGGGGGTAGGTGCCATGCTGGGTGCTCATAATATGCCCGAGCGTAGCAAAAAGGGAGTAGGCGTCACCGGGCTGGGTAATATGATTGCTGGTTTTTTTGGTGTGATTGGTCCAATTGATTACTCCATGAGCCCGGGCGTGATTGCGGCTACCCAATGTGCTTCGCGTTATCCGTTGGTGCTGGCAGGATTGCTGTTGGTGCTATGTTCATGGGTGCCGGATATTATCGGTTTCATGACCCTGATACCTGCCGTTGTTATGGGGGCAGCGTTATTGTATGTGATGTCGGCACAATTGGCGGCATCTTTGCAAATGCTGGTCCGGGAAAAGGGCGTTGTTGATTTTTACAGTGGCGTAACCATCGCTTTTCCGGTCATGCTTTCTATTCTGATTGCTTTTCTGCCCCCCGAGGTGGTGGCGCAGATTCCTGCCATGGCACGACCCATAGCTGGTAATGGTTTTATCATGGGGTGTATTGTGGTGTTATTGCTTGAGCATACCCTGAACCGTCAGCCTTAGTTTTTGCCCGTTGTCGGCTGCAGCAGCTGCTCATGCTTTTCCATGATGTAAAGCCTGCTCATGGAAAAGCATATCTGTCTTTAAATTTTTTTCAGAAATTCGGACTTCAGCATCATGTTGCTGCCTTCAATCTTGCAGGCAATGTCATGGTCACCGTCTACGATACGGATGTTTTTAACCTTGGTACCTTGTTTGATGACCTGTGATGAACCCTTGATTTTCAGATCCTTGATCAGGGTGACACTGTCGCCATCTTGCAAAACGGTGCCATTGCTGTCTTTAACCACGCGCCCTTCTTCAGCCTGGGCCTGTTCGCCCTCAAGCCATTCATGCCCACATTCAGGGCAAACCCATTGTATGCCATCGTTGTAGGTCAGTTCAGAAGTGCATTGTGGACAGGGGGGAAAGCTCATGGATTGTTTCCTTTGGTTATTAAGCATTAAAATCGTTTAAGTGTAGCAATTTTACCGGGATAATTCCCCTAAGTGCATTAACGGCCAGAATAATTTCAGCGTTTTCCACTTGCTCGCGGGTAATGGTTTTTTCTGTTACCGTCCATGCCGCGTTAGTGGGATGTGCGTTTGCGGGAGTATGAGCGGCAAGCCAATGCGCTGGATTTTGCATGATTTGTTCGCGCATCACGCTGCGCAAAATATCCAGCTCCAGTGGCGGCGTCTGCCATTGGCCCTGATGGTAAATGAAAATGCTGCTGCGCGCGCCTTCGAGCAGAAAACCATCCTGATTAAAACAAAGACTGTCAAAGGCCTGATGTTGTATGGCCCGGTGCATGTGTTCATCGTATGGTTGACGGTGGCTGGTTTTGTAACGACGCAAAAAATCCTGATTGGGAAAGCAAACCGGGGCAATGATCACGCTTTGCTTTTCTTGTGCAAGGGGCTCCAGCGCGACATGCTGAATGCTCAGGGAACCATTGTCATGTAAACTGGCCTTAACCCGATAGCCCAGGGGATGTCCGGTGTTTTTATCTTGCCGCTGCAATTGACTGAAGTGGCTGGTGAGCTGTTGACGCACGCTTGCTTCATGAAAGACAAATCCCAGCTCATGGGCGGAACGTTTCAGGCGTGATAAATGGGCTTCAAGAAGGAGACATTTTCCCTGCTCATACAGCATGGTTTCAAACAGAGTGAAATCAATGGGCAGGCTTTGTAAAAAACGGTATTTCCAGTGACATTCTTCATATTCGCTTTCAGCGGTGCTGTCATACACGATACCCGATCCCACTCCCATGATACCGGTAAAGTGAAGCGGTGAGGGCAGGGTGTTGGCTGTGGGTGTGGGTCGTGTGGTTTTGTCTGGCGTTGACTCTGTCAGATTTAAGGTTCGGATGACAACATTGAGTTTGCCACAAAAGCCCAGTCCGCCCTCGCAGGGCTCGAGATAGCCGATACTGCCGGTATACAGGCCACGGTCACGCCGTTCATATTTGGCAATCAGTTCCATACTTCTTTTTTTAGGCGCGCCGGTAATGGAGCCGCACGGAAAGAGTGCCTGAAAAATATCACCCATATGGGTATTGGGTTTTGCCTGGGCATAAATGGGGGTGGTCATTTGCAATACCGGACCAAACGGTGTGACTTTAAAAAGTTCGGGTACCTTCACACCATTTGGCACGGCAACTTTACTTAGGTCATTACGCAGTAAATCAACGATCATGACATTTTCCGCCCGGTTTTTGGGGTCGGCCTGCAGTGCTTTGGCACGGGCGTCGTTCCGGCCATCATCCAGAGCGGGTACCGTGCCTTTCATGGGCTCGGTATGAATGCTCCCATCGTGGCGGATGTCCAGAAACAGTTCAGGTGAAAAGCAGAGGGTCCAGCAGGCACTGGGTGCTGTTTCATTGCCTGTGTGAGCGGATGATGCGGGCAGGCAGGCCAGGGCCCCGTATGGCACGGCTTGTTTTGCCCGTAATTTCTGATAGAGCTTAAAGGGCGAGCCATAGGTTTGAAAATGCAGCTGGGTGGTATAGTTGATTTGGTAAACTTCACCAGCGGCAATGTCTTGCCGGATCTGTTCGATGCTTTCAATGTAATCGGCCTGGTTCTGCGCCAGCGTTGGTCGTAACAGGCCGGCGGGTTCTTCAGGACTGAACTGGGCATGTAACCACGCCTGGATGGCTTCCAGGTTGTTGAGTACGGTTTTTTTGGTAAACCAGAGAACCTGCAGGGCATGTTGCGCTTGCGTAAAAGTGCCCGTGTCTGGCAGCTCTGTTTTTTTTAGCCCGATTATGTCCTGACCCAAACCATAGGGCGCCCACACAATGGCATGCCGGTTTTTTTGCCAGCCCTGCAGCAGCAGGGATTGCAAGTGCCCGAGGTCATCGGCTTTTATGCTGTCAGTGTGAACCAGTTGTTCGTGCAGCAGTCCGGTTTGGGTAACCGCATCATCCAGAAGAACAAAAAAAGGGGGGTGCATACGTAAATCACTGCCACAAAAAAGGTATTATAGCTTGTGGCAGTGTTGACGTTTAAGTTTGCCGTATTAAATGCAAACGGCTTACCTTACAGGCAGGCCATATAACAGGCCGCCTTCATTCCATTGGGCATTCAGGCCGCGCTTGATTTTAAGCGGGCTGTCCTGACCCACATTGCGCTCAAAGCTTTCACCATAATTGCCAACCTGTTTAATGATGTTGTAAGCCCACTTTTCATCCAATCCCAGGTTTTTGCCGGTACCGGGTGTCACGCCCAGCAAACGCTGCACATTGGGATTGGTGCTTTGGAGTGCTTCATCAACATTGGCAGAAGTCAGTCCCAGCTCTTCGGCGTTGATGAGGGCTTGTAAAGTCCATTTGACAATATTCAGCCACTGGTCATCACCCTGGCGTACAAATGGGCCCAATGGCTCTTTGGAAATGATTTCCGTCAGGACCTCGTAGTCATCGGGGTTGCTTAATTTTGAAATACGGATGGAAGCCAGGCCTGAGGCATCGGTGGTGAATACATCACAACGGCCTGCCGCAAAGGCATTGACGACTTCATTGAACTGGTCAAATACAACGGGGGTGTATTTAATATTGTTGGCGCGTGCCCAGTCGGCCATCGTGTTTTCATTGGACGTGCCGGTTTGCATGCAAACGGTGGCACCATCCAGCTCCTTGGCATTTTTAACGCCCAGCTTTTTGGGTACCAAAAAGCCCTGGCCATCATAAAAGTTGATGCCGGCACCCAAAATGCCCAGTGCGGTATCACGCTGTTGGGTAATGGTCGTGTTGCGGGTCAGAACATCGACCTCGCCCGATTGCAGGGCGGTAAAACGCTGCTGGGAATTCAGGGGGACTGCCTTGAATTTGTTGGCATCACCCAAAACAGCCGCTGCAATTGATTTGCACAGATCCACATCAAGCCCTTCCCACTCGCCTTTGGCATTGGGGGCCGAAAAACCGGCAAATCCGGTGGTGGTACCACACAGAACCTCACCGCGCTGTTTGATGGTGTCCAGCGTGGATGCCTGTGCCGTTTGAGCACCGGCAATCAGTGCAAAAGCGGCCAGCGTATATGTCAATGTTTTCATTTTTCAGGAACTCCTTTGTTTACATTTGCAGGATCAGATGGTCAAACCATACCGAAGAACCAGCTGTTTTGGAACGAAATTTTTATTGCTTGGTTATTACCCGATTTTATAAGGTTATTGGGTTTTATCATTGGAATTCGGGCAGAGCACCGAATTAAAACCGGCAGCCCGCCCGGCAGGCGGTGCTTAGTTGGGATGCAAGTGGGTGGCCTGTCCGTTTTTATGAAGTATGTACGTTCTTTGCGCAGTGTTGGTGGGGACACTGTTTTTTGTCTTGGCCTTGGGAGGCTGGGCTTGCAGGGTGGGATTGATCAACCCGATAATATCGGGTTGGCTCTGGAGCATGTCTATCACATCCCGGGCAGGAACCGGTCCTTCAAGCACGTAAGGCCCTGCCTGGGCTGTTTGGCATGAAGCCAGCTCATCAGGAATGCCGAATTGTCTGCGGTACATCGTTGTATCAGGAACGGTTTGGATATTCAGGTGAAAACCCGAATGTTGCATCTCTTGTGCCCATTGTTTGCAGCAGTTGCAACTTGCCGTTTGCCAGATATTAATCGTGGGTACTGATTGGGCTGGTGCTACAATGGGGGCCAGCAATGCCATGCAAAGCAAGGTTTTGAGCATTGTTTTTCGGCTTACCAGAATGAAATCGTATGTTGTCGGATTCATTTTGTGTCTCGCATGTCTCAGGTTGTTTTTATGATAATCAGCTTGTGATGTTACCCTTGATTCTATTGATTTTCATCAAATCAATATAACATATTGTTGCAATTGGAGTGTATTTGTAAGCAAGAGGGTGTATTACCGATTATAAAGTGAAGTGTGCATTTATTGATGCATTATTTTATTACGCGCAGTATTGCGTTTTTTTTTCGTGAAGTAAAAATATGTCAACTAATTCAAGAATAAAATGTGCTGCATTGCAAAACCGAGTGATGAGTGCGGATGAGGCAGCTAAATTAATTCCGTCCGGTGTTAATGTCGGCATGAGCGGTTTTACCGGTGCCGGCTATCCCAAAGCCATTCCGCTTGCATTGGCCAAGCACATCAAATCGGTTCATGATCAGGGCAAACCGTTTCGTATCAGCGTCTGGACAGGCGCTTCAACCGCCCCTGAGCTGGACGGTGTTCTGGCAGAGGTTGATGGCATTGAAATGCGTTTACCCTATCAGTCTGATCCCGTTTGCCGTCAGAAAATCAATTCAGGCCAAATGAATTACATGGATATTCACCTGTCACATGTCGCTCAGTTTGCCTGGTTTGGTTTTTTTGGAAAACTGGATATTGCGGTTATTGAAGTTGCGGGCATTTTGGAGGATGGTCGTTTGATTCCTGCCGCCTCTGTGGGTAACAATAAAACCTGGATTGACCAGGCAGACAAGGTTATTATTGAAGTCAACCATAAATTAAGTGAAAAGCTCGAGGGCATGCACGATATTTACTATGGTACGGCTTTGCCGCCCAATCGCAAGCCCATCATGATGGCCGAGCCCGACCAGCGAATTGGCGAGCCTTATCTGCGTTGCCCCTTGGATAAGATTATTGCGGTTGTTGAAACCAATGAAACAGACCGGGTCAACAAGTTTACCGAGCCCGATGAAACCTCCAAACGCATTGCCAAACATATTCTGGCGTTTTTTAGCCAGGAAGTGGCAGCAGGTCGTTTGCCCAAGAACCTGTTGCCCTTGCAATCCGGGGTGGGCAATATTGCCAATGCCGTGATGGCTGGTCTTAATGAAGGTGAGTTTGAAAATCTGAAGGCGTTTACCGAAGTGATCCAGGATGGCATGCTGGACATGATCAAATCCGGAAAACTCGTTAGCGCCTCTGCTACAGCCTTGTCTTTAAGCGCCGACGGGCTTAAAGAGTTAAATGATAATATCGATTTTTATCGTGAACGTATCCTTTTGCGTACCCAGGAAATCAGCAATCACCCTGAAATTGTGCGGCGTCTTGGCATTATCGCCATTAATGGCATGATCGAGGCCGATATCTATGGTAATGTGAATTCAACGCATATTATGGGAAGCAGTATCATGAACGGCATTGGCGGTTCGGGTGACTTTGCCCGCAATGGTTATATGTCATTCTTTGTGACCCCCTCAACAGCCAAAGACGGTGCCATTTCCGCGATTGTCCCCATGGTTTCTCACGTAGACCACACTGAGCATGATGTCCAGATCATCGTGACCGAACAGGGACTGGCCGATTTGCGAGGCCTGTCACCACGTCAGCGCGCAATTTGCATCATCGAAAACTGTGCGCATCCTGATTACAAGGCAGCTTTGCTTGATTATTTTGAGCGGGCCTGCAATTCAGGACGTGGGATCCATACGCCACATGTTTTGTCAGAAGCCTTGAGCTGGCATGACCGCTATGAAAAAACCGGTCATATGTAAACCGGTTTGGCAGCTTTGCCATGATCCCGCATGATTCATGCACAATAAAAAGACATGCTTAACAAGCATGTCTTTTTATTGTGGGGCGCGGGAAAGTTGTCAGGCCGCGTTCAAGTGATAACGCAGATCAATTACATTGGATCAAGCACATGATAGTATGTTCAAAACGGAATAAGTAGCATTATTTAATTTTGGATTTTTAATTATTTATTTTGATAAAGGTGGCATATGAAAAAATCAATGCTTGTAGTGTCTTTGGGACTGTCTGCAGTCTTGATGTCGGGGGCATATGCCCAGCATGGACACGGCCATGGTCATGCCATGAATATCGAAGTAAGCACCGAAAAGGGTACCAACAATGTTTCCATTGAAAAATGCTGGGTACGCCTGATGCCCTCAGTCACCCCTTCGGGTGGTTTTTTTGATATCAAGAATCATGACACCACACAAATAGCGGTTATCAAGGCTATTGAAACAGATGCGTTTGAAGAGACCATGCTGCATCGTTCTTATATGAAAGATGGACAGTCGGGCATGGAAATGGTGCCTGAAGTCATCGTCAAGGCAGGTGAAACCTTGCATTTTGCACCTGGCGGGTTTCATGCCATGCTTGAAAAGCCGGCTGCAGGCCTGAAAGCGGGCGATAAAATACAAACCCGTTTTGTACTGGGTACCGGAGACAGAATTCCGGTTACTTGTGAATTGAAGCCGGTCAATGCCCGGTCGTTTGACCATTAAATATCGGTTATGGCTGGATTGGACGTTATATGAGCTACAGTATTGCGCATATCGTACACCTGTTCTGCGCGATTGTTTTTGTGGGCGGGGTGTTTTTCGAGGTGCTGGTTCTGTCTGCCGTTCATGGCAAGCAGGTTTCCAGGTCCGCCCGGCATGAAGTGATGCCAGTCATTGGAAAACGGGTGAAAAGTTTCATGCCATGGGTGGTGGTTGTGCTGTTTCTTTCCGGTGTACTAATGGCCATGCGCTACGGTGCTGTCCTATCCCATCCTTTTTCATCGGCTTTTGCCTGGCAGCTGAGTCTTAAAATCCTGTTGGCCTTCAGCGTCTTTGTGCATTTTTTGATTGCCATTGTCAAAATGAAACACAAAACCTTAACCAAGGCATGGTCACGCTATATTCATATGAGTGTTTTTGTGCATATGATTTTTATTGTGTTTTTGGCCAAATCCATGTTTTATTTTAATTGGTGAATGCTTGCTGAATTAAGTGATCAAGGATAATCCGGTTGAACTCATGAGGCATGGCCAGATTCATGCCGTGAGATGCAGGCGAGATGACATGGCTTTGGGCCTGGGGCAAAATGCTGTCAAGACGTGCAATGATTTGGGGAAACGGGGCTGGACTGTCTGATCCACCCAGCAGGGTAATGGGGAGCGTCAAGGCTGAAAAAATCGCTTCATCAAAGTAAAAGGCCGGTTCATTTTGTTGTAATGCCAGCGTATTGGCATTGTCCCGAACCATTTGCTTGAACCATCTGACCATGCGTTTCCAGGTGTTTTCACCGCTGACGGCATCAATAAAAACAGCCAGGCCTTCGTCAAGCTTTCCTTCCTGTATGGCCAGTAGTGCTTCATGTTTAAAGTTGGCATGGCTTTCCTGTTGGCGGGTTCTGATTCCGGGGTCGGCCAGAATGAGTGAACGGACTTTGTCATTTTGCTCCAGTGCCATTTGGATGGCAATCGAACCACCGCGGGAATGCCCCAGAACATGGGCGGACTCAATATTTAAGGCATCTAGCAAGTGAAGCATGTCGCGGGCATGCTGATAAACCGAAAACTCGGTTTGGGCGTTTTCCTGGGGCCAGTAGTGGGGCAGGCTCGGCACAATGACCCGACAATGTCCGGCAAGTTCGGGCAGTTGCCAGCGCCAGTACCGCAAGTCACACAATGAGCCATGGATTAACAATAGTGCTGGGCCTGTCCCCTTGTCTTGGTAGTGAAAACAGCTGCTTGTGGTCTGAAGAGTTTTAATGGGAAAGGAAGAATCCATGACAGTGCGGGAAAGAGGGTATAAAAGTAAAGGCATCATGATCACACTTGAGGAAGGTGCGATGGAATGATGCCTGTTTTTTTGAAGCGGGAATAACTTATCTGAACAGTTCCAGACGCTGTTTGGCCGTATCAGCGGAAGGGGTGTCGGGATATCGATTGATAATGCTTTGCAGGGTTTCTTTGGCGCCAGCAATGTTATTGAGTTCAACCTGGCTCCCGGCAATGACTAACAGGGCATCTCCGGCTTTGGGGTCAGCAGGGTAGTTGGCCACCATGGATTGCAGTCTTTGTATGGCACCTCTGAAGTCTTTGCTCGCATAAAGGCTGCTACCTTCGTAAAAACGGGCGCTGGGTGTCAATGGGCTGTTTGGATAGGTGGTGGCAAAATTTCCCAGGGCTACGCTGGATTGGGCGTAATTACCCTGCCTGAACAGGTCAAGGGCTTCATCATAAGCACGCTGTTCGTTAGGGTCACCAACTTGGGGGGTGGGGTCATAGCCGGCCTCGACACGTGCCGATTGACGCGAAAGTGTGTCTGCACTACTGAGTCTTTCAACTTCTCCGCGCAGTTGGGTAATTTGGGTTTGAAGGTTTTGGATTTTATTGGAAAGCTCAAGCCTTGCCTGTGCACTTTGTCTTAGCTGGGCACGCAGATCAAGAATGGCACGACGTGCATCTTCATCTTCAAATGCATAGGCATTGGTATTCAAGATGCTACAAAAAAAAGCGGTGGTGAGCAGTGAAAGTGTGTGTTTTTTCTTAACGATCATGTTTACTCCAGTAAAACAGCAACGCCGCACAGCCATACCGTGCGGCGTGTCACAATGCAAATTATCCGAACGAGCGATTAACGGAGGTAGTTAATATCTGCGCGACGGTTTTCTGCATAGGCTTCTTCGGTGTTACCTAATGCTTTGGGACGCTCTTTACCAAAGCTGACCGCTTCGATCTGGTTACCGTTTACACCTTGTTGTACCAGTTGATTGCCAACTGCAACTGAACGGCGCTGACCAAGAGCCAAGTTGTATTCGGCACTTCCACGAGCGTCGGTATTGCCTTCAATACGAACGCGCTGTTGTGGGTGTGCGGTTAGATACTGAGCGTGCATTTGGACTAAAGGCTGGTATTGCGGTTCAACAGCATAGCTGTCAAACGCGAAATAAACAGAGCGCTGTTGAGCTAACGGGCTGTTAGGGTTGAATGGATCCATGGCAGCGCCTGATGCATAGTCGCCTGTACCTGCACTGCCATCCAATGGAGTTGAGCTACATGCCGCCAGGGAGGCAGCGATGGCTGCGATTGCCAAAGTTTTCGCGATGCGAGAACTCATAGTATTTCCTTTAAAATATACACGATTAATCAGTAAACGGGCCCCAAGCAGCGCTTGATACGTTTCCGACTGATGGAATACTTGCTTGGAAAGAGCCGTCAGTGTTAACAATGCTTAAGCCTCCGCTTGAAACATAAAGTATTTGCATCCCGTTTGGTGCAAAACTTGGAGAAAGATCATTGGGCCCGGAAGTAAGGGTTTTATCCGAACCGCCACCCAGCCCTTGCAGGGCGATGGAGTATGAGCCTCCTCTTAGACTAGAATATACCAGTTTTGTGCCGTCTGGTGAAATTTTTCCAGAGACGTTTTGAGACCCGTTGAAGGTAAGACGGCTGGCGCCACCACCATTCAGACCCGTGCGGTAAATTTGTGCGCTGCCACCACGGTCACTGGTAAAGATGATGCCACTGCCATTCGGGAAGTAAAAAGGTTCTGTATCAATTTCGTGCGAATCGGTGAGTTTGCGCGGTGTTGAGCCACCCGAGGCACTTATTTGGTAGATGTTTGAGAGTGCATTCATGCTAAGCGCCACGGCAAGTTGGCTGCCATCTGGAGACCATGCGGGTGCACTGTTGTTGCCCTTGTAGTTGGCAACCACCTGACGTGAACCGGTGGCCAGGTTTTGTATATAAACAACGGGTTTGCCGGTTTCAAAACTGACATAAGCCAATCTTGAACCATCTGGAGACCAGGCGGGAGAAATGATGGAACTGGGTGAGTTGACGACGACTTTGCGGTTTTCACCATCGGCATCAGCGACCACCAATTGTTGCCCTGTTGAATACGCGATTCTTGTTGCGAAAATGCCACGCACTCCGGTCATTTTCTCATAGATGGCATCGGCGATTTTATGGGCCAGACGACGCATTTGAGGGTCGGTAATGTTTTTGGCCTCAAGAGGGGCTCTCAATGCGGTGTCGGTAAGCTGGTAATTGGCGGTTGTGCCGTTGACAGAGCCATAAGCAACGGTTGTTGCGCCCAGGTTGGAGATGGCAGCCCAGTTAGGAGTGCCGTTTGAGTCGATGGTAAGCGCCTGGGTGCGGGTCACTTCAAACTGTCCGGAACGGATCAGGTCGGCACTGATAATATCGGCAATTTCCTTGCCATTGGTGCCGGCAAAATCGGCAATGATGATAGGAAATTTATTGGCAGAACCTGAGCCTTGCAGGGCGACCTGAACCTGGGCCTGGGCAAAATTGCCCAGTTGCAGGAAACATGCAAAAACAAGGAACAGAAAAACACGGTGCATGAATGCGAGCCGGCCTTGGCCGGTATTCCGCATGCTGCGATTATCAAGGGTTGCAGTCATAGCACATCTCCTTAGTCAGACAAAAAAGTAAGAGTTATCGTGGTGTGTAGGTGTAAGGACCTGTCACATAGGTATTTCCTGATGGTGGCTTTGGAAATGGATTGCATGCCATCAGGGCTTTTTGTACAGCAGCATCAAACGCGGGATTGCCTGAGCGTTTCGTAATTTTGGCTGATTTTGGCTTGAATGAGGCATCAAAATCAACGCGATAGGTTAACTCCAGTTTGGCATTGCCGTTAAAGAGCAGGCGGGGCTGCACGCACTGTTGTACTAGTCTGGCGTAGGCTGAGTTGCCGCCACCGCCACCAACCTGATTCCGGTTGCTTGCGCCACCCTTGATACCGGCGGCACTGGCAATGTCACCACGCATGGCTGCCCGCAAGGCTTCGCCTTGGGATTCGGCCTTCTGCTTGGCTTGGGCCGCTTTTTTGGCATCGGCTTTTGCTTTGGCCAGTGCTTTTTCTTTTTCCTGTTTGGCTTTGGCCTCTGCCAAGGCCTTGGCTTTTTTCTCGGCTTCTTCCTTGGCCTTGGCTTCTGCCAGTGCTTTTGCCTTGGCTTCAGCTTCCTGTTTTGCCTTGGCTTCCGCGAGTGCCTTGGCCTTTTTCTCGGCTTCTTGTTTCGCGGCTTTGGCTTCTGCCAGCGCTTTCTCGCGAGCGGCTTCAAGGGCTCGTGCTTCCGCCAGTGCTTTTTCGCGGGCCTCTTTGGCTGCCTTGGCATCCGCCAAGGCTTTTTGACGCTGCTCTTCCTGTGCTTGCTGGCGTTTCTTTTCTATGGCAATTTCAGGATCTTCCTGTTGCTGGGCATTGGCTACCGGTTTCTGGGCAGAAGGAGGGGGTTCGGATGCCTGGGGGGCCGCCTCGGGTTCTGCCGGGGATTCCTGGCTTTCCAGCTCTTCAACCGGTGGATCAGGGTCCTCATCACTTGTGGTATCTTCTTCTTCCGGTTCGGGAGACTGTGTTTGGGCCGGTGCTTTCAGTACCTGTTCCGTACCTTCGGTCCACAACTCCAATTGTATGGGACCGGTGGGCGCCTCGGGAGAGGCCAGCAGACTGACGATAAGTGCGATCACTAACAGGCTATGAAGCGTCAGGGCGCCGATAAGCCCTTTGCGGTCATCGGACTGCTCATAGAACTCGTTAGGATTTTCAGTGTGTTTCATGAAAATAGGTCGTGTTAATCAGGCAATCTTAATTTGAGGAGTTTTCACTGTTTTGGTTCACCAGCAAACCAAGGCGGGTCAGACCATTGCTGCGCAGGGTATCCATGATTTTGACGACATCCTCATAGGGGACTTTCCCATCCGCGGCAATAATGACGGGGGTGTCAGCCTGAACCAGTGCCTGCACCTCGGAGAGTAAATTGTCTTTCTCGATTTTCTGGAAGGTTTTGCCGGCTTCACGCAGGCGAATGGAAATGTCACCGTTTTCGGCAAGTTCGATTTCAACCGGCGTTGACGGAACTGTTGCCGCCTGGCCAACCGAGGGCAGGTTGATCAGGCCTGGCGTGATCATGGGGGCCGTGACCATGAAAATAACCAGCAATACCAGCATGACGTCGATATAGGGAACCACGTTCATTTCATTTTTCATTCGACGGCCACGTCGATGGCTGTTTCTTCTGGAAGACATGATTAGCGTACCTGACGTTGCAAAATATTCAGAAACTCATCAATGAAACTATCAAAACGGTTGGCCAGTTTGTCGATGTCGTTTGAGAAGTGATTGTAGGCAATGACAGCGGGAATGGCTGCAAACAGGCCGATGGCCGTGGCGATAAGCGCTTCGGCAATACCTGGCGCAACCGCCGCCAGAGTTGCCTGCTGGGTAGTTGATAGTCCGATGAAAGAGTGCATGATGCCCCAGACGGTGCCCAATAGCCCAATGTAGGGGCTGACCGAGCCGGCAGAAGCCAGAAAGTTCAGACGGGAGTCGAGCAGATCCAGTTCGCGCTGGTAGGTGGCTCGCATGGCGCGGTTGGGGCCTTCCATGAGCGTATTGATGTCGGTGTTGCCGGTACGGCGGGCTTTCATGAATTCGCTCATGCCCGCTTCGAAAATACGGGCCAGTGCACCATGCTCTTCAGTATTGCGGCTGATGGACTGGTGCAGGGAAGACAGGTCACCGCCTTTCCAGAAGGCATTTTCAAATTCGCGGGTTTGTGTTTGTGTGCGTTTTAAGGTTAGTCGTTTGCTTATGATGTAAGTCCAGGAGACCACCGAAATGGCCAGCAGGATAAGCATAACGATTTGTACGGGGGCGCTCGCATTGACTATCAGCGAGAAAATTGACATCTCATCTTGAACGGGTTGCATAATAAAATATTAGTCCTGCACGGAAATTAATAAGGTTCTGACTGAGGGGGGTATGGCCGCTGGCCGGAAAGTTTGATTGTTGACGCAACATATTTTAATCGTGCTTTCAACCAGTAGCTGGGCGTCTCGCTCTGCCCATTGTACGAAGGTGGCAGAGGCATCGCCGACTTTGGTGATTTTGCTTTTAATGACAATCATATCGTCAAGCCGGGCGGGTTTTTTGTAGTTCAGTTGGGTGTTGACAACCACAAAAATGCGGTTGTCACTGCTGGCCAACTCTGATTGATTGACACCAAGATGGCGTAGCCATTCAGTGCGGGCACGCTCAAAAAACTTTAAATAATTGGCGTAAAAAACCACACCTCCGGCATCCGTGTCTTCGTAGTAAACCCGGATGGGAAGTGTGAATTGCCTGTTGTCTTGTTTTTCAGACATTTAAAACCCTGATAAATCAGTGAATTATAGCGTATTTTTAAGGTTGTTAAACAAGGATAAAACGTAAGCGTTTACTTCTGCCACAGGGACTTTAACCGCCTCTGCCTTGCTGCGCTCCTGTACCTCGATAATACCGTCCTTGAGCCCTCGATCACCAATGGTAACCCTGATCGGCACGCCAATGAGTTCCCATTCCGAGAACATGACACCGGGGCGGGTATCACGATCGTCAAGTATAACGTCTATATTGTTTTGTTTCAGGGTTTCGTAAAGTGCTGTTGCTTCATTGCGAATGGCTTCGCTTTTTCCCCAGCCCACCGGACAAATGACAACCTCGAAGGGGGCCATGGCAATTGGCCATATAATGCCTTTTTCGTCATGGTTTTGTTCAATCGCGGCGGCGGTGATGCGGCTGATGCCAATGCCGTAGCAGCCCATTTGCAAGGTTTCGGGTTTGCCGTTTTCGTTCAGGAAAGTGGCCTTCAGTTCGGACGAATATTTGTCACCCAGAAAGAACACATGGCCAACCTCGATACCGCGCTGGATAGCCAGCGTACCGGGCTCACCAATGGCCGGGTCTCCGGCAACCACATTGCGCAAATCGGCCACTTCGGGTTCGGGTAGGTCACGGCCCCAGTTGATGCCGGTAATGTGATAGGGCGCTTTATTGGCACCACAAATAAAGTCGGACATATTGGCAACTGTGGTGTCAGCAATGATGTTGACGGGTTTGGCGGTATTGAGCGGACCAAGATAGCCGGGCTCAGAGCCAAAGTATTCAAGAATTTCCTCTTCGGTAGCCAGACGAAAACCATGTTTGAAGGCAGGCAGCTTGCTGACCTTGATTTCGTTGATTTCATGGTCGCCACGCACCATGAGCAGCCATACTTGGGCAGGCCCCTCTTCAGGCGTGGTGACGAACACCACCGATTTGACGGTTTTGTCCAAGCTGACCCCCAGTTGCTGTGCAACCAGTTCGCATTTGTTGGCGTTGGGTGTTTCAACTTCCTGACTTTCCTGGGTTGGTTCAGCGCGTTTTTCAATCAGGCAAGGCGCTTCGGCCAGTTCTATGTTGGCGGCATAGTCAGAGTCGGGGTTGTACACGATAAGGTCTTCGCCGGTATCGGCAATCACCTGGAACTCATGGCTGCGTGAGCCGCCAATAGAGCCTGTATCGGCAGCAACGGCACGAAAAGTCAGTCCAAGACGCTTGAAAATACGCATGTAGGCGTTATACATGATGTCATAGCTGGCCAGAGCACCGGCTTCATCGCGATCGAAAGAGTAGGCGTCTTTCATGGTGAATTCACGACCACGCATCAGGCCGAAGCGGGGGCGGCGTTCATCACGGAATTTGGTTTGGATGTGGTAAAAATTAACGGGCAGTTGCCGGTAACTGTGGATTTCATTACGGGCAATATCGGTAATGACTTCTTCAGAAGTGGGTTGCAGCACAAAGTCACGCTGATGGCGATCCTTGATGCGCAGCAGTTCAGGGCCGTATTGTTCCCAGCGGCCGGATTCCATCCAGAGTTCCGCGGGCTGAACAACAGGCATAAGCAGCTCTATGGCACCGGCTTTGTTCATTTCCTCACGAACGATCGCCTCTACTTTGCGCATGATTTTCAGGCCTAACGGCATATAGGTATAAATGCCGCCTGCGTGTTTTCGAATCATGCCGGCACGTGTCATTAATTGATGACTGACGATTTCGGCTTCTGTGGGGGCTTCTTTTAAGGTATTTAAGTGAAATTTGGATGCTAACATGGTTACAGACTCAATAGATACGTATAATCAACTAAATTGTATTTGAAAATGGGGGTGGCCGCATGCTGGATCGCGAAGGCTACCGTCCTAATGTTGGTATTATCCTTGTTAATCAGAAGAATGAGGTGTTCTGGGGTAAAAGAATTCGAGAACATTCATGGCAGTTTCCGCAAGGTGGCATTAATCATGGTGAAAGCCCTGTGCAGGCCATGTTCCGTGAACTTCATGAAGAAGTTGGTCTGAAACCAGAGCATGTACGAATATTGGGACGAACACGTAATTGGTTACGGTACAACGTACCGGATAATTTTGTGCGACGCGAGTCGCGAGGATATTATAAGGGGCAAAAGCAGATTTGGTTTTTATTACGTTTGGTGGGCAAGGATTCTGATGTCAGTTTACGGGCAACCAATCATCCGGAATTTGATGCCTGGCGCTGGAGCCGGTATTGGGTTCCTCTGGATTCAGTGATCGAATTCAAACGTGAAGTATATATGCAGGCGTTGAATGAGTTGTCCAAAATCATTTTTCGCAATCCATCCGAAACCCGAACTTCCAGGCCGCGCCAGTTTTATGGACGTAAATCACAGGCGGGGCGTGGCAAAAAAACAGATGCCGCCAATACCCAAAAAACGGAGAAAGCAAAAATCCCGTTGGGTGTTGAGTAGCGGTAATCGGTTTATCATTCACTGGCTGGTGCTGTTTAAATGGCACCGGCCAGTTTTGTATTGTGATGATTGAAATTGTTGTTTTGTTGTATTGAAAACAACAAAGATGAAAAAATCATAAAATAATCAGAAACAGGACTTGTGTTTTTTTATAATGGGATTATAATTTCATCTTCATCGCGAAACGCAGTAAATAAGCAAATCGCATGTAAGTGCCCAGGTGGCGGAATTGGTAGACGCACTAGGTTCAGGTCCTAGCGGGAGCAATCCTGTGGAAGTTCGAGTCTTCTCCTGGGCACCATTAATTGCTTTTGAATAAAAAAACAAATCAGCAATTAATTTCAATTTATCTCATCTTTTTCTGTTTTTCCTCAAGTAAATATTTCAACTTCCAATGGTTGTTGCATTTCGCAGTCATGTTTCTTTAGATGTTCCAGGCCTTGCTCACCAGCTCACCGTAATGCACGGGTGTGTGTCCAATCAGGGCTTCAAAATCAGCACAACTATCTTCATTGTTGGTGGCCAGCATAGTCATGGTCTCTGTGCACCATGGAATGCCTGGGGCCAGATCTCCCAGGCGGGCGCTTAGGATGCTCAGGCTGTCAGGTAAAGGTAGAACGCGAGCCGGGTTTTTACCGCACTGTTGTCGCAGGCTGGCAATGAAATCACTCATCAGAACCGGTTCTGCTCCGGTGCAGCTGATAATGCCCTGTTGTACAAGGGCAGGGCCCAGCAGGGCAACGACAGCTTCAGCCAGATTAAGTACGGAAACAGGCTGGACACGCGCATGCAGAACCGGTTTGGGCAAAAGCAGTAAAGGTAATCTGGCCAAGTTCATGAAGAGCCCACTGCTGGCGCCACCTTTGCCAAATACAATACTGGGGCGCAATATGGTGTGGTTTATTTTGCCACTGTCAGCGAGCCCCATAAGGTAGTGGTCTGCAGCCCGTTTGGTACGGGCGTATTGTGTTTCGCTGGTTTCGCTGCCAAGCGCTGAGATTTGTATGACCTTTTTAATGTTTGCCAGAGCACAGGCATCCCATAGGGCGATGGGGGCGTGTTGGTGTACGGCATCAATGGGGCGGTTACGGGACGTGCGAAGAACACCCACGGCATTGATGACGGCATCTACATTGTCAAGTCGGGGCAGCCATGCCTGGGGGGTGGTATCTTTGGCATAGTCAACCACCACGCTATTGGGTAGGGCACCGGCATGTCGTGCCGAGATGCCGGCAATCACTTCATGGCCGGCCTGTTTAAGTGCCCGGGAAATGTTTTCGCCAATAAAGCCTTTTGCACCACATACAAGCACTTTCATGATGACTCTCCAGTGTGTTCGTGATTGATTGGAACTAAAATTGCGATAAATATTCTTAATTGTAGGATAAATGTCTGATTATATTTCCATTAATGGAAATACATTTGCAACAATCGCTATTTTTCTATCACGTTTACCGCTTCATAATAAACCCATCAAATCAACTTTCCCGAAATTTAACAAATCGGTATGAAACTTGATTTTTATTGAAAGTCATTAATATTTTGGAGTTTATTATGAAAAACATCATTAAAGCCGCCCTTATTGCCACTACTCTTGCCGCAGGTGCGGTGCATGCCTCAGCCTTGAGTGAGTCTGATTATCCGTTTGTGCCCAATGCCGCAAGTATCGATGCAGGACAAAAAGTCGAACAGCGCATGACTAAAGAGTCTTCTTCTCCGGCGGTTGTGGTAAACAGTACCAAAACGCGTAAGGCGGTTCAGCAAGAGCTGCTTGAGTATCAGCAGACTCATGGTGATGTATTTATTTCAAACTGATCGGTTTTGTCTTTCTCGGTTGTTAGTGTTTTTGATGCTAAGACCTTGAGTATATAGTGAAAAAAGTCGTACCATTCAAAAAAGGCACGACTTTTTTGCAGGGTTAAGGCTGATCAGGGTTTCAGGCGGGAAATAAGACTGGAGGTATCCCAGCGGTGACCGCCTTTTTGCTGTACTTCCGCATAAAACTGGTCGACCAAAGCCGTGACCGGTAGCAGGGCGCCATTGCGCTTTGCCTCATCCAGTACCAGGCCCAGGTCTTTGCGCATCCAGTCTACGGCAAAACCAAAATCAAATTTGTTTTCAATCATGGTTTTGCCACGGTTATCCATCTGCCAGCTTTGAGCAGCACCTTTGCCGATGACATCCAGCACGGCATACATGTCAAGACCTGCCCTTTCTCCGAAGGCAATGGCTTCCGACAGGCCCTGGACCAGGCCGGCAATGCAAATCTGGTTGACCATTTTGGCCAGTTGGCCGGCACCGGGTTCACCCAAAAGGGTAATCGCACGTGAGTAGGGTTTTGCAACCGCCTGGATTTTGTCGAAAACAGCCGGTTCGCCACCGCACATGACAGTAAGCACGCCGTTGACAGCGCCCGCCTGCCCGCCAGAAACGGGGGCATCGATAAATTCCAGCTGTTTTTCTTTGGCTAATTGATATAGTTCGCGCGCAACATCGGCAGAGGCCGTGGTGTGATCAACAAAAACGGCACCTGGTTTCATGCCATTGAAAGCGCCCGTTTCTCCCAGGACAACGCTACGCAGGTCATCATCATTGCCCACGCAACAAAAAACAGCATCGGCGTCTTTGCTGGCCTGTGCCGGAGTAGGAGCCCATGATCCGCCAAACTCGGCAGCCCAGCTTTCGGCTTTGGCGGTGGTGCGGTTGTAGACGCAAACCTTGTGACCCGCCCTGGCCAGGTGACCAGCCATGGGAAAGCCCATAACGCCCAAACCTATAAAAGCCACATTGATGGCAGGGGTCGTTTCGTAAGATTTTTCGGTAATTGATGCCATGGCAATCCTGTTGATGTCAAAATGGAAAAAACACTTGAAAGATTAATATACCTTAATATTAAAAAATCCGGTTTGTGGTTTTGAATACAGGGTAAAATCAATATCTTCTTATTTTTAATCCAGTGCGTTTACCTGTAAGCGCGCCTTTTGTACTGAATACGATATCACTATGTTGCAAGACTTAGATCAAGTTGCTGCTCGTGTCGGGCAAGTGGTTCAATTATCACGCAGTTTAATGGCTGAGCGTCAGTCCATTGCCACACGGCTGGAGTTGGCCGAAAAGGCCCGTGACTCATACCGCGATCAATTCCAGGCCCGTGAGGACGAGTTCAAGAACATTATGCAGCGCCTGGATAACCATGAGCAGGAAGTGGGTGAAATCCGTGCCAAGGCTGAGCATGAGAATGTTCGGTTAAAATCCGAGCTCGAAAGTGCGCAACAGGAAATTGCCCGGTTGCAGATCGATCTGGCCAAGGCGCAAAGCGAGCTGGCTGCTTTTCGTGAGGGAGCCATGAAGGCACGTGATCGTGTAGAACACGTGTTGGCCAATTTGCCTGGTGCTGTTACGGAAGGAGCTAAATAATGGAACGGGTCAATGTATCAATTCTGGGGCGTGAGCTTTCTCTTGCCTGCCCTTCTGAAGAACGGCAAAAGCTGGTAGAGGCCGTCAGGCATGCAGATCAGCTTATGCTTAAAATCAAAGGCTCTGGCAATGCATCGGTTAGCAATGAGCGTATTGCGATCATGGCATGTATTCAAATGGCTTCCGATCTTTTGTCTGTGAGGGCGGTTGACGGGCCTTTTGCTGGTGTACAATACGGTGACTTCAAGAAAAAAATTGAGGAACTCAATACTTTGCTTGATGATGGAATTAATGAATTAAAAGGCTTGTAAAAGTCAGGCTGGAAAACAAGTTTTAGTGTATTATCAATTTACACGAAAGGTTGTCCCTGCGGTATTCGTGACTTGGCTTATCATCTCTTACCTATGCTTATGGCATCAGGTTATCGGATTATGAAGTGGGTGTGAGCGTCTCTCGTCAGACGAACCCGAAGCTTTATTGATGGTGACCAATCTTGAACTTTAGGGTTCGAGGTGCCGGCCTAGACGGTACATGCGGGGCATTTAATGAAAAAGCGGATCTTGGTTTCAAGATCCGCTTTTTGCTTGGTACGGGCTTTGAATTTATTTGTTGTTCGCCGTTTTTTTTGTGCTGCTTATATATAAGTAGATGCCAGCCAGAATCATGGGGATGGACAGCCACTGTCCCATGCTAAAGCCCAGGGCCAGAAAACCCAGGTAACTGTCGGGCTCGCGTGTATATTCGGCAATAAAGCGAAAAACGCCATATCCCATCAGGAAAACGGCACTGACTTGACCAACGGGTCTTTTCTTGCCTGAAAATAACCACAGGATGATAAATAATAGAATCCCTTCGAGCAGCATCTGGTAAATTTGTGAAGGGTGGCGGGGAATATTGCCGGCACCTGGAAAAATCATGGCCCAGGGGACATCGGCCGGGCGGCCCCAAAGTTCACCGTTAATGAAATTGCCCAGACGTCCGCAGGCCAAACCCAGTGGCACCAAGGGGGCGATGAAATCGGTCACTTCGAAAAAAGTCTTGCCTACTTTACGGCCAAACAGATACATGGCCAGTAACACGCCAAGAAGCCCGCCATGAAAAGACATACCGCCGTCCCAGATCGAGAAGATTTCCAGTGGATGTGCAAGGTAAAAAGAAGGTTGGTAAAACAGGATATAGCCAAGGCGACCACCCAGGATGACGCCCAGTACACCATAAAAGATCAGGTCTTCAAAGCGTTGTTGGGTCAGGTCAATCATGCCTTTTTTTATGCGGTATCTGCCCAGTATCCATACCAGGGCAAAGGAAAGCAAGTACATCAGCCCATACCAATGGACTTTTAATGGGCCAATTTCGATGGCAACAGGATTGATTTCGGGAAATGGGATCATGTGTTCGGTTCTGTTGTATGGGAATGAGAAATAATTGGTTCAGTCAATTTTCTGGATACAATAGCATTATCGCAGTTAAAAAAGTATAAAGTGTTGTGGCGAATGTTCCGGAAGTTGTCGTGTAAATACATTTAATTGTTTAAATTTTAATTATGTTTGGGTTGAATATGTGGCGTTCGCTGGGTAGATGGTGTTTTTTATTAATGATGTGCGGGTCAACGGCCGTTTATGCTTCCGGTCAGCTTGATGGGGCAAAACTGGCGCAGGAAAAAGTTTGCCTGGGTTGTCACCAGGTGGAAAAGGCCCGGGTAGGGCCACCGTTCAAAGCCATAGCCCAACGCTACCAGCAGGCCAGCGATGAAATTGAAGTCTATCTGGCTCAGGCAATTCGCCAGGGGGGGCGAGGTCGATGGGGGGTCATTCCCATGCCAGCCCAGCCACAAATCAGTGAGGAAGACGCATTGACGATTGCCCGATGGATTCGGGGTTTGAGTTTGGAGGGGGCGACTAATGAATAATACATTAACAGAAACAGCGGTATTGGGAGGTGGTTGCTTCTGGTGCACCGAGGCGGTTTTTTTACGTCTGCGCGGTGTGATTGATGTGCAGTCGGGTTATTGTGGTGGCCATGTGGATAATCCCAGTTACGAGCAGGTGTGTGAAAAAAATACCGGTCATATTGAAGTGGTGAAAATTGAGTTTAATCCACAGGAAATCGGTTTTGATGACTTGTTGACGGTTTTTTTTGAAACGCATGACCCGACCACGCCCGATCGTCAGGGAAATGATGTGGGGCCGCAATATGCGTCGGCCATTTTCTTACAGAACCCCGGGCAGGAGGCCGCTGCCCGTTCACACATAGAACGGCTGCAAGAACAGTTTGCTTTGCCGGTGGTTACCAAGTTGTTGCCCAAGGCGCAATTCTGGCCAGCCGAAGCCTATCATGACAATTATTTTGCCCGTAATCCCAATCAGCCTTATTGCGCTTTTGTGGTGTCTGAAAAAGTAAACAAGTTCATGAAACGTTTTCCCGATAAATTGAAGGCTTTTTGATGTGGCAGGCATGCTGCTGTCTTATAAAAAAAGCCCGGGTTTTATCGGTTAACGACATAATCACTGCGTGAACTGGTTTTATGAGGGCTTTATATTAATGAAAGGGCGATTGACCACATAATCATACCGGTGCCTATATCCAGTATTTGCCAGGCCCTTGCCCTTTTGAACAAAGGTTGCAGCAAACGGGCACCATAGCCCAATGAAAAGAAAAACAAAAGGGATGCCAGGCTGGCGCCTAGGAAAAAGTTCAGGCCCTTGCCCGGGTAGCGGGTAGAAACAGAACCGATCAAAAGCAGGGTGTCCAGGTAGACATGCGGATTCAGCCAGGTAAAGGCCAGGCAGATTAATAGTGTTTTTTTCAGGCTGCTGGGTGTGTTGATCTGGCTTGCATTCAAGCTGCTTTGCCCTTTGAGGGCGGAAATGAAATTCATGAGTCCATAAAAAAACAGGAAAGCGGCACCGGCATAGCGGATGGTGGCCAGCCAGAAACCGGATTGGGACAAAACCACGCTAAAACCGGCAACACCTATGCCAATAAGCGTTGCGTCAGAAATGGCGCAAATCAGGCATACCCAGAAAACATGTTCAGCCTTAAGGCCCTGGCGAAGAATAAACGCGTTTTGCGAACCAATGGCTAAAATAAGGGAAAGTGAGAGCAGGAATCCTGCAAAAAGAGCGCTCATGGGGAAATCGAATGGGATATAGTTCAGAAGACTGGATTATGCATTGAACGGATTGTTATTTAAATATAATTTAATTTATTTTATATATATTAAATTATATTTAAGGAAGTGTTGTGATTCATGACTTTGATCCGCGTCAGACCCAGGCATTTATCGCTATTCTTGAAGGCGGCAGTTTTGAGGCAGCAGCCCAAAAACTGAATATTACGCCAGCAGCAATATCGCAACGAATACGGGCGCTGGAAAATGCGCTGGGTGCGCCATTGGTGCAAAGAACCCGGCCGTGTCAGGTAACCAGGCAAGGCATGAAGCTGGCGCAGTTTATACGTAAGCGAGAGTTGTTGTTCAAGGATTTCCAACGCACTTTTTTTCCTTCAGAAAACCAGTTTCTGGAGCTGAATATATCCGTTAATAATGACTCAATCGGATCCTGGTTCATGCCTGCTATTTCAACGTTTGTAATAGAAAACCGGATTTTGCTTAATATCCTGTTAATTGATCAGGATTTAACACATCGTCATATGGAGGAGGGGCTGGTGGTGGCGGCGTTATCCTCCAATCAACAGGCCATGAGGGGTTGTTCCAGCCGTTTCCTGGGGAATTTGCGTTATTCCATGATGGCAAGCCGTGAGTTCATGCAGCGTTGGTTTTCGCTTGGTTTTAATCGGGAGACAGCTGTGCAGGCGCCCATGTTGATTTTTGATCAAAATGATTTGCTGCAGGAACAGTTCCTCAAAAAATATCTGGGTTTATCGCAAAGTGCCTGCCCCTGTCATTACATACCTGCTTCGGAACCCTTTACTGATGCCATACGTCTGGGCTTGGGTTATGGCATGGTGCCTCACACAATGTTAAACGATAAAGACAATGCTCGTCTGGTGCAGGTCATGCCGGGGGCTTATATTGATGTCCCTTTGTATTGGCATCAATGGAATCAGGAATCTGCGGTGCTTTCAGCACTGGGCAATGAGGTTGCCCATCGTGCTGAAGGTGTGTTGCTTCAATAAAGCAGTCTGATTCAATTAATGACGGCCATGTTTTGTTGCTTATCAACTCCTGGTTTTGAAGGGCAGAATTACTCTACTGTTTTCAAGACGCCCCGGCGCATCTGATCCAGTTCGATGGATTCAAACAGGGCCTTGAAGTTGCCTTCGCCAAAACCTTCATTGCCTTTACGCTGGATAATCTCAAAGAAAATGGGACCAATCTGGTTTTCGGTAAAAATCTGCAAGAGTAAATCGTTGTTCGGTCCACCGTCCAGAAGAATACGGTTCTTTTTCAAGCGTGCTACATCTTCGTTGTGGTTGGGCAGGCGTTGGCTTAACAATTCATAATAGGTGTCAGGCGTATCCAGAAATTTCAGCTTGTTTTGCCTTAGTGCTTCTACCGTCTCATAAATATTGTGGGTGCCCAGGGCAATATGCTGGATGCCCTCACCATGATATAAGTCCAGATATTCCTGGATTTGTCCTTTTTCTTCGGTACCTTCTTCATTAATCGGGATGCGGATTTTTCCACAAGGAGAAGTCATGGCCTTGGACTTGACGCCTGTTACTTTACCTTCAATATCAAAATAACGGATTTCCCTGAAGTTGAACAGGCGCTCATAAAACTCGGCCCATTCCTGCATGCGGCCTTTATGGACGTTATGGGTAAGGTGGTCAATAATTTGCAGGCCGGCTCCTTGGTGATTCAGGTCTTGACTGGCGGTTTCGCAATTGATGGGTTCAAAGTCAACATCATAAATACTGATATCGCCAATGCCGCAGTGTCCGTCTTTTCCTTTCCAGCGATCAACCAGATAAATCAGGGAGTCACCAATACCTTTAATCGCCGGAATATTCAGTTCCATTGGGCCACTTTGTGAATCAAACCCCCAGGCGCCCAGTTCCAGTGCGCGTTGATAGGCTTTGGCGGCATCCTGGACCCGAAAGGCAATCGCGCAGATGGACGGGCCATGCTGGCGGGCAAACCGTTGGGCAAAAGAGTCCTTTTCGGCGTTGATGAGAAAATTAATTTCGCCCTGGCGGTATAGGGTGACGTTTTTGGTGCGGTGCCTGGCGATGGCTTTAAAGCCTAAAGCGATAAATACCTTGCCCAGTGCTTCCGGATCGGGGGCGGTGTATTCAATAAATTCAAAACCGGCTGTGCCCATTGGGTTGTCCCAAGGGGTGAATGTTTCAGTGTTCATGATTATCTCCTTTTGTTATTGATTCATTGTCAGCTTGTGCGTAAATGATATTTTAATAAAAAATGAACAACTAAAAATTGCGAATAAGTCTCGAAAAAATGAATTTTTAAATTATTATTCTAATAAATAAAATATTAAGGAAATAAAATGCCAATAAATTCACTGGATAAGATAGACAAGCAAATTATTAATGAGTTGCAGCAGGATGGAAGGCTGAGCAATCTTGAGTTGGCCGATCGGGTTGCGTTGTCTCCGAGTCCTTGTTTGCGACGGGTCAAGCGCCTGGAAGATGAGGGATATATCACGGGATATACCGCAAAGGTCGATCCGGATAAGATCGGTTGCGGCTTGATTGCTTATGTATCCATTCATCTGAACAAGGTCAATGGTGGCAGTCATGCACCCATGGAGGAATTTGCCCAAGATGTGCAGAAATGGCCCGAGGTGGTGGAGTGTTATGCCCTGTCCGGGGAAATGGATTACATATTAAGAGTGCAGGTAAAAGATTTGGCGGCTTTTTCGGCGTTCTCCATGAATGTATTAATGAAGCATCCTTCTGTTATTGATATGCGCTCAAGCTTTGCGTTGCAAAAAATAAAAGAAAGCAAAATGCTTTATGTTAGATAAAGACGATCACATGTACACATGTTGTAAAAAAATAACGGGCGCTGGTATGGATAATAAATCATGTGTGGAGCAATGAGTTGGGTGAGGTGAGCGGAGCCAGGACAGCATTCAGGTAAGGGTTTTGGATATGTGGGAGTCTGTGGTGCAGGCAGAAAACCTCTTCCTGTTGCGTTGTTG
>LSQX01146388.1_pt1 | contig 118457 bp, 102 predicted proteins | sample 654561 | NCBI WGS metagenome assembly LSQX01 (sample SAMN04489861, study PRJNA283612) | anaerobic digester metagenome | isolation source: 4 biogas reactors fed with cattle manure at either 37C or 55C with and... | place: Denmark: Kongens Lyngby | collected 2014
ATAAAGGTATGGCTGGAACACGGGGGACAACTGGAGGAAGAGTGCTTCCGGCAGGCGATGAATCTGTCCAATCTGCCCTTTGTCTACAAGTGGGTTGCACTTATGCCGGATGCGCACAGCGGTTACGGAATGCCAATAGGTGGTGTTATTGCTGCTGAAGATGTTATTATCCCCAATGCTGTGGGAGTGGATATAGGATGCGGTATAGCATATGTAGAAACCAATATTTCAAAAGATGAGTTATCCAGGGAGGGATACGAACGGCTGGTAAACCGTATAATGCGCAGAATTCCTACCGGATTTGCCCATCACAAGAGAAAACAGGAAAGCCAGGTACTGGATCAGGCGGTTAAATCAGGTTTTATGAAGAAGGATAACAAACTGGTTGATGAGATTGATGCAGGTTATTATCAGATTGGCACCCTGGGAGGTGGGAATCATTTCATTGAACTGCAGGAAGATGAAGAAGGCAAGTTGTGTGTAATGGTGCATAGTGGAAGTAGAAATTTTGGATATAAGGTTGCAGGTTACTATAACAGGCTGGCAAAGGAACTGAATAAAGAATGGAAGGTATCGATCCCTCCTGAATACGATCTGGCATACCTGCCGGTGGATTCAAAACAGGGGAAGGAATACATTGAATGGATGAACCTTGCTCTGGATTTTGCCAGGGAGAACAGACATGCGATGATGGAAGCGGTTAAAGAGGAACTGACGGATAGTGTAAAGCACATTTCCTTCAAAAATGATGTTAATGCTCATCATAATTATGCTGCCTATGAAGAGCACTACGGTAAAAAGGTCTGGGTACACAGAAAGGGTGCCATATGTGTGCGGAAAGGAATGCTGGGAATTATCCCGGGAGCGATGGGAAGCTACTCCTACATAGTTGAAGGCCTCGGAAATCCCGAAAGCTTTTATTCCTGCTCCCACGGAGCAGGGCGCCAGCTGTCCAGAAATCAGGCAAAACGTGAGTATTCAGTGGATTACGTGCTAAAGGATTTAAAAGAGCAGGATGTTATTCTGGGAAAGGTACGAAAAAAGGACGTTGCGGAGGAGTTCAGGCTGGCATATAAGGATATAGATTTTGTAATAAGCCAGGAACTGGATCTTATAAAGCCGTTAAAAAGGCTGAAGACTATAGCGGTGATAAAAGGCTGATGAAACCGGGAATCCCCGGTTTTTTTGTACTTAATGATGCTATTGCCGCATACTCTTGTAATATGATTGTAGTTGTGCTGATTAAATATTAGCGTAAGGAGGTAATATCTATGACCATTTATGATGTGGCTGTTATTCCGCTTATAGTTGGTATAGTCGAGTTATTTAAACAAATCGGCCTTCCCTCAAATTTTTCTGCTGTGGTATCTTTAATACTTGGAGTCGTTATAGGAATTGTATATATATCTCCAAACGACATAAAAAAAGGTATACTGATGGGCCTGGCCCTGGGTTTGGCAGCATCGGGGCTGTATTCCGGTACCAAGAGTACCGTTGAGGGAATTAAGGTGGTATTTGTTAAGGAAAAGAAAAAGAAGAAATATTGAGGTCTTTATTCAGGCTTATCGGCAAGTCATAAATAACTTAATGTTATATCTGCATGCGGCACAGAATCCTGCAGCTTTGCAGTAAATGCTTAAGCGAGACGGGGTTCGGTGTCGCTTTTATTTACCCGCAAAGTATTTTTGTCCAGGTGTACCCTGTTTTCACAAATATCGTATATAATATATATATATTTCGTATGCAGCAGGTTTTGACGGCAGGCAGCCGGGGAAATGCGTAAAAAAATACATACATAAAAGAATAATAAAGAGATTCTCAAAATTGGTGATGTAATTGATAGATTTGCCATGCAAGCGCAGATAACAATGAGATGCCCCGCAAAACAAGATTTTACATTATTAGACATAAGAAATAGTTTATGCTATGATGATTTATGCATGTAGTTTTTATATTGTAAGGGAAGTGTATATGTAGAAGTGAACACTAAGATTAGTAATATAATATCCAGTTATCGGAAAAAAGAACCTCGTAAAGAATATCAAATGGCTTTGGAACTTGTGGAACCGGGGAATGGGGATTCAGACAGCTATGGGCAGCAGGAACGGGTAAGCAAAAAGCTGCCATTGGGTGTAAGCTCCAGGATGTTGTACACCGATATAGTGCGAATAGCATGGCCGGCCTTATTGGAATTCATTCTTACACAAATTGTATCCATGGTAGATATGATGATGGTTGGGCGGTTGGGCCCATGGGCTATTGCGGCTGTAGGACTTACCACACAACCCAAGTTTTTATTAATGACCATGTTTATGGCCATGAACGTGGGATCAACAGCCTTGATTGCAAGGCATAAAGGTGAAGGGGATTACAAAAGGACAAACCTGGTTTTGCGTCAGGCATTGCTGCTTACCTTTGTGCTATCCTCTGTATCTTCAGTTATCGGATTCATATTCTCAAAACCTATGGTTCGTTTTATGGGAGCATCTGATGAACAGACTCTGATTGCAGGGACACAATATTTACAAATCCAGATGCTGGGGTTTGTGATGCTGGCTTTGACCAGTACCATAACCGCTTCCTTAAGAGGTATAGGAGAATCCAGGACAGCCATGATATACAACCTGACTGCCAACCTGGTTAATGTGGTGTTTAATTATCTGCTGATCTATGGGCATTTCGGTTTTCCCAGGATGGAGGTGGCCGGTGCGTCATTGGCTACTGTGATTGGGCAGTGTACAGCGTTTGTAATGGCTTTGTTAGCCGTTCTTAAGGGTAACCAGTACCTGCAGCTCAGAATAAAGGACGGATTTAAACCTGACTGGAATACAATAAAAAGGATATTCAGAATTGGTGTGCCCTCCATGATTGAGCAGTTGATTATGCGCGCAGGTGTGATAACCTATTCCAAGACCGTTGCATCCCTCGGTACTGTTGCATTTGCAACCCATAATGTATGTATGAATATCCAGGCCATGTCATTCATGAACGGCCAGGCTTTTGCCGTGTCTGCTACTTCCCTTGTGGGACAAAGCCTGGGTAAGAAGCGGCCTGATATGGCACAGGCCTACAGCAGGTATACCCGGCGGGTAGGAATGGTGGTTTCCATCATACTTGCCTTGTCATTTATACTATTTGGAAAGTTTATTGTCAGCTTGTACACCGATGATCTGTATGTTATTTCTAAAGGAGCCAAAATACTAATGCTGGTGGCTTTGATTCAGCCCTTCCAATCATCCCAGTTTATTCTGGCAGGTGCATTGAGGGGTGCGGGAGATACCAGGGCAACTGCCATAATAATGTTTTTAACCGTTTTGCTTATACGTCCCGGTGCTGCTATATTTGCTATAAACGTCCTGGGACTTGGGCTGGAAGGCGCCTGGTTGGCGCTGATAGCAGACCAGCTTGTCCGTTCTCTGCTGGTACTTCTAAGATTTAACTCAGGTAAGTGGAAGAGTATAAAGGTCTAGACGGAGAAGTGTCATACATTGAGCTTCCTTAGCAATTACATAATGATGCTAAAGCCCAGCCCACCGGATTGCCGGTCAAAAGGCTTGCATCGTTGGTTTCAAAACCTTCTGAATTATACCGTGCCGGCAAATAATCCCGGGGGAAGCTTTGTATGGACTCATATGAAGATGCACTGGTTTATACGGTTTTTTGGATGTCCGACATATATGCTGCAGTATATTTTTCCGCTTAGCAATCCACGGAATGCTTGCCTGTTTTGACAGTAAAAACCCTCCTTGATGTAGGAGCCGGGCCCGGCACTGCCATGTGGGCAGTTGCTGTTCTATGGCCGGCTCTTAAACACATTGTATTAGTTGAATAGGATCAGTACATTATAGATCATGGCAAAAAACTATGCACTTTTTCCGATTTATTTCCGGCAGTACGGGTAGACTGAAGAAAGACTGATATCAGGAACAAGACACCAGGATTGCGGCATCCTGCCATCATGATAAACTCTGTCCCGTTGAAGAGAATGATTGGTGCCATTTCTCACAGCGGGTAACCAGAAGCAGCGTGCACCGGCAGGTGAAAAGTGGGGAACTATCGTATGAGGATGAGAAATTTTCATTTGTATGTGTTTCCCGTTCGGAAAGTACGGCTGTTGAAGGATTGGTTATTCGCCACCCTCAGATAAGGAAGGGACATATATATCTAAAGTTATGTACCCCTGACGGCCTGGTAAATAAGATTATTAGCAGAAGGGATAAAGATATGTTTCGAAAAGCCAGGGAAATGGAATGGGGGTCTATTATAAACATAAAAGAAGAATGAAAGGAGGCTCATCAATATGAGATTGGGTGGAACGATCTTAATGAGTTACAGCAGTCCCCAGGAATGGATTGAGATTGTAAGAAAGCTGCGTTACAGTGCTGTTCTGGCTCCGGTTGATCATGACGCTCCTGATGATTTGGTCAAAGACTATTTGAAAGAAGCGAAAAAAGCGGATGTAATAATTGCTGAAGTGGGGGCATGGAGTAATCCCATTTCACCGGATGACAAGGTACGTAAAGCGGCTTTGGAATACTGCAAGAAGCGGCTGGATCTGGCCGAACGGCTTGGAGCAAGATGCTGTGTTAATACAGCAGGGGCCAGGGGAGAAATATGGGATGGTGTTTACCGTGATAATTACAGTGAGGATACCTATGCTTTGATAGTAGACAGCGTTCGTGAAATCATTGATGATGTCAAACCGAAAAACACCTTTTATGCCCTGGAACCAATGCCATGGATTTTTCCCGATTCTCCTGACAGCTATCTCCGCCTGATAAAGGATATAGACAGAAAGGAGTTCGGAGTACACCTTGATTTTGTGAACATGATCAATACGCCAAGAAAATACCTTTATAATGATGTATTAATTAAAGAGTGTTTTGAAAAGCTCGGGCCTTATATTAAAAGCTGCCATGCAAAAGATGTTATAATGAGCAACCGGTTAACTACAATGATTCGGGAGGTAGCCCCCGGAAAAGGCGTGATAGATTACACCGTATTCCTAAAACTTGTAGAAAGACTGGATCCTGATATGCCCGTTATGCTGGAGCATTTGGATACCCAGGAAGAGTATATCGAAGCCTATAATTATATTAAAGGCATAGCTGACGAAAACAATATAAGAATCAAGGGTGTATTATGAAAAAGTTATTATTATCGGTTCTCATATTACCGGTTTTGTTTTGTGTTTTAACCGGTTGCTCTAACGGCTCAAAAACGGTCAATGAATCTGTATCCATTGGCGTGTATGTAATGGAAGAATCGGAAGAACCGCTAAAACCCAGCGTATCGTTGGAAGAAGGTAATAGATTTACCTTTACTTACTCGGTATTGAGCAGCTATATTGCTGTGGGTACCTATGAAGTAAATGGTGATAAGCTGGTACTAAAAACAGATGATGACAAATACAAGTATGTATTTAGAGTTGAGGATGGTTCATTGATTTTTTGTGCAGAGGAATCATCGGAGATTCCGTCATATGCAGATGTGCCCGATGGTGCGGTTTTCAAGTAGATGCCCGGGATGTTTGCATTGCCTTATCAGAGTTCCACGAATCGCATATTGATTTTAACTGTAAGAAAGCAGCTGGCTTTTGAAACGCTGGCTGCTTTTGTGTATTTTGAATAAAAGCACTCCTTGATAATTCTCATAGGCTGCATTAGAATAGAATACTACAAATTGCTCGATTTGATAAGTAAGTGCAGCAAAGAATACTGGTATAGGAGGAAAAGAACAGGGGATGATTGATATGTTCAGGGAAATGAGGAGAAAAGACAGGAGTATTGATAAGCGTCAAGCTGTTCAACTGCTGGAAGCCGGCCAATATGGAGTATTATCTACAGTTGGTGAAAATGGATACACCTACGGAGTTCCGCTAAATTACGTGTACCATAAGGGTAATATATATTTCCACTGCGCTGTTGAAGGAAACAAAATGGACAACCTCATGTTTAATAATAGGGTTTCGTTCTGTGTGATTGGCAATACTGAACCAATCCCGGATAAGTTCAGTTACAGATATGAGAGCGTAATAGTGTTTGGACGCGCGAGAGAAGTACATGATGGAGAAAAAGAGGATGCATTGATTGCCCTTATTCGTAAATATTCCAGCGGATTTATGGAAAAAGGAATGGAATATATAAAGAAAGACTGTCATAATGTAAAGGTCATTAAAATATGTATAGAACACTTGACTGGAAAGGCAAGAAAGTAACAGTTGGGAGATATGGGCAGTTACAGTTTTTTGGGCGTCCGGATTACTGGTATATTGATAAAGTCGTGGATACAGGCGATTTGCCTGCACATCCTGGTAGTTTCCAACCACCAAGGCATTATTTTCATGCAGCGGAAATGATGGAAGTTATCAAGAAAGATGGACTGCGGATTAAGATAAGTATCCGGTTCCGATAGGTTGAATGCTCATAGATTTTATCAAAAACACGGTTATGTATTTATGAAAGATCAAAAGAACTTCAAAAAATATTTTCTTAAGTTAATGGAGATTCTTCATGATTCGAAAATCATATTTTTCAAGAGAGGATATAAAAATGGATATAAAAATACGAAGTGAAAAAGTATCGGACTATAATAGTATAGCAAATGTCAATTACGAGGCTTTCCTTGGATGGCATCCGGATAACCATTTTGTTGATGAGTTCATACTGGTGGATATGCTAAGGCATAATTCAATGTTTGATCCTGAACTATCATTAGTTGCTGAGTATGATGGCAAAATAGTGGGGCATGTGCTGTTTTCTCCGTTTAAATTTATAATTATTGGCCGGGAACAACTGGGAGTGGCGTTGGGCCCGGTGGCTGTAATGCCGGAGTTTCAACGCAAAGGGATTGGCAGTATGCTTATAGAAGAGGGACACAGAAGAGCAGGGGAGAAAGGATATGGTTTTTCATTGCTGTGCGGGCATGTGGAGTATTATCCAAGATTCGGGTATAGGACGAATATGTTTTCATTGTCCGGCACTGATGTGACCATCAATATGGATAGCTTTGACAATGAGGGATTTGCTGACAGGCCGGTCAATCAGAAAGATATTCCATGGCTCATGGAGGCATGGATTAGACAGCATGGGGCTGATGCACTGGCGCTTTACCCCGGTGATAATATAAGCGAATGGAGCAACCATGGACTTGGATGCCGTTGCGCAGTTGTTTCAAAAAATAACAGGATTTTGGGATATGCCAGGTATGTAAGGTCCAGGATCATCAATATAAAAGAGCTGCTTGCAAATGATGAGGATATGCCGGAACTGCTGGCTTACCTTGCCTGGAAAGAATACGGCAAAGCAAAGGGTAAAATGCATATTGCACTGTCTGCAGAAAAACTACAGGCTTCGCTTGGAAATACCGGCAGTTTTGAGGTGGATGACAGCAGAACCGCTCATGATGCATTTATGATAAAAGTTTTAAATCAGGAAAGCCCTGTTGCAGCATATTGTGAACAGGTTGAAAATGGATTATTAAAACCCGGGATTCTTATTTATCCGGCGATGTTTGACGCTGCTGAATCCAATTAGCTTGTCCTGTTGAAACTTGAAAACAGGGTAATCCATATAATAATAGTTTTATTTGCATGAATAAGAACTACATAATATTTGCGGCTTCCAGATCCTCCATTTCACACTCGTCCAGTTCTTTGCACAACAGGGCACGGATATAGCCCCGGTCGGTGGAGGTGGAGTGGATGTAAAAGCCCATGCCGTAGTAGAAGCGAATCGAGGATGTCATTTTGGAAGCAGTGTGCAGGGTAAGGGCAGAAACGCCAATTTCTTTTGCTTCTTGCTCTACAGCGCAAATCAAGGCTTTTCCCACTCCGCAGTTTTGCACATGGGGGCGCACTCCAAACCGGCTGATATATCCTATTTTACCGGGCGGCAGAACTTCAAAGCGTATGGTTCCTACAGGCTGCTGATCCAAATAAGCTATAAAAATTGTTTTTTTATGCATTTCTTCTTTTATAGTATGGGGGGTCTCCTTTAATGCTGCCACTTTTTCGGGGAGGCCAAGGTCCCTTGCATATTTTTCAAACGCTTCCTGAACAATCTGGTGTACTGCAAAGATATCCTGCTCGGAAGCCTTTTTTATTGTCAATTCCATATCAGATTTCTCCTTTTTATTAATATTGCAAACTGCACAGTTTTATCTGCTGGCATTTGAACAGATTTTATCACTGACCGGTATACGCAATATCATTGTTCGCTTATCATCTGTCATTTATCCTTATCAGCCATCAGGAGGGCCATTATTGCTTTTTGAGCATGTAAGCGGTTTTCTGCTTCGTCAAAGACAACCGAGTTCGGGCCGTCAATTATATCGGAGGTTACTTCTTCTCCCCGGTGAGCCGGCAGACAATGCATAAAGATTGCGTCATGTTTAGCATGTGAAAACAGCTCCCTGTTTACCTGGTACGTTGCAAACTGGTTTATCCGCTGTGCAGATTCTTCTTCCCGGCCCATGCTTACCCATACATCTGTATAAACTACATCAGCATCACGGATGGCTTCTACCGGGTCCTGGGTTACCAGTACTTCAGCGCCGGTTACCATTCCATTTTTCCTGGCCTTTTCAATTATCTCCGGTTCCGGCGTGTAGTTTTCCGGGCAGGCAGCAGATATGTGCATGCCTACCTTTGTACAGCCGATCAGAAGGGAATGGCTCATGTTATTTCCATCCCCTATATAGGCCAGCTTAAGGCCCGCCAGGGTGTTCTTTTTTTCATATATTGTCATTAAATCAGCGAGTACCTGGCAGGGATGAAAGAGGTCGGTAAGGCCGTTTATAACCGGGATTGAACTGTATCTGGCCAGCTCTTCCACATCCTGTTGCTTATATGTCCTTATCATTATTCCGTCCAGGTAACGGGATAAAACTTTTGCAGTATCGCTTATGGTTTCACCCCGGCTTAATTGAATATCGCCGGTATTCAGGACAACAGCATATCCTCCCAACTGGTAGATACCTACATCAAAAGATACCCTGGTACGCGTGGAAGACTTGCTGAATATCATTCCAAGGGTTTTACCGGAAAGATAGGGATGGGGAATTCCCGCTTTATGCTTTTGCTTCAAATCTAATGCCTTGCCCAGGATCTGGTATATTTCATCCTGGCTATAATCCTGCAGGGTAACAAGATCTTTTTGAGAAAAGGGTTTTTCAGCCTGGTAGTTGTATAGATCGGGGGTCATTGTCTTTTCCTCCTATAAATAGATTTTAATATACAAGCATCATTATATTACCGGTTAACGGCTAAAGCCGGCGGTATTATTGATCCGTTGGCATGAACGCTATACCTATGGAGAGGTATTATGTCAACTTCCTCATTGCGGTGATTTAGTGTTTGAAGAACGGCTTTTGCCGTGTCCAGTGAGGTTATACAGGGTATGTTAAATTCCATGGCTGTCCTTCTTAAGGCAAATCCAAACCGGGACGGGTTTTTGCCGCGGGTTGGCGTATTTATTACCACCTGGAATAAATCATTCTTCAAAGCCTCTAAAACCTGTGATTTACGATACAGCCGGACAGACAGGCCTTTTTTCAGAAAATATTCGTATGTGCCATCTGTAGCATAGATGTTATAGCCCTTGGAACCAAGAGCTGCTGCCATGCTGAAGGCTTCCTGTTTATCCCGGTCAGCTACTGAAAACAGTATATTCCCGGTGGGAGAAATATGCATACCTGCCGCTAATAATGCTTTATACATGGCTTTGTAATAGGTGGTATCGGTCCCCATTACTTCACCGGTCGACTTCATTTCCGGACCGAGAAATATGTCGACGGTAGTGAGCTTTGCGAAAGAAAACACCGGAACCTTAACAGTAACCAAACTTGGTTCGGGTACAATGCCTGTGAAATATCCCATTCCGGACAGGCTTTGCCCAAGCATAATACCGGTGGCAAGCTTGACCATGGGAATACCTGTTGCCTTGCTCAGCACCGGAACGGTACGGCTGGCCCGTGGATTCACCTCCAGGACATAGAGATTATTCTCAGGATCCAGCACAAACTGTATGTTAAACAACCCCTTTATATTAAGAACCCTGGCTATCTTTACCGAGTAATCGACAATTGCTTTTTTTGTCTCATCAGTCAGGGTCTGTGCCGGGTATACCGCTATGCTGTCTCCTGAATGCACTCCAGCCCTTTCAATGTGTTCCATGATTCCTACCACAAGGACGTCTTTGCCGTCGCTTATTCCGTCTATTTCCACTTCTTTACCCGGGATATATTTATCCACCAGTACGGGATGATTATGGGATACAACTACTGCTGCTTTCATATACTCCAGTAATTCTTCGTTGTTATATACAAGTTCCATGGCTCTGCCGCCCAGTACATAGGAAGGGCGGACCAGAACCGGATAGCGTATTCTTTCGGCTATCCTTACTGCATCATCTGTCGAAAATGCTGTACTTCCTGCCGGCATGGGGATGTTGAGGCTTTTCAACACCTTTAGAAATTCTTCCCGGTCCTCGGCTTTGTCTATGTCTTCAACTGCAGTGCCCAGTATGTTAACACCTGCCCCGGCCAGGGGCTGAGCAAGGTTAATCGCGGTTTGACCGCCGAATTGAACCACCACTCCCAGGGGTTTTTCCCTTTCAATTATGTCCAGCACACATTCCTTGGTCAGAGGTTCAAAATACAGCACATCCGAAATATCGAAGTCGGTGCTGACGGTTTCTGGATTGTTGTTTACTATGATGGCTTTCAGTCCCAGTTCCCTGAGCGCCTTGGCGCAGTGTACGCTGCAGTAGTCAAATTCGATTCCCTGCCCGATGCGAATAGGGCCGGACCCGATTATTATCACTTTTTGTCCTTCTGAGGGTTTTGCATCATCATACATATCATAGCTGGAGTAGTAGTAGGGAGTAACGGCCTTGAATTCCCCGGCACAGGTGTCTACCATCTTATATACCGGGTTAATGCCGTACTGTTTCCTCAAATCTTTAATTTCCTGCTCGGAAGTATTAAGAAGTTCGGCAATATAGCTGTCGGCAAAACCGTATTTTTTGCATTCATACAACAGCGCCCTGTCTATGGTTTTTCCCTTGCAGGCTTTAACTTTTTTACTGATGTTGTTAATATTCTGCAGCTTTCTTATAAAAAAGCGGTCTATGCGTGTAATTTCATGGATATCGTCTACGGTGTAACCCCGGTTTAAAGCCTCGGAAATGACGAATATCCTTTCGTCATCCGGATTTTTGAGCGAACTTATTATTTCCTGATCCGACCAGGTTGTTATTTCTTTCATTCCAATATGGTAGTTCAGCTTAATGTCCAGGGAGTCAATAGCCTTGAGAAGAGATTCCTCAAAATTCCTGCCTATTGCCATAACTTCGCCGGTGGCTTTCATCTGGGTGCCCAGGGTGCGGTTTGCCGTAACGAACTTATCAAAGGGCCACCTTGGAACCTTGGTGACCACGTAATCAACCGATGGTTCGAAGCAGGCATACGTAGACTGAGTTACCGGATTTTTAATCTCATCCAGGTTAAGGCCAATGGCAATTTTGCTTACCACCCGGGCAATGGGATAGCCGGTAGCTTTCGAAGCCAGGGCGCTGGAACGGCTGACCCTCGGATTGACTTCAATAACTGCATATTCATAGCTGTTGGGATTTAAGGCAAACTGTATATTGCATCCTCCCTGTATATCCAGTGCCCTGATTATTTTCCTGGCTGCACCGGCCAGCATGGAATGCTCTTTATGGGAAAGGGTCTGGCTGGGGGCAACAACGATGCTGTCGCCTGTGTGTATACCAACCGGATCCAGGTTTTCCATGGTACACACCACTACACAGTTATCGGCGCCATCCCGTATGACTTCATACTCAATCTCCTTCCAGCCAACCAGGCTTTGTTCCACAATTACCTGGTGAATTATACTGTTTTTAAGCCCACGGGCAACGATGTCCTTGTATTCATCCATATTATGTGCAATGCCGCCGCCGGTACCTCCCAGGGTGTAGGCCGGTCGTATTATGATAGGGAAACCAACTTCTTCAGCAAAGCCTACTGCTTCGGATAGGGAAGTGACAACAGCGCTTGAAGCTACTTTTTCACCAATTGCTTCCATGGCCATTTTGAATGTCTTCCGGTCTTCTGCTTTCTGGATGGATGAAAGGGAGGTGCCCAGAAGCTGTATTCCCAACCGATCCAGTATACCGCTTTGAGCCAGTTGAACTGCCATGTTCAGGCCTGTTTGGCCGCCGAGAGTCGGAAGGATTCCCTGGGGGCGTTCCTGGTATAGGATTCTGGATATAATATCGGGAGTTATAGGTTCTATATATATCCTGTCTGCAATATCGGGATCGGTCATAATTGTAGCCGGGTTGCTGTTTACCAGCACAACCTGTATATTTTCCTCTTTTAAAGCCCTGCAGGCCTGTGTGCCCGAATAGTCGAATTCAGCTGCCTGACCAATAACAATGGGCCCTGAGCCAATTACCAGAACTTTTTCTATATCCTGTCGCTTTGGCATATTCCAACTCCTTTTCTATGATTAGCGGGGTTTAATCCGGCTATGAACTCAGTTAATACGCAGGAGGATTCATCGGCGATTGAACCGTATACCGGATGAAATTGGATTCCTGCCATTTGATAGCGGGTGGATGCAAAGCCTTCTACAGTGTTGTCATTCATGTTTATGTGGGTGGTGACAAAATCCTTTTCATCATTATTTTTGAGAGCAAAACTGTGGTGTTGCGATGTCATATATATACGTCCGCTGGATAAATCCTTGACGGGCTGGGTATTCCCATAGTGGCCGGATTTAAGCCTGCCAATTTCCATACCCGCCGCCATACCTGTAACCTGGCAGCCCAGTCCGATTCCAAGCATGGGCTTTTGCCCTATAAGAGACTTAACCGTCTCAACTGCATATGGCAGCATACTGGGATCTCCCGGACCACCCGATAATATAATTCCGTCTGGCCGGAAAGACAATATTTCTTTTTCACCGGTATATGCAGGAACCAGGGTAATATGGCAGTCCAGGCCTGCCAGGATATTGATAAGGCTGTACTTCACTCCCAGATCCATTACTACTATTCTGGGCCCGCTGCCTTCCAGTGAAAATACCGAATTCACTGTGATTTCTGAAACCAAATCCGTGTGCAGCCCTGACAGCAAATTAACTTTGTCAAGAAGTGCATCCACATTATCATTTATAGATGAGATAATTCCCCACATGCTGCCTTTATCCCTTATACAGTGTGCAAGATGCCGGGTATCAATGTCCCATATCCCGGTAACTCCATTGTTTTTTAGGAATATATCCAGTGAACCCTGGCTTCGCCAGTTGCCGGATTCATCAAATAATTCTTTAAAGATGACCCCGTTTGCCTGAACCATGGGAGATTCGTTATCTTCCAGGGAAAAACCATAATTGCCTATAACGGGGTATGTGAATACTACTATTTTTCCCCGGTAACAGGGATCGGTCAGGATTTCCTGGTAACCTGTCATGGATGTATTAAATACCAGCTGGCCAAATGATTCTCCGTCTTTACCAAAGAGTTTTCCGGTATAATGAGAGCCATCCTCCAGGACCAGCACCGCTTTTTTCATCTTCAAACCTCCGATATATCGTTAAATATAGAATCCAATTCGCATATAAGTTTGTCTATTTCCTCTTGAGTGATAACAAGGGGAGGGGCAAACCTCAGGGTGTTGCAGCCGGTACAGTTGATAATATATCCTCTGCTTAATGCAATATTAACTATTTCTTTCCCGGAAACCGACGGATCGAGCTCCATACCAAGCATCAATCCTTTTCCTCTTATTTCTTTGATAAAACCGTACATATCCTTAAGGGCATTTAGTTTGGCCTTGAAATAGTCTCCAAGCCCGGCACATCTGTCAATTAGCCCCTCATCCAGGATAGTGGAAAGTACGGCAATACCGGCGGAGCAGGCAAGGGGATTGCCGCCAAAGGTTGAACCGTGGCTGCCGGGATCGAAGGCTGATGCTACCGGCTCCCTGGCTATGACGGCGCTTATGGGTACCCCGCCTCCCAAGCCTTTGGCAAGGGTTATAATATCCGGCAGTATGTCATAATGCTGGTAGGCAAACAGCTTTCCGGTTCTTCCCATACCGGTTTGCACTTCATCGATGATAAGCAGGATCTCTCTTTCCCTGCACAGCTTTTCAAGACTTTTTACATATTCATAATCGGCTTCAATTATGCCGCCTTCTCCTTGGATTAATTCAATCATAATGGCACAGGTTTCGTCGTCAATAACTTTCTTAATTGCTTCCAGGTCGTTGAAGGGTACTGTTATGAATCCCGGAGGCAATGGAAGGAAGGGTATCTGGTATTTTTTCTGCCCGGTGGCGGCCAAAGTAGTAAGGGTTCTGCCGTGAAAGGAGTTATCAGTCGTTATTATCTTATATTTATTCATTCCCATATCCCGAAAATATTTTCTGGCCAGCTTAATGGCTCCTTCATTTGCTTCTGCACCGCTGTTAGCAAAGAAAACCCTGTCGCCGAAGCTGTTTTGTACAAGAAGCCTGGCCAGCTCCGCCTGGGATTCGATATAGAAAAGATTGGAGCAATGTATAAGTTTTTTAGCTTGAGTTAATATAGCTTCAATGTGATTGGGATGGCCGTAGCCCAGTACGTTTACCGCTATTCCTCCCAAAAAATCAGTATAAGCTTTTCCTTCTTTATCATACAGGGTGGATTTATGGCCGTATTCAAATACAACCGGTAATCTGTCACCGAATGTATTCATATAGTATTTTTTATCAAGAGCAATTATATCCTGGGTATTCATGAGCTGTACCCCCTTTATATTTGTGGTAATAATTATACAATAGAGTGCATAAAAATGCAATAAGTTTGACAAAAAATATTATATGGAATAGCCATGCATGCTGCAGAGAGAAAAAATGTTTGAGATTAAGCAGGTTTGGCAGGACCCGGAGCGAGTGGTACAGGTTCTTGGCCTTGAGTACCAGCAAGCGGAATAATATTCTTCACAATTTCTATGCTCGATAGTAAAATTGCCAATGAGTATTGTGTGAATAATACTATGGAAATCACATAATTTGGGCAGGTTGACATCAAATGTTAAGTATTGTACACTATTTCTTGGGTACATTTATCCAGAGATATATTTTTGCATTCGAGAACTGAACCTATCATGTTTACTTGTGAATTTCTAATTTTATATTGATCTTGTTTCCTGCTGTATTACATAATATGAAATTACCAGCGTAACTGCATGGTGTTATATTTATTAAGAATATACGTATAAAACTTTCCTTTCTACTCCTGTTGTTATCAATCTTTTGAGAACAAAAAAGCAAATATAGGGGGATGGAAATGAAAAAGGATATCAAACAGCTGATATCGCAAAAGAATTTGCCAGGATGAGCGGGAATAATCCTTTTTTGAGAGAAACGGCGGGCGAAGAGACAGCTTCCGAAATGATGCCGGCTATCATGAGGTATATGCCGCTTCGCGCTATTGTTAACTTCAGCATGGGTAGTATTACCGATGATATGCTGAATGAGATAATAGATAAATTAAACAAAGTAGTGAAAGGGTGAGAATTATGAGATTCTTTGAAACGCAGAAGATAGAGGATTGCATTACCTGTATAAAAAGTGTGAAAACCGGCGAATTTATGTATTTATTTGAGGGGACTGAAAAGGCAATATTGCTCGATACCGGCCTTGGATTTGGCAATATAAAAGAATATGTACAGGGATTGACCAGGTTACCTTATGATGTTATACTTTCCCACGGCCATCATGATCACATAGGAGGCTCCTTCCTTTACGAATCGGCTTACATAAACCCCAAGGATATTCCGGTCTTTAAAGAATACGGCGATATGAAGATGAGAAGCCGAAGCCTCAAATATATGGCAGATGAGCATAATTTATCCAAAAATGATTTTGTACCGACAAGAGAAATTGAATTACTCCCGATTAATCACGGCGATTTGTTTGAACTTGGCGGGCTAACCATTGAAGTAATAGAAGCTCCCGGACATACTCCCGGCACCCTGTGTTTTCTGCTGAGAGAGAAACGGATATTGTTTTCCGGTGATGCATGCAACAATTGTTCATATCTATTCATGAGAGAAAGCCTGCCGATCCAGGAGTATCAAAAAACGGTAAGGATGCTTTTAGACAGGGGAGAGGAATACGATCGAGTCCTGCTGTCCCACTGGAGAAGTGAAGTACCCAAATCAATAATACAGGATGTTTATGACTGCTGCACCGATATTATGGAAGGCAATGCGGATGATGAGCCCTACGGATTTATGGACATAGAGGCTTATGTTGCAAAGAAGCGGGATCATAAAGGAGAAAGAGTGGACGGAAAAATAGGTAATGTCATATACCGGAAGGATAATATTTTTTCAAGGGGATAAAGGTACTATCAATACCGTTAAGCATCTTGGCATATATTAACTGATATGTAAAAGAAAATCCCTGACTCGTAATCAGGGGATTAGTTAACAAGTATTTAATTGGCTGATATGACGATCAATAAGAATAAACCCTTAGCCTTTGTGTATATATGTCATAATGCAGCAATAAACAAAAAATAGCCGGAATCCCGGCTATTTTTTGCTGCCATTAAAAGTATGTTTTTTCTTCCAGATAATCCTCAATATCATCTATCTTCAGGCGTATCTGATCCATAGTATCCCTGTCCCGTACGGTAACCGTATTGTCTTCCAGTGTATCAAAATCGATTGTTATACAGTATGGAGTCCCGATCTCGTCCTGGCGCCTGTATCGCCTGCCAATGCTGCCGGTTTCGTCATAATCCACCATAAATTTCTTCAGCAGCTGCGTATAAAGCTGTTCGGCCGGTTCCCGAAGCTTCTTCATAAGAGGCAGTACTGCAACCTTATAGGGTGCCAGGGCGGGATGCAGCTTTAATACCACTCTGGTTTCCCCGTTGTCCAACTGCTCTTCGTTGTAAGCATCGCAAAGGAAGGCCAGCAATATTCGGTCGGTTCCAACTGAGGGCTCTACACAGTATGGTATATATTGCTCGTTGGTCACCGGATCAAGGTAGTTGAAATTCTCGCCTGAATGTTCTGCATGCTGTTTCAAGTCAAAATCAGTCCTGTTGGCTATGCCCCATACCTCGCCCCATCCAAAGGGAAACATGTATTCAATATCAGTTGTAGCAGTGCTGTAGTGGGACAGCTCTTCAGGGGAGTGATCCCTCATACGGATATTGTTTTCGTTCATCCCCAGGCTTAACAACCAGTTCTTACAGAAGTCTTTCCAGTATTTAAACCATTCCATGTCTTCTCCCGGTTTGCAGAAGAATTCCAATTCCATTTGCTCAAATTCCCGGGTTCGGAAAATAAAATTGCCCGGGGTTATCTCGTTGCGGAATGCTTTGCCTATTTGTCCGATCCCAAAAGGGATTTTCTTTCGTGAAGTCCTGAGAACATTTCTGAAGTTTACAAATATTCCCTGAGCTGTTTCCGGCCTTAGGTACAATTCCGCTTTTGAATCCTCGGTAACTCCCTGAAAGGTCTTGAACATCAGGTTGAAATGACGAATAGATGTAAAATTGTGTTTGCCGCATTCCGGGCATGGAATTTTATTGCTGTTTATGAATTCAAGCATTTGCTCATTGTCCCATCCTGTTACCGATGAGTTTTGATAATTGTTTGCTGACATGTAATCTTCAATCATGTTATCCGCCCTGAAGCGGGCTTTACATTCACGGCAGTCGATAAGAGGATCATTGAACCTGTCCAGATGGCCTGATGCTATCCAGGTGCGGGGATTCATAAGAAGGGCAGCGTCAATACCAACATTGTATGGATTTTCCTGGATAAATTTTTTCCACCAGGCCTTTTTTATGTTATTTTTAAACTCGACACCCAATGGGCCGTAATCCCAGGTGTTAGCCAAACCGCCGTATATTTCAGAACCGGGGTAAATAAAACCTCGGTTTTTACATAAAGCTACTATCTTATCCATTTTATCCTGAACTGCCACGAAAAAACCTCCTCCGTTTTGAACCACTATAATTGTTTGAAGCCTTTCTTATAATATCAAAATAATATCATACAATGGAAAGTGTTGCAACAAAGGAATTTATTGAATAAAGAGTGTAAACGGTATGGATATACGGATACATAGGATTCATATTTTTGGATTAGCAAGTAATAATAATTAATATGCTAAATTCCGGGTAATATGAAACTTAGCGAAGTTATTAACCGTCTTAAGTATTAAAGCTTAGTCAGGTGATAGGGTGAAGAATATGATGGCAAAGGCTAAAGTGATCGCTGTGATCCTGGTGTGTCTGCTGATGGGGTGTTCTGGCAAGGCGGTTATTCCCTTGTCAAACATCACTTATGACTCTTCGGACACCAATAAAATCATATATATAGAAGATATCGGTGATTCCAAACCGGTTTTTGAACTGTATGGAAGTGGATTTATCAGAAGAAGAGCAAATGTATTTCATGAAGAAATGGAAAGCGGTTATCTCAGCAAAAAGCAGGTTAAACAGCTCCTTAATCACATCATAAACAAACAGCGCATCGGAGATCTGGCATCCGGTTATCCGGAAAGTGTAATCCCGGGGATTGAAATGTATCCTAATCCTGAGTTATTATTGGAGGTGAGGATAAACGGGTTCCACAAACAACTCCGGTTCGTCTACAGTAATGTCAGTGATGAGCTGGAGTATTTCAGAGATGAGGAGCGCATTGATGAAGAGACTTTTAATGAATTGGACAAATTACGAGCCATATTCAGGTTTTTAATGAAGTATAATATTAGCAAGGAAGGATGAGTTGCGTGAAAACGTTAAAACCAGCAGTTTATGGAAGAAGAGGTGTATTGGCAACGGGGCATTTTCTGGCAACCTCAGCCGGGTTAAAGATGTTTGCAAAGGGAGGCAACGCAATCGATGCTGGAGTGGCAGCCGGATTTGCCCTGGCAGTGCTTAAACCTCACCAGAACGGTTTGGGAGGAGAATGCCCAATTCTGATTTTCAACCCAAAAGACGGACAAGTTACTGCCATTAGCGGGCAAGGGACAGCTCCTCGAAAGGCTTCAATAGAATGGTTCAGGAATAACGGTGTAAATATGATCCCCGGGGACGGATTCCTGGGAGCAACCGTGCCGGGTGCTGTTGGCGCCTATGCAACAGCCTTATTAAAATATGGAAGGCTTACACTTAAGGATGTACTGGAACCTGCCCTTGGATTGGCAGAGCACGGTTTTCCCGTGTATGGAGCCCTTCATAGTACACTTGCATCATTGAAAGATAAGTTCGTAAATGAATGGCCTACTTCAGCCGAAGTTTTCACACCCGGAGGAAGGGTCCCGGAAATTGGAGAGATACTGAGACAGCCCGGTATTGCACGGACGTTTAAGCTAATGATAGATGCTGAGAAAAATTCCAACGGTAACAGGGAAGCAGCCATCAGATGTGCTGTCGACTGCTTCTACAGGGGGGAAATAGCCGATCGAATACTTGAATTTTGTCGAAATAATCCGATTAAAGATGCAACCGGGAAAAGCCACACTACACTGCTCACAAAAGAAGACTTTGATACATATGAGACCAGGCTCGAATCCCCGGTGTATACAGATTACAGGAATTACAGGGTTTATAAGTGCGGGCCCTGGACCCAGGGGCCGGTATTTCTGCAGCAGTTGAAGCTGCTGGAAGGTTTTGATCTTAAAGGTATGGGTCATAATTCTGCAGAGTATATTCATACGGTAGTCGAATGTTCCAAACTGGCTTTTGCTGACAGGGACAGGTATTACGGTGATCCTGATTATGCAGATGTTCCTTTGGCTCTGTTGTTATCTGAAAATTATAATGAACAGCAAAGGGCTAAAATTGATCCGGCTAAAGCAAACAACTTTACTCCCCACAGCTATTATGAGGATAGCAGCGATGTATCATATAAAGGGGATACAACCCATCTTGACGTGATTGATGATGAAGGATTTATGATGTCAGCCACACCCAGCGGAGGATGGATTCCTTCATCACCGGTTATTCCGTATATAGGATTCCCTCTGGGTACCAGGGCCCAGATGTTTAACCTAAATCCAAACCATCCCAACTGCCTTGCACCTGGGAAAAGGCCCAGGACAACCCTTACGCCGTCACTGGCATTTAAGGATGGTAAACCATGGATGGTATTTGGCACTCCTGGCGGCGATATGCAGGATCAGTGGACACTGCAGTTCTTTTTGAACATAGCGGAATTTGGCATGGGTATGCAGGAAGCCGTAGAAGCGCCCACTTTCCATACAACACACTTTGCAAATTCCTTTTATCCTCATGAAATAGGTGATGGTACCGTATATGTTGAAGAGGGAATAGATCTGGCTGTTTTGTATGAGCTCCAGGAGAAGGGACATAAACTACACCTGAACGGGTCTAATTCTAACGGTGAGGTTTGCGGTGTCAGGAATAATTTTGACAACGGGCTTATCGAAGGAGCGGCATCTCCTAAAGAAGAAGGCAATGCCTATGCAATGGGATGGTAATAAATACAAAAAATAATGCTGTCTGCATGCTATTGATAATAAAAACTAGTAAAAAAGCCCTGTTTTTCAACAATTCCCGGATGACAATAAACACCATATTGTGAGTATTTATTTCCACCCATATAGCATACAGCCTCCTTTGATTGATATTAACAGTAATAGTATGCAGCCTATCGCAAAAAATATATCCGGGCATTTTATTGATAGAAATATTTTTTGCTCCAACTTCGTGACAGCAGTATTATGAAACAGCGAAAAGGACATGATGGAATGAAAAATAATTGATGTATGAAAATTGAAATAAAGACTGTTTACTTGAAGAATGGTGATAACAATTAGAAAAGGGTTTTTATCAGTTTGGAAACTATTAAAAAGGCTTATTCCTAATAGACATCCTCCAAAAAGTTGTTGTCAATAATTTTTGTGATTCCGAACATTGCTTCTACTTCGTCCGGTCCTACAATTTGAATTTTAAATTTACATCCTCTGTTAATCCCCAGCGCCAGGATGGATAGTAAACTTTTCCCGTTTCCTATCTTTCCGTCTTTTATTATATAAACATCTGATTTGTAACTGTTTGCGACTTTTGTAAATGTAGCAGCGGGACGGGCATGAAGGCCGGCTTCATTGTCAATAATAAAATCTTTTTCAACCATCAGCTTCTCTTCTCCTTGTGTATTTAATTGTTGACAACGGCTATTTTTAAATGCTAAATCATTATTGTCTTATATTTTACTGCATTTTTGTATAAAATACGACGCTTTATCAATACTTTTTACATTCTAAAACACGCAACCCCTTGATCTGACAAGGGGTTGCGTTTGCAGCAATTATTCTATTACAGGGAGGCATTTTAAGCCTTCTTTGAGCATTTCATCGGTATACTCTATATCCTCAAGATGATTATTAAAGTAAGCTTCATAGGCTGTGAGATCAAAATGCCCATGCCCGCTTAAGCAAAACAAAATAGCCTTTGCCTCGCCTGATTCCCTGCACCTCACAGCTTCATCAATAGCTGCTTTAATGGCATGTGCCGATTCAGGCGCCGGAAGTATTCCTTCGGCCCTGGCAAATTTAATGGCGCTTTCAAATACAGCCTTTTGAAAAACAGCCCGGGCTTCAATCAATCCATCATTATATAATTGGCTTACCAGTGCCGAATCGCCGTGATAGCGAAGCCCGCCGGCGTGAATACCCGGTGGGACAAATCCATGCCCCAATGTATACATCGATACGATTGGCGCCATTCTGGCCGTATCGCCGTAATCATATGCAAAAACACCTTTGGTCAATGTGGGACAGGCTGCCGGTTCTACTGCAATAGCCTGAACTTTTGCCCCGTTTCTTATCTTATCCATCAGAAAGGGAAAACTAATGCCGGCAAAATTACTTCCGCCGCCGCAGCACCCGATGATTATATCGGGATACTCATCGATCTTTTCCATTTGAAGTTTTGCTTCCTGGCCGATTATAGTCTGGTGAAGTATTACATGGTTTAGAACGCTTCCAAGAGCATAGTTGGTATCATCATGGGTGGCTGCGTCTTCAACGGCTTCGCTTATAGCTATGCCCAGGCTTCCCAATGAATCGGGGTTTTCAGCCAGTGTCCTTCTGCCGGCCTCGGTGTTTTGGCTGGGGCTGGGTATAACGGTAGCGCCGTAAGTTTCCATCAGCATCTTCCGGTAAGGCTTTTGCTGATAGCTGACCTTAACCATGTACACAGTACATTCCAGATCAAACATGCTTGCTGCAATACTTAATGCTGAACCCCACTGTCCGGCTCCGGTCTCGGTTGCCAGTCTTCTTACTCCCGATATCTTGTTATAGTATACCTGGGGGATGGCAGTGTTTAATTTATGGCTGCCCGAGGGTGTCACACCTTCATACTTATAATAGATCCTTGCGGGGGTATCCAGTTCCTGCTCCAGGCGGTACGCCCTGCATAGGGGGGACGGCCTGAAGGATTTGTACAATTCCTGAACTTCTTCAGGGATATCAATAAATCGTTCTGTAGTGACTTCCTGAAGGATCAAATCTTTAGGAAATATGGATGAAAGATCGTCAGGTGTAACGGGTTTCTTGGTTGCCGGATTCAATGCCGGCTTTAAAGGTGTGGGCAGATCAGCCTGAATGTTGTACCAACTGGTCGGAAGCTCCTGTTCAGATAAGTATACTCTGTAGGGAACTCTTCTCTTCTCTCTCATAATTCTCATCTCTCCTCTTATATAATTTTTATTGTTTACCATTGTACACAAAAGAGGAGAAAAAAACAAGTATTATTTTGGCATTGTAAAGTGCAAAAAATGTTCTACCTCAATATAAAAAATGGAAATTATGGAAGCTCGTGCAAAAAAACTTGTGTAAAGAATTATTATATGATATAATTTTAACAAATAACAATATCAGATCAAACCTTAACAAAAGTCATATTTATAATGAGTTCATGCAAGTCTTTTGGTTTTTTTATTAGTAAATGATGTTTCATTAAATATAAAATAAATACCGAACTCTGTCCGGGCAAAACGCTGTGGTGTATTATACGGGATATTTATCCGGTTGTATGCAATTGGAATTGAATTATTAATTTGCTGTTTTCATATTGTTCCATGAAAAAGAGAGTAGGCGAAATAATGGTTAAGGGAATTATCAGGACAATTCCTGAGAAATGTGTGCAGTGTTATGCATGCGTACGCAATTGTCCTGTAAAGGCCGTGGCCATCCGGGACGGAAAGGCACAGATAATACAGGAAAGGTGCATTCACTGTGGGAACTGCGTTGATATTTGTTCCCAAAATGCAAAGGAGGTCTTAAACGGGACAGGCAACACACTGCATTTAATAGAGAAAGGAAATGCAATAGCCATAGTTGCACCCTCCTTTCCTGCGGCATTTAACGGCAGGGTGGGAAAGTTCCCATGCGCTCTCCGGAAGCTGGGCTTCGTACAGGTATGGGAAGTAGCGACAGGTGCAGAGCTTGTGGTGGAGGCGTGTAGATCTTTTCAATTTGGGGATCATCCATACATCAGTTCATCCTGTCCGGCAGTTGTTAATCTGATAGAAAGGCACTACTCCCAGTTTGTGCCCTATCTCATTCCGGTAGTTTCACCCGCAATTGCAACTGCCAGGTTAATAAGGCATTGTTATCCAAATGACAGCTTCAATATAGTATTTATTGGGCCATGTATTGCAAAGAAAGGAGAGATCCGTCAATCCTCTGTCAGTGGGGATATTCAGGAAGTCCTTACATATGCAGAACTTGACGAACTGCTTAAACTCAAAGGGATTGACTGGAACGGCTTAAATGAGGGATCTTTTGACGGGCCCCGGGCATCCCTTGCATACTCCTTTCCAATATCCGGCGGACTTTTAAGGAATTTAAACCGTACCCAGGATATACTTCAGGAGGAATATGCAGTAATTGATGGTATGAAGAACTGGATGGATATTTTAGAGATACTTGAACATGAGAAGAACAGGGTACGCCTTATAGACGGATTGTTTTGCAATGGGTGTATTGATGGATTTGGCATGAAGGGAAGGGGGAATATTCTGGCGAGGAAGTCGTCTCTTCTTCAGTATATACGTTCAATCCCGCTTAAAGAACAGGCTGAAGGGAAGGCATGGCTGCTTAGTGCGGACGTTGACCTGGGCCGCCGTTTTAAAGAACTGAAGGTAACCCTCCCCCAGCCTGATGAGGGGGACATAATTGAAATACTTCAGAGGACCGGCAAGGCAAAGCCTGAAGATCAGATGAACTGCGGAGCATGCGGCTATCCATCATGCAGGGAAAAAGCAATTGCCGTATACCAGGGAATAGCAGAAGTGGAAATGTGCCTTCCTTATCTTTTGACTCAAAAAAGCCAACTGGTTGAATCCTTGGATAAAGAACTTGAAATGATCCGGGAACTTAAAAAAGAGCTGGATATCCTTATTGATGCTTCCTATGATGGAATATGTATGACCGATAACCGTGGGAATATCCAAAGAGTAAACCGTACTTTTGAACAGTTTGTCGGTATTGATGAAGAAAAGCTTATAGGGCTGAATATGTCTTTCCTGGAAAAGGAGAACTTATTATTCCCTTCGGTTACTATGGCGGTGGTAAGAGCTAAAAAAGCCGTAACCTTTGTTCAAAGCCTGCATACCGGTAAGAAGATACTAGCCACCGGTAATCCTGTAATGGATGAAGATGGGAACATTGTGAGAATAATTGCCAATCTTCGTGATTTTGATCTGATGCAGAAGATACGGGAAGAACTGGACAATGTTTACCATCCGTCTGTCATTGAAAAAATTGATAAGGATAATCCAATTATTGCATTGAGCCGGGAATTTACCAGGATTTTGGAGATGGCTGCACGGGTGGCCGTGGCAGATTCGAATGTACTTATACTGGGTGAATCAGGAGTGGGAAAAGAGGTTATTGCCCGATTTATTCATAAAAACAGTCCAAGGGCCAATGGCCCGTTCGTAAAGATAAACTGCAGCGCACTACCCGAATCCCTGATAGAATCCGAATTGTTCGGTTATGAAACCGGCGCTTTTACAGGAGCCAGTCCCAAAGGGAAACCCGGCTTATTTGAAGTTGCCCAGGGTGGAACTCTGCTTTTGGATGAAATGGGTGAACTGCCCCTTTCGCAGCAGGCCAAATTATTACAGGTAATTCAGGAAAAGCAGGCATTTCGTATAGGTGGTACCAAACCGCGGAAAATAGATGTTCGTATTCTGGCTGCCACCAACAGGGATTTGGCAGCTATGGTTAAGGAAGGAAATTTCCGTGCCGATCTGTTCTATAGATTGAATGTTATACCTATCCGTATTCCACCATTGAGAGAACGAAGGGATGATATTATACCTCTGATGTACTTTTTCCTGGAACGGTATAACAAGCGTTATAATAAAGAATGCAGAATGTCAAAAGAAGCAAAAGAGGTTTTTATGCAGTACTACTGGCCGGGGAACGTACGGGAGCTGGAAAATATGGTGGAACGGTTGGTTGTCATAGCACAGAAAAATATAATTGATGTTGATGATTTGCCGCCTGTTATGAAAAAACCCTATGAACCCGAAGAAATACTTGTGCTTCGGGAGATACTGCCCCTTAAGCAGGTGCTGGAGGAAGCAGAAAGGCAGCTGCTCATGAAAGCCAGGAGCGTTTACAACAGCACATATAAGATGGCACAGGCCTTGGGTGTTAACCAATCAACAGTAGTGCGAAAGCTGAAAAAATATTTCGATTAGAATTCATCCGGTAGTATAATGCAAAAAGGCATAAATGATGCAATTATGCATCATTTATGCCTTTTAATTTTATATGAGGATAGAAGGGTATAATGACCCGGATATGGAATGGTTTCAGGCCATATAGGCTTTTTTTGCCGGTATGTACTGGCATTTTTATTGAAAAAAGCATTTCTTTCTTTGGTACATAATGCAATTCTGCATCAAACCACCGGAAAGGTTATGTCTTTAGGTATGAAGCAGTTTTTTTATAATCCTGTAAACCCCTTGACAGAGCCAAAAAATTACTTATGACATTTTTGTTGTCAAAAAAAAATTGGCATGGTTTTTGCTGTTATATATTAGTAGAAGAATAAAGGAGGGCAGGTGTATAGCCAATGGAGGTAAGGCAAGTCGATAATCCTGATGTTCAGAGGCAAAAAGTAGAGGACATTATATCGGCATACAGGGATAAGCCGGGAGCGCTTATACCGGTATTGCACGAAATTCAAAACGCTTTAGGGTATCTGCCTCGCTGGGTTCAGTACAGGGTATCCAATATCATGAATATTCCTGTCAGTGAAGTAAACAGCATTATAAGTTTTTATGCCTTGTTTTCTGAAAAACCAAAAGGAGAATATGCGATTGGTGTTTGCAAGGGAACGGCCTGTTATGTGCGTGGTGCGGATAAGATTATTGAAAAACTGGAAGAAGAGCTGGGCATAGAAGCGGGAGATACCACGCCTGACGGCAAATTTTCAATTGAGGTGATGCGCTGCCTTGGAGCCTGCGGTTTAGGTCCCGTTATGGTAATAAACGATGATATCTACACAAGAATTAAACCCGACAAGGTAAAGGACATAATAAATGCCATACGGCAGAAGGATGGGAGTGAGACCACATGACATCTATGGAAGTGTATAACAGGCTTAAGGAAAACGTACTGAAGACGAAACGGGAATATGATGAAGGCTATATAAGCATAGTGATTCAGCTGGGGATATGCAGCCAGGCTGCAGGTGCAGTGGAAGTTGTAAAGGCTCTGGAAGAGGCCATATTTCATCAGGGTATAAAGAATGTAGTTATAACTAAAACCGGTTGTGCGGGATTTTGTGCCTATGAGCCTGTGGTAACGATAAAAAGAAAGGGCTCTAAACCGGTTACCTACTGTCGGGTGACGCCCGACAAAGCCCGGATCCTGGTGTCCGAGTATGCGCTTAAAGGGCGGATCATTCAATCCTGGACATTGATGGGGAAGGATGTGATGCTGTAATGGAAATGTACAGAAATCATGTGCTGGTATGCGGAGGTGGCGGTTGTCAATCCTCGGGATGCCAGATCATCCGTGACAGGCTTATTGAAAGTATTAAGGATAAAGGACTGGAAGAGGAAATTAAAGTAATTGTTACAGGGTGTATGGGACCCTGCTCGCTGGGCCCTATGATGATAGTGTATCCCGAAGGTGTATTTTACTGTAAGCTGATTCCTGAATATGTGGATGATATAGTTGAAAAGCATCTATATCAGGGGACACCGGCAGAGGAATATTTCTACAGGGATCCATATACCGGCGAGGCAATGGCTACTGTTCATGAAATTCCCTTTTTTACAAGGCAGAAAAAAATAGCATTAAGAAACGTTGGAACGATTGATCCATTAAATATAGATGAGTATATTGCATTCAACGGATATTTTGCTTTGGGAAGGGTGGTTACCCGGTTTACTCCGAAAGAAACAATTGAAATTATAAAAAGATCCGGATTGAGAGGAAGAGGCGGAGCGGGTTTTCCCGCAGGGCTTAAATGGGAATTTACTGCTGAGGCTCAGGGAACGCCCAAATACGTGGTTTGCAACGCGGATGAAGGAGATCCGGGGGCTTTCATGGACAGAAGTATAATAGAGGGAGATCCACATACATTGATCGAGGGTATGGCCATTGCCGGATATGCTGTTGGTGCAAATCAGGGGTATGTCTATATTCGGGCCGAGTATCCGATGGCAGTGAAGCACCTTGAAAATGCAATAAGGCAGGCAAGGGAATACGGTTTGCTGGGATCAAATATACTGGGGACCGGGTTTGATTTTGATTTGGAGATCCGGGTAGGAGCAGGAGCATTTGTATGCGGGGAAGAGACTGCGCTTCTGGCATCGGTTGAAGGCAAACGGGGTGAACCAAGGCCTAAGCCTCCGTTCCCGGCGCAGCAGGGTTTGTGGGGCAAACCTACACTTCTTAGCAATGTTGAGACATATGCCAATGTTCCTGCCATCATCCTGGAAGGCCCCGAGTGGTTCAGAAGCATAGGGACCGGGAAGAGCCCCGGAACAAAAGTGTTTGCCCTGGCAGGCCAGGTTGAGAACACCGGTTTGGTTGAAGTTCCCATGGGGACACCTCTTGGAGACATTATATTTGATATCGGCAGCGGAATTATCGATAAAAAGGAATTTAAAGGTGCTCAGACCGGCGGTCCTTCAGGGGGATGCATTCCTGCCGGCGGGCTTAACGTACCGGTGGATTACGAATCCCTGAGGGACTGGGGCACCATAATGGGTTCGGGGGGCCTCATCGTTATGGATGAAAATACCTGTATGGTAGACCTTGCCAAGTTCTTCCTGGAATTCTGTCAGGATGAATCCTGCGGCAAGTGTACCCCCTGCCGGTTGGGGACAAAAAGAATGCTGGAGATACTTCAGAGAATAAGCGAGGGCAAAGGCCGGGAAGGCGACATTGAAAAGCTCATTGAACTTGGTGAGGATATTATGGACACCGCACTGTGCGGTTTAGGTCAGACCGCTCCAAACCCGGTGCTTAATACCATCCGGTATTTCAGGCAGGAGTATGAAGAGCACATTCACCATAAATACTGCAGGGCTTCGGTATGTGCATCGCTTTTTGATGCACCGTGTCAGAATGCCTGTCCTGCAGGAGTAGATGTGCCTCAGTATATAGAGTATATACAGAGGGGAATGTATATGGAGGCGGTAAACAGTATCCGGGAGATGAATCCGTTTCCATCTGTATGCGGCAGGGTATGTACCCATCCATGCGAGGCAAGGTGCAGGAGGGCACAACTGGATGAGCCTTTGGCTATCCGCAGCCTAAAAAGGTTTGCAGCAGATTATGAGCTTGAGCACGCTGATGCATTTTATTTTGATTTGGAAAGAGAAGGCAAAACTAAAAAGGGTAAGAAGGTGGCAGTTATAGGAGGAGGGCCTGCCGGGCTTACTGCTGCCTATTATCTGGCAATATGGGGATATGACGTCACTATATTTGAAGCTTCCCAAAGACTGGGGGGGATGTTGAATTATGCCATTCCTCCGTATCGTCTGCCCAATGATGTGCTGCATAAGGAGATCGATATAATACTCAAGTCGGGTGTAAATGTTATTACCGGTATTAAGGTGGGAGCTGACATAAGCCTGGATGTAATAAGAAAGAGCTTTGATGCCGTGTTTATGGGGATCGGCACTCAGCAGCCGGTAAAGCTTGGGGTTAAAGGTGAAGACGCCGAGGGTGTCATGACTGCGCTGGAATTTTTACGGATGATAAATGAGGGAAATATGCCAAGCGTCGGGAGGAAAGTTGTTGTTATTGGCGGCGGAAGTACTGCCTTTGATGCCGCGCGATCGGCTTTGAGACTGGGTGCCGAGGAAGTTGCCATTCTTTACAGAAGGAGCAGGTGGGATATGCCGGCGCTGCCCGAAGAAAAGATACATGCAGCCGAGGAAGGGGTAAAGATCTATGACTATATTGCACCTTTGGAGATCATAGTGGATCGCCATGGGAGGATGGAAGGGCTGCGCTGTATACGTATGGCAAAGGGTGAATTTGACAGCAGCGCCAGGCGAAGGCCGGTACCTATAAAGGGTTCGGAATTCAGGATGGATGCTGATACACTGCTTATAGCCATAGGTGCCCAGGGTGAGGTAGAAGGATTTGGAGAGATAAAATCTACCAGGTGGAAGACATTTGAAGTCAACCGGGAAACCCTTGAAACTTCTTTAAAAGGTGTGTTTGCCGGTGGAGATTGTGTGCGTGGGCCTGACACGGTGATACAATCCATAGCCGATGGACGAAAAGCGGCTTTAGCCATTGACCGGTACCTGGGAGGAAACCGGATAGAGGCTGAAAAGGCGCGCAGAGAAAGGAAGCGGCAGTATTTTGCAACAATTATAGAAAACGAGCAGTCAAGGCTTACAATACCCGTGCTTGAGCCTGAAGAAAGAAAGAGAAATTTTGATGAAATAGAACTGCCCTTCGACCACAGAATCTGTCAGCAGGAGGCATTTCGCTGCCTGCGCTGCGATGTGAGATGAGAGGGAGGGATTGAATAATGCAGATAAAAATAAACGGAGTCGTATCAGAGGTACAACCCGGAATGACCATACTTGAAGCTGCCAGGGAAATGGGAATTGATATCCCTACCCTTTGTTACCTTGAAGGTGTGCATGAAGCTGGCGCCTGCCGTGTATGCATTGTAGAGGTCAAAGGAGCCAGAACCCTGGTACCTGCTTGTATAACCGAAGCAGCAGATGGTATGGAAATCTTCACACATACTTCGAGGGTAAGGCGGGCCCGAAGGACGATAATAGAGCTTATGCTTTCCGATCATCCCGATGAATGCCTGACCTGCGGAAAGAACAATCAGTGTGAGCTGCAAAAACTGGCCAGAGCCATGAATATACAGGAAAGAAAGTATGAGGGCGAGTATTCCTCAAGGGTGATAGATGACGGGTCTCCGGCAGTGATCAGGGATTCGGGCAAATGTATACTTTGCCGCCGGTGCCTTAGCGTATGCAGTATGATACAGGATGTGAATGCCATAGCTCCTATTGGCCGGGGTTTTAAAACTGTTATTGCACCGGCAGGGAAGGAGCCTATAAACCAGTCACCTTGCGTACAGTGCGGCCAGTGCGTAAATGTATGCCCAACAGGGGCCATCATTGAAAAAAGTGATGTTATCAGGGTATGGGAGGCATTGGAAGATCCGCGGAAGCACGTTGTAGTACAGGTTGCCCCGGCGGTAAGGGTGGCAATTGGAGAAGTTTTTGGTCTGGAACCCGGAACATCCGTTACCTGGAAAATGGTTTCTGCTCTAAAGAAACTTGGATTTGACAGGGTATTTGATACCAACTTTACGGCTGATTTAACAATCATGGAAGAGGGAAGCGAGCTTATACAAAGAATTAATGAAGGTGGCAGGCTGCCAATGATTACATCCTGCAGCCCGGGCTGGATAAATTACATGGAATACTTCTTCCCGCAGCTTGTTGAACATCTGTCCACCTGCAAATCACCTCAGCAGATGTTTGGAGCCGTTATTAAGACTTACTATGCTGATAAGGCCGGAATACCGGCTGAGAACATATTTGCAGTATCGGTTATGCCCTGTACCGCTAAAAAATATGAGAGCCAGCGGCCGGAAATGTATTCAAGCGGATACCGGGATGTTGATGCTGTGCTGACCACCAGGGAGTTGGGAGCTATGCTTAAGGAAGCCGGAATTGACCTGTTATCATGCGGCGAAGAAACTTTTGATCAGCCGTTTGGAGCCGGCAGCGGCGCAGGGGCTATATTCGGGAACACCGGCGGTGTCATGGAGGCAGCTTTAAGAACGGTATATGAAATACTGACCGGTGATGAGCTTGATAATTTGAATTTCCATCAGGTAAGAGGGTTAACCGGAGTTAAAGAAACTAGTGTAAAAATAGGAGGCAGGGAGTTTTCGGTTGCAGTAGTGCATGGCCTTGGGAATATCAGAAAAATATTGGAAGATATTGATAAGGGAAGGAGCAGATATCATTTTATTGAAGTCATGTGTTGTCCCGGAGGATGTATTGGGGGCGGCGGCCAGCCCATTTCAAAAGATCCCGGGATAAAGGAAAAGCGTATTGCAGGTTTGTATAGGGAGGATGAGGGGCTTCCTGTTCGAAAGTCCCATGAAAATCCTGCAGTACAGGAACTGTATCGGGAATTTTTGGGCCATCCCCTTGGACACAGATCCCATGAGCTGCTGCATACCCGATATAGAAACCGAAGGGAGCAGGAATATGAGAACCATTGGAAGACAGACAGTTTGTCCAAAGCTTAGCCGATATTGCTTTATAAGAATATAATAGAATCAGAAGAATTCAGTTTTATATTAAAAGCTGCGGCGACAGACAGGCAGCATGGCATATCATGCATGGCCTGTCTGTTATTTTTCTGTTTATTTCATTATAAAAATGGCATTGCCGATATGCCTTTTCAGGCAGGAGCATGGCAATTTACCTTATAATGTTATATAATGATCTCAGGTTTGGATTTGCGTTTTTTGAAGGTTGGCGGGCATATATCATTTTATATGGTTATATGCTTGACAGTTGGTTTATAACAAGAAAAGGAGGTTTTTAATATGCCGGAAAACCAATTGGAGTTAGTCATTGATGCTAAAGCCACATTAGGTGAGGGACCATGTTGGGACAATGATAAGCAGCTGCTTTATTGGGTGGATATTATGGGGGGAAATGTACATATCTATAATCCCAAAACTGGAAACAACCGGACCATTCATGTAGACGGGTATCCCGGTACGGTAGTTCCAAGAGAGTCAGGTGGCCTGGTTGTGGCTATGAATCAGGGATTTTATGCGTTGGATTTGGCTGCAGAAGAGCTTACTCTTCTGGTTAAGGCTGAGAACGAGCCGGACACCAACCGGTTTAATGACGGAAAATGTGATGCTTCCGGCAGATTCTGGGCAGGAACCATGCCTATGAGGAGCTCAGAACCTGCAGGCAACCTTTATTTTCTGGACCACGGTTTGAATGTTACACATGTATTGGATGGTATTTCCTGCTCTAACGGTATTGCATGGACCGGGGACAATAAAACCATGTACTACATAGATACGCCTACCAGGCAGGTTGTTGCCTTTGATTTTGATCTGTCTGCCGGAAAAATAAAGAACAAGAGAGCCGTGGTGACAATTCCTCCCGGAGAAGGGTCACCCGATGGGATGACTATTGATTCTGAAGGTATGATATGGGTTGCCCAGTGGGGCGGCAGCAAGGTGTCACGATGGAATCCGCAAAACGGTGAAAGACTGGAGATCATCCCGGTTCCGGCAGAGCGGGTTACTTCCTGTACTTTTGGGGGGGAAAACCTTGACGAATTATACATAACAACAGCCCGCATCGGTTTGAGTAATGAAGAGCTTCAACAACAGCCTTATGCAGGAGGAGTATTCAGGATTAAGGTTGGTGTGAAGGGAACAAAGAGTTATTCTTTCAGAGGGTAATCTGTGATCGCAGCGGTAAAGCTTAATAAGTATTATTAAATCAAAAACCCGATGGATTTTCTTATAGGAGAGTAAAAGGCTGAAACTGTTCAGCCTTTTGTTTATTCTGAAGTGCATGTATATGCTTGTTTAAAGCTGCCGTTTATTCAGAAAATGGCAGAGTATAAACCTACAAAAATTGGGGAATTATTGAAGTAAAGCATTATCGTCAATAATAGGGGAGTTTTTGTTGTATGAAAATTGATGAATTGTTGAAGGTATATACAATAGAAGGAAATGAAAAACTGGATAAACAATATACCGGAACCCGGAAAGCCATTATGGAGCTTGCCGGAGACAAGGTGCGGGAATTTATCGTGACGGCTGATGTGGGCTTGGATGCGGAAAGCAGAAATATTTTGGTATGTGTAATCTCCCGGAGCATGATGCAGAGTTTTTCACTGGGATACGGCATAGGCAAAATTGAGGGTAAGACCGACAGGCAGATATACTTGTAGAAATATGGCGAATTATCACGAAAATATAAGCCGGTTGTATGGACATTCATCATCCGAAAAGGTATAATTAAAATGAAGCTGTACGGAAAAATGCTTGCAATTGGTTAATTCTTGATATAAGTCAACTCTGTTATGGCAAAATCGGGGTTTGGGGGCAGGTTAGTATATGAAGGGCAGCACCTCAAAGCTGTTAAAAAGAGAGATTATAATCCTACTCTGCATAGTACTGGTTTCCATAATATTGTACTATATATTTTCATGCTGCACATATAAGGTATTTTTGCCGGATTTTTTTTTAACATGGCATTTATTTTTAGAATTTTCCAGCATTGTTATGTCATTTTCGGTTTTTGCTATTACATATTATACATACGAGGAGTCCAACCGGTTAAGGTCCATAATAATAGCCTGCACCTTTTTAGCCGTTTCACTGCTGGATCTGTTTCATACCTTTTCCTATAAGGGGATGCCGGTTTTTTTGACGGAAGCATCACCAGACAAGGCAACTGCATTTTGGATCCTTGCCCGTTTGACAATGAGCATAGGGTTGTTTATTGCCACTCTGATACCATGTGAGAAAAAGGTAAAACGCAGTCAGCAGGGGTTATGGGCAGTGATGACGATAATCTATTCAGTTTACTGGCTTCTGTCGGTAAGCTACCATATTGACTTATTCCCACCCTTGTTTATAGAGGGCCAGGGTTTGACCCCTCTTAAAATATATCTTGAATATTCTGTAGTATTCATACAGGTTATAACCGCTGCTCTGTTTTTTGTTGCTTTTATTAAAGGTGATTGCGAAGATATCGGACATATCCATGTTGTAAGAGCTCTTGTATTCAGTATTTTCAGTGAGATAGCTTTTACCCGTTATAATAATGTCTATGACACATATAATTACCTCGGCCATCTTTATAAGATTGTTGCTTATTATATACTATTCAGGGCATTATTTGTACAAAACGTGCAAAAGCCCTATCAGGATCTTCGCACTGCTGAGAGGAAGCTTAGTGTTTATGTAGATAACCTGGAGCAGCTGGTGGCTATAAGAACAGATGAAATAACCCAGGCAAACAGGAGTTTGATGAGAAACCTGGATTATGCAAAGAATATTCTTCTTGCCCTTCTTCCTGCCAGTTTTCCTGTTATAAAGGGTACGGAGTTTGCGGCCAAGTATATGCCGTGTGAAAAGGTGGGGGGCGACTTTTATAACGTGTTCAGGCTGGACGAGCAAAATGTTGGAATTCTTATTGGAGATGTAGCCGGACATGGTGTTTCGGCTGCCATGATCAATGTATTCATTAATCAGAATATATTCTTTAAAAAGGAATACGATGATGGGAGGCAACAGATATTTACTCCCAGGGGCGTTCTGATGAACTGTTATCACAAGTATAACGAGATGCCTTTTCCCGAAGAGGTTTACGTTGTCATGTTATATGGAATATATAATGTGATCACCGGCGAATTTACATACGCATCGGCAGGAATGAATACCAGTCCGCTGATCTTAAAGGCAGATGGCCGGGTAGCTGTTCTGGAAACAGACGGATTTCCCATATGCAAATTCGGATCACACTACAAACCGTCCTATCAGAGCAGGACAGCGCATTTAAGCCCCGGCGACGCCCTTATACTATACACTGATGGGCTTATCGAAATTGATCCGAGAAAACCTGACCGGTTTTCCCGGGAACAGCTTGTACAGTTTATAACGGGTCTTAAGGATATTACTGCCCAGGAAATATGCGATGAAATCAGTGATGCATACCATGCATTACGTGAGGACCAGGAAATGACAGATGATGTAACAATTCTGGTTGTTAAGGCAGGTAATGCCAATGTATAATCCGATTGTGAGAACCTGACCGCAGGGGAATATAGCCTGAGCGAGAGGGGGGAACGGTTTATAGAGGCATGATTATGCTGCAGTGAAACGTTTGTAAAAACACAAGGGTTGATGGAGGTATAAGTTTTGGAAAAGAGACTTGGAGTTATAGGGATTGTGGTTGACTGCCCGGATGAGACCGGTACTCAGGTAAGTAAATATATAAGTGAGTTTTCTTCTATAATTGTAGGGCGTATGGGCATTCCTTACCGCCAAAGAGGCGTGTCGGTGATTGCTCTTATAGTGGAAGGCACTACCGATGAGATAGGCGCTCTTACCGGTAAGTTGGGAAACCTGGACGGAGTTACCGTCAAGAGTGCATTAACATCAAAAAAATTTATTGAGTAGGGAGACGATGATATTATGAACAAGACTGTTATTTTTATTGCCAGGACTGCTATTCTATTGGCTCTGGCTGTGCTGTTTCAGTCGTTAAGGCTGTTTATTCCCATTCCTGCTGCAGTTGACCAGTATTTGGTTGGTTCCCTGGTTAATATGTGCCTGGTTGTTGCAGCGGTGATAGTTGGCATTCAGGGTGGATTAATAGTTGCTGTTCTGACGCCGGTTATTGCTTTTTTACAGAATGTGCTGGCAAACCCTGTTTTAGTTCCTTTTGTGGCGTTGGGAAATGCGGCAATTGTGGTAGTAGCAGCGCTGCTGTACAAAAGGAATAAATATGTTTCAATAATACTTGGCGCATTATCCAAATTCATAGTGCTGTATATCACGGTAGTGCACATTGCTATACCTGTTTTGCTTGGAAATATGCCGCCGCAGATGAAAGAGCTGATGTCTTTGAGGTTTAGCTGGCCGCAGCTGGTAACAGCCCTGGTAGGAAGCTGGTTGGCAGTGATGGTATTGCCATTGCTGAAAAGGGCATTGAAACCTTTATCGTAAGCTGCTTTATATTCGTTGTGCCGGGATTGATAAGGAAGACAAAGGGCCTGGATTAACAGGCCCTTTATCTTTCCGGTCTCTTGCTGTTAGTCAGAAGCTTGTGACAACAATTTCAACAGTCTGAGTATCATCTCCAGGGATTGATCCTGGTTCTGGCTGTCCGGAGATTCCCGATTGCTATCATTGCTTTTTCCTTTCGCTTCATCATATGCCAGGTTTTTTTCGTATTGAGTGGTGCCATCGTTTATGATGTCTTCCCCGCTTTTCTCTTTATTTGCATGATGGTTAGGATCTTCCCGGACATTATGCTCTGCAGTATCCATGTCAGAGCCATTACCTTTTATTGCTTCACTAAAATCCATTACTTGAGCGATCTGCAGGAGTTTCTGCATCCTTTCGATTCTGTTTTGCTGCTGTTGGGGTATAATCGGCTTAATAATCTTTATAATCTCGTTCATTTGCTCGATTGGATTGGGTTTCTCTCCATCCGACAGTTCTAGGTTATTTGAATAAATTTTATAATTATTGCCCAGCCTTTCCAGAGATTCATATATCTGAATGGTTTTTTCAACGGCTGTGCGTCTGTTTTCGGGAATATAGTCTGACAATGCCTTTATTATTCCCAGGCCCTTATCATCATGCCGGGCAGGCACCGGTGTTTGCTGCATGCGGTAAATCTGATAGCTTCCATCGCTTATTCCCTTCAATATATATATGACTTCCAGCATTCCTATAATGGAATATACTGCTTCCTGTTCCGGCGTGTCGAGATAAGGGCTCACGGCAATGAGCATATCATGTATTTCGTACTTGGATATTGTCTGTTCAATGGAACGGTAAATATCATTAAGGCTTCCTATTTTCTGTTTTGTATGTACCTCGGGCAGGATAATACTTATTACAGCAAACAGCAAAAATAGCGAAAGCGGGTCATTGTGGGCAGACAGGAAACCGGGAATCTTTCTTTCAACAGTTGTGGTGCCGGGAGTTAGCTGGGAAACCTGTTGTGACAAATCGAATACAGCCCGGGGTTCCCGGCTTTCGTTTTTTTCAGGGTCATGACTGTAATATGTTGTGTCCAGAGGTATTGGTGTTATAGGCTGTTGGAATGTCATAGAATTCCTCCTTAATTATATGAAGTTCATGTCACGCAAGTCAGTACAAGAAATATAAAATAGAAAAACAGATGATTCAATTCAAAACGCACATTCCATATAAGGCTTAATATCATAAAGAAGAACAGTACGTTTGTACCATTAAACATATCAGTTGGTTTGGCAAAAAGCATAAATGGCTCACCATCCTATATGGTTTCTCTACCCATATTATGCGGTTAAACCAAAAGTGTGCACGAAAACATCCAAAAGGTGTCAGATTTCCGTTTCCTGAATAATATGTAATAAGACCATATTGTTTTGGAGGGATGGCGCTAATGGATATAGGAAGCCAGGACATTAAAAGACTGATGCAAGCCTTTCAGAGTGTACAGGGAAAATCGGAGGATGAGCTGATACGGGAATTGGTGGATATGATCAAATCGGGAAAGGGGGGACTTACACCCAGAAAAGCCGAAAGCATAATAAAAGCAGTGGAACAAATGGTGAACCCGAAGCAAAGGAGAATTCTTGATAAGCTGCTTAGGGAACTGCATAAACGGTAAACGAATTTTCCTAAACCCTTAACAACTTGCCTTGAGCATACATAGAATGTATCAGGCGCAAGCTGAAGGGGGGGAATTTTTTGAATATTCTGTTTGGAATGATGCTGTTCCCGATTTTAGGCAGAATTGCTAAGGGAGAAGGAAAGATAGATCAAAGACTAATCAAAAAAACCCAGACTTTAAACTCAACGAGTAAGCTTTCAGCTATCATTTTCTCCAAGGAAAAGCAGGGTACAATATGCAAGGAATGCCTGAAGGAAATGGGGGTTACCATTGTACATGAATTTCCATTTATCAATGCTTATGCGGTTGAGGTTCCCGGCTCCATGCTGGAGAAGGTAGCTAAAATAGAATCAATTAAGTATATTTCTGATGATATTGAAACGAGTTCTCTTTTAGATATAGCCACCCAAGGGGTTGGTGCAAGAACTGCAAATAAAATGGGCTATACCGGTAAAGGAATAGGTATTGCGGTGCTGGATACCGGAATATATCCACATCCGGATCTGATAAGGCCAAGAAACAGGATTACGGCATTTAAAGATTTTGTAAACCAGAAAGATGGGCCTTATGATGATAACGGGCATGGAACATTTGTTGCCGGGGTGGCTGCCGGTAACGGATATTCATCAGGCGGTAAATACGCAGGTGTTGCACCGGAAGCCAGTATAATCGGGGTTAAGGTAATGAACAAAAATGGGGAAGGTAACGCGTCAAAAATAGTTGCAGGCATGCAGTGGGTACTGGATCACAGGTATGATTATAACATAAGGATTGCATGTCTTTCCCTGGGTTCCCTGTCATCAGGTTCTCTGGCTAACGATCCTCTTGTGGTGGCTTCCAGTGCACTATGGAAACAGGGAATTTTTGTAACGGCTGCGGCAGGAAATGCAGGACCTAAACAGGGAACAATTACAACACCCGGTGTATGTCCCAGTATAGTGACAGTCGGTGCTGTGGACGACAAGCGAACTGCAGATCCAAGCGATGATGTGGTTGCAGAATTTTCGAGCCGGGGACCGGCACGGGGAAGAGTGGCAAAACCGGATGTGGTGGCTCCGGGGGTAGGCGTAATATCACTAAACACTGATCGCGATTATATCAGTGGTCTGAGGCTTTATTCCCTGGAGAGAGCATACGCCACAATGTCCGGAACATCGGTGGCAGCTCCTGTAGTAGCCGGGATAGCAGCCCTGATACTGGAGAAGCATCCGGATTATAAGCCTGATGATATAAAAAAGCTGCTGCAAAAATATGCGCGAAACATAGATGGCAATATATATGCCCAGGGAAAAGGGCTGGTTGACTTAGAAAGAATACTGAAAGTATAATATTGTGTAATGCCCTATATGGATAGAGAAAGAAACCATGCATAAAACATACGGAGATGCAGGGTTTCTTTTTTTATTTATAGAAAACAATTGATGTTTTATTCCATGAAAATCAAAGCAATGCGCCTGATAAAATCTGCTGTTACAGCCGGGTTAACTGTTCCAGTGCCCTAATGCATTGTTTAGCCTCGTCCAGGGTGTTAAAGATGCCCGGGCTGAACCTTACTGTCCCCTGTTCCAGCGTTCCTATGGTTTTATGTGCCATAGGGGAACAGTGAATGGCTCCGCGGGTTGCAATGTTGTATTTTTGATCCAAAAGGCCTGCTATATATGCCGAATCAAAATCTTTGACATTTATGGATATAACTCCAATCCGGTTCTCCATCCTGGCGGGGCCGTATACTTTTATACCGGGTATTTGCAGCAAGGCATCCAGAAAAAACTTCTCAATACGGGTGATACGGGACAGCAGTTTGTTTTGTCCTTCCCGCAGTATATAGTTGATTCCGGCACCCAGCCCGGCAATTCCGGGAGTATTAAGTGTGCCCGCTTCATAGCGGTCGGGTAAGAATTCGGGATGAAAAAGGCTTTCGGATTGGCTGCCGGTACCTCCTTCTTTCAACTGTTTCAGTTTCACATGGGGAGCTATGTACAAAACGCCGGTTCCCTGAGGGCCAAGCAGCCCTTTATGTCCTGACATGGCCATCATATCCACCGGCAGCGATGACAGATCTATCGGTATTATACCTGCCGTTTGCGCTGCATCGACCAGATACAGTATTTCGTGTTCTCTTGCTATCCTGCCTATTTCACGAATGGGGATCAGGGTTCCTGTCACGTTGGAGGCGTGAGTTGTAATAATCAGCTTCGTGTTGATACGGATAGCCTTTCTAATATCATCGGGATCAATTTCTCCCTGGCTGTTTGCCCTCACATATGTGGCGGCAACATCTCTTTTCTCAAGTTCCTTAAGGGGACGGGCCACTGAATTGTGCTCCATGGAAGTGGTTACTATATGGTCACCGGGCTGTATGCTGCCTTTGATGGCTAAGTTTAAACTTTCGGTGGCATTTATGGTAAACACCATCCGGAATGGATTATCTGCCGAAAAAAGCTGACACAGCATTTCCCGGGTATACAACAGGATATTGCCCGCTTCAATAGCCATTCTGTGACCTGAACGGCCCGGATTGGCGCCATGTTTCCTCATGCAGTTTAAAACCGCTGTATACACCGGTTCGGGTTTTGGCCAGGAAGTGGCTGCATTGTCCATGTATATCATTATGAGACCTCCTTTGGTGTTTGCTTTCTGTCAGTTTGTCAGGTTGCGGCCTAACAGCCTGCTTAATAAACCTTTTTTGTTTTGTTTGCTTAACAGATATTTTAGTTCTTCAAAATCATGACTAAGGATTTCCCATTGACGCTTATTCTCTATTGAACGTCTTCGAAGGGTTTCTATTTCACGCATGATTACCTGGTTCTGAGCCTGGACTTCCTCAGCTTTTTTGAACCATGAATTCAGAAGTTTTTCAGGTTCATATAAGTCAATTATACTGTTAGCCTGTTCTTCGGTTTGAATGGCTGAAGCGGCTTCGGATTCCGGTTTGGAAGGCGTAATCCCTTCCTGTGGGGAAGTATTCTCTGTTTGAGAGGAAGCATTTCCAACCTTTGCCGGTGAAATCTCAGACGAGGTTTTCCGGCTTTTTTCCTGCTGCAGAGGCGGTAGTGTATTTTTTTGAGCTTGCTCATAGGGTTTTATATTCAAATCCGGTACCTTTGCAGGAAAAGATGAGTATTCCCCTATGACCGGGAGTTCAAGGCCGGTGTCCAGGTTTGCAAATATCCGGTGGACCTTGAAAGCGGCCAGGTCTTCAGGAAAATTGCTGCAGTATCTTATACAGCAGCACTGTTTGTAATCAGACCATCCTATTGGTTTTGCCCCGGTCCATGTGATACCGTCATCAGACGAGGAGCAGCAGTAGATATCGTTATTTTGATACCACAAACACCACAGCCGGTTATCTGCCTGCAGCAGCTGGGGATACATACAGTTGGATTCATTGTTTGAAAGAAGAATATCGGATTCGTCGCCTTTTTTATAGTACTGGTTATAGTTCCAGCCTGTATATTTTATCTGCAGGTTGGCGTTTTTTACATATGCCCAGGCTAAATGGATTTTGTTCCCATGGACAAGAAGGCTGGGGGAGATACAGTCTGTCTGGCTGCGGGTTATCCTTTCAGGTTTGCTCCAGCGGTTAAGGCTGTTGTCAAGACGGCAGTGGAACAATTGATATTTGCCATAATATATACCCCGGTATATCATATGAAGGTTTCTTTTGCTAAAATCAAAATACAACGGGCTTGGCTGATTGTGGGTTGTATATCCGGTTATCTCATCATCAATCCATTTTCCTTCATGGAAATGGCAGTGATGAATTTTCCAGCCGTCGGAAGGCGGATTGGAACCAACGCTGAAGAATACATGAACACGTTCATTGAATGTTACAACCGATACCGACCGGGCAATATATTCGGATGAATCATACCGGGCAATCATCTGTTTATCCCAGTTTTTTCCGTTATATATCATATATTGTATTTGTCCGTCATGATCCTGGAAAACCAGATGAAGCATGTCATTTCTGTCGACAGACAGGGAAAAATAATCCTGTGCATCGGGTATCAGCTGCATACTGTTCTGCCAGCCATGGTTTTGGTCAAGCCGCCTGTAATGTATTCCGAAACCCTTCCTGGAGAAAAAGTGCCACACTTTGCCGCTTTTAAATCTTACTATGTGATCGTTTCCATGCTGTAATCTCACCGGATCATCACCTCGATATTTTTTGTTGTACATACTTAACCGGATTGATAATTGTAAAACTACGCCGGAATAAATATATTTACCGGTTAATGGGATGACGGTTTGTATGTGGGACGGGTAGTCCAGTATATCTATATGCAGCATAAGGGAATAATTTGCACGTTTTTTTATGTATATATCCGTTGATAAGAATTTTTTACTGTGGTTTATCCACCTGCGATTCATGGCAAACCTCCTATAGAAATAAAACCGTTATATGCCAAAACACAGTGTATGTAGTATAATAGGAAAAAACGATGATGAAATATATTACAGCTTATATGAAAGGAGCAGACATGCTAATATGGATAATGAAAGATACAAAAAGATCCTTGATGAATTAGAAATCCACTATAAAGGGGCGACAACTGCATTGAAGTATAAAACCCCGTTTCAGCTGCTGGTAGCTACAATACTATCAGCCCAGTGTACCGACAAACAGGTTAACAGCATAACCTCAAAGCTGTTTCAGAAGTATCCGGGGCCGGAAGATTTTGCCGGGCTGTCTCCCGGGGAGCTGGAGAAGGATATATACAGCTGCGGGTTTTACAGGAATAAAAGCAGGAATATAATAAAGACCAGCCAGATACTTATAAGTAAATACGGGGGACAGGTACCTCAGAGTATTGAGGAACTCCGGGAATTGCCGGGAGTTGGAAGGAAAACAGCAAATGTTGTGGCCAGCAATGCTTTCGGCATGGATGCTATTGCGGTGGATACCCATGTTTTCCGGGTTTCCAACCGGCTGGGGCTGGCCAATGCAAAAACTCCTGAAGAAACCGAAAAACAGCTTATGAGGAACATACCAAAGAACAAATGGTCAAAAGCCCATCATTGGTTAATCCAGCACGGCAGAAGGGTGTGCATTGCCCGAAACCCAAGGTGCGGTCAGTGTTTTCTTGCTGAGTATTGTGACTATTATAACCATTCGGGCTCAGGAAAAAAAACGGAGAAATCAGACGATAGTAAATAAACAAGTATATGAAAGGGGATCAGGTAATGGATATACAACAGGAATCACTAAAACTTCATAAACAGTGGAAGGGTAAAATAGAGGTGATCAGCCGGGTAGATGTTAAGGACAGAATTGATTTGTCTCTTGCCTATACACCGGGTGTTGCACAGCCATGCATGGCTATAAAGGAGGATGTCAATCTATCATATGTGTATACCAGGAGATGGAATCTGGTTGCCGTTATAACTGACGGGTCGGCTGTTTTAGGCCTGGGTGATATAGGGCCTGAAGCCGGTATGCCGGTTATGGAGGGAAAATGCGTACTGTTCAAGATGTTTGCTGATGTGGATGCCTTTCCCATTTGTATAAAATCCAGGGATGTGGACGAGATAGTTAATACTGTTAAATTGATATCGGGGAGTTTTGGCGGCATCAACCTGGAGGATATATCTGCCCCAAGGTGTTTTGAGATAGAAAGAAGGCTGAAAGACGAATGCGATATACCGATATTTCATGACGATCAGCACGGCACGGCGGTGGTAACCCTGGCTGCTTTAATCAATGCCCTGAAAATTACAGGGAAGGATTTGCAGGATGTATCGGTGGTGATTAACGGTTCCGGTGCAGCGGGGATCGGGGTTACCAGGTTGCTGCTGTCGGTGGGACTGAAGGATATCATACTGTGTGACAGGAAAGGAGCCATTTATGAGGGCAGGGATAATCTGAATCCTGAAAAAGCCGATATAGCAAAGGTTACCAATCCGGAACACAGGAAAGGTTCATTGAAAGAAGTAATTGAGGGCGCAGATGTGTTCATTGGCTTATCAGGACCCGGTCTGGTGACCGGGGATATGGTGAAAAGCATGGCCAGGGAACCGATAATATTTGCCATGGCCAATCCTATTCCGGAGATTATGCCGGACGAGGCCAGGAAGGCAGGTGCACGGGTGATAGGAACCGGGCGTTCGGATTTTCCCAACCAGATAAACAACGTTCTGGCATTTCCGGGAATTTTCAGAGGTGCTTTGGACGTACTGGCCCGGGATATAAATGATGAGATGAAGATAGCAGCTGCCCACGCCATAGCATCGCTGGTTAACCCGCATGAACTGAACGAAGAATATATACTGCCTTTTCCTTTTGACAACAGGGTTGGCAGGACGGTTGCGGATGCTGTAGCCCATGCAGCAAGAGAAACCGGAGCAGCCAGGCTATGAGAAACAAAGCAGCTTTTTTGTTGAAAAATAAATTCTTTAACTTTCCCTGAAAAACAATGTATAATAAGTATATATATAATATACAAAATGGGGGGAAGCAAACATGTTAAGAAGAGTAGTTGTTGAAAATGGGGCACTGGAAGGGCTTCCTGCAGCCGATCCAAGGATTACCGTGTTTAAAGGGATTCCCTTTGCCGCCCCTCCGGTAGGGGACTTAAGATGGCGCCCGCCGCAGCCGTGCCCTGATTGGGAAGGTGTTTACAAAGCTTATACTTTTGCTCCCATCTCTGTACAGGAAACGCCGGGTTGGGATCCTGACAGTATTTATACTAAGGAGTTCTGGGTGGATCCAAATGTTCCAATGAGTGAGGACTGCCTGTATCTGAATGTATGGACGCCGGCTAAGCATCCGGATGAAAAACTTCCCGTAATGGTTTGGATTTTTGGCGGGGGTTTGGAGGTAGGTTACACCTCGGAGATGGAATTTGACGGTGAACGTATTGCCCGCAGGGGAGTCATTCTTGTAAGCGTGAATTACAGGGTAAATGTCTTTGGCTTCTTTGCCCATAAAGAGATTTCAGCCGAGAACCCGGACGGTCCAAAAGCGAACTTTGGCCTGCTGGACCAGATGGCAGGCATTGCCTGGGTAAAACGGAATATTGCTGCCTTTGGCGGAGACCCGGATAACATTACAATCTTTGGCCAATCTGCAGGCGGTGGCAGCGTAACTGCCCATGTAACTTCACCTGTAGCTGAAGGCTTGTTCCAAAAGGCAATAATTCAAAGTGGTGTAAGTTTTATTCCCCATCCTAACCGAAGGTATCCCGAACTGGAAGACGCCGAGAAAACAGGAGAAGAATTCTTTAAATTCTTAGGTGTAAGCTCATTGGATGAAGCCCGTAAAATCGATGCAAAGGAGCTTTTTGAAAAGTATAAAGCCTTTGGGCGCAGATGGGGTTTTGTCAAGGACGGGCATTACATAGTGGAGAATCCGGTAAATCTTATACTTGAAGGGAATTGGAATAAAATCCCCTTAATGATTGGTCATACGGGCGATGAGTTTCTTGTAATGTCGGATGCAAAGACAATGGAGGAGTTTAAGGATTATGCATACAAGCAGTATCAGGAGGATGCAGAAGAATACCTGAGGCTGTGCAAGGTTGACGATAACGATGTTGAAAAAATGCGCAAGAAAGGCGCTGTCAACATGTGCGAAACAGGCAATTTAATGTGGTGTAAACATAATGCGGAAAAACAGGACACCACCATATACTGCTATTGTTTTGACCCGGAAATCCCGGGGGATGACGCCGGTTCCTTCCATTCATCCGAACTGTGGTTTGTATTTGAAACACTTGCGAAATGCTGGCGGCCGTTTGTCGGCAAACACTATGATTTGGCCCGGCAGATATGCAATTACTGGACTAACTTTGCCAAGAAAGGAGATCCTAACGGTTCTGACCATGATGGCACACCCATGCCCGAGTGGCGGCCTTATACAAAAGAGGAACCGTTTATAATGCTCTTTGGGGATAAGCCGGGCAAAGATCCGGAGAGGCCGACGGAACTGATGAAGTTTATAGTGGAGCATTATTTCAAGCGGCTTAAAACAAAATAGAAAAGACAGTTCAGTATTGAATTAAATACGTTATTTTTATCGAGGGTTGTTTAACAACCCTTTTTTTTATAATGCTAAATCCCAGATCACGCTTTGTACAAGGCTGGTGCTGTGATAGCGGTACAAGTTTCAAACCGGCAGATGGCTTTGCATGGGAAAATGTATCAACGGGACTAAACATGTGCTGCAAAAAATAACTGATTTTAATTTTACCTGTGTTGTGCTACAATAAATATGTGTAGGTTAATACAAGCTTGCATGATAAGTTTATAAAAAGTATGCAAGTATATTAGGATATGTAAGGAGAAGACAGGCTTGAAGGTTTATGCGCTGGTTGGGCAAAGCGGTACGGGGAAGAGCTATAAAGCCCATACATTGGCCAGTGAAAAGGGAATTGAATATATAATCGATGACGGTTTGTTTATAAAAGGGAATAAAATAATTGCGGGTGTTTCGGCCAAAAAGGAATCTACAAAGATAGCGGCTGTGCGGAGGGCGCTTTTTATACATCCCGAACATGCCCGCGAGGTAAGGGAAGCAATCAGGCAGGTTGAACCTGAGTCGGTATTGATACTGGGGACATCAGCCAGAATGATCAATCGGATAATTTCCAGGCTGGATCTTCCGCCGGTTCAGGAAATTATAAGAATTGAAGCTGTTGCAACCGGAGGAGAAATTAGAAGGGCGCAAAAGTATCGCCGTGAACAGGGTAAGCATGTTATTCCCGTGCCTACGTTTGAAATCCGCAAGGACTTTTCGGGTTATTTTATTGATCCGCTGAAGATATTCAGAATAGCCGGTAAGGGAAAAAGGATAGAAACCCTGGAGAAAACGGTGGTGAGGCCTACCTACAGCTATATGGGAAGGTTCTATATTGCCGATACGGCTATAGAGGCTGTTGCAGCCTATAATGCCGTTAATGTGGAAGGTGTACGAAAGGTTTTGTCCACCAGCATAAAGAGCAGGGATGACGGATTGTTTATATTCATAGAAGTTGCCGTGAGATATGGATATAAGATCCATGATGTGCTGGAAACCATACAGTCCAGCGTTGCAAAAGATGTGGACAGATTAACCGGTATGAATGTCATACAGGTAAATGTCACTGCCAGGAGCCTGGTAGTCTGATTATATGACAGAACCAGAAAATGTTTTAAGGGGGAGCGGTATGTATAAAATTGTTTATAAAGAAAAACTGGCTTCAGGTATTTGGATGATGAAGGTTATGGCTCCGCTTGTAGCAAGGAAAGCCATGCCGGGACAGTTTATTATCCTTCGGGTAGATGAAGAAGGGGAAAGGATCCCGTTGACCATAGCAGATTTTGATCGGCAGGAGGGGTGGATAACCATTATATTTCAGGAGGTTGGATTGACCACACGTCTTCTGGCTGCTCTAAACGAAGGAGACAGCATTCTCGATTTTGCGGGTCCGCTGGGCAGACCGTCGGAGCTTGATGGTTTAAAGCGGGTGTTATGCATCGGCGGCGGGGTTGGCGTAGCGCCTTTGTATCCCCAGGTCAAACACCTCTGGGATAATAACTGCAGCGTTGATGTTATTATTGGAGCAAGAAACAAGGATTATCTGTTATTGGAGAAAGAAATGAAAGCTGTATGCAATAACCTGTATATAACAACCGACGACGGTTCCTGCGGACGAAAAGGATTTGTTTCGGATGTGCTTAAGGAGTTGTTGGAACAAGGGAATCAATATGATATGGTAATCGCTATTGGTCCCTTAATCATGATGAAAGTGGTGTCACAGATAACCAAACAGTATGATGTGCCTACAATTGTCAGTATGAATCCGGTGATGATAGATGGTACCGGGATGTGCGGTGGCTGCCGTGTTACAGTGGGAGGAGAAGTGAGATATGCCTGTGTTGACGGCCCCGACTTTGACGGTCATCTTGTAGATTTTGACGAAGCCATGAGGAGACAGCAGATGTACAGGGAAGAAGAAAACCATATCTGCAGGATAATGGGAATGGAGGGTGTATAATGGCTTTGATATTGAAAAAAGTTTCCATGAAGGAACAGGATCCACAGGCAAGACGCAGCAATTTCAGAGAGGTAGCCCTGGGGTACAGCCTTGAGGAGGCCATGGAAGAGGCCCGGCGCTGTCTTAATTGTAAAAGACCCCTATGTGTGGAAGGCTGTCCCGTAAATGTTAACATCCCTCAGTTTATACAGGCTATAACCCGGGGGGACATACAGCAGGCATACAGTATAATATGTCAAACCAATAATCTTCCTGCCATATGCGGGCGGGTTTGCCCACAGGAAACACAATGCGAGCAAAAGTGCGTACTGGGGAAACGGGGCGAACCGGTAGCCATTGGACGGCTTGAGCGGTTTGCGGCCGATTATTGCATAGAACGCGGAATTGAAGAGAATGTGGAAATACAGCCTAACGGGCGAAAAGTGGCAGTTATAGGAGCGGGGCCTGCCGGGCTTACGGCTGCTGCTGATCTGACCAAACTCGGGTACGAAGTAACGATTTTTGAAGCTTTCCACGAACCGGGTGGAGTTCTGATATACGGCATACCCGAATTCAGATTGCCCAAATCTCTGGTCAAGAAAGAGATTGGAGGTCTGAAGAAGCTGGGCGTAAATATCCGGACCAATGTTATTGTCGGCAAAACTATTACCATTGATGAACTGATTGATGCCGGATTTGAAGCTGTGTTCATAGGAAGTGGTGCAGGCCTTCCCAAATTTATGGGTATTCCCGGTGAAAATCTGTGCGGCGTGTATTCCGCCAATGAATATCTGACCCGCATCAATCTGATGAAAGCCTTTGATTTTCCCAACAGTCATACACCGGTAAAACACGGGCAAAGAGTGGCTGTTGTCGGAGGCGGCAATGTAGCTATGGATGCTGCCCGGTGCGCTCTCAGGCTGGGCGCCGGTGAGGTGTATATTGTGTACCGGCGTTCGGAAGCCGAAATGCCTGCAAGGGTTGAGGAGATACACCACGCAAAGGAAGAGGGTATTATATTCGAATTGCTGACCAATCCGGTGGAAATCATTGGTGAGGACGGATGGGTAAAAGGTTTGAAATGTATAAGGATGGAGCTGGGGCAGCCGGATCAATCGGGCAGGAGGAGGCCTGTTCCGGTGAAGGGCTCGGAATTTGTTATGGATATTGATATTGTAATAATGGCAATTGGTACCAGCCCCAATCCGCTGATTGCATCTACAACACCGGAACTGGCGGTTGAAAGCTGGGGTGGTATTATAGTTGATGAAGAGACCGGAGCTACCAGTAAGGATGGTGTATATGCCGGCGGTGATGCCGTAACCGGAGCTGCTACGGTTATACTGGCCATGGGAGCCGGGAAAAAGGCAGCCAGGGCAATTCATGAGAAGCTGTCCGGTCAATAAAGCCCAACAGGTGAAATTTATGGGTACAAATTGACAGTGTACTTTGCCGGCAAAGGGGATAAGACATGGAGGTTACTGAATTAAGCAATGGTATTTGTATAAAAGGTGTTTCGCACTTTTACCCCGAACACATTTTTGAATGCGGACAGGCATTCAGATGGGACAGGAAGGGGCAGGTTTACACAGGTGTTGTTGACGGCAGGGTTGCCGAGCTGGTTTTTGACCGGGGGGATATCATCATAAAAAATACATCCATAAGGGAATATGAACTGTTTTGGATGCACTATTTCGATATGGACAGGGACTACGGGAAGATAAAGAGGGTTCTGTCCCGGGACCCGGTTGTTGATAAGGCTGTCAAGTTCGGATGGGGAATCCGGATATTGAACCAGGATCCATGGGAAACTCTGATCTCGTTTATAATATCGGCCAATAACAATATATCCAGGATCAAAAAGATTATAAAAAATCTGTCCAGAAGGTACGGCAGCAGCTTGATATGGAACGGCAGCGAATTTTTTTCGTTTCCTGCCCCTGATGCTTTGGCCAATGCATCCATCGATGATCTCATGGATTGCGGATGCGGTTACAGGGCGCGGTATATCAAGGAAACGGCCGGAATAATATACCGGGGAGATATTGATTTGGATGGCTTGAAGAAGGCTTCGTATGAGCAGGCGCATAAAGAACTTCTGGCCTGTCCCGGAGTCGGGCCTAAGGTGGCTGACTGTATTCTTTTATTCTCCTGCGGAAAAGGAGAAGCCTTTCCCGTTGATGTGTGGATAAAAAGAACCATGCAGCATTTTTACCCCCGGCATTCAGGGTCAAACAAAGAGATTCGGCAGTTTGTTGAAGACAGATTTGGCCGTTTGGCGGGATTTGCCCAGCAGTACCTGTATTATTATGCCCGGGACGGTCTCAGGTTGTTTACCAAGGATTAATGTATTTTACGTTGGCGGAAACAAGCAATAAAACAGGAGGGTAACATGAGGATTGCTGTAATTGACGGTCAGGGGGGAGGCATGGGGAAGTATATTACCGAGAAGCTCAGAAAGGAGTTTGGCGAGGCCATAGAGATCTTAGCCCTGGGAACAAATGCCATGGCTACCATCCAGATGTTGAAGGGGGGCGCCAACGAGGGGGCTACAGGAGAACATGCTATTGTATATAATACCGATAAGGTTGATTTAATCATTGGCTCCCTTTCAATTGTACTGGCAAATTCAATGCTTGGGGAACTGACACCTGCTATGGCTGCAGCAGTGGCTTCCAGCCCTGCTCCTAAACTCTTGCTGCCTATACATAAAAGCAACGTGAATATTGTTGGGACTGTCAAAGAGCCTTTACCCCATGCAATGGAAAATGTTATTGAGTATATAAAACAATGGATGGAGAGTGAATGAAATGTGTGAAGCAACGGTATATTTTGAAGATGATGAGGGTCTCAAACTGTATTTTGACAATGTGGACAAAATTTTTCCTGGGGAAGATCAGCTTATCCTGGAAGATATATTTGGCCAGAAAAAAATTATTAAAGCACGGCTCAAAGAGCTTCATTTGGTGGATCATAAGATCATTATAGAAAGGACTAAATAATGGAGAATTCAGCCCCGGGTGTTGACACTTGAATATCGTTCTGGTAGACTATTTTTCAATATTTAAACGTGAGTTGGACAATGTGGATTGTTGTTTGAAATGGCCAGAAAATAGTAATAACGTGTAGGATTATTTAGGAAGGGAGTGTTGATTATAAGCGAAAAATTTATCGGGGAGGGGCTGACTTTTGATGATGTGCTGCTCGTTCCTCAGAAATCCGAGGTATTACCCAGGGATGTGGACCTGACTACGCGGCTGACCAGGACTATATCTTTAAACATACCCCTTGCCAGCGCGGCCATGGACACCGTTACCGAGGCCAGGCTGGCCATTGCAATCGCAAGAGAAGGAGGCATTGGTATTATCCATAAAAACATGTCCATACAGCGGCAGGCAGAACAGGTGGACAAAGTAAAACGTTCAGAACATGGGGTTATTGTTGACCCATTTTACCTGTCTCCCGACCACCTGCTTTCGGATGCTGCCGCCCTAATGGCAAAGTATCGTATTTCAGGAGTTCCTATAACGGAAAGCGGCAAGCTGGTGGGAATAATAACAAACAGGGATATTCGTTTTGAGACGGATTTCTCCAAAAAGATACGTGATGTTATGACTTCAACCAATCTTATCACCGCGCCTGAGGGAACGACACTGGAGCAGGCCCAGGAGATATTAAGGAAGTACAAAGTTGAAAAACTGCCTATCGTAGATGATAACGGCATGTTAAAAGGCCTCATAACTATTAAGGATATAGAAAAGGCGATAAAGTATCCCAATTCTGCCAAGGATAAGAACGGACGGTTACTGGCTGGGGCTGCTGTCGGCATATCAGCTGATACCATGGAACGAGTGGAAGCGCTGGTGGCGGCAGGCGTTGACGTTATAACCGTTGATACGGCTCACGGCCATTCTGCATCGGTCATAAACATGGTGAAACAAATAAAGAAAAAGTTTACCGGTGTCCAGATCATTGCCGGAAACGTAGCCACTGCCGATGCTACCAGGGAATTAATTGAGGCGGGAGCTGACTGTGTCAAAGTAGGAATAGGCCCCGGATCCATCTGTACTACACGGGTAGTAGCAGGGGTTGGGGTGCCCCAGATTACCGCTATATTGGATTGTGCCCGGGAAGCTGATAAATACGATATTCCTGTTATAGCTGATGGTGGCATCAAGTATTCCGGGGATATAGTAAAGGCCATAGCGGCAGGAGCCAGCGTGGTTATGATAGGCGGGATTCTGGCCGGCACTGAAGAAAGCCCTGGGGAAACGGAACTGTACCAGGGACGGCGCTTTAAAGTATACCGCGGCATGGGTTCAATGGGTGCCATGGAAGCAGGAAGCCGGGATCGTTACTTCCAGGATGAGGTAAAAAAACTTGTACCGGAAGGCGTGGAAGGACGGGTACCTTTTAAAGGGCCGTTGGCTGATACCGTATATCAACTGGTTGGCGGACTGAGAGCCGGAATGGGTTATTGTGGTACGCCAACAATAAGGGAACTGCAGAAGAACGGTAAATTTATCAGGATTACCGGTGCCGGTTTACGGGAAAGCCATCCTCATGATATTTATGTTACAAAGGAGGCTCCAAACTACAGCACCGGAATGTAGTGTCGTAATATTATGTCATAGCAGTATAATCCCAAGGCATATATTTCTTTTGTGCTTATGTGCAGGTTATCTGCTGGAAATGGAGGATATAAATGCTGTATAAGGGTGAAAAGGAGAAGGCAGGGTTAGAGCAAAAATTTCAGGCCCTTAAGGACTATCTGTCTGGGCTGGGCAGTGCAGCAGTAGCATTTTCAGGCGGAGTGGACAGTACGCTTCTGTTGAAAGTAGCCTGCGATGTCCTGGGGGACAAGGTAATAGCAGTTACGGCTTCATCCCCTGTTTCACCCGGATGGGAGCTTGAACAGGCTTCTCTCCTGGCTGAAGAAATGGGAGTACGCCATATTGTAATTAAGTCATCAGAACTGGATATGGAAGAATTTATACGAAATGATAAAAATCGCTGTTATTACTGTAAAAAACAACGGTTTAAAGGGATATTGGATATAGCAGAACAGAATGGTATACTGCACGTAATTGATGGATCCAATTACGATGATCTTGGGGATTTCAGGCCGGGAATGGAGGCTGCCAAAGAGCTTGGTGTTTTAAGTCCGTTAATGGAAGTTATGATGACCAAAGCCGATATTCGCCAGCTGTCAAAAATGTTTGGCCTTCCTACCTGGGATAAGCCCGCATATGCCTGCCTTGCATCCCGCATTCCTTATGGCCAATCCATAGATACCCGGAAGCTGGGTATGATTGAAAAGGCTGAGGAACTGCTGTTGAGCAGACTTGGTTTTAAACAGGTCAGGGTACGGCATCATGGTGATACAGCCAGGATAGAGGTTGGCAGCAATGAAAGGAATAAGTTCTTTGACACTGAAATCATGGATTTTGTTGACAGAGAGCTCAAAAAAATTGGTTTTACTTATGTTGCACTGGATTTATCGGGGTACCGGTCGGGTAGTATGAACGAGACATTAAGGCTGAAGGGAGAAATATAAAATGGAACCTGATAACCTGAAGAGTATTCTTGAAGATGTTAAAGCAGGGCGCCGGACAGTAGATGATGCGATTGAAGATTTAAAATACCTGCCTTTTGAAGATCTGGGCTTTGCAAAACTGGATCACCACCGCCAGCTCCGGAACGGCTATCCTGAGGTGATTTACTGCCAGGGGAAAAAACTTGATCATATACAGGCGATAGTAGAACGGATGGCAGCCAGAGGGCAGGTAAATATACTGGCCACCAGGGCCGGCAGGGACGTGTATGAAGCTGTCAAAAAAGTGGTTCCGGATGCCGAGTTTCATGAATTAGCCAGAATTGTTACTGTAAGAAGGGTTCAAATACCTCCTTTGAAGGGCAAAATAGCTGTAGTCAGCGCCGGTACGTCAGATCTTCCTGTAGCTGAAGAGGCGGCTGTTACTGCTGAGGTTCTGGGCAATACTGTAGAACGTATGTATGATGTGGGCGTGGCCGGACTGCATAGATTGCTGGCAAACGCCAGAACATTAAATGAAGCCAATGTAATCATAGTTGTTGCGGGTATGGAAGGGGCCTTGGCCAGTGTTGTGGGAGGTCTCGTGGACAAGCCTGTTATAGCCGTCCCGACAAGTGTTGGGTATGGCGCAAATTTTGGCGGTCTTTCGGCTTTGCTGTGCATGCTTAACAGCTGTGCCAGCGGAGTGGCCGTTGTCAATATTGATAACGGCTTTGGCGCCGGATATATGGCCAGTACCATAAACCGTTTGGCCCAATAATGCGGGAGGTTGGTGTGCCGAGGTATTCCTCGGTGTTTTTGTTTAGAACCGTTTACTGGATATTTATAACAATATACATTATATAATCCGGCCGGGCAGCAAAAAGATATGATAGCATATGATATACTGTTTATATTGTAATGTGTCGCAGCGAATAAACGGAGGGATGTTAAGTGAAAGTATTGTATTTTGATTGTTTTTCAGGGATCAGCGGTGATATGACCCTGGGAGCGCTGCTGGATCTGGGCCTGGACCAGCAATCCTTTTTACAACAGCTGAGCAAACTAGGGTTGAATAACGAATACGATATAGAAATTAAAAAGAATACAAAAAATGGGATTACCGGATTGGATGTCAATGTGATACTTAAAGGGAATGCCAATTCTGAAAACCACCGGCATACCGATCAACCTCATGAACACGCCGAAGAGAGCCGTGGCGGTATTTATCAGCATCATCATGATCATTCCCATCATGGAGGACATTCTCATCATGACTCCCGTCACCATCACCATCATGGCTCCCATCATCATTCCCATAACGGTTCAGGGATACAAAGAGATTTCAGCAAGATAAAGGAATTAATAGAATCCAGCGATTTATCCGCGAATGTTAAAGAAATTGCATTGAAGATATTTGAAAAATTGGCCAGAGCTGAGGGCAAAATACATAATGTCCCCTATGAAAGAGTTCATTTCCATGAAGTCGGGGCAGTGGATTCAATCGTTGATATTGTGGGTACGGCTATATGCATTGATATGTTGAAACCGGATGTTATTATGGCGTCCCCGGTCCACCTGGGGGGAGGCTTTATAAAATGCCAGCACGGCATATTCCCTGTTCCGGCTCCTGCCACGCTGGAGTTGCTGAAAGGCATTCCGGTTTACTCCAGGGGCTTCCAGGGGGAACTGGTTACCCCAACAGGAGCTGCTATATTATCGGCATTGTGCAGTGAGTTTGCGGATTTCCCGCCCATGGTGGTTGAAAAGGTGGGATATGGGTTAGGAAAGAGAAACTATGAGATTCCCAACTGTTTACGGGTATGCATGGGTGAGTCGTTAAAAAAATAGTGTCCCCCGGGGAGGTTAAGGTCATCGAGACAAATATAGATGACATGAGCGGAGAGATTTTCGGGTATATAATGGAGCGGTTGATGGAGAATAATGCCCTTGATGTATGGTATACGCCGGTATATATGAAAAAGAATCGTCCGGGTGTAGTGATCAGCGTGTTGTGCAGTCCGGAGGATGAAAAAGCTTTAGCGGATATTCTCTTAAATGAAACCACCACCCTGGGGGTAAGAAGCTATACTGCATATAGGAGCGTGCTGAACAGGCAGTGGAAAACGGTTCATACCAAATATGGCGATATACGGATAAAAATTGCACAGGATGGAAATACTTATAAAGCAGCGCCCGAGTACGAGGACTGCAAAAAAGCGGCTGAGAGATACGGCGTTTCGTTCAGAGAAGTATATGATGCAGCCAGGCTGGCTTATGAAAGAATGAAATGCAAATAGCCGCAGTCCGGTGCGGCTGGCGATATTCAACACAATAATAAGAAGACATCAAATAATAGACGATTCATTCCGAACATTTAGTACAATAACTTAAGAAATGTTCAAATTTTTTATTGACAAATCCCCCTTGCTCTGATAGGATTAAAGCGTAATATACAGACTTCATTGCTGAGCCGGTTGATATGCAATCAGGGATGATAAGATATACGGGGGAAGTTAACTGTGGTAAAGCAATTCATTTTTGTAAAAGAATATATAATAGCGATAAGCATAAGCAGCTGTACTTATGCGCTGCTGTAATGCCATACGGGAGAAATCCGATTAGTTTTAATCGGATTTCAGTTTTTTTAGTAAAGAATTACATCGGGTGGAGGTATGGAAATGCCAAAAGTTGGGATTGTCATGGGAAGCATATCTGACTTTGAAGTTGTAAAGAAAGCCATTGAAGTTCTGAAAGAGTTTAACATAGAAGTTGAGGCCAGGATATTGTCTGCCCATCGTACACCTTATGACGCAGCAGAATATGCCCGGACAGCTGAGAGAAGAGGGATAAATGTAATAATTGCAGCGGCTGGAAAGGCTGCACACCTGCCCGGGGTATTGGCGTCCTACACCGTTTTGCCGGTAATTGGGCTGCCGATTAAGTCTTCAACCATGGATGGCCTGGATTCGCTTTTATCAATTGTACAGATGCCGGCCGGGATACCCGTGGCTACTGTGGCCGTTAACGGAAGTGAAAATGCCGCCCTGCTGGCTGTGCATATACTGTCTGTGGGTTATCCTTATCTGGCAGAACGGCTTCAGGAATACAGGGAGGCCATGGCACGGCGCGTTTATCAACAGGACAGTAAACTGCAGGAGGAGTTGTCCTGAATATGAGAGAATTACAGTTATTATACGAAGGGAAGGCAAAAAAGATTAGAGGATCGATGGCATGAATAAAACAGTTTTATATAATTGGGATAAATTAAATGAGGAATGCGGTGTTTTCGGAGTATTTGCCCGGGATGATCTGGATGTCACTGAATTAACATACTACGGCCTGTATGCTCTGCAGCATAGAGGGCAGGAAAGCACTGGCATAGCGGTAGCTGATGGTAAAACGATTAAGCACCACAAGGACAGAGGGCTTGTCCCCGAAGTATTCGACCAGGATAAGCTGGAGGCATTAGAGGGCGGCAATATTGCCATAGGACATGTCCGGTATCCCACCCATGGCGATACAAGTATATTCAACGCCCAGCCTCTGGTCATAAGGTATAAAAAGGGCTATCTGGCTTTGGCCCATAACGGCAGTCTGACCAACGCCGATCGGCTCCGTTCGGAACTGGAGGAGGCGGGAGCCGTATTCCAGACCTCGGCAGACAGCGAGGTAATTGTCAACCTGATTGCACGGCAAATCGACCTGGGCTTGGAAGCGGCCATAACAAGCACCATATCCAGGCTGCGAGGAGCCTATGCCCTGCTCCTGATGACCGAGGATACACTCGTTGCTATACGGGACCCATACGGGATGCGCCCTCTTGCTTTGGGGAGAATCGACAACTCCTATGTTGTTGCTTCCGAATCATGTGCTTTTGATACCGTAGGCGCTGATTTTATAAGAGATGTAAAACCGGGTGAGGTTATCATAATCACTCAGGACGGATTGAAGAGTATTCAGACCCCTGCGCCATTAAGCTCAGCTTTGTGTATATTTGAATTTATATATTTTGCAAGAACCGACAGTGTCATAGACGGGGTAAGCGTATATACTGCCAGAAAAGAAGCGGGCAAAATTCTGGCTTCAGAGCATCCTGTTGAAGCCGATCTGGTTATCGGTGTTCCTGATTCGGGAACCACGGCTGCCCTGGGATATGCAGAAGGTTCGGGCATTCCATTTGGTGAAGGCCTGATCAAGAACCGTTATGTAGGCAGGACCTTTATAAGTCCCAGTCAATCAATCCGGGAGCAGGGTGTCCGCATCAAACTCAACGCCCTTAAAAAAGTGGTTAAGGGTAAGCGGATTGTAATGATAGATGATTCAATCGTAAGAGGGACTACCAGTAAAAAGATAGTGGAGATGCTGAGACTGGCAGGCGCCAGGGAAGTCCATATGCGTATAAGCTCGCCCCCGGTGCGTTTTCCCTGCTATTTTGGCATAGATACGCCCAGTAAAGAGCAATTGCTTGGCGCTTCTTACAGCGTTGATGAGATATGCCGTATTATAGGCACTGATTCCCTGGAGTATTTAAGCATGGAAGGCCTGTTGAAGACCGTTGAGACCAGTGGGTGTGAATTCTGCCTGGGATGTTTTAACGGTCAATACCCTGTAGAGATAGAATGAAGGGCATATGGATTTATGTTTGCCATATATCGAAGATGATTGAAACCAATAAGCATTTGATGCAAAACATATATAAATTTAAACGGTAACGCAGGTTAAGGATTGCTGTGGACCGGCAGAAGGGCGCAGCTGGGAATATCAGGCGATGGAAAGGAGTGAAATAATATGGGTTACACATATAAGGATTCCGGTGTGGACGTGGAGGCAGGATACAGGGCTGTCAGGCTTATGAAAGAGCATATCGAAAGGACACACAATAAAAATGTGATTGGTGGAATAGGCAAGTTTGCAGGCCTGTATTCTCTTGATATGGAGGAAATAAGCCAACCGGTGCTTGTAGCGGGGACCGATGGAGTGGGAACAAAGCTGCAGCTGGCTTTTATAATGGATAAGCATGATACCGTGGGTCAGGATTGTGTGGCTATGTGTGTAAATGACGTGATATGCCAGGGAGCAAAACCCCTGTTTTTCCTGGATTATATTGCAACAGGCAAGCTGGAGCCCGAAAAGGTGGCAATGATAGTAAAGGGTATTGCTGACGGATGCCTTGAAGCGGGCTGTGCTTTAATTGGAGGCGAAACTGCTGAGATGCCGGGGTTTTACAGGGAGAATGAATATGATCTTGCCGGATATGCAGTTGGAATTGTGGAACGGCAAAAGATTATAGACGGTTCTGCAGTAGTTGAAGGAGATATTCTTGTAGGGCTCGGTTCATCGGGTGTACACAGCAACGGCTATTCTCTGATCAGGAAACTGGTGCTTCAGGATAATGACCGGATTAATGAAAGATACGAATCCCTTGGATGTACTGTGGGCGAGGAGCTCCTTAAACCAACGCGGATATATGTGAAAGGAGTTCTGAAAGCTGTCGGCAGATATAATGTTAAGGGCATTGCTCATATAACCGGAGGAGGGTTTATCGAAAACATACCGCGAATGCTGCCTGAAGGTTTAACGGCTGAAATAAGGATGGGAAGCTGGCCGGTACTGCCCATTTTTACGCTGCTTAAAGAATGGGGTAATATAGAAGACAGGGAGATGTTCAATACCTTTAATATGGGAATAGGGATGGTACTGGCGTGCAGCCCTGATCACGCAGAGGGTATTTTGGATCTTTTCTGCCAGGAAGGATATGGGGCATATATAATCGGAAAAGTGGTACAAGGAAGCCAGGGGGTGGTGTTTGTTCCATGAAGCGTATCGGAGTGCTGATTTCAGGCAACGGCACAAACTTACAGGCAATAATTGACGGGATTGAGTCGGGAAATATACCGGGTGAGATCGCTGTTGTCATATCAAACCGCAGTACCGCATATGGCCTGGAGAGAGCCAGAATGCACGGCATACCAGCAAAATGCATATTAAAGAAGGATTATAACAACGATCATGAATTTAACAAAGCAATATTGGAAACCTTGCAATACTATAATGTGGAGCTTGTGGTACTGGCAGGGTATTTAAGCATATTGTCTCCCGATGTGGTTAAGGCCTATCGCAACCGCATTATAAATACTCATTGCTCCCTTATTCCTGCTTTCTGCGGAAAAGGGTTTTATGGAAAAAAAGTGCACAGGGCTGTATTGGAATACGGCGTAAAGGTGACGGGCGCTACCGTACATTTTGCGGATGAGGGAGCTGACACCGGGCCAATTATACTCCAGCAGCCGGTTGCGATCAGGGATGACGATGATGTGGATTCACTGGCTCAAAGGGTCCTGGATGTTGAACACCAATTGCTGTCCCGGGCTGTAAAACTGCTTATTGAAGGCAAGGTAAAGGTCAACGGCAGAAAGGTAAGTATCAGTGAATAAAAATTGTAATAAACCATTCAGGATAATGTTTTTTAAAAGATGGGCAGCAGGTTTCTGTCTGCCGGAGGATGAGATAATTAATAAAAGGAGTGGGATGACAAATGAAGAGGCGGGCGATAATAAGTGTATCCGATAAGACCGGTATAATAGATTTGGCCAAGAGGCTCAGCGATTTGGGTATAGAGATCATATCAACCGGAGGTACAGCCAAGGTTCTTGTTGAGGCGGGTATTCCTGTAACCGGTGTGAGCAGCATCACCGGCTTTCCCGAATGCCTTGACGGAAGGGTAAAAACTCTGCATCCTGCGGTTCATGCCGGTATTCTGGCTGTCAGAAACAATGCTAAGCATATGAACCAAATAAATGAACTGGGGATACAGCCCATTGATTTTGTTGTAATAAATTTATATCCATTTAAACAGACGATTCTAAAGGAAAATGTGGATCTTCAGGAAGCTATAGAGAATATTGACATAGGCGGGCCAACCATGCTCAGGGCTGCTGCAAAGAATTATCAGGATGTTGTTGTATTGGTAGATCCGGCAGATTACCACCAGGTATTGACCGAGCTGGAAACCAACAAACAGGTTTCAATCAGCACCAAGTTCAGGCTTGCAGCCAAGGTATTTGAGCATACCGCACATTACGATGCTTTGATTGCGGAATACTTGAGGAAACAATGTGATGGTGAAATCTTCCCTGATGTTCTTACACTTACCTATGAGAAAGCCCAGGATCTCCGGTATGGAGAAAATCCCCATCAAAAGGCCGTGTTTTACAGGGAAATAACACCTGCTGCCGGAAGCCTTGTGAAAGCTCAGCAGCTTCATGGAAAGGAACTTTCCTTTAACAATATAAACGATACAAACGGAGCTTTGGATCTTTTACGGGAGTTTGAGGAACCTACGGTAGTGGCGGTAAAACATGCCAATCCATGCGGAGTGGGCAGCGCTTCCTCTGTATACGATGCGTATATGAAGGCTTATGAGGCGGATCCGGTATCGATCTTTGGCGGGATAGTTGTGGCCAACCGCGGTATAGATGCTCCCACAGCAGAGGAAATAAACAAGATCTTTGTTGAAATTGTGGTGGCTCCTTCCTATACAAAGGAAGCCCTTGATATATTGAAAAGAAAGAAAAATATCCGTATTCTGCTTCTTGAAGATATAGCTTCTGAACTGCCGGCCGGACTCATGGACTCCAAGAAAGTGCTGGGGGGCTTGCTGTTACAGGAAATTGACAATCAGCTGCTGCCCGACATGTCACAGTTAAAAGTTGTAACCGAGAAAAAACCGGCCCAGGAGGAAATGGATGATCTGATATTTGCCTGGAAGATAGTCAAGCATACCAAATCCAACGGCATAGCCATTGCTAAGAATAAACAGTCCCTCGGAATAGGGCCGGGACAGGTAAACAGGATTTGGGCGGTTGAACATGCCATACACAGGAGCGGAGATAAAGTTAAGGGTGCAGTTCTGGCTTCCGATGCTTTCTTCCCCTTTTCGGATTGTGTTGAAGCAGCCGCAAAAGCAGGGATTTCGGCCATTATCCAGCCGGGCGGTTCAATAAGGGATCAGGAATCAATCGATGCATGCAATAAGTACGGAATTTCCATGATATTCACCGGCATGCGGCATTTTAAGCATTAAAATATATGAAGCTATCATATACCAATGCATCCGGGTAATCTATACCGGTTGCAATATGTACTGAACATGATATTAGCAGATAAAGCTGATACGGGCTGACGGGAGGGAAAGCTATGAAGATATTGGTGGTTGGAGGAGGAGGACGGGAGCACGCGCTTGTATGGAAGATCAGTCATAGTCCCAAAGTTAAAAAGATATATTGCGCACCAGGCAACGGAGGCATATCGGAATTGGCAGAGTGCGTTGATATAGCTGCAGCTAATGTGACGGAGCTGGTGGAATTTGCAAAAAATCATAGTATAGACTTAACCGTGGTAGCGCCTGAAGATCCTCTTGCCATGGGAATGGCAGACGCTATGCAAAAGGCAGGGTTGAGGGTATTTGGACCGGCGAAGGATGCCGCTGCAATTGAGAGCAGCAAGGTTTTTGCTAAAAACCTTATGAAAAAATACGGTATTCCCACTGCAGAATACCGGGTTTTTGAAGAATACAATGAAGCTGTTGAATATGTAAAAAAAGCCCGGTATCCCATTGTCATAAAAGCTGAAGGACTGGCATTGGGCAAAGGCGTTATAATAGTAAAAAATGCCGATGAGGCAAATCAAGCTTTGAAAGCCATGATGGTGGATTATGCCTTTGGACAGGCAGGCCAGAGGGTGGTTGTTGAGGAGTATCTGACCGGCTCTGAGGTTACCGTCATGGCGTTTACCGATGGTAAGAACTTCAAGCCAATGGTAAGCGCCCAGGATCATAAAAGGGTTTATGACAATGATGAAGGAAGCAACACCGGGGGAATGGGCGCCTTTTCACCCAGCCGGGTGTATACACCCGGTATTGCAAAGCAGGTGGAGGAAATAATAATAGGGCCTACAATAGAAGCTATGGCCAAAGAGGGAAGGCCGTTCCAGGGCGTGCTCTATTTTGGATTGATGCTGACGGAAAAAGGGCCAAAAGTGCTGGAATATAATGCAAGATTTGGAGATCCGGAAACCCAGGTTGTGTTACCACGCCTAAAGACCGATATCATTGATATTTTCGAGGCGGTTACGGAAAAAAGGCTGGATCAAATAGACATCCAATGGGAAGATAATGCGGCGGTGTGTGTTGTTTTGGCATCTGGTGGCTACCCCGGAGAGTACAGTAAAGGGTATAAGATAACCGGCATTGAGAGCGCTGTGGATGATTCCGGCGTAATTGTGTTCCATTCCGGAACCCGGCAGGAAGACGGAGAGTTTTATACAAACGGCGGCAGGGTACTGGGAGTAACGGCCGTAGCCGGGGATCTGGATTCAGCCATACATAAGGTGTACCAAGGCGTGGATAAAATACATTTTCAGCATATGCATTACCGGAGGGATATAGGCAGGAAATGATTCCGGCCATATCCCGTTTTTTATCAGGTTCTTGGCCTTGAGCTTCAGCGGGCGGGATAGTATTCTGCAAAACTGCATTATGAATCATGCGATTATCATCAGACTGTGGAGTATATGTTGTGTGAAGAATAATTATGGAGCGAGCATTGCGGAAAGGCTCAGAACCAGTTAGCGAAGTAAAGGATAAGCCGGATAGAATAATATACAGCCTATGTACCATCAATAACAGCCCATTGATACGGTATAATACTTCCTTTTTGGATAATATAAATAATAGACCGGGATAAATGCGTTATAAGGCAATTTCATAAGACAGCATTAACGGGAAGTGGAGGCTTTACTATGAAACAAGGATATGTCCAGGTATATACAGGTGATGGCAAGGGAAAAACGACTGCCGCATTGGGCCTTGGATTAAGGGCAGCCGGCAGGGGGTTAAAAGTCCTGATGATCCAGTTTCTTAAGGGAACGGACAGCGGCGAACTTGAGGCGGTTAAGAGGCTGGCGCCGGACTTCCACATAATCCGGTTTGCTGAGACAAAAAAATTTTTTTGGGAACTGACCGATGATGAAAAAGCACGGCTTAAGAATAAGACCCGGCAGGAGATGCAAAACCTGGAGGAGTACCTGAAGGACAATTACTGCCATGTACTGATACTGGATGAAATCATGGCAGCCATCCATGGGGATCTGGTGAGGGTTGAACAGGTATGCAGAATAATCGATCAGAAGCCCAAAGGTATGGAATTGGTTTTGACCGGGCGGAATGTGCCTGATGAGATTGCTGAAAGGGCAGATTTAATCACCGAAATGAAGAAGATCAAACACTATATGGACAAAGGAGTACCTGCGAGGACAGGCATTGAATATTGAGCATATGCTTTTTCGACATATCAGTTAACGATGAATTAGTATGAATGTCTGTTTGTATCAATACACACAGAACGGCCGGACGCAGAAACATATCAGGATATTCTTAAGAAACAGCTTCCTCTCCTTTTGATTTATTTCGTTCTTCTATCTCCTGCCATTTAACATCGGCAAAAGGTTTCCAATTATTAGCTATTCCTTCAATTTTTTCCCCGGCGCTGCCAAACAGTACGGCCCCTGCACCATCATGGGTTTCAACAGCTCCTGACTCTGCGACTATTTCCCGCAAGGCTTGAGGTACATCTATGAAGGGGCAGGGCCGCAGTAAGTTCCTGCTGAAAGGCTGCCTTTTTTGATATGCGGAAAACAGGGGAGAGTTCAAAACCTGTTTCAACGATTTACCCTTTATGTTATCAACTGCAAAATGGACGAAAGCGCAGGGTTCCACATCGCCGGCAGCATTTATATGAAAATAGTATTTTCCCCCAGCTATGCATCCCTGGGTCATCTGTCCATCATTCCAGAAATCGGCTATTTGAATTGGTTTATGAGATCGTATATAACGAACCCTGTCAATTAACCAGGCCCGCTGTTCGGGCTTCAGGACAAGAGAAAAATCAGGGCTGCGTCCTATTGGCATATAATGAAAGGACCATCCGTAAAGAACGCCTTTGTGTATCATTGCGTCTATGAATTCATCCGAAAACACTTCAAGGTAGTTTTGGCTGGTTACGGTAAGGCTGATACCGAAAATGATGCCATGCTTTTTAAGGTTATCCATGGCTGCCATTATTGTGTCGTATACTCCGGTTCCGCGTCTGCTGTCTGTATATTCCCGACCTCCTTCCAGGCTTATAGCGGGTGTTATATTACCTGCCTGCTGCATTTTTTCAGCCGTAGCCTCATCAATTAATGTACCGTTGGTATATATCATGAATGCCGCATCCCCATGTTTTTCACATAGTTGGAAAATATACGGCCACATCAGGGGTTCTCCGCCTGACATTACGAAAAAATAAATGCCCAGTTCTTTGGCTTCAGTTATTATTCTATCAACTTCTTCAAAGCTTAAGTCTTTGTGGTTGGGATAAGCTCCGGCCCAGCAGCCTTTGCACTTTAGATTGCACTTGCTTGTCGGATCGATCAATATGGTATAGGGTATGTTGTACCCAAGCTCCTGCGATAGTTTTATATGTTTTGGTATACCGATCAGGCTTGCATTTATAAAGAGATTAAACAAAAAACGCTGCTGCACATTTTCGTTTACCTCTGTCAGTATACGGTTGAAATAAATTTTCATTACAGGACTGTTTTCAAATAAAAGCTTTAGCTGCTGGATAAGCTGACGGTGACGGGGCGCTATGGGAGCCCTGCACAAAAGATCCAAGGCCCGTGGAATGTTGGACATGGGATCCTGTTTTAAATAATTCAGCAGTTGGTTTATTATTCTTTCCCCAAGGTGTTGTTTGGCTATTTTTAAGTTAGATAACATAAAAAGCCTGCTCCTTCCATTGTATTGGTATTACTTATTATAATTACCAAAAATCTGAAAATTATAGATACGTTTTATATATTCAGGAAAGAGCAAACTTCTTTAACAGTCTACAGTTCAAAGGCCATCATAAGAGCTTCCAGGGCTTTCTTTTCATCCTGACGCTCAATAATATATGAAACCTTGGTTTCGGATGTGGTTATCGCTTTAATGCTGATGTTTTGTTCGGCCATAATCGTAAAAATCTTTGCTGCTATTCCGGGCTGGTGTTCCATTCCCGTTCCTTCAACCGATAATTTGACTATATGGCCGTTTGTATTAAGGCTTATGGCGGGATATGCTGATTGAAGCTCGTTTACCGCTGTAACTGCCTTTTGAAGATCTTCACGCGGCAGGGAAAAGGAAATATTGATCTTTCCGTCCACGGGTGCGGTCTGGCTTATCATGTCAATATTTATATTTTGCTTTGCCAGTGATTGGAATATCGCTGCCACGGCATAAGCGTCATAGGGTACATCGTTGATGGTAACCAGGGCTTCCCTGTTGCTGGAACTGATATTGGTAACGGCTGTCTGCTGGGTTAACATATCCTTCATGTTATACAGTCCCGGCGGTTTGGTAACAACATACTTACAAGCATTCAGGGCGCCTAATGCAAATATCCGCCTGGAGAATGCCGTATGGGTTATCTTCAGGACTTCATCGTTGCCTGCAAACAGAACAGTATGTTCACCAGGTATGGTGCCGCCGCGGACGGCATGTATACCTATTTCTGATTTGGAACGCTTATCATGTTTTGAAAACCTTCCGTAAACATAATTCTTTGAATTAAGCAGTGTTTCGTTTATGGCATCGGCAAGAGCGTAAGCAGTCCCGCTTGGCGAATCAAGTTTTTGGTTATGATGCTGTTCAATGATTTCAATATCAAACAGGCTGCCAATGGCCAAAGCGGCATTTTTGGCAAGCTCCAGCATCACGTTAACGCCCAGGGACATATTGGCAGACTGAAAAACCGGAATGCTTTGAGAAGCCTTTCCTATTAAGCCGAAATCATCATTTGAGAAACCCGTAGTAGCAATAACAACCGGAATATTCCGGTTAACAGCATAATCCAGCAAATTGGGAAGGGCAGCGGGTATTGAAAAATCAATGATAACATCAGCATCTTCACTGCATTCCTCCAGGGAACCGTATGCAGGGAAGGGATTGTTTTCCTTATCGGGGAACTTATCCACTCCTGCAGCTACTTGTATCGTTGGGTCTGCAGCAGCTGCCGCTGCAACTGCCTGACCCATTCTTCCATTACAGCCGTGAATAATAACATTTATCATTAGTTGTTGTTCACTCCGTTTCTTTCTTGCTTACTTATGCCTGGATTTCAAAACCGTATTCTATCATTTCCTGTTTCAAAATCTTTAGGTTTTCTTCTGACATATCGGTTAAGGGCATACGAAGTTTGCCTGCATTCATTCCCATCAGGTTCATGGCGGTTTTTACAGGGATAGGACTGACTTCCATAAACAGGGCTTTAACCAGGGGATAGAGTTTAAACTGAAGTTTACGGGCTCCTTCAATATCGCCGTCAAAGAACCTGGCTACCATGTCATGGGTATCCCGGGGAGCGATGTTGGCAACCACTGAGATAACACCTTTGCCTCCTACTGATAGTAAGGGAACTACCATATCATCGTTTCCTGAGTACAGATCTATAACTCCTTCACACAGCCGTGCCATATCAACTACCTGGGCTATATCCCCGCTTGCCTCTTTTATGCCTGCAATATTGTCTATCTTTGAGAGCTCCTTCAATGTTGACGGAGTTATGTTCAAATTTGTTCTGGAAGGAACATTATAGATAATGATAGGAATATGAACGGTATCGGCTATGGCTGCATAATGTTGAATCAATCCTTTTTGCGTAGTTCTGTTATAATAGGGAGTGACAATAAGCAGCGCATCGGCGCCCAGTCTCTCCGCTTCCTTGGAATCTTCAATGACAGCAGCCGTATTGTTTCCTCCTGTTCCGGCCAGGACCGGCAGCCTTTTTGCAGCTTTTTCAACGGTAAAGCCAATAACTGAATATCTCTCTTCTTTGGTCATGGTGGAAGGCTCTCCGGTTGTACCGCAGGCTAGCAGTGCATCAGTGCCTTCCCGGATTTGAAACTCAATCTGATTTGCCAGGGAATCAAAATTTATACCGTTTTCGGTAAAAGGGGTAACCATTGCAACACATGAACCTGTAAAGACACTCATGTTTTTAATCACTCCTTAATATCAAAGTCGGTTAAATCAGAATCAGCGGTCTAGCTGGCCGTTTTCCCAGTAATCGATCAGCTTTTGAGCTATTTGAACGGTGTTTGTAGCGGCGCCCTTGCGTACATTATCTGAGACTACCCATAGATTTACACCACTTGGAACGCTTTCATCCCTCCGGATACGGCCGACAAACACCTCATCCTTGTTTTCTGCATACAGCGGCATTGGGTATTTATTGTTCTTCGGATCGTCCACCACAACAATACCGGGGGAGTTCGCCAGTATATCTTTGAGCTCATTAAGATCAAAATCTTTTTCAAACTCTACATTTATGGACTCACTATGTCCATGGAAAACCGGGACCCGTACCGTAGTTGCAGTTATTCTGATACTGTAGTCGCCTATTATTTTTTGCGTTTCCTGTATCATTTTCATCTCTTCTTTGGTGTACCCGTTATCCAGAAAATCATCTATGTGGGGAATACAGTTTGCAAAAATGGGATGAGGGAATTTCAAAAGCGTATTGTTGCCCTCAATTCCATTTTTGAGATCCATGTAGCCGTTTAAACCCGCTCCGGATACGGCCTGATAGGTGGAGTATACAATCCGTTTAATCCTGTAATGCCGGTGCAACGGATTTAATGCTACTACTGCCTGGATGGTAGAACAATTGGGATTGGCGATTATGCCCTTATGTTTCAATATATCAGCCGGATTGACTTCCGGCACAACCAGGGGCACTTCCCCATCCATTCTCCAGGCACTGCTGTTATCGATGACGACAATACCTTTGGAAGCAGCTATTGGAGCATACTTTCGGCTGACACTTGCGCCGGCTGAAAACAATGCTATATCAATTTCTTTGTCGTCAAAGCATGTTTCAGTCAGCTCATTTATAATATGTTCTTTTCCCATAAACTTTACACGCTTTCCGGCAGATCGAGCTGATGCAAACAGGTAATAATTCAACGCAGGCAGCTGCCTTTCTTCCAGAACCTCCAGGAATTTGCGGCCTACCATTCCCGTCGCTCCGACTATAGCTATATTGTATTTCTTCATAATGCTTTCCTCCCATATTTATAGAATTATTACAAAAAATCCGTTCAAAGCCGGCCTAATACCATCATATGTGGTTATTATTTGTGTGTGCCTTAACAGTAAAACGCAAATAAAGCGGCTGATGGACACCAGCCGCTTTCGTACCACAAAAACAACATGTCAATGCAGTCGGTCAAAATCTGCATACGGTTTGCGATGCGAAAGCAGTTAGCGCTCCATCATTACAAATGATGACAGTCCCAGGGCTGTTAACCCTGGGCCCAGGACATGGATAACGGGACATCTCATATCCTTCGGCACCTTTTCCTTTCAGCAGCTTTCATCAAATCCCGTATTCTCCAGCATTTTACTTATAAAAGGTGCGCCTCTAAACTGCTCTATGCTTTTTTATTTTTTTAATAATAACATTGATTATTTTAAAAGTCAAACACTTTTGACTGTCTGCTTTACCCGGATTTGAATGTATATAACAACAATACATGGCCTGGTGCAGAATTATTTTGGAAAAACAAAAGAATATGAAAAGAAGGATTTTTGACTGCATTGATAAAAGAAGTGAAGAGATCATTGAGTCGGTAAACCGGATATAGGTGATTTATCATCCTTGATGCCGGTTCTTGAAGCCATGCTTGGCGGCGTAAAAGGAAGAATATTTTAAATACGTGGACGCGCTTTTTGGAACGAGGATTTACTATGAAGGAGATATTTTCAAATAAGGGTTAGTTTGCTAAAATTTGTTTATAAATAATATAGAGCGAATACCAGAGCCTTTCTTGATTTTAGCGGGTACATATGTTAGGATTAGATTGGGATTTTTTCATGGTTGTACGTATATACTAAGATCTGCTATATTGGGCGTATATATAACAGTTGTACATATTATGCCATTTTTCTCCAGAATACAGTCAGCGCCCTTCAATGCCATTACAATAAATATATTACAAAGGAGGAAGTATAATGGAGAACTTCGTATTTCAAAGTCCCACAAAAATTATATTCGGAAAAGGTACTGAGTGTCAGGTGGGTGCTGAAACCCGGGTTTACAGCAAAAAAATTCTTCTGCACTATGGTGGCGGCAGCATAAAACGTATTGGCCTTTACGATAAGGTTGTCAAATCCCTTAATGAGGCCGGTGTTGAGTTTATAGAGCTTCCGGGGGCACAACCCAATCCTCGCTTGAGCCTGGTAAAAGAGGGGATTGAAATCTGCCGGAAAAATAATATCGATTTTATACTGGCTGTAGGCGGCGGAAGCGCCATAGACTCGGCTAAGGCAATAGCTGTTGGCGTACCCTATGAAGGAGATGTATGGGATTTTTACAGCGGAGCGGCTGTACCGGAAAAAGCACTTCCGGTGGGTGTTATACTTACTATTCCTGCTGCCGGCAGCGAAGCCAGCAAAAGTTCGGTTATAACCAATGAAGATGGATGGTACAAGAGGGGACTCAATGTTAATATCATCAGACCAAAATTTGCAATAATGAACCCCGAAATAACGTATACCCTTCCTCCATATCAAACTGCATGTGGAGCGGCCGATATTATGGCTCATGTAATGGAGCGTTATTTTACCCACCAAAAAGATGTGGATTTTACCGACAGATTGTGTGAAGCCACGTTAAAAACAATAATTAAAAACGTTCCAATAGCTCTTCAGGATCCGGAAAATTATCAGGCAAGAGCTGAGATTATGTGGGCAAGCACTGTTGCGCACAACGATTTAGTAGGCACCGGCAGGATTGAAGACTGGGCATCCCATAACATAGAACACGAACTGAGCGGAATTTACGATGTGGCACATGGTGCGGGGCTGGCTGTGGTATTTCCCGCCTGGATGAAATATGTATATAAACACAACATTGACAGATTTGTTCAGTTTGCAGCAAGAGTGTGGGATGTGGATATCGATTTTGCATGTCCTGAAAGAACAGCACTTGAGGGTATAAAACGGCTCGAACAGTTCTTTGTAAGTATCGGTTTGCCCGTTACTTTGGAAGGATTGGATATTCCCGAAGATCGGCTTGAAGAGATGGCAGACAAATGTACAGACAATAACAGGAAGAAAATTGGAAGCTTCGTTCAACTGGACAGGGAGGACGTGCTCAATATTCTTAAGATAGCAGCAAAATAATCCGGTTTATATCTGGATAAGAGCAGAGGGCAACATTTTCAAGTCATGGATATTAGCTGAAAATGTTGCCCTTAATATATAAAACATTTATTCAGTAAAACAGCGGAGGAATGGTTATGAAATTTGACGGCGAAATCCTTTCCCTAAGAGATCGGTTGATGCAGCACAGAAGATACCTGCATCGTTATCCCGAAACTGATTTTGAGGTTGCACGTACAAGGGATTATATAGTGAACCGGGTAAAAGAATTGGGTTTTGAGGAAATCAGCATATTGGCAAAAAACGGTGTTAAAGCAGTCATGAGGAGTGGTAAGCCCGGCAAAACCCTTGCCTTTAGGGCCGATATGGACGGATTGCCGGTTGAGGAAGAAACAGGTGTAGAGTATGCATCTCTAAATAAAGGGCTTATGCATTCGTGCGGACATGACGGACATATGGCCATTCTGCTTGGACTTGCCGAATGGATAGGAAAAATGAGAGACACAATAAATGGAGACTTGGTACTGGTCTTTCAACCGGCTGAAGAAACAGTTGGTGGTGCTCTTCCAATGATAAAAGAGGGTGTATTGGAGGATCCAAAGGTTGACGCCATATTTGGACTGCATTTGCTGCCCGATATCCCCCAGGGAAAGGCAGCTGTTAAGCCGGGGGTTGTAATGGCCCAGGCATGCGAGTTCGATGTAGAGATCAAAGGCAGGCCAGCCCACGGGGCAACCCCCTGCCGTGGCATAGATGCCCTCCTGGCTTCATGTAATTTTGTAAATATGCTCCAGGGAGTATTAACCCGCCAGATTCCTCCCGGTGAGAAAGCTGTCGTAACTATCGGAAGGATGGAAGCAGGGGAGATAAGAAACATAATTGCCGGGAAGGCCAGGATGGAAGGAACCATCCGGTCCTATGACAATAAAGTGTACAGCATTATAAAAGAAAATATTGTAAAGCTGCTGCAAGGACTTGAACATAGCCATGGTATCAAAGGCCGGTATAGCGAATTGGTCTACTATCCCGCTGTTAACAATGATGTGCAGCTAACCAGGCGGGTAGCAGGCTTAATTGATCCTGATATGCTCGTGGATATAGAGCCGCTTATGATTGCCGAGGATTTCTCTTATTACCAGGAGAAGGTGCCAGGAACATTTATGTTCCTGGGCTGCAGGAATGAGGATAAGGGATTTACATTCCCTCTCCACAGCAGCAAATTTAACTTTGATGAAGAGGTGCTGCTGCTCGGGGTACAGATATATGTAAACATAATCAAGAGTTTTAGCTGAGCTAAATGATTAACTTGTCAATGCAGAATGCTATGGAGCTTGCCTTATGTAAAAGCTCAGAACCTGTTAGCGAAGAGGAGGATAAGCCGGAACCAGTCTGACGCGCCGGTGAGTTTTGGTGAAGGCCCGGAGCGAGCAATACAGATTCTTAGCCTTGAATTCCAGCGAACGGAATAATATTCTGCAATGCATATTTCCAAGTTTTAAAAACTACGCGTTTGAGTAAATCCTGTTGAATAATCACAAATTTCTTGTTACAATGAGAGGCGGAAAATAGATTTGCTTTTGAAAGGACTGTTTATATGTTTGGCGGTTTTTTTAACCGGATGTATTATGGAAACCCAAATAAGCCGGACTTAGGATATGAAGATCTCAAAAAAAGGCGGTTTAAACTGTTTTTTACCGTCCTTCAGATTAGGTTTTGGAAGCTAATACAGCTGAATCTTTTATATTCAATATTCTGGCTTCCCACCTTTATATGGATATATGTTCAATCCGTTGTAACGGCTGAAACAGGTGAGCCTGTAACCCTGTTCTTCTTTTTGATATTGCTTCCATGCCTGCTTTTTGCGGGCCCTGCCACTGCAGGAACAACTTATGTGGTCCGAAACTGGGCAAGGGACGAGCATGCGTGGCTGTTTAGCGACTTTAAAGATGCCTGGAAGATGAACTGGAAGGAAAGCCTGTTGATTATGTTCATCAACGGTGTTGTATTGATGCTTTTTTATGTGGCTGTTATCTTCTATAATGCTTTGGCTGTGAAAAGCATATTATATCTGGCGCTGTATTACTTTATACTGATGATCGGGCTTGTATATGCAATGATGAATATATATATTTTCCCTTTGCTGGTTACCTACAAACTTACTATACGGCAAATTTATCGAAACGCTTTTATTTTCACCATAGGCAAACTGCCCCATACATTTGGTATTTTCGTTCTTATGGCTGGAGTATTTATAGCAAGCACCTGGTATATCTTTCCGCTTTTCCTGGTGGGGTTGACTTTCCCGATGCTTATAGGTGTTTCCCTTGCCAACTGGGTATTTGACAAGTATATGAACGTTAAGCTGGAAGATTATCAGGATGAAAGCGGTGTTGAATAATCCTGAATACGGATGCCCGTTTTAGTATCTTGTAGGATCATTGAAATATAGTAAAAGGGAGAAGATGGAGATATATAACCATTTTGCTTATATTTACGATGTTTTGATGGATGATGTGGATTACTCCGGATGGGTGGATTATATAGAACGAATACTGAAAATATACGGTGTAAAGCCTGCCCGAATTGTTGATCTGGCCTGTGGTACCGGGAATATAACCATAATGTTGAAAGCAAGAGGTTATGATGTAATAGGAATTGATCAATCCGAGGACATGCTGTCGGTTGCTAAAGACAAGGCAGAAAAAAGCTTTATGGATATTCCCTTTATATGCCAGGATATGAGATTTTTGGAACTTCATGGCCCTGTTGATGCTATTACCTGTATATGTGATGGTATAAATTATATTCTCTCGCTGAGAGATCTGGATATGTTATTTCAGAGTGTGCGCCGTTATCTGAACCCAAACGGTATTTTCATATTTGATATCAGTTCCTATTATAAGCTTTCATCAATTCTGGGAGATAATATCATGGTGGAAACCGATGAGGAGATCAGCTATATATGGATTAATAATTTTGACAGACGGACCGGCATATGTGAAATGAATTTATCATTTTTTGTAAAAGACGGAGAACATTACAGAAGATTTGATGAAACCCATTATCAGCGGGCCTATAAAGTGGATGAAATAGTACACCGTTTGAAGCATAACGGCTTTAAAAGCATTGAGGTGTATCAGCCTTTCATGCTAAAGCCGCCAAAGAAGAGGGCCGAGCGTATTTTTTTCGCAGCCCGGAAGATTTGAATTTGAATAAGAACAGATTGTTTCCATAATTAACTCAGGCAATTCGATAACAGGAGTGAATAAGGTATGAAGGACTATGTAGTGAGGGTTACAGCCGGAGACGGTGCTGTCCGGGCTTTTGCAGCCAGAGTTACCAACCTTGTAAATGAAGCTCAAAGGCTCCATGGTTTACATCCGGTGGCTGCTGCTGCCCTGGGAAGAACTATGGCGGCAGCGGCAATGATGGCAGTTGATATGAAGGGACAAAAAGACACTCTATCAATGATTGTAAAGGGTGACGGGCCGTTGGGCAGCATTATAGTGGTTGCGAATCCCGGTGGGGACATTAAAGGATATGTTGGGAATCCATCGCTGGATTTGCCCCTCAATGAGTTTAAAAAACTTGATGTGGCGGCAGCTGTTGGAAAAAATGGAAAGATAACCGTCATAAAAGACCTGGGGCTTAAAGATCCTTACATTGGCCAGACTGAACTCGTATCCGGGGAGATTGGGGAGGATGTGGCGTATTATCTGACAGTGTCGGAACAGCAGCCTTCAGCAGTGGCTTTGGGTGTGCTTATAAACCCCGATTACTCTGTAAAAGCTGCAGGTGGTTATATAATTCAGCCTATGCCGGGTGCGCCCGAGAATATAATCGATGAAATAGAATACAGGATAAATAATTCAGCGCCAATTTCCAGGCTGTTTGAACAGGGGAAAAAGCCGGAAGAAGTACTGTATAATTTTCTTGGTGGAATGGGCATGAAATTGAATGCCCAAGCCGGTATAAGGTTTAGATGTAATTGCAGCAGAGAGCGTCTCCGGAGAGTCTTGATGGGAATTCAGGAAGATGAGCTCACCGATATAATTGAAACTGATAAAAAAGCAGAACTGGTATGCCATTACTGCAATAAAAAATATATATTTTGCATTGATGAACTTAACCAGCTGCTGGAAGAAAAGAAAAGAATCAAAATGTAAAAAACAGTTATTGTTATAGAGGTTTTTTCTGATATATGCTATAATGAAACCTATAATAACAGTAAGGTTAGGAGAGAGAGATGGCAAGAGAAGTATGTTTGAAATCCAAGAGTAAGGTTGTTCCATTTGATCAGAATGGTCAATTTTATTATAAAAAAGCAAAAAAATATATGGAGAATAACAATTATATAAATGCCCTGAGTTTTTATCGCAAGGCTGTGGAAAAGGATCCGGAAAACCTGGATTATAGAGTGGACCTTGCTGAGGTTTTTACTGAAATGGGCTACTATGAGGTATCCAGTCAGATACTTTTTTCAGTGCTGCAGAAAGATGAAAGCAAAGCTAATTGCTATTTCTACCTGGGATGTAATTACCTGGGACTGCAGGATTATGAGAAAGCCAAGGAGTGTTTTGAAAGGTATATTTTTATGGAGCCGTACGGTGTATACTCGTATGAAGCGCGTGAACTGCGTGACATTCTTAAAAGCCAGGAATTTTATGCTGAAACTGAAATAGATGTAATAAACCCGGCAAAAGAGAAGCTTTACAGGATGGCAAACAAAGGGAAAAATTATCTGGACGCAGGAGATTATAAAAAGGCCATACGTTGCCTGGAAAATGCTGTATCAAAAGATCCGTCCCTGGTATTTGCAAAGAATAATCTTGCCTTGGCATATTTCTGTATAGGAGAATTGGATAAAGCGATTGATATTTGCAATGAGGTACTGAAGGACTATCCTTACAATGTTCATGCCAACTGTAATATATCTATATTTCTACAGGAAAAGGGATGTAGTGAAGAAAGTGAAAAACATCTTGATACCTTACTGGGTATGCAGACCAAAGATCCTGAGGAGACCCATAAGATTGCGGTTACCCTTTGCGAATTAAAAAAGCACAAGGAAGCTAACAGGCTTCTCAAAAAACTGCTTATATACAAACCTTACGATATAAAAATTTTGCATTATATTGCCGTTTCGTACTTTAATATGCAAATGTATAATGATGCGTTAACATACTGGGACAAGATAGACAAGATAGTACCTCATAATACCATCAGCAGCTTTTATAAGAGGCTGGCACGGGCAATTATGAAGAAGGAAAGGGAGTTCAGAGAGATTCCCTACCATTTCCAGGTTCCCTATGAGGAGGTAATTTACCGGATTAAGAAGATAAATGATTTGCTGAAACTTCCCGAAAGAGCTTTGAGGCAGAGATGGGAGACCGGAGATGAGCTGATGGCCTTGCTTGGATGGGGGCTTGGACTAAATGATATTTCTATAAAAAAAGCCATCCTGAATGTTGTAGCTTCCTTTGGAGATCAAAAGACAGAGCGCTTTTTAAGGGAATTTCTGCTGAAGAAAAATGTTGAGGATGAGCTGAAAAAAGAGGCTGTGGCGCTTCTTAAGCAGATGAAAGCAAGGGAACCATACATTGCATATATAAATAATACGGTAGTAGAAATATGGGTGGATATATTAGAAAAAGTATCCAGCGGTGAGATTCCCCGGATATATTATGATGTACTTGAGATAGCTACTCAAAAGATGAAAGATCGGTACGAAGATGGATATGAACTGAAGATTCGGGAAATGTGGGAGAAGTTTATCAGGGCAGCACAAGCAAAAAGACTGCCAAGGATACGAAAAGCAGAAGCCTGGGCTGCTGCCCTTGAGCTGTACTTCTGTCATAAATCGGGTATAGACGTCAATATGAAGAGAATTGCAGAGTTTTACGAAGCTGCCTATTCTACGGTATATAACAATTGGCATTATATATTCTATACCATCCTGGAAGAAAAATATGGAGTGTCTATACTAAAATGAAAGGCTGCTGACAATACAAATCAGCAGCCTTTTTATGTGTAATATTATGAGGGGAATAGTGAATGCCTGGACTAATATTTGCTTATTCGTCTTCGGATTCATCATCGGATGTTTGCTCTGTATCGCTTTCATCGGATGATTCCTGCCCGGTTCCTTCTTCATCTTCACCGGATTCCTGAGAGTCATCATTCGTTTCATCTTCCAGGGATTCTTCAGCAGTGTCGTCGGATTCCTCGGTGTCAGATGAGTCATCCGGATTATCTGCTTCCTCCGTATCAGTAAGTTCACCTCCGTCAGTTGCCTGGTCAGTTTGCCCGGATTCTTCAGGAGTTGTTGAAGATTGGCTCTGACATCCGGTGAAAGCTGCCGATACCAAAAGGAAGACAGCTGCCAGCAGTATGGCAGTCAATCTTTTAACTCTCACAGAATCACCTCCTTATGTAGAATTTCATATGCTGACCGGCACTGAGGAAATTATAGCCATGATATTTGAAAAAACAATGAACAAATTGTAAATTCAATGTAAATGTTTTGCATGATTTACTCTTAACAAATTCATGGTAAAATGATATTATGAGCTATGAGAGGAGGAAAACCGGAATGCGATGGAATGCGGTAATAAAATCAATTACTCACAAACAGGCAGTGATAGAATTATTTGATGATGGCGATGACATTATTATTCCGGTAAAGTATTTGCCCTGTGGATGCCGTGTCGGAGATGTAATACAGATTGATATATCTTTTAGCCCGTTTGACACTTTGAACCATTTACTGGACAGAATTAATAATCAGGCTATTTCAGAATGATTTTGGATGCTTCCGAATATTTATATATGTAATGAAACATGGATATTCGGAAGGCGGATGTGGTTTTTGAGGATCAGGGAGGAAATAGTTCAGGCAACAAAAATCGCTTTTGCGTATATAGGCACTGTTGTAGGGGCCGGTTTTGCATCCGGCCAGGAAATAATGCGTTTCTTTACCGTATACGGTATATATTCCATATGGCCCATACTGATTGCAGCCTCTCTTTTTATATTTATAGGCACTAAAATATTAAGGCTTGGGTCTAAGCTCAATTCTCAATCGTATAAAGCAATAATAGAACATACCTTTGGTATCATTTCTCCTTTTGTCAGTGGATACATAGCACTGGCCATGGTGTTAATCGGCGCTGCTATGCTGGCCGGTTCCGGAGCATTGTTCAATGAATATGCCGGTATTCCCTATTGGATTGGAACCGGTGTAACAGCAGCAGCAGCTTTGATAGTTGTATTATTTGGCATAAAGGGTATTCTGGCAATCAATACCTGGATAGTTCCACTGATACTGATGTTTAGCCTTATTGTATACGGGTACAGTCTGCAGGGAAACGGGTCCGGGCAGGAGATTACGGCAATATATGAAATAACTCCTGTTGAATTGGTCATGAACGGAGTGCTGTACGCTGCATTCAATATAATACTCTCCATCGGGGTTTTATCTTCCGCTGCATCCAAAGTGAAGGAACCGCGGGCCTTGACTATTGGAGGAATTATGGGCGGCGGGATCCTGGGAATAATGATATTTATCAATAATTATTCATTGCGAGCCCAGGGACCGGGGATTTATGATTATGAGGTACCGATGTTGTATATAGTCAATCATATGGGCCCGCTTTTTTCCGGATTATATGCCGCTGTTACCTGGGGGGCGATATTTACCACGTTAATTGCCAACTTTTTTTCGTTATCTTCGGTGATTAATGATGTGTTCAGAGTGCCGGTGTCCCTGTCACTGCTGATGGTAACATGTTTGTGTTTTGTCATTTCGTTTATGGGCTTTTCACAAATTGTAGCCTTTTTTTATCCCTTACTCGGGATATTTGGTTTTGTATTAACTGTCATTATGTTTGTTTCCACATTCAAAAATTAGCTTTGTGTTATTTATCTGCTTGTTTGGCATTACGTCCGCATCTGTCTGAAGACAGCTTTTAGCCTGGATAAAAGCTGTTGTTTGTCATTGCATTCGGGATCCATAAGCACCCATTCATAAGCCTGATTCAGGGCTTTGCCGATAATCCGTTTATCTTTCGTGCCTATCCCGATGCCCAGCACGTCATTCCCGTTTATGGCCATTTGAGACATGGTAACCGGGTCACCTCTTGAAATGATTTCATTTACTATATTTGTATACCGGCGTATGCATTTTACTCCCTGCTGCTGACCTGCAGCTGACAGATATGCCTGCTCAAGTTCAAGGAGCCTATAGGTATCAGCCTGGCCAATTTTTCCGATTATTTTTCTTAAATGATAGGCTGCTTCGGCTTCTTTTAGGTTAAGAGGTAATGGAGAGCTTGTTACAAGAGACAGGACCCGGCGCGTGGTTGCACCGTCGTACCGCAGCCGTTTGAGTGAAAGCTCCGCTGCTTTTGCAAAACAGCCGGCAGCTTGTATGTTTATTGGCCCGGATGTATCGGCCCATATCAGTTTATTGATATTGTTTAGGCAGTACAATGCAGCAAGACGGAGGATAATATCGCTTCTGCACAGGCTTACAGCCTTTATTGCCAGGTGAAATCCGTCCCGGAATGAACATGATAACGCCGTAGAATGGCCATAATATTGCCATAAATCCGGTAGTATGATTTTGAATAATCCAAGCTGGTGCAGCATCATTAAAGGATAAAACGGATCTGATACCAGCAAAATCCTGTTAAGCTCATCTCTTATTCTTTCGAAGGATATTTGGGAGAGTAAGCGGCCGTATGTTCGTGCCGCCTCCATGGCCTTGCTATCCAGTTCAAAACTAAGCTCGGCGGAAAAACGGATCCCTCGCAGAATACGCAGCGGATCCTCCGAAAACCGTTCGCCGGGGGAGCCTACCGTCCTGATTGTTCTTTTTGTTATATCAACAACTCCGCCGAAGGGATCTATGAATGCAGGTGTCAAATACGGGTTGTAAGCCATGGCATTGACGGTAAAATCACGCCTTGCCAGATCATCGGCAATATCAGACAGAAAAACAACCCGGTTTGGACGGCGGAAATCGAGATATTCTCCCTCACCGCGGTATGTGGTTACCTGTATAGGCTTGCCGTTCATTATTACTATTACGGTGCCGTACTTTTTGCCGACGGATATGGTACGGGTATGGGAGAACAGCCTTTCTATATCATCGGGCTTAAGAGAAGTCGCAATATCCCAGTCGTTTATCGGCCTGCCCAGTAAAGCATCGCGAATGGCGCCCCCTACTATATATGCTTCACCGCCATGTTCCATTATCCGGGTTAGTATTTCATTAATTTCACAGGGAAGGGAGATGTTTATTTCCGTATTCATCATGATCCCCCCGGTTTGTTGGCATATATGTTCCGAAGTTCGGTTTCAGGATAATAGTGCCGGATGATCTCGTCATAGGAATAGCCCAGCAGGGACATACCGTATGCCCCGTACTGGCTCATACCGACGCCATGGCCGTATCCCCCTCCTGAAATGACTATATTGGTGATCGTTCCTTCGGTGTTTCTTTCAAGGTCAATATAAGCAAAAGCACTGGGCAGGATGGGAAAATTCTCCCTTACCGATCCGTCAAAGCATTGCAATACTATAGGCTTGCCTCCATCAAGGTAGTTGACCGGACGCAATACCTGACGTACATTATACTCTTTGATAACCCTGAATGTACCCCGGGTTGTGCTGATATCCAGTTCCATTATATTTCCGCCCTGACCTCGGCGCGCAACCTGTATATTTAACAGTTGTCCTGTTTCATCCGGTATATTGTCCCGGACAAATATACCATTGTCTTTTCTTGTCAATACAAAGGAGGGATCGGCCTGTTGGATTCGGGACAGATTATTTTGGATAATGGCTTCCAGTTCCTCGCGTTTCAATGTAATTGACCATCTGAAAAAAGGTGAAAAGCGGTCATATCCGTCCAAATCCTTTTGAATAATAAAAGCCCGGAAATTTTCTTCATTATGAAGATCGGGTACATTGCTTGGGAATTGGGGTCTTGAAATCAGATAAGGAATTTCATTACCCGGGAAGCTGCGGTTTTTATCGCTCCATACTTCATGAAAGTTAGCGGTATATCCGCAGGAAGTTGAAAAAAACCTGGAATCTATGACTTCTCCTTCATAAAAGGCAGCTAAACCATAGGTTTCATTAACTGCCTGTATCGATATCGATTGTTCAGATATTGAATTATACACCTGACTGGCTGTACTGTCATCAACATGTGCACCATAAGCAGCATACCCCTCGGAAGTTAAACACCGAAGAGCGTATGAACGGGAGGCGATAGCCTGGGCTTTCAGCGCTTCCAGGCCGAATTTAACAGGCATTTCACTGGGAACCACCGAATAAAGGTATTCCTCCAGGTTTACTTCATTAATCAAAAACAATTCACCGTTATTGTATGATACCTCCAACGTTCCACGGTATGGAACAGAGGATAGGGAACTGCCTGTATCCGACTGTTTATTCAAGATTTTCAACATGCCCTGGCCTGATGGACGTATGTACCATCTGTCAGGGGAAGACCCTGTCTGCTTGTTGTTATGAATAAGGACGATCCCGTTTTCCGAAGCTTTTAATGTTAAAACATCATGTGCTGAAAAAGAAAATGAAGAGTGGTTTATCAATGTTTCGGCAGTAAAACCGGTATCACATGTGATCATTATCTGGTTGTGACCGGCAGTGTTGCTGTCCTTACTTCGGATAAGCACTCTTATTCCGTCTTCAGGCACGGAAGGATCCTGGGCTATGAGCGCCCGTCCCAGGCCATCATCGTCATAGTATAATGTTGAATTGGCAGACCCCACTAATACAGACATATTGCCCCGGTATGATGGTATGTTGTCCTGCATTTGATATACCGGAAAATCGCCGGTTACCGGTATTATGCCTTTCAGTTTGTCCTCTATATATGACTGTGAACGTGAAACAGCCATCACCTTGGTTAGTTTTGCAGGTTTTAAAGGCTGGATATCCACCAGCTGGTTTTCAACCAGGGTTATGTCTGACGGGACCAGGTTATGGATCATATTAACCGGCAGTGTACGAGTGCAGAGAATGGTGCTGCCGGCAATATCCAGCCGGAGCTCATTTCCCGCTTTGCCGGCCTCACTTTTTATAATTGGAATGGCCGCAGGAAGATGAACCACAGAAGGTAGAGACTGCACAAGCCATCCTTCTTCGGTTTTTGCTATTGTTATTGGTATGACAATTGAGCCATAATTTAAATTTAGCGTTATCCATGAACGAAATTCACCGTTTGCGGCGGCTTTTGTTTCATTTATGTTAAAGCCGGTAAACAGTTTTTCTTGTAAAGCCAGTTTTATAAAAGGATGTTCCCTGTCCACATGCTTGTCCATATAAGAAAACAGCCTGTCATTGGGAGATGTTATGAGATTGTCGAGGAACATCTTTATGGTTTTTTCAGGCTGCGAAAGGTACAGAAAGCGATATAGCGTAATTATGGCAAATGCCAGCAGTACAATCCCTATGATAAAAACAAACCGTTTTTTTCTCATAAATGTACCCCCCTGTCCAGTACAGGCTGCTTTATATTCTAGCACAATCCAATTGTTATTTCACTTATATTTTTGCTGATACCTTGCTGATGTTTATGTTTCAACAGGCTGGCTAACTATAATTAACAGTTTCTAATATATTTTATTATATGTTTATGGAATTAGAAAAGCATTCGTGGTAAAATAAAAAAAGATAGGGGGTTTTTTTGTGAGAAAAGTTGTTGCTTTAATTCCAGTATTATTGGTTCTTGCCTTATTCGCGTCAACAGTTTATGCAGATGATTCAATAACATATTCTATAAATGACTGGCATATTCATGCAGCTGTCAATCAGGACGGTTCCATGAATGTAAAAGAGTATATTACTTATAAGGTTTCACCTGAGCATGAAGGCCCCGTGAAAAGAGATATAAATATTTCACGGGCTTCTTATATGGATGAACTGAGTGTATCCGTGGTTACTACGGTGGACCCCGAGGATATTACCAGATCGGAAGTTGAACCGTATAAGCTTGTTGACAATCCTGAGCAGCTCGTAGAAGGAACATATGCAGTACAGCCCGGAGCCAATGCTGATGAAATCCAGGAAGTCCATATTTACCTTCCTGATGATACGCAGGAAAAAACATTTGTTTTGAGTTATAAACTTCTGGACTTTGCATTTTTGTACCGTGATACGGCAGCAGTTTTCTGGAATCCGGTTGTAACCGGATACGGTAACGGTATTCAAAACATTGATATTAGATTCTCTCTTCAAAAAGTGGTTGGGACTGATACAATACACTCCTTTGTTTACGGCGCTTTGGATGGAGAGAGCCTGGTCCTTGAAGATGGGACTATCAATATAACCGGATATGATTTAAAGCCTGAAGAGTTTATGGATGTTACGGTACTGTTCCCAAAGACGGCTGTAGATGAAGGAAGAAAGCTGATTGATAATGACGCAATGCAGAAGGTGCTCCAGGAAGAGCAGGCAAAGATGGAGGAAATGGAGCTTTTACGGGAAAAAAGAGAACAAGAACGGCGTTTTCGCAAAACAGTTACCATTTTAGTTGCTGCAGGTGTTTTAGCCATTATTCTTTGCGGCTGTTTGCTGTATGTCAGGAATCGTCATATCAGGAAAGATAAAGAGAAACCTGATAAGGCTGATAAGCATATGCAAATGCCTTATAATGTTTCGGATAAAGCCAGGCAGCTGATGCATAGAGTTAAAACCGGTTCCAGAGGTGTACTGGATCAGATTAAAGGGAAACTGCCAAAAAAGAAGGAAGTAACGGTATTTGATAATCTGCCGGCTGACTATTATAGTCCCGCAGAACTGAGCGTGCTGATGCATGGAAGAGGTGTCAGATCCAGGGACGTTGCGGCAACATTGATGGATCTGGTTGTAAGGCGGTATATTGAAATAAAGGCCGTTGAAACGGATGATGATAGGTATTATGTTTTTAGACTGAAGGATTATCAAGCTAACAGTTTAAAGGCTCATGAGGAATATCTGGTGAACTGGTTTTTCAAAGATGTTGGCGATGGGAATGAAGTTACATCGAAGGCAATAAAGCAGGCTGCCTATGGTTCAGGCAGTGTCGGACTGTTTAGTACCAAGTTTATTGTATGGAAAAAACTGGTTTTAAATCAGGCCTGGCGCTGGAAATTTTGGGAACGGGAAGGGATTTTCCGTTGGTATAAAAGAACTGAATTTGGAGTGAATCACTATAAAGAATGGATCGAATTCAGAAAGTTTTTGAAGGGGATGGGCAATGATGTAGGAAGCATACCATATGATAAGTTGGAAACATACTTAGTATATGCTTTTCCCCTGGGCATAGCCGGACAGGTAGTAAAAGCTTTGAAGGCGGCTTTTGCTGACGGTACACCCATTGATGACCAATTGACCATCCTAAACGGGTTAAATTTTCATGCGTTTGATGAATGGTTCAGCCTGATTAACAGTTTTAATTTCCTTAGGAATATAACAACAAAGCTGAGGCAGCGTATATCTTCAGTTTCCCGTATAGTCGTCAAAAACAGGGACAGGGCTATGTAGCGACAGTGGATGTTTTGTTGAATGCTTAATGTATCCCTATGATAGATACACGTTTCATACTCCCGTTGTAAGCGGGAGTTTTTTTATTATCTTGAAAAACCAATGTGTTAAACTTCATTGCCTTAAGCTCCAGTGATTGAAACAGTATTCTGCAAATACACATTATGAGTCATACAATTATCATTAGACTAACGGGAATATCCATGTGAAGAATAATTATGGAGCGAGTTATACAGGTTCTTGGCCTTGAGCTCCAGCGAGCGGAATAATATTCTTCATATACACTATGTACGATGTTACTGTTACCGATGAGCATAGTCTGCAGAATACTCTGAAAACCAACTTGTGATAGGGCTTAAAACTAAAAAATTTTTGAGTTGATTTTCCAAAAATATGATATAATGTTTAAAATATGATGCCTGACAAATATGCAATAATATCATAGAACAGTTATATACAATCAAATACCATTACAGGCCGTTTCATATATTGGATTTGGCCGTTCATTGACAGCATGTATGCTTTTTGCCATTTATTTTATGTAATAAGTGTGGTGAAAGTAAAATTTCATAAGGTGGCCTTTTGGATATATCATTTAGGTCACCCTTTTTGCAATTAATGCTGTTAATAAACGTATCTGGTTTATTCAAAGGATAAAATGAAATCCGCATTTCAATAAAGATCTAATAACGATGTTCATATGTATATTGTATGTTCTCTGTAAAAAGAAAATTTGCACTGTGAATGGAGTGTGGTAATGTGAAAATGGTGAAAATCGTTGAATTGACAAAGAAATATGGTGATGTAATTGCGGTTGATAATATAAGCCTGGAAATTGATGTAGGTGAAATATTTGGCCTGTTGGGCCCTAATGGTGCAGGCAAGAGTACGACAATTAATATGATAACCGGCCTTTTGTCCATGGACAAAGGCAGTATATGGGTAATGGGGAAAGATGCCAGGAACAGCACCAATGAAATAAAGAGAAATATAGGCATAGTACCGCAGGATGTTGGAATATATGAAGACTTAACCAGCCTTGAGAATGTCATGTTTTTCGCAAGCCTCTATGGATTAAGAGGCAGTGAACTTAAGAAGCGTGCTATAGAGGCCCTGGAATTTACCGGGCTTACTGAACATATAAATAACTTTCCAAGAAAATTTTCTGGCGGAATGAAAAGAAGGCTTAATATTGCGTGTGCCATTGCCCACCGGCCTAAACTGATAATAATGGATGAGCCTACTGTCGGCATAGATGCCCAGTCGCGAAAACATATACTCCAATCAGTACAGATGCTTAACGAAATGGGCAGTACCATTATTTACACCAGCCATTACATGGAAGAGGTAGAAGAGATATGTACCAGGGTTGCAATAATGGATTACGGTAAAATAATCGCAGAAGGTACTCAGAAAGAACTTATGTCAATTATTACCGACCAAAATTCTGTGTGGGTATCAATATCAGGAGAAGCTGACAGGATCGACAAAACAGAGCTCATGGAAATTCCCGGCGTAATCAGTGTTGAGATTGACGATAATACAGTTAAAATAAACAATTCAAATAATATAAACAATCTTGACAGAATTATCCACTACTTTACAGAAAAGGACATACCGATTAAGAACATTGAAAACAAAACTCCTGATTTGGAAACGGTATTTCTTACCCTTACCGGAAGAAAGCTGCGGGACTGATATCTGAATTTTGGGAGGCGTGCAAAATGAAAAATATTGGCCCAGTCTTTATAAAAGAATTAAAGCATCACCTGCGTGAAAAAAAAGCAAATATAATGATGATTCTGTTTCCTATAGCTTTGATAGTGATACTGGGGGCAGCTCTTTCATCCATGTTCAATACTACAAAGATAGAACTTGATGGGGTTAAGGTTCTATATACAAACATGGGAGGTTCCCAGCTTGAGCAAGCCTTCACCGGCTTTATAGAGCAGGCAGGCAAAATGGGTGTGATGTTTGAAGAAACCGATGACAGCAATTTGGGAATTGAAATGGTAAAGCAGGCTGATTATTCATGTTACGTGTTACTCAAAGATAATCCCCGGGTGATAAGGTTGTACAAGAATAACAGGTATAATTTTGAGGCAAACCTTGTGGAAACCCTGCTTAACGCATTTGTAGAAAGATATAATGCGATTTCCGAAATAGCCCGTGAGAATCCTGCTGCGCTGGCGGATGTTATGGATGAAACCGATAAAGAATTTTATTATATTAAATCTTTGGATGGAAAGCGAAAGCCTACTTCAACCGATTATTATTCCGTGGCTATCCTGACAATGGTGCTTATGTATTCATCCATTGCCGGGATGTCAAGCATCAGGATGGAAAAAAGTTTAAAAACCGGAAACCGGATATTGTGCAGCCCTGTCAAAAAACATGAAATACTGATAGGAAAGGTGATGGGATGCATAATGATAACCATTTTACAGTCTTTGATGGTATTCTTGTTCAGTAAGCTTATTTTAAACGCATACTGGGGAGACAATATTGGGGTGATAATAGCTATTATTGCTTCGGAGGCAATATTGACGGTTAGTTTTGGAACATGTATTGGTTTTACAATAAAAAATGAAGGATTGTCTGTAGGGATAATCAATACGGTCATTCCTATTATTGTTATGCTGGGCGGAGGATATGTTCCCCTGGACACAATGGGAGAATTTGTTCAGAAGCTGTCTGTAGTATCTCCAATAAAATGGACCAATCAGGCTATCTTCAGGCTAATATACAATAGCGATTTTTCATATGTACCGGTGAGTATAGCGGTGAATCTTATTATTTCGGCCTTACTCATTACGGTTTCATCTATAGTATACAGAAAGGAGGCTGTCTGGTGATGAGAAATATTATTTTGTTGGCAGCTAATACCGTTAAGGTTACATTTAGAAAAAAATCAAACTATATAGTGTATTTTGTATTACCTGTCCTGGGATTGGTCTTATCCATGGGAATGCATTCAGACATAGGGACAAGGTTATTAACCATTGGTATAATAAACATGGATGGCGGTGTTATATCCAATGATATAATAGATACTCTAGGCAATATGGAGGATTTTGAAGTAGTCAACACCGAATCCGCTTCTATTGACAACCTCCTTTTGGATGACAAACTGAGCTGTGCGATGATTTTCCCTGAAGATTATACGGAAAACATTATAGGCGGAAATCCGGGGAAAATTGAAATTGTTACGGTGAAAGGGAAGGATACCACCATATGGCTGGAGAACTATATTAAAATGTATACTGAGAATATATATATGCTTGCCCGGGCATCCGGAGGTCAGAAGGAAGTATTTGACAGGCTGTATGAAGGTTACAGAGGGCAGGCACTGCGCTTGGAAACAGCCAGGGTTGATGATCAGGCAAAAGACAGATCTATAACTCTAACGAGCCTGGGATTCCTTATAATGTTTGTTATGATTGGAACAGGGAACACCGCTGAAATCATACTTAGGGATAAACGAAACAGGACATATTACCGGATATGTTCAGCACCTGTTAAGCCAAGGGAATATGTGTTAAGCAATGCTGTAACCAACATTGTTATCGTACTCGTACAGATATGCGCATCAATTGTTATGATGAGGTGGGTGTTCAAAATTAACATATATGTTGCTGACTGGCAAATGGTGGTTGTGCTTGGATGTTTTGGCCTTGTTGCTATAGGCTTGGGTATGGTGATAGTGGCCTTTGCCAGGTCATCATATGAGGCAGGTGCTGCTTCCACCCTGGTGATTACTCCTACGTGTATGCTGGGCGGCTGTTTCTGGTCGGCAGAGTTTATGCCTGACATAATGCAGAAAATATCCTACATTATACCTCAACGGTGGGCACTGGATGCGGTCAAAACCTTGCAGAAGGGTGCAGCCTTTAATGATATAGCGTTAAATCTTGGTGTACTGCTGGCGTTTGCGGCTGTCTTTTTTGCCATTGCTGCATACAGGTTCAGCATAACTGAAGATGCAGGCAGGTTTATATGATAAAAGCAAAAAACGATATAAAAAGGGGGTAATTGTATGGATAAGGTGCTTTTTCCTGATAATTTCATATGGGGAGTTGCTACTGCATCCTATCAGATCGAGGGAGCGGTAAACCAGGATGGACGAGGGGAGTCCATTTGGGACCGCTTCAGCCATACACCCGGCAAAGTTTTAAACGGGGATACCGGTGATATAGCCTGTGACCATTACAACCGTTATAAACAGGATGTGCAGCTGATGAAGGAGCTTGGTATAAGAGGATACAGGTTTTCGATAGCATGGCCCCGTATATATCCGCAAGGCAGGAGGCAGGTTAACCGGAAGGGCATAGATTTTTATAATGCACTGGTGGATGAGCTGTTGAATTACGGTATTGAACCTGCCGTTACCCTTTATCACTGGGATTTGCCGCAGGCACTTCAGGATCTGGGCGGCTGGGACAACAGGGATGTTGCTGATTATTTTGCCGATTATGCATTCAAGATGTACGATGTTTTAGGTGATCGTGTAAAGAAATGGATTACTCATAATGAACCCTGGGTGGCAGCTTTTTTAGGCAATGCACAAGGAGTACATGCTCCGGGGAATACCGATTATGCGCTTGCTGTGAGGATTAGCCATAATCTTATGTTATCTCATGCCAAAGCGGTACAGGCCTACCGTCAGTCAGGGAGCAAAAACGGTCAAATAGGTATTACTCTCAATTTGACGCCGGTTTATCCGGCTTCTGACAAACCTGAAGATATGGAAGCTGTGCGGATTTTGGACGGAAGCCAGAATCGATGGTTTCTGGATCCCATATTTAAAGGGAAATATCCGGAGGATATACTGTCAATATACCAGGAAAAATATGACGCTCCATTAATAAGGGATGGGGATATGGAATATATAGCCGGTAACCCTGTGGATTTTCTTGGGATAAACTACTACACCAGGGCTGTCGTGAAAAAGGGACGGGAGGATGATATAGAATATGTGCGTCCCGAAGGTGTTTATACCGAAATGGATTGGGAAGTTTATCCGGATGGCCTTTACGATCTTTTGGTCAGAATTGAAAAGGACTATAATAGTCCTGATATATACATTACCGAAAATGGAGCTGCATTTAAAGATGATAGAATAACAGAAGACAGGATAGATGATCAGGACAGGCTGGATTATCTGAAAAATCATTTTGAAGCGGCATACAAAGCGATCCAGGACGGAGTAAAACTCAAAGGCTACTATGTATGGTCATTTATGGATAATTTTGAATGGGCTTTTGGATACAGCAAGTATTTCGGAATAGTACATGTAGATTATCAGACAATGAAGAGAACTCCCAAAAAGAGCGCATTGTGGTACCGTGAAGTGATAGAAAACAATGGGATAATATAGGATCCATTGTAGATGAAGCATAATGCCTGATGCTTTTTGTAAAGGGAATCGGGAAACGCCATTTAATTTTCACAGTGAAAATGAAATGGCGTTTCATGCAATAAGGGAATCAAAAAGCGATGCATTTAACCAATAGAGATTTGTATTTTTTTGGCGAACAAGTACGTATACTGCATGAATAGCTGGATTGGGGAAAAATTGTTTGCATTAAAATTTAGCTTATGGTATACTCAAATTAGCTGCATAGTGAATTCAGCTTGTGTTATAAGCCTGCATAGGCAAACTGAATAACAGATTGTAATGGTTTTCAATCTGGAACGCTGAATTCTTTTTATAAGAAGCGGGGGAACCATTTTTGGGGTGAGTCACTTTTGGGCATAAGCCGGTACCCAAAGGTGTAGGGCCACACTCTTCGGTCCGAATCCGTCAGCTAACTCCGCAAGCGTGGTAAGGGGAGGTTGATAGCTAAATCTTCTATGCCTATAAGCTATGGGTCTCCCATGGCTTTTTAATTTATCCGGTGCATCTCCGGAGACATATATAATACATGATTACTATGTTTTTGCCTGACCAAAGGCAAAGTTTGATCATTTCTTTAAACGGTTCTTGATATCGCACAACAGCGGCGATATTCAGTTATGTATTATTTTACAACACGCACACTCTGGAGTTGGAACTGTCCTTCGCGGATGGGCAATGTGGACAGCAAAGCTGACTTACCCACCGGATTGCCATCTCCACAGGCGGAGACAGTTAACAGGGAACAGGTTATAATATATTCTGTTTCAAAGTTCTGTATTGATTTATAAAAACCGGCAAAGGTATGCAAGGTTCCGGCAGAAGGAGCATAGGAGCATATATTAATATGCCCTGCTGATTAGTTCATATATAAATAATACATAGTATTAGTTTATATATATGAGATAACACTTTGCAGGCCCAATGCATTGTTACCCGCAGTTTAATGTGCCGGAATACCAGGTATTTAATGCAGTAGCTTACTTCTTTTGGGAGGGGTATGTTGTTGAACCATGAAATTCTTAAAGTAAACGATTTGGCTGTTCATTTTCATCTGGAAAAACGAATAATTCCGGCGGTTGACGGTGTAAGCTTTTCGGTATCTAAAGGAGAGACTTTGGGTATTGTTGGAGAATCAGGATGCGGTAAAAGTGTAACCGCTCTTTCAATTATGAGACTGCTGCCCAGCCCGCCGGCTAAGGTAGTAAAAGGCGAGATCTTACTCAAAGGAAAAAATCTTCTTAATATATCGGATGAGGAAATGAGAAAGGTCAGGGGCAATAATATATCAATGATATTCCAGGAACCCATGACATCTCTTAATCCTGTGTTTACCATCGGGCACCAGCTTTCAGAGGTCTTCATGCAGCATCAGGATCTGTCCAAAAAAGAGGCCTTATCAAAAGCAGTTGAGATGCTTAAGCTGGTAAAAATACCGCTTCCCGAAAAACGAATAAAACAATATCCGCATCACTTAAGTGGAGGAATGAGGCAGAGGGTAATGATCGCAATGGCTTTGGCATGCAGTCCTGAACTTCTGATAGCCGATGAACCTACCACAGCCCTTGATGTGACCATTGAAGCACAAATACTTGAGTTGATAAATGAGCTTAAAGAAAGAACGGGTTCTGCTGTTATAATGATAACTCATGACCTGGGAGTGGTAGCCGAGGTCGCTGACAAGGTTGCCGTTATGTATGCCGGCAGAATTGTTGAGTATGCGGATGTATATACCATTTTCAACACTCCGAAACATCCCTATACAATGGGACTGCTTGAAGCTATTCCTGATATTGATATGTCCAGGGGACAAAGGCTTAAGGAGATACAAGGTTTGGTGCCATCCCCTGATGAAATAAGAGAAGGCTGCAGATTTAGAACCAGATGCGAGTACGTCAGAGGAGAATGCATGGTTGAAGAGCCGCCTTTATTTCAGGAAGGTTCCAGCCTTGTGCGCTGCTGGAACTTTGTAAAATGACCGGTACCGACACCGCAGGTTATAATATTGTAACTATGGAAAAGAGAGAGCAAATATAAGTTGGAGGTATGGATGTGGCTGCAGAGATATTAGCGGTTAAAGGGTTAAAAAAGTATTTTACATTCAGGAGAAGCTGGCTTGGAAGAAGCCTGGAATACGTTAAAGCAGTTGACGGCATTGATTTCCATATAAATTATGGGGAAACCCTGGGCCTCGTAGGTGAAAGCGGATGCGGCAAATCCACCACAGGGCGTACTATTATACGATTGCTGGCTCCCACTGAAGGTGAGATTTTCTTTGAGGGCCAAAATATAACCCATCTGGGCAAGAAACAGCTTAGGCAGGTTTATAAACACATGCAGCTTATCTTTCAGGATCCCTATGCTTCGTTAAGCCCGAGGATGACGGTAGGAGATGCATTAAGCGAGGTTCTATACATCCATGGGATGAAAAATGGTGTTCAACGGAGAGAAAAAACTCAGGAACTGCTTGAAATAGTAGGTATTAGGAAGGAAGAGATGGATAAGTATCCTCATGAATTCAGCGGTGGGCAGCGTCAGAGGGTGGTTATTGCACGGGCTCTTGCTGTTAATCCCAAACTGATAATATGTGATGAGCCTGTGTCAGCGCTTGATGTGTCCATTCAGGCACAGATTATAAATCTCCTTATGGATCTTAAAAACCGTTTAAAATTGGCGTATTTATTTATATCCCATGATTTGCGGGTGGTCAGGCACGTAAGTGACAGGGTGGCTGTAATGTATCTTGGCAAAATAGTTGAAACAGCCCCTACCGAAGAATTGTTCAGGGAACCCGCTCATCCATATTCCAAAGCATTGCTATCGGTTATACCGCTTTTAAGACCGGGGAACGACAGAAAAAAACTGGTATTGGAAGGAGAGGTGCCCAGCCCGATCAATCCACCTTCGGGATGCAGGTTCAGAACCAGATGTAAGTATGCCGCCAATAAATGCGTTGAAAGCGAACCGGATTTAAAATGTATAGGCCGTCAGCATTTTGTAGCATGTCATTTGTATTGAAGATACAGGTAAACAGGCTTATTGGCAAAATGATATTCATTTTAAAGTATTAAGCAGGTAAAAATGAGGAGGTAGATATAGTGAAGGGTACACTGAGAAAGATTATGGTGATGATGCTGGTGAGTGTATTATTAGTTGGTGGTGTGGCCGGCTGTTCATTGAAAGCCGGCAGCAAAGGTGCCGGGAAAACTCTGGTTATTGGTTTTGACCGTGATGCCGAGATTATGGATACCATAAAAACCTCATGGTATTCTGATGCGCTGATATATATACACGACAGGCTTGTAAGCAGGGACTATAATTTTGGTTATCAGCCAGGACTTGCTGAAAAATGGGATGTGTCGGAAGACGGCCTTACCTGGACATTCTATCTGAGAAAGAATGTCAAATTTCATGACGGTTCCGATTTCGACGCTGAGGATGTTAAGTGGACCATTGACACTATAAAGGATCCCGATGTTGGTTCTCCTTTTAGGGGCGATTTGGATGCAATAAAGGAAGTACAGGTAGTTGATGAACATACAGTAGAAATTATTCTTAATTATCCGTTCCCCAATCTATTGTTTAATCTTTCCAATACCGCTGCCGGCATACACCCGGCTAATGCTTACGAAAAATACGGGGATGATTACGGGAAGAAAAAAGTGATCGGCACCGGCCCGTATAAACTGGAGGAATGGATCCAGGGGGATAAAACGGTTCTTGTAAAAAACGAGGATTACAACTGGGGTCCTGAATGGATGTCAAACAGAGGCCCTGCCCTTATTGACAAGATAATTCTGAAAGTTGTACCTGAAGAAAGCACCAGGATAATGGAGCTTGAAGTGGGAGATATCCATATTCTCAGGAATGTTCCCGAGACTTATGTAGATCAGCTGGAGGAAAATTCCGATATAACTGTTTATAAAGAACCTGCTACAAAACTGGGATATCTTGCCTATGCTACCGATAAGGAACCGTTTACCGATGTCAGGGTTCGCAGGGCGATTAATCATGCGTTGAATAAGGAGGAGATTATACAGTTTGTATTCCGGGGTATTGGTGAAGTGGCGTATGGTTATTTACCCTTTGCCCTTGAAGATGAGTACCTTGAAGAAAGCCGTGATCTCGATTATGAGTATGATGTGGAAAAAGCAAAACAGCTTTTGGCCGAAGCTGGTTATCCCGACGGTTTTAAAGCAACCCTTTCTTCCGATAACTCATCAAAGAGCACCAAGCTGGCCGAAATTATCCAGAGGCAGCTTAAAGAGGTGAATATAGAAACCGAGATTCAGCTTTATGATTCTGCCAGCTATACCGATATGTTGAAAGAGGGTAAACAAGAGCTTTTTATAAGGGAATACAGCTGGCCCAATGCGGATATACTTGACTGGTTCCTGCTTTCAGAGCGGTTCCCATACCCAAACCATTCAAGATGGGTTGATGAGAAAACCGATGATCTGATCATGAGTGCTGCCAGAAAGCCCACTTGGGAAGAAAGGGCCGAGGGATATAAAGAGGTACAGCGATATCTGATAGATCAGGCAGTATGGGCACCGATTTATGTGCCGATGCAGATTATAGCGGCACGAAAAGAGGTAAAGAACTTCAAATATCATCCTTGGATGCTGCAGTATAGCGATGGTTTTGATCTTGAAGTGGAATAAAGAAAAGGATTTGACAAGAATGCAGCTGCATTCTTGTCAAATCTGAATTGCTTTCATTATTCCCAAAACCTTACATTGCAGAACAACAAAACTATTTCAGGGAGTGTAACCGATGCTGAAATACATCGTAAAAAGGATTATCCTGATGATACCGGTGCTTGTTTTTATGACCATAGTAGTATTTTCAATATTTTACTTTGCTCCCGGAGATCCGGTTTCACGGATTGCGGGCCCCAATGTTACTCCTGAAGTTTATGAAAGCATAAAACGGAAATACGGCCTGGATCAGCCTTATATTGTACAGTATTGGAGATTTATGAAGAGCGTTATTGAAGGGGATCTGGGGATTTCTATTCTCCAGGAGAGGCCGGTGATAGAGATGATAAAGGAAAGAATGCCGGTCACACTGGAGATTGGATTTCTTGGATTCCTGATAACCTTTGTAATAGCTGTTCCGGCAGGAGTAATAGCAGCTGTAAAAAAGAATACATTTGTTGATTATTTATGTATGTCAGGCTCTCTGCTGGGAATAGCAATTCCTACTTTCTGGTTTGGCATGCTGCTTATGTACTTTTTCTCATACAAGCTGCGCTGGTTTCCTATTTCGGGTTATGGGACTATAAAACATCTTATTCTTCCCAGCTTTGCCATCGGACTGACTAATGCGGCTATAACGGCGAGGATGGTAAGATCGAGCATGCTGGAGGTTTTAAAACAGGACTATGTACGAACTGCCAGAAGCAAAGGGCTCCTGGAAAAAATTGTGATCTACAGGCATGCCCTGAAGAATGCCATGATCCCGATTATTACGCTTATGGGGCTCAGATTGGGATGGATAATCGGAGGTTCGGTTGCCCTGGAGATCATATTCAGTATTCCGGGGATAGGACGTCTAATGGTAGATGCGATATTAGCCCGTGATTTTCCGGTGGTTCAGGGAGCAATGCTGGTGTTAACCTCATCAATTATATTCGCCAACATTCTGGCGGATGTGTTGTATGCTGTAGTAGATCCAAGAATAAGATACGGTTAATTTCGCGGAAAGAAGGTGGTATAAGGGATGATAACACCTCGAAGCAAGAATGGAGTATATATTGATAAAGAATGGGTTCAGCAGCAGATCTCTGAATATACGGAGAAAAGCGAACAAAAAAGATCTGTTATTGAATTTCTGCAAAAGCTTTTCAAACATAAAGGCGCCATATTTGGAGCGATAATCATCATATTGTTTGTATTTACATCAATATTTGCACCGTGGTTGGCGCCGTATGAATATGATAAACCGGACATATCAGCTGTACTCCAACCCCCTTCTGCCGGGCATCTGTTTGGAACTGATGAGTTTGGCAGGGACATATTAAGCAGAATAGTTTACGGAGCCAGGATATCCCTTGAGGTGGCTTTGGTTGCAGTGGGTATTTCACTGGTTGCAGGTACGGTCCTGGGAGCTATAGCAGGGTATTACGGTGGCATTGCAGACTATATTATTAGTTCCATTACCGATGTGGCATGGGCATTTCCAACTACGCTTCTGGCTATAGCTTTTATAGCTGCATTGGGTACGGGGGTCCAAAACGTAATAATAGCCATTGCGCTGGCCAGCTGGTCGGGATACTGCCGGGTAGTAAGGGGACAGTTTTTGTCTCTGAGAGAACGTGAAAACATACAGGCTGCACGCATTCTTGGCATGAGCGATGCGAGAATAATATTCAGGCATATACTTCCCGACGCAGTGGCACCGGTTATCGTAATGGCGACCCTGGAGCTGCCAAAAGCCATTGTAATAGAGGCATCCTTAAGTTTTCTGGGATTGGGGGCAAAACCACCTGAACCCAGCTGGGGAGTTATTTTGGACAGCGGGAAGGGACTGATTGGCCAGGCACCATGGATTTCCTTCTTTCCGGGTCTGATGATAATGCTTGTTGTACTTGGCTTCAACCTTTTTGGTGATGCGCTGAGGGATGTACTGGATCCCAATTCATAGCTGAGTGGAAAGGAAAGCGTCTTAACCTAAGATCAGCTCATGGAGTGGAATCTCCTTGTTGGTTCCATACAGTACCGGGGTGTGGAGCAGTTTGGTATCTTGTCCTGTTCGGGACGAGAAGTCTGCAGGCTCAGAATTTGATACGCCGGGCCGGGCCTGCCTGAGGCTGGGACGATGAAATATAAAAGCGCACGCACGGGTGTTAGGGAGCAATCCCTACATCTGTGTCATTTTTTCGACACAAACGTTCTTTCTTAAATTATACGTGACAAAGAAAAAAATTTATGCTATAATCTATAAACGTATTGAGAATCATATATGCCAACATAGCTCAGCAGGTAGAGCAGCAGTCTCGTAAACTGCAGGTCAGGGGTTCGAGTCCCCTTGTTGGCTCCATTGGAGTGTCGGGGTGTGGCGCAGTTTGGTAGCGCGTCTCGTTCGGGACGAGAAGGTCGCAGGTTCAAATCCTGTCACCCCGACCATTTTTAAATCAAAGCGCGTTTCATTCTTATTCTTTTACAGGATTATAAAGTATATAAATACTAATTAGCAGAATTAGTATAACTGCACAAATTTCTCCTCTGTTGGAATTAGCACCTGTTTATTTATATTGCAATGAAAGAGGTAATGTAATGAATGTCCCCAATATGCTAACGGTGATCAGATTCTTTTTAATACCTGTTTTTGTGTATGTATTTTATAGTCCAGACATAAGCAATAATACTCTTTGGGCACTTGTAGTTTTTATAATAGCAGGGGCTACCGACCTTCTTGATGGGTATATTGCCAGGAAGTACAACCTTATAACAAAATGGGGAAAATTAATGGACCCGCTGGCCGACAAACTGATGCTGCTTACCGTTTTAATATCCCTGTATATAAAAGGGATTATTCCTGAAATAATTATTATAATTGTATTTATAAAGGAATTCCTTATGATCGGCGGCGCTATTTTTTTGTACAAAAACCGGAAAATTGTTGTAGAATCTAATTTTTTTGGTAAAATAGCATCGGCATCCTTTTATGTTGCAGTAATTGCAAAGATACTAAAATGGCCATATTCAAATGCTATGCTGTACATAGCCGTATTCCTGACCCTGATAGCCCTGGTGCAATATGGGATCAAAAATTTTGCGAAAACAGACTAGGAGCTGGTATATATACTCAGCTCCTAGTTTTTTGTATTATAGTTTCCCGTACCAGGTTTTTATTCTTGCCAGGCCTTTTATGGATTGTATGTATTGTCAGTTTCGCTGCTTGGGTTTATGGCCTGTACCGGAGTTAGTTGAAATGCTTAAACTGCGGAAGCCATTCTTTGTTTACTTCAAACATTTCCCTTACCATTTCTTTTATTTCAGCCAGGCTTAGCACAGCCGAAGTCAATGGATCGAAGTAAACAGCCTGATATATCTTGGAAGGATCTCCTGTTAAAGCTCCTTCCACTGCCAGCTCTTCGCATCTTGCACTGATGTTGTTCAGTATAGCCAAGTGATCCGGCAGAGGGCCTACATGGATGGGCTCGAAACCATGCTTGGATGCCAGAACGGGAACTTCTACGCAGCATCCTTCGGGCAGATTATCTATCAACCCAAAATTACGGACATTCCCGTTAAACTTATACAAGGTTCCGTCGCCGATAGTTGCATTAAAAATACCGGCGGCATACTCGTTGCCCCGCTTTAAATCGATGGTGTCCCGGTTCAGCCATTCTTTGATTTCATTTTTCCAGGTGTCTTCCCTTTCCAGGTATTCCTTTAGTATGTATGCATATTCGCCGGGATTCCAGCCTGTTCCGTGGGTACAATACTTTTCGATAAGATCAGGCCTTTTTCTGAACCATGCATTGTATTCTGAATTATGCCCGCTGGATTCGGTAACATAGTAGTCCAGGTGAAGGAACATCTCATTCCGGACCTGCTCCACATTATAAATTTCAGGCCGCTGTACCGCTTCCCTTATAAGAGGATAAGCATCTTTTCCATTCCACTTAAATTCAAGATACCATGCCTGGTGGTTGATACCTGCGCATACGTATGTAATCTCATTCATGGGAGCTCCGATCCAGTTTGCCAGCATTTCGGCAGTACCCTGGACACTGTGGCACAAACCGGTAACTTTTACCTTTGTTTCCCCCTGCATGGCCCGGCAAAGCATGGCCATAGGATTGGTGTAATTCAGAAAAATGGCATCGGGACAGTAGCGTTCAATATCCCGGCAGATATCAAGCATAACCGGTATGGTCCTGAGTGCCCGGAATATACCCGATGGGCCTCTTGTATCACCAACATTTATATCCACGCCATATTTTTTCGGGATCTCGATATCGTAACGCCATATATGGACCCCGCCGGCAAGAATTGTACATACTACGCCGTCAGCTCCCTTTAAGGCTTCAGCTCTGTCAGTGGTAGCTATGACTTTGGCCGGATAATTGCCTGCAGCAATTATTTTATCGACAGCTGTTTTAATAAAGCTGAGACGTTCTTCATCGATGTCCATTAATGCAAGGGTACAGTCCTCAAGGGCAGGGTATGTGAGAATATCGCGCACCAGGTTCCTGGTAAAGCCAAAGCTTCCTGCGCCTATAAAAGCAATTTTCTTTGACATATTGAGGTGCCTCCTTTGTAAAATATTATATATTTTCAGTATATAAGAAAATTAACCGTTTTTCTACCAGAAATATGATGTTTATAGTTTTATTAATACAAGCAGACAGCCCCACAGCCCCTTCTTTATGTTGAAAAATATTATGGAAATCACTTTTGCGAAAAGGCTTAGAAATTGTTAGCGAAGCGGGGGAAAGCCGGAACCAGGCTAACGTGTCAGCGTTTTCACACACCGCCTCTTGACAAAATAGTTGTTTGGCGTATAATTAAAACAACAAACAAGATAATGGAAAATGCAATGATGAAGAGAAGTACATTCCCGCCCCCCGGCAGAGAGGGGAGTCCACCGGCTGAGAGATTCCCCGGGAGTGAAAGGAATGGAAGGTCGCTTCAGAGCATTTCAGCTGAATGGCAGTAAGCTGAAACGGTAAACCCGTTATTGCAACGAGAGCCTGCCTGTTATTTCAACCGGCAGGAGTTAAGGTGGTACCGCGGAGAGTATCCTTCGTCCTTTTTTGGGCGAAGGATTTTTTGTTAGGAGTGGGAGATTTTGAATTTATTTGAAAGGATAAACCCTATCGGTTTGTTGTTAATGCTAATATCTGCCGTACTGGTGTATGGGGCAGGGTTAATTGTTACAAAGGTTTTTAAGATAACTGATAAGCGATCAGAGAAGAAAATAATACTGACAAAGCTGACAGGGTTGCTGATAGGGATTATTGGTCTGCTGACAGCAATGAAAATACTATAAAATTGGGAGGTTATAAAATGCAGGAAATGATGCTGAACAAAACATATGATCCTGGACAGGTGGAAGAAAAAATATACGAAATGTGGATGGACAAAGGTTATTTCAGAGCTGAAACTGATGAAAACAAAGAACCTTATTGCATTGTTATTCCTCCACCGAATATCACCGGGCAACTCCATATGGGCCATGCTCTGGATAATACTCTTCAGGATATTCTTACCCGCTGGAGAAGGATGCAAGGCTATTCAGCCCTTTGGCTTCCCGGAACCGATCATGCCAGCATTGCAACTGAGGTTAAAATTGTTGAAAAGCTGGCGGAAGAAGGGCTTACAAAAAAAGACCTGGGAAGGGATGAGTTCCTGAAAAGAGCATGGCAGTGGAAGGAACAGTATGGAAGCAGAATTACACAGCAGCTTAAGAAACTGGGTTCTTCCCTGGATTGGTCAAGAGAGAGGTTTACAATGGATGAGGGCTGCAACAGGGCAGTTACTGAAGTGTTCGTGCGTCTGTATAATAAAGGCTTAATATACCGGGGTGACAGGATAATCAACTGGTGTACCGACTGTAAAACTGCTCTTTCGGATGCTGAAGTAGAACATGAAGAAGAGCAGGGAAATCTCTGGTACATCAGGTATCCTATAAAAGATACTGATGAAGCCATAATGGTTGCTACCACCAGGCCCGAAACCATGCTGGGGGATACTGCAGTTGCGGTGCATCCGGATGATGAGAGATTCAGCCGCCTTATTGGTAAAACTGTCATTTTACCCCTCATGGACAGGGAGATACCTATCATTCCGGATGAATATGTGGAGCGTGAATTTGGAACAGGAGCTGTTAAGATTACTCCTGCTCATGACCCCAATGATTTCGAGGTGGCCGTCAGGCATGATCTGCCATGGATCTGCGTTATTGACGAGAAGGGTATCATGAATGAAAATGCAGGAAAATATGCAGGGATGGACAGGTATCAGGCCCGAAAAGCCGTGGTCCGGGACCTTACCCGATTGGGGCTCATTGACAAGATAGAGGATTTAAAGCATAACGTGGGACATTGCTACAGATGCGGGACCGTAATTGAACCTCTTATCTCAAAGCAGTGGTTCGTTAAGATGAAACCGCTGGCCAAACCTGCTATTCGGGCTGTAAAGGATGGAAGAATCAAGTTTGTTCCCGAAAGGTTTGAAAAGATCTACCTGAATTGGATGGAAAACATAAGGGATTGGTGCATATCCAGGCAGCTGTGGTGGGGGCATCGCATTCCGGCATATTACTGCCGGGACTGCGGGGAAACCATAGTTGACTACCATATGCCGGAAAGCTGCAGTGCATGCGGCGGAACAACTTTTGAACAGGATGAGGATGTGCTGGACACCTGGTTCAGCTCTGCGCTATGGCCTTTTTCAACCCTTGGCTGGCCCGATAAGACCCGGGATCTCGAATACTTTTATCCTACCAGTGTACTTGTGACGGGTTACGATATAATATTTTTCTGGGTGGCCAGGATGATATTTTCCGGGCTGGAACACATGGGCGAAATACCGTTTAAATATGTGTTTATTCACGGTATTGTCAGGGATTCTGAGGGACGAAAGATGAGCAAATCCCTTGGAAACGGAATTGATCCGCTGGAGGTTATAGAGCAATACGGGGCCGATGCACTGAGGCTTACCCTGGTTACCGGGAATTCACCTGGTAATGATATGCGGTTTTACTGGGAGAGGGTAGAAGCCAGCCGTAATTTTTGCAATAAGATCTGGAATGCAACCAGGTTTATACTTATGAATATACGGAATGCCGGAATCGATAAGCCGCAGAAGGGGGAACTGGAACTGCCCGACCGCTGGATCCTCAGCAGGTATAACAACCTTGTTAAAGAAGTTACTGATAATCTGGAGAAATTTGAGCTGGGAATCGCTGTACAAAAACTGTACGATTTCATTTGGGATGAGTTTTGTGACTGGTATATAGAGCTTGCAAAGCCGGGATTATACGGTCAGGACAGGGAAATCCAGGAAACCAAACTGTATGTTCTCAGCCATGTTCTGCTGAACACTATGAAATTGCTGCATCCTTTTATGCCCTTTATAACTGAAGAAATATGGCAGCACCTGCCCCATCACCAGGAGGACAGTATTATGATATCATCATGGCCAAAGATTGATTATCAGTCCATAGATCCCGATGCAGAGAGCCAGATGAAGGAAATAATGAATGCTATACGCAGCATTCGAAACATAAGGGCGGAAATGGAAGTCCCGCCCTCCAGGAAGGCAAAAGTGGTGCTGGTGGTAAACAGACAGGACAGATCTCTGTTTGAAGAAAGCAGGATCTATTTTGAAAGGTTGGCATGGGCTTCTGCTGTAGAAGTCCGTGAGAATAAGGAGGGTATTCCATCCAACGCTGTTTCTGCTGTAACCGGAAGAGTTCAGATATTTATGCCTCTTGAGGACCTGGTGGATATCGACAAGGAGATGGAGAGGTTGTTGCGGGAGAAGAGAAACCTGGAAAAAGAACTGGAAAGAGCGGAAAACAAACTATCCAATGAGAATTTTGTAAAAAAGGCGCCTCCGGCAGTAGTTGCCCAGGAAAGAGAGAAAAGGGATAAGTACCGGGACATGATGGATAAAGTTTTAAGCCGTATTGAATCTCTGAAGAAATAAGTATTTGGGAAAGAGGATGCTGCATGAATTATGAACAAGCGCTGGATTATATTCACGGCACATATAAATTCGGTTCAAAGCTTGGCCTGGAGAACATAACCGGCTTATTACACCGTCTTGGTGATCCCCACCGAAAGTTTAAATCTATTCATGTAGGTGGCACTAACGGCAAAGGCTCGGTAACTTCCTTGCTTACCCATGTACTGATTGAGGAAGGTTATAAGGTCGGGATGTTTATATCGCCATACCTTGAGAGGTTTACAGAACGGATTCAGGTCAATCTGAAGGAAATCCAGCCTGATGAACTGGCCCGTATAACTGCAGTGGTAAAAACAAAGGTCGATGAGATGTTAATGGATGGAATGAATCATCCTACCGAATTTGAAATTGTAACTGCCATTGGTTTTGTATATTTTGCTGAACAGCAGGTGGATTATGCTGTGGTAGAGGTTGGCCTGGGAGGACGCCTGGATGCAACAAATGTGTTGGATCCTCTTGTGTCAGTAATTACCTCCATAAGTTATGACCACATGGCTATTCTGGGCAATACCCTGGATAGGATTGCTTATGAAAAGGCCGGTATCATTAAGCCTGGCAGGCCGGCAGTGTCCTATCCGCAAGCACCAGAGGCCATGGAGGTTTTACGGAATATAGCACAGCAGCGAAATGCACCGCTGTATGAGGTTGACAGCGATGGTATTGTGATTCATTCATCAGATATTGAGCGCCAAACCTTTGACTATACCTTTGGTGGCTCAACCTATTCCAATGTGGATATAAGAATGACCGGGCGTCATCAGGTGGTGAATGCTGCCACTGCCTTAACAGCTTTAACCGTACTAAAACAGCAAGGCGTAAAAATTACCAACACGTCAATTTATAACGGCATGAAAAAAGCAGTTTGGCCCGGACGGATAGAGATCCTTAAGAGGCAGCCATATATTATTATAGACGGTGCCCATAACGCTAACGGCGCTCAGGCTTTAGCCCGTGCGCTAAAGGAGTATTTTGCCGGCAGGCAGGTTATCATGGTAATCAGTGTGTCCGGAGACAAAGAGGCTGATGCAATACTTAAAGAGCTGTGTCCTCTGGCCGAATCGGTAATTGTAACAAGATACGATGGACCCAGGGCAATGGATCCCTGCCAGTTGGCCGATCGGGTTAAATACTATTTTTCCAATCATATTTCGGTTGAATATGATGTGGAGAAAGCCATACAAACCGGTTTGGAAATGGTCAGGCCGGACGGGGTGCTGTTGTTTACCGGCTCATTGTTTCTCATAGGCATGATCCGCAGTTTTTTCGGCAGTCATAGGTAAAATATAAAGTTATGAATTATTTGTTTTGTACTGTCATAAATATGTAACAGGCCTGCAGGGATTTCCCCGTAAACCTGAAAGAAAGCGACAGGGTTTCCCTGAAATGGCCGGATTCGGTTAAAAAGGATTGACTGTGTAATGAGGGAAAAAAATAGTGCCGAAAGCCAGGATAATGTGCTGCTGGATCTTATCCATATTGCGCTGCTGAACTGGAAAAAAGCAGATGTATCCCCCGGTACCGGGAAAAAACCATTTCTGGGAAAGGGAATATATATCTGTCTTTTAAAAGAAGCAAAAAAGCGGGGTTTGTACCTTAATCACAAACAGTTATTGGAGCGTATATTATATCCCCATATATAAATTTAAATTTGAATCCCCCATAAGTACCCTTTGCACGAGGCAGACATATAATAAATTAAACGCCTCTGGGTAAAGAACTGCTTATGGGGGTATTTGTTAAATGGATTGGAAGAACAAAATTGCTGTTGCCAACACGGGAGGAAACAGCATATCATTTATAGATCCACGGCAAAGTAAAGAGGAGTACCGGATTCAACTCAATTCAGGAACGGGTCCCTGTGATTTGATTAAGCCTGGGTATACCTCACATCTTCTGATCACCCAGATATATGATAATTCCCTGGCATGCATGGATTTGAACAGTGGTACAATAGAAAAGGTATTGCAGGTAGGATGTCATCCCAGATATATAACCCTTTGCAGCATCACCCACAATGTTTATATTTCCAATGCAGATTCCGATTCAATTTCCATAGTTGGTAATAAAAAGAATCTCAAACTTATTAGTCAAATCCCGACAGGTTCAATGCCCCAGGGAATTGACTGTCATCCCAGGCTTCCCGTTTTGGCTGTGGCTAACATGAATTCTCAGGATGTTTGGTTTATAAATACCAGGGAATTCAATATCATAAATATGAAAAGAATAGATGGCTATCCAACCCAGGTCAGATTCAGCCGTAGTGGAGATATTCTATATATAGGCTGTTACTTGCATAATGGGCATTCTCAAAGCAGGATTTTAATGCTGACCCTGGACGGATATGAGATATACGGGGAAATCCCCATAGGGTGCGTGCCCTTTCAGATTATTGAGGCCGGTGATGGCAAGTACCTGCTGGTGATATCCTTTGAGTCGGGAATAATGGAAGTGATAAATATATTTTCCGGCCGTGTTGAAAAAAGAATTGAGATGAACAGTATGGCATACGGTATAGCCCTGGATGATAAAGGGCGGTATGCCTATGTGACAAATACAAAAGAGAATACCGTGGCAGCGGTGGACTGGAAGAAGGGCAGGAAAATAACCGATATCCAGGTAGGCAAGGAGCCCAGTGGGATTGTATATTTGCATGCATAATTGGTATTGTCTATTCTATGCGAAGAATGCTATGGAGTTCTCCTTACAAAAAAGTTTATAGCCTGTTAGCGAAGTGGAGGAAAGCTGGAATAGACAGAAAACAATCTAAAGAGAATATATGTTTCTATATATTCTCTTTTTTATTGAGAGTATATTGCTGCCTCAAATTTCAAATTATGGTTCAGAAAACCAGGTTAATTGCTAATCAGATGGATGTAATGTAAATGTGTCACTCTGCAGCCAATTAATACATTATTACTTTTGATGTATTGTTGGGAATACTACCTGCAGGAGCAACTATTTTAGAAGTGACGCATATAATGTATAGCAGAAATCAGCATTATTTGGCGTTGGGGATCGACTGGGTCAAGGGATACGAATGAAGGGAGTGATATGATGCGCTTTTTTTCTATTGGCATCGAGGAAAACAACCTTGACCTTAAGGAATCAATTTTAAGGAAAATTAATGATACAAAACCGGAAGAATTTGTAATAGAGGAAAAAAAAGCGGGTAATCTGCTGTTTATAAATTATATATTGTATAACCCCTATAGCAGCGGGCCATGGAATTTGGTAAGGGAAAAGCTTCAGCATCACATTGCCGATATTGTGACTGATTTAATATTGAATGATATGCAGAAGGAAATTATTGAGCGTATTATTCGCGATGAATTCTTTTATTTTGAGAAGGAAGACATGAAACATATCTGCAAAGAGGTATTGGCGGCTATCCTTGGAGAAAGAAATGGAGAAAACCGCCTGAGCGGCTTGAAAAACAGCTGGCACAGCAGGATTCGGGAACGTTTAATTGAACACCTGGATACAAATAGTGAAATCATTATAGAAGGATTTATAAGATTCAGGCTTAAAGACTTTACAAAAGAACTTATACAAGGAATTGGCAGTATTGCAGATGAGTTGTTGATTGAAAAGGAATATAATGAGTTTATTAAACTGTTGAGGTATTTTGTAGAAATCCAGGAACCGAAAATCAGTGAAGTTCATGTTGTTGTTGAAGATGACAGGAGGTATGTTTTGCTTGACGATAGTTACAGGGTTATAAACAACGATATTCTTAAAGAACTGGCAAAGGAGATATCGGATAAGGAAATAAGTTACGATGATCTTCTTATAAGCTCACTTATTACTATTGCACCCAGCAAGATCACCATCCACGACTGTGAGAAGATAAAGAATACCGAACTCCTAAACACCATAAACAAGGTTTTCAGAGGCAAGGTAAGTTATGAACCCTAGAGGAGTGTATCGGTTGCAGATGAACAGGCATGACTGGATATTCTGTATGGAAGACTGGAAATTAAATTATGAGGGCAGCTGAAAATGAATAGTGAATTTTCCAGTTTATGCTATTGACTTTCAAATAATGCAAGGTTATAATATAAAAAATATTTAGACAGGATAAAACATCGAAGGAAAATAGTTTAATCAGATGGCTTTATCCTGAAGCGGGATAAATATGGTTTTATGCAATGATAAGGAAGAGTAAATCGGAAACCGGTGCCAGAGAAGGAATGCCATGGGCTGGAAGCATTCCGCATCAGGACCGATTGAAGACCACCCTTTGAGCATAATGGATGGCTCCGTTAAAAGCCGTTCTGAGGCGGATTCTTATCAGGATCAATAAGGGTGGAACCGCGGGTATCCTCTCGTCCCTTTCTTTATGGGCGAGAGGTTTTTTAATTGCAGCTGATACAATTTTACTTATACTTTGTGAAAGGGTGAATTCAGAATGGTAGAAGTGGTATTGAAGGATGGTTCAAAAAAACAGTGTCCGAAAGGGATATCCATAAGCGATGTTATAAGGGACATAAGTCCCGGCCTGTTCAGGAGATCGCTGGCAGCCCAGATAGACGGCAGAACAGTTGATCTTTCCTATAAAATAAACGAGGATTGCCGGCTGAATATATTGACTTTCGATGATGAGCAGGGAAAGAAAGCTTTCTGGCATACCTCATCCCATATTCTGGCACAGGCGGTAAAGAAGCTGTTCCCTGGTGCCAGGCTGGCCATTGGTCCTGCAGTGGATAACGGATTTTATTATGACTTTGATGTGGAAAAGCCTTTTTCCACCGAGGATTTGCAGGTCATTGAAGAAGAAATGAAAAAGATAATAAAAGAGAACCTTGAACTGGAAAGGTTTGAACTTCCCAGGGATGAAGCCATTGCCTATATGAAAGAGATGGGAGAAACCTATAAGGTGGAGCTGATTGAGGAGCTGCCTGATGATGCTGTGATATCATTCTACAGACAGGGTGATTTTGTTGATCTGTGTGCCGGGCCCCATATTCCTTCCACAGGCCTGGTTAAAGCCGTAAAACTGCTTAGTGTGGCCGGTGCCTACTGGCGTGGGGATGAAAGAAATAAGATGCTGCAGCGCATATACGGAGTGTCTTTTCCAAAAAAGAGCATGCTGGATGAACATCTGCAGCGTCTGGAAGAAGCTAAGAAGAGGGATCACAGGAAGCTCGGCCGGGAGCTTGATCTGTTCAGTCTCCATGAGGAGGGGCCGGGATTTCCGTTTTTCCATCCGAAAGGGACTATAATCTACAATTTGCTTGTAGAATTCTGGAGAAAAGAGCATGTGAAAAGGGGATATCATGAGATCAGAACCCCGGTTATTTTAAACAAGGATCTATGGATCCGCTCCGGACACTGGGATCATTACCGGGAAAACATGTATTTTACAAAAATAGACGAACAGGATTATGCGGTAAAACCGATGAACTGCCCGGGAAGCATGATTCTGTACAAACGTAAGTTATACAGTTACAGGGAACTGCCCCTCCGGGTCGGCGAACTGGGGCTGGTTCACCGGCATGAACTCTCAGGTGTGCTGCACGGCTTGATGCGTGTACGGTATTTTACCCAGGATGATGCGCACATTTTCATGCTGCCGGAACAGATCGAAGACGAAATACTGGGTGTTATTGAGCTTATTGATCATTTTTACAGCATATTCGGTTTTAAATACTATGTTGAACTGTCCACCCGGCCGGAGGATTCCATGGGATCGGATGAGGATTGGGAACTGGCCACCAATGCCCTGGAAAAGGCTTTGAAAGCCAGAGGACTGGACTACAAAATCAACGAAGGAGACGGCGCTTTTTACGGACCCAAAATTGATTTTCATCTGGAAGACTGTATAGGCAGAACATGGCAGTGCGGTACCATTCAGCTTGATTTCCAGATGCCTGAAAGGTTTGACCTGACTTATATTGGTCCGGATGGAGAAAAGCACAGGCCGGTCATGATCCACCGCGTTGTATTTGGCAGTATTGAAAGGTTTATTGGAATTCTGACCGAACACTTTGCCGGTGCGTTTCCAACGTGGTTGGCACCTGTCCAGGTCCGCATATTAACCGTTACCGACAGGGCTGATTCCTATGCCCGGGAGTTGTCTGCTATATTAAGCGATGCCGATATACGGGTGGAAACCGATTTGAGGAATGAAAAGATAGGATACAAGATAAGGGAGGCCCAGACAGAAAAGATCCCCTATATGCTGGTAGTGGGTGATAAGGAGATGGAAAACCGGACTGTAGCCCTCCGTGCCCGGGGCAGGGGAGATCTGGGTACGATGCAGGCGGATGAGTTTTTGAGCAAGATACTTAAAGAAATTCGTACAAAGTCTGTATAGCAGAGCTCTTTGAAGGGAACTGTGGAGCTCGCTTTGCGAAAAGACTTAGAACTTCAAAAAATTTTTTTAAAATATTTGACAAATTACAAACCGGTGTGGTAAACTATTTCCGCAAACAAGTAGAAGCTATCCACTTCTCACCTTCCGGCACTGCAGCCAGGAAGGTTAATAGATTTATCGCTATAGTATGCTGTTAAGTAAATAAAGAGTGGGTAGATGTTTGTGCCCACTCTTTTGTTTTATTAAATCCGGGGGTGAATTATTATCAGCAATAAAGAACTATTGATTAACGAGCAGATTAGGGACAAGGAAGTAAGAGTGATCAGCGAAAATGGAGAACAGTTAGGAATTATGCCAATTCAAAAAGCATTGGGACTGGCGGACGAAAAACAACTGGATTTGGTAAGAATAGCTCCAAATGCCAAACCGCCTGTATGTAAAATTATGGACTACGGTAAGTATATGTTTGAGTTGAGCAAAAAGGAAAAAGAAGCACGGAAAAATCAGAGAGTTATAAATGTTAAAGAAGTGCGCCTGTCTGCCTCCATAGAAGAGCATGATTTGGGAGTAAAGGCAAGAAACGCTGATAAGTTTTTGAAAGCGGGTAACAAGGTCAAGGTATCTATTCGTTTCAGGGGACGGGAAATGTCTCATAGCCAAGTAGGCTACGAGATTATGGAAAAGTTCATTTCCATGCTTTCGGTGGATGCAGTTGTAGAAAGGAAACCCAGGCTGGAAGGATGGAACATGATTATGATATTGGCTCCAAGCAATTAGAGCAATGAGAGGAGGATTATCTATGCCAAAGATTAAGACCCATCGTGGAGCAGCAAAGAGGTTTTGGCTGACCAAAAGTGGAAAAATCAAGAGGGCCAGGGCGTATAAAAACCATCTGCTTAACAAGAAGACATCGAAGCGTAAAAGAAGGTTAAGAAAAGAAGGTTATGTAAGCGCCAGAGATGCCGCGATGATAAAGAAGTTGATTCCGTATAAATAATATGACTTGAAGGAGGTAGGATCATGGCAAGAGTGAAAAAAGCTGTAAATGCCAGGAAAAAGCACAAAAAGATTCTTAAACTGGCTAAAGGATATTACGGCGCAAAAAGCAAACAGTTTCGGGCTGCAAATCAGGCAGTCATGAAATCGCTGGCATATGCTTATGTTGGGAGAAAGCTGAAGAAAAGAGATTTCCGTAAATTATGGATTACCCGTATAAATGCAGCAGCCAGACAGAATGGCTTAAGCTACAGCCGCTTTATCAACGGGTTGCGTTTGGCGGGCATCCAGATTGATAGAAAGATTCTTGCAGATATGGCAGTCAATGATCAGTCGGGCTTTGCCCAGTTGGTTAACATTGCCAAGGACAGGCTGCAGGCCTGATAATAAATTACATGGATATCAGAAAAGACCTCGTGTGAGGTCTTTGACTTTTTATGCGGACATTAAACCCTGTTTCGGAGGAAGTAGTTTTGCGGAAACTGATGAAGAACAGGACCAGGCTTATGCCCACTCAGGTTTTGGTTCTGGGCTTTATATCCATAATTATTGTGGGCGGTATATTCCTGGCTCTTCCCATTGCATCCGGTACCGGAGAAAGTATAGGGTTGCTCAATGCAATATTTGAGGCAACTTCAGCGGTTTGCGTCACCGGGCTCGTAGTAGTGGATACCGGTAAGGATCTGAGCCTGTTCGGCCAACTGGTTATGATTTCTCTTATCCAGATCGGCGGGTTGGGATTTATGACAACGGCTACCTTGGTTTTTCTTATCTTAGGAAAACGGATTACTTTGAGGGAGAGACTGGTGATTAAGGAAGCTCTTAACGAGTATAATCTTCAGGGACTCGTGCGCTTAGCCAGGAGAATTATTCTGATAACCTTCGCTATAGAAGGAATCGGCGCATTAATACTTGCCCTGAAGTTTATTCCCGCATATGGATGGGCTAAAGGACTGTATTACAGTATTTTTCATGCTGTTTCGGCTTTTTGTAATGCCGGATTCGATATCATAGGTGATTACAAAAGCTTTACTGAATATGCCAATGATTTAACTGTAAATTTTACCCTGATGAGTTTAATCATTTCAGGGGGCCTGGGATTCTCCGTTTTACTGGATATCTGGCGCAACAGATGCTTCAGAAAATGGTCTTTGCATACCAAACTGGTTGTCTGTACTACAGCCGGTTTAATTATACTGGGAGCCCTGTTCTTTTTGATTGTTGAATATAACAATCCAACGACATTGGGTAACCGGAATTGGTTTGGAAAGATCCTGGGAGCTTTATTTCAGTCGGTAACTGCCAGGACAGCCGGTTTTTACACCATCGATCAGGCTGGCCTGACCGATGCATCCAAGTTTATGACTTCCATTCTTATGTTCGTTGGGGCTTCACCTGCCGGTACAGGAGGCGGCATTAAAACTACCACCGTAAGCGTGCTTTTGCTTTCGGTGTTCAGCGTTATCCGGGGAAGGCAGGATACAGAAATTTTCGGGAGGCAAATTCCCAATACTATAGTCAAAAAGGCATTAACTATATCTGTCATAAGCTTTGCTATCTTTATAACTGTCAGTATGGTTTTATCCCTGGTGGAACCCTACCCGATGGTTGATTTGTTGTATGAAACTGCATCGGCGCTCGGCACGGCAGGACTGGCGGCTTTTAACAATAATACCCTGAAACCTGCCGGCAAAATATTAATTATACTCAGCATGTTTGCCGGAAGGGTCGGGCCTTTGACTATTACCCTTGCCCTTGCAATGCGGTTGTCAAGAGACAAAGGCAATCTGAAATACCCTGAGGAAAAAATAATGGTCGGCTGAGGAGGATTATGAAAATGAAACAGTATGCTGTAATCGGCATTGGCCGGTTTGGCTTAAGTGTTGCAAAAACCCTGTATTCCATGGGACATGATGTTCTTGCCGTAGACAAGGATCATGACAGGATCCAGGAGATATATCATTATGTTACCCATGCGGTAGAGGCTGACTCCACTGACGAGGATGCACTGAAAGCCTTGGGGTTGAGAAACTTTGATGCGGTTGTTATCACCATTGGTTCGGATATCCAGTCAAGCATCCTCACCACACTGCTCTGCAAGGAGATGGGTGTTAAGTTCATTGTGGGTAAAGCACACAATGAACTGCATGCAAAAGTGTTGTACAAAATTGGGGTTGATAAAGTGATCTTCCCGGAAAGGGACATGGGAATGAAATTGGCACACAGTTTGGCGTCATACAATATACTTGATTATATTGAGCTTGCATCCGAATATAGCCTGGTGGAACTTTCAGCTATTTCAGAATGGGAAGGGAAGTCACTCAGGCATATTGATATGCGGCGGCGGTTTGGACTAAATGTTGTAGCTATTAAGCGCGGACAGGATATTTTGATATCTCCCAAAGGAGATGATATTATAAACAGGGATGACATATTGGTGGTAATTGGCAGAAATAACGATATAAGAAGACTGGGAAATAAGACATAAGCTCAAGGGATGTGGGAAATATGGAAGAATATATTACCAGCACCAAAAATCCTCTGGTTAAGCGTTTGAAAATGCTGCATAATAAAAAATACAGGGATTTATATAGCCAGTACTTGGCGGAAGGCCCTAAGATAGTGAAGGAAGCGCTGTACAACGGTGAGGACATCCGGACCCTGGCGGTGTCAAAGGATTTTCCCTGGGAAGAGTTTAAGGAGGAAACCGGCATCGGCTTTGCAGCCTGTAGGGTACTTATAATGGACGAAGGGCTGTTTAAGTATGTCAGCGATACCAAAACCCCCCAGGGGATACTGGCAGTTATCAGCAAAAAAGAGTATAAGCTGGATGAAATATTGAAATCGGATTCATATTTTCTTACAATCCTGGATGAGATCAGAGATCCCGGCAATCTGGGTACAATTATAAGAACCGTAGATGCTGCCGGAGGGGATGGCGTTGTCTTAACCCAAGGATGCGTAGATCCCTATAGTCCTAAGGTTGTCAGGTCATCCATGGGTTCGATATTACGGGTACCCGTTTATCAGGTGGGTGATGGCATTAATTTTGTTGCTGAATTATTGCGTCAGGATGTTCATGTACTTGTCAGCCACCTGAAAGGCTCTAATCTCTACGATTGGCCTGGCGGTTACAAAAAGACCGCACTTGTGATTGGCAGCGAATCAAGAGGGGTACGGGATGATATCAGCAAACTTGCATCATATACTGTAAAGATACCTATATACGGCCGGGCCGAATCGTTAAATGCTTCAGTTGCTGCCGGGATTCTAATATATGAAGTTGTGCGCAAGAGCAAATGAATCCGTTGAAATTCCTTGAATCCGCGCAACAGGTATGATATAATTACCGTAACATAACCCGGTAAAGGAGATGGGACTTGTGAGGTTGGCGGACGTTGTGTGGAAGATCTTTGAAAAGACGGGTTCAATAAATGCTTATATGCTTTATCGTGAGCTGATAATGTTGTATTGATAAAGGCAATGATGGAGAGGAGTATGCCCGGAACCTTTATCCAGAGAGGGAGACGCCGGAGGCTGAAAGCGCTCCTATAAAGTACAGGCAGAAGTTCGCTCCGGAGCTGGAAGCTGAAGTGGCAGTAGGCTTTACCGGTTAAAACCGTTATAACAGAATGAGGTTTCATTTAGAAACGAAGTTGGGTGGTACCACGTGGCTTACCATGCCTTCGTCCCATGTTTGGACGAAGGCTTTTTTGATATATGAGACATATAAACGATTAAATCAGCATGATGAAAGGAGAGCAGGCGAATGCAAACCAAACTGGAACAAATCCGAAAAGAAGCTCAGAATGCCTTGGAAAAATTAGATAAACTGGATGAATTAAGCAGTTTTCGAATTGAATACCTGGGAAAAAAGGGAAAGCTGACCCGGATCCTGCGGGGAATGGGAAGTCTTTCTCCCGAGGAGAGGCCCAAAATTGGGCAATTGGCCAATGAAATCAGGGCCCATCTTGAGGCGGAGATAGAAAAGAAAACACGGCTGTTGGAGGAAGAAGCGCTTAATCAGCGTCTTAGGGATGAGGCAATTGACGTTACCATTCCGGGCAAAGCATATCATCGCGGAAATCTCCATCCTTTGAGTATTGTTCTCAATGAGATTAAGGATATTTTCCTGGGAATGGGTTTCCAGATTGCCGAAGGACCGGAGGTGGAATTGGATTACTACAACTTTGAAGCCCTTAATATACCAAGAAACCATCCTGCCCGGGATACCCAGGATACATTTTATATAACTGAAAATATAGTGCTGCGTACTCATACCTCACCTACCCAGATACGGGTAATGGAAAAAGAAAAGCCACCAATAAAGATAATTGTACCTGGCAGGGTTTACCGTTCGGATGAGGTGGATGCTACCCATTCTCCCATTTTTCATCAGGTTGAGGGGCTGGTCATAGACAAAAACATAACCATGGGTGATTTGAAGGGGACATTGGATGTGTTCGCCAAAGAGCTGTTTGGGCCCCGGACCAGGACCCAGTTCAGGCCGCACCATTTTCCGTTTACCGAACCCAGCGCTGAGATGGATGCCAGCTGTGCAGCCTGTGATGGAGCCGGATGCAGGGTATGTTCGTATACCGGCTGGATTGAAATTCTGGGAGCCGGAATGGTACATCCGAAGGTACTCATGTATGGAGGAATCGACCCTGAAAAATACAGCGGTTTTGCGTTTGGCATGGGTCTTGATCGAATAGTTAATCTTAAATATGGGATTGACGACATCAGATTATTGTTTGAGAATGATATACGTTTCCTGGATCAGTTTTAAAAGGAGGAGTAGATTATGCTGGTACCGCTAAAATGGCTGAAAGAATATGTGGATATCGATGTGACTGCCGAGGAATTGGCACACCGTATGACCATGACAGGTTCAAAAGTTGAGGGAATACACAAGCAGGGAGAGGGCATAAACAATGTAGTGGTTGGCAGAATATTGAATATTGAGCCCCATCCTAATGCGGATAAACTGGTGGTATGCAATGTTGATACAGGTACCCGGCAGTATAGAATTGTAACCGGCGCTCCCAACGTTGAACAGGGGCAGCTTGTTGCAGTCGCCCTGGATGGCGCCGTTTTGCCCGGAGAGCTTCAAATAAACAGGAGCGAAATACGGGGAGTGGAATCCTGGGGAATGTTGTGTTCAGGGGAAGAACTGGGGCTTACCGATGACGATTATCCCGGGGCGGAAATAGACGGGATTCTTGTCCTAAATGAAGAATACCCTCTTGGTATGGATATAAGGGAGGCATTGGGACTGGATGATGAGGTTATTGAATTTGAGATAACCTCCAACCGTCCTGACTGCTTAAGCATTACAGGTATTGCCAGAGAAGCCGCTGTGACACTGGACAGCGTCTTTAGAATGCCGCGCATAGAAGTAAAGCCGGGCATCGGGGATGTAAATGCAGAAGCGGCTGTGAAGATTAATGAGCCTGAACTGTGCCCGCGGTACTGTGCCCGGGTTGTAAAGGACGTCAAAATAGGCCCGTCCCCGCGCTGGATGCAGCAGAAACTGGCAGCTGCAGGTGTCCGGCCTATCAACAATATTGTTGATATAACCAATTACGTCATGCTGGAGATGGGGCAACCCATGCATGCTTTTGATTTAGATAAGCTGGCCGGAAAAACGATTGTGGTACGCAGGGCAAATAAAGGTGAAAAACTGATCACTCTGGATGAGAAGGAAAGGCTGTTGGATGAAAATATGCTGGTTATAGCGGATGCTGAAAAATCCATAGGCCTGGCCGGGGTGATGGGCGGGGCTAATACCGAGATCAGCAGTGAGACCCGGAACATTCTGTTGGAAAGCGCAAACTTTGACAGGGGTAGTATACGTTTGACGGCAAAGGCGCTGGGGCTTCGGAGCGAGTCGTCCAGCAGATTTGAAAAGGGCCTTGATCTGCACAATGCAAGAGCGGCCATCGACCGGGCTGCCCAGCTTATCCAGGAACTCGAGGCCGGAACGGTAGTGGAGGGTGTAATAGACGTATGCAATGGCTCACTGGATGACAGAGTTTTGGATGTGTCCTGGAAAAAGGTTAACCAACTACTAGGGCTGAATCTATCGCCGGAAATCATGAAAGATATTTTGACCGGGCTGGAGTTTAAAGTGGAAGTGCAGGGGGATATTCTAAAACTTGTGGTTCCGGCATTCAGGCAGGATATTGAAGGCGTTGCAGATATAGCCGAGGAAGTGGCGCGGATATATGGATATGATAAAATTCCAATGACGTTGATGGAAGGAACCGTGAGCCGGGGCAGAAAGACCAGGGAACAAAGGCTTACGGATATGGCCAAGGAGGTTTTGGCCGGTACCGGACTGTATGAGGTGGTTACCTATTCCTTTACAAGCCCAAAGGTTTATGGAACCATAGGCATCAACGAACCAAAAGATATACCCCTGACCGTTAAAATTGGAAATCCCCTGGGTGAAGATCAAAGCATAATGCGTACTACATTAATTCCCAGCATACTGGATGTATTATCGCGGAACCGCAACAGAGGGATTCAACAGTGCCGGATATTCGAGATTGGCACGGCATTTTTTCCTAAATCCTTGCCGTTGGAAGAGCTTCCTGAGGAGATACGTATTTTAACCATCGGTGAGTATGGTCCCGGCATGGACTATTATGATATAAAAGGGAAGATCGAAACGCTGTTGAAATTTTTAGGGCTTCTGGATCAGGCTGAATTTATACCCCATGTTCATCCTGCATTCCACCCTGGCAGAACCGCCCTTCTGAAGCTTGGTACAGTCGAAGCAGGGGTAATTGGTGAGATACATCCCAAGATAGCCGGGAATTACCAGCTTGAAGATAGAGTTATTCTGGCCGAACTGGATTTCGATAAGCTGATTAGTATGGCGCAGGATCAACGGAAATACAAACCCCTTCCAAAATATCCTGCCGTTACCCGGGATCTGGCCCTGGTGGTACACAAGGATGTACTGGCCGGACAGGTGGAGAAATGTATATGGAAATACGGGGGAGAATTATTGGAGGCAGTTGAACTGTTTGATATCTATATGGGAAGCCAGATTCCTGAGGGATATAAGAGTCTGGCATATGCCCTGAATTACCGTGCTGCCGACAGGACGCTGACTGATGAAGAAGTAAGTTTACTGCATGACAGTATTGTAAAAGGTTTGGAGAAGGATTTGGGAGCCAGGCTCAGGTAGATATCTGCATGAATCTGCAAGGCCGGCGCAAAATAAAAGGAATACAACCGATATCACAAAATTTCGACAAAATACTTGTATAAATTTGGGAGGTGTTATATAATAGAGTAAAGCATATGCTGGTGATAGGAGTTGTGAGCCATGGTACAAAAGACTATAACCGTGGTCAAGATTGGTGGACGGGAATATACAATCAGAAGTGTGGAATCCCAGGAGTACATCCACAAGGTAGCAATTTATGTAAACAACAAGATAGAAGAGGTTGAAGCGCGGCAGCCTAATCTCAGCACATCTATGGTGGTGATGCTGGCGGCTATTAATTTGGCTGATGAAGTAATAAAGCTTCAGGATAAGGTTGAAAAGCTCCAAAGGGAGCTTAGTGCGGTGCATTCGCTTTTGGATGAGGATGATGATGTTTCCGTACCATCAAATGTTTATGATGTATCCCGAAGAGCTCAACGATAATTTTCTGTTTAAATTCACATATAACCCCCTCAAAGCGGCCATCAGGCTGCTTTTTTGTTTTTTGCGGGGAATATCAACAAAAGCCGGTAAACATGGTATAATAATAAATAAACCAAGCAAATGAGGGAACTGATGTGAACGATAGGACTTTGAGGGTACTGGAATACGATAAAATTATAGATATGCTGGCAGACCACACTGTTTCAGCTCCGGGTGCCGAGATGGCACGGAATTTGAAGCCATCTGACGATAAAGACACGGTTCTGAGCCGGTTGATTCAATCCTCTGAAGCACAGACTGTAATTACCGGCTGTGGTTCATCACCGGTAGGGGAATTTCCNNCTTTGAAAAGGGTTGGTATAAGAGCAAATTTAAGCGCGACTGAACTCCTTGAGATAGGGTACGTCCTCAGGATGTGCAAGCAGATCAAAGATATTTTCAGGGACCGGGATCAGCGGTATAACCAGCAGGTTCCGAATATATACTCTTATGCATCCCGTCTTAACCCCCAAAATGAATTAATGGACGAGATATTCCGATGCATAGAACCCGACGGGCATATCTCGGATAATGCCAGCCCGGAGCTGAGCACCATTCGCCGCAATATATTGCGAATACAGGATAAGGTTAAGGAGCTTCTGAATAAAATAATCCATTCCCCAAATTATCAGAAGTACCTCCAGGAGCCAATAATTACTATCAGGAACGACAGGTATGTGGTTCCCGTGAAACAGGAGCACCGTTCCAGTGTTCCGGGGCTGATTCATGATCAGTCAGCCAGCGGAGCAACACTGTTTATTGAACCTATGCCGGTAGTAGAAGCCAATAACGATTTGCGGGAATGGGGATTAAAGGAAAAAAGGGAGATCGAGAGAATTTTGGCCGGATTATCCGATAAAGTGCGGCAGCAAAGCCTGGAGATTTCCGATTCTTTTGAAATTCTTGCCGAACTGGATTTTATATTTGCCAAAGGCAAGCTTGGATATTCAATGAAGGGTATAGCTCCTAAGCTGGCGGATGAACCCAAAATTACCATAATAAATGGCAGACATCCGCTGATTAAGCCTCAGGATGTAGTACCTATAAGCCTGAATTTGGGGTACGGTTTTAATACTCTTGTAGTTACAG
>LSQX01093447.1_pt1 | contig 118330 bp, 98 predicted proteins | sample 654561 | NCBI WGS metagenome assembly LSQX01 (sample SAMN04489861, study PRJNA283612) | anaerobic digester metagenome | isolation source: 4 biogas reactors fed with cattle manure at either 37C or 55C with and... | place: Denmark: Kongens Lyngby | collected 2014
AAGCCGGTCTGGCGGCAGGCCATCACGTCTTGGTGGTCACCGAAGATGGAGAGGGCGTGGGTAGCCAGGGAACGGGCGGACACATGGAAGACGGCGGGCAGCATTTCGCCGGCCATCTTGTACATGTTCGGAATTTTGAGAAGGAGGCCCTGGGATGCCGTGAAGGTGCTCGTGAGCGCGCCAGCCTGCAGGGAACCGTGCACGGCTCCGGCCGCGCCGGCCTCGCTTTGCATCTCTATCACGGTTACAGGCTCGCCCCAGAGGTTCTTCTTTCCGTGGGCGGCCCATTCATCGATCTCCTCGGCCATCGGGGAAGAGGGTGTGATCGGGTAGATGCAGGCGTTCTCGCTGAAAAGGTAGGCGATGTTGGCGACTGCGGTGTTCCCGTCACAAGTAATGAATTTCTTTTCTTTAGCCATATCGTTAACTATAAGTGTTTAGTGTTGTTTTCAGTTTTTAGTCGAGACTGGAAAGGCCTTCGATCTGGATTTCGGCTTCACCCGAAATCCGCTTGACGAGCCCCTGCAGGACCGTTCCGGGTCCGATCTCCATGAAAGAATCCGCTCCGTCGGCGAGCATGTTCTTGACGCTCTGGGTCCAGCGGACGGGGGAGGTCAATTGCGCGAGCAGGTTCTTCTTGATCACCGCGGGATCCGTCACGGGCTGCGCGCTCACGTTCTGGTAGACCGGACAGGCCGGCCGGACGATTTTCGTAGCCTCGATGGCTTTCCCGAGCTCGATACGGGCCGGCTCCATGAGCGGGGAGTGGAAGGCTCCGCCGACGGGCAACGGCAGCGCGCGCTTGGCGCCAGCAGCCTTGGCCTTTTCACAGGCTTCTTCCACGGCCGTCTTCTCGCCGGAGATTACTATCTGGCCGTCGCAGTTGTAGTTGGCCGGGATCACGATTCCGTTGCAGGAAGCGCAGATTTCCTCTACCTTGGTGTCGGGCAGGCCGATGATGGCGGCCATTGTCCCGGGCACCTGTTCGCAGCATTTCTGCATCTCCGTGGCGCGGATGTGTACCAATTGCAAGGCGTCTTCGAAACCGATGGCGTCCGCAGCGGCCAAAGCGGAGAATTCTCCGAGCGAATGGCCGGCGACCATGTCGGGGGCGAAATCCGGCAGGCATTTCGCAAGAACGACGGAGTGCAGGAAGATCGCAGGCTGGGTGACGCGGGTCGCCTTCAGATCTTCGGGTGTGCCCTCGAACATAATGTCCGTGATGCGGAAGTCTAGGATTTCGTTCGCTCGCTCCAGCAGCTCCCTGCCTTTTGCGTTCTGTTCATAAAGGGGTTTGGCCATCCCGGGAAACTGGGATCCCTGGCCGGGGAATACGTATGCCTTCTTCATGGAATGTTAAAATACATATCTTTACAAAAATACAAAAAGTAAACGAATTTCGGGCCAAGAAATGTTATTTTCCTTTATTTAATAGCCATGTTTCTCGTCAATTTTGTTTAAATCCGTGAAAATCAGTTTATCCCTTGACTTTCAAATGCAAATATTTGATTTTGGCGTTTTCCTTTTTCAAAATTTCAGTTTTGTTGTTATCTTTGCAGACCGAACCCGCCCCCGTAGTATAAAGGATAGAATTTCGGATTCCGGTTCCGACGGTCGCAGTTCGAATCTGCGCGGGGGTACTACAATGATCGCCAAGCGCTTCAACTTGGCGATTTTTTCATGTCATTTCTTTCGCCTGCGGTGTAGCGCCTCTTCCCGGACGCCGCGCGAGCCTTGGCGACAAAGGGTCGGGAGGCTCCGCTACGCATTTCCCGCATTTCCGGTATTTCCCGCATTTCCCGTGTTTCCCGCATTTCCCGTGTTTCCCGTATTCCCCGTGTTTCCCGTATTCCCCGTGTTTCCGGTATTTCCCGCATTTCCCGTATTCCCCGTGTTTCCGGTATTTCCCGCATTTCCCGTATTTCCCGAATCAAGGCAACGGTCAAATGCAACAGAAGGCGTCCCATAGCATTTCCCGGTTGCAAATACCCGCTTTATTGAGGGGATTTGCAACCGGAATATGCCTTGCAGTGGCTTACAGAAGGGGTGGGTGTGCCGGTGATTTGGGAAAGGCTGTCGGATCAATGCACGCCGAGCATTTGCCCCAGAACTGTTTTATCGATGAGTACTACCCGGCTCAGCACGGAGAGCGAATAGGTTCTTCGATCCGACCACAACTTCCGTGCAAGGGCGGCCCGTTCTTCGAAACTGGCTTTCGACAGGGCTGTCCGGTGAAAGAGATGGGCTGCCAGTTGCTTCGCTTCTTTCCGGAGGCTGGATTCATCGATGCGGGTCATTGTGCTCCGCGCGCATTCTGCGTCCAGTGCTACCTCCAGGTCGCGTTTCTGATGCACGAAGGCCAGAAACGCCTTCACCGTTCTGAACAGTTGTTCGACTCGCTTCCAGTCCAGGTAGCAGTGTGGTAGAATCATGCCCTCCGCATTGCATCGCCAGTGCTGCGGAAGCCGGGTCTTTGTGTGGAACATCCGGTGCTGCTGCCGCGTCCCGAAATCGCTGAGCAGCCTTCCTTTTTTGGATTCCACATCGTGGTCTATGAACAGGATGTCGCCCGGTCCCCATTCATATTTCCAAGGTACGAGCGGGAATCCCGCCGCGATCGCGTTACGGTAGACATAGATGATCTTGTTTTTCAGTTCGTTTTCGGTCCGGATCGGATCCATGTTGATCTGCAGCCCCTTGGAGAGGAGTTCTTTCTTGCCGGAAAGGCCGATGAAGATCTCCAGTTTTCGCGCAAGGCTGCCTCTGAATCGGGCGCATGCGGCCTGTTCTCCCGAAACAATCAGATGGAAATGCGTTGTCATAACTTGAAGCATCAAGATGGCAACGCCGGTTTCATGGGCCGTGACTGCAATGAGATTCATCATGCGGATGTTGTCAGCGCGTTCGCAGAACAGGCTGACGACGCATGTGCCGTCGGAATAGATGTGGACGCAGTCGTCGACAGGCGAGTCGGTCCACCCGGAAGATCGGGAAGTATTCATCGTCTCAAAAAGTTAGGTTGCTGTAAAAATACGAACTAATTTTTCCCGAATCAAGGCAACGGTCAAATGCAACAGAAGGCGTCCCATAGCATTTCTCGGTTGCAAATACCCGCTTTATTAGGGGGATTTGCAACCGGAATATGCCTTGCAGCGGCTTGCAGAAGGGGTGGGTGTGCCGGTGATCCGCGCTTTACTTGCACCAGCGGTCGAGCCAGTCGAAATATTCGCGATGCCAGAAGAGGGCGTTCTGCGGCTGGAGGATCCAATGGTTCTCTTCCGGGAAGATGATCAGTTTCGAGGGCACGCCCATCATCTGCGCCGCGTTGAAGGCTGCCATTCCCTGATCGTAGGGGATGCGGAAGTCCAACATGCCGTGAATGCAGAGCATGGGTGTGTGCCACTTCGTGACATTTGCGGCAGGGGAGTTGGAATAATGCCGTACGGCCTTGGGCGCGTCGCTCCAGGGAGAACCGGCCTGCTGCATGCCTCCGAACGTCTTGCCGTCTCCGCGCGGACCCGTTTCGCCCGGAGTGTAGGCATATTCCGTCAGGCCGCCGTTGTCCCAGTTCGGGAACCACATCTCCTCGGTCTCGTAGTACAGGTACGCTTCATCGAATATGCCCGCATGGGCGATGAAACAGTCATAGGTGTCCCCGTGGATTCCCGCCATGTAGTACACGCTGTAGCCTCCGTAGGAAGCTCCGCAGGCCGCTAATTTCCCGATGTAGGGCTGGCTCTTGATGTAGCGTGCCGCAGTGAGGTAGTCCTGCATGTTGAGGCCGATATAGTCGCCGCTGATCTGCTCGCACCATTCCTGGCCGAATGCCGTCGTACCCCGCCGGTTCGGCAGGACGACCACATAGCCCTGGGAAGCCATCAGCCGGTAGTTCCAGCGGTAGCTCCAGCCTTGTGAAAGCGTTCCCTGCGGGCCGCCCAGCAGGATTTCGATCGCCGGATACTGCGTCCCGCCTTCATCGAATTCCGGCGGGTAGATAATCCACGTCAGCATCTTCTTGCCGTCGACCGTCGGCAGCCACTCCGCCTCCACCCGGCAGGGTTTCAACTGCTTGAGGATCGGACCGTTTTCGTCGGTCAGGGGGCGGAAGGAACCGTCTGCCTCATTCACGGCCACGAGTTCGTTCGGGAATTGCATTGAGCACCAGCTGGCGAGCAGGGTGCCGTTCCGGATCGCGAAGGGGGAGTTGAAGTCGTACCAGGCATCCTCCGGAGTGATCCTTACAGCGTTCGCCGCCAGGTCATGGTGCGTGCCTGAGACATCCAGCACTTCGATTCGATAGATCGCCTGCAGTCCTTCAACGAGTGCGTTGAAATAGAGCTGCTTGCTGTCGGCGGACCAAACCGGCCCGGCAGCGTTGTAGTCGAAGCCGGCCGTCAGGTCACGGATATTGCTGACCATCATGGCTTCATCGATGTCGGCGACCGTCAGCCGGGTCTTGTCCGCTTCGTAGCCGTTGCGGGCCATCGAGAGCCAGGCGAGGCGCTTCCCGTCCGGACTCCAGACGGGATCCGTGTCGTAACCGCCGTCCATCGGGATGCGGACGGTCTCCCGGCTTTCCAGGTCGTACAGAAAGATTTCAGTGTCTGTGCTGAAGGCATATTCCTTCCCTGTTTCCGTCTTCTTGCAGGAATAGGCGATCTTGCTTCCGTCGGGGCTCCAGCAGATCTGTTCGATGCCGCCGAAGGGCTCGTTCGGCACCTGGTACTTCCCGGCGTCGTCTCCGAGGATGTTCACGGCCTGGCTCGAATCGACAAGTCCTTCGCCGAAAGGGGCGACATACGTTTGCGGGATGTCCAGCACCCAATGATCCCAGTGACGGTAGGATAGATCCTCTGTTACGTAGGCCTTAGCCTTGTCCAGAGCCGGGTCGAAATCCTTGGGCTGCTTGAGTTTCTTGTTCGGTACGGTGCTTGTGAAAAGGATCCGGCTTTCATCGGGGCAGAACTTGAATTCCGAGATATCGGCCTCCCATTGGCTCAACTGCCGGGCAGCGCCGAGCTTCCCGTCCGTAAAAGGAGCCTTGTAGAGCTGGCCGCCCTGAAGATAGAAGATGGTCGTTCCGTCTTTGGACCACCGGGCGTTGCTGACGCTCTTGCCTTCCTTCGTCAACTGGATCTTGGTCGGAGTTTGGCCGTCTCCGGCGGGTTCGGCAGGGGAGAGGAAAAGGTTCCGGCAGCTGCGGTTCGCTGCGATGTCCGTGTAGGACACGCCGTACAGGATCCATTTCCCATCTGGAGACAGCTGCGGATCGGACAGGCGGCCGAGGCTGAGGAGAACTTCAGGGGACATGCGGCCGTCGTCGATCCGGATGTCGGAAGCTCCGATGTAGCCTTCTTTTTCTGTGATTTCGGTTTGTTGCGTGCAGTTCATGAGAAAGATTGCTGCGATTGCCAAGTAGGCAATTCTGAAAAATGTTTTCATCTATGGATAAGGTTTATCAAAAATCTTGTCGCCTTTCTCTGCCCGGATCATCGGCAGGGGAATAGCGTTCCCACGCGCTGCGGAGTGCCTCCGTGACGGCAGAGCGGACTTCGGCGGGTTCGAGGACCTCGATCCGGTCCCCGTGCTTGCAGAACTCCATGATGAGGTTGTCGTTCGGTATGACACGCAGTTTGAAGATCACCTCTCCGTCGCGCGTCCGCTCCTCCTGTTGGGAGCGGTGCAGGGGCAGGTCCCGGATATAGTTCGCTTCCGTAGCGGTCGTCCGGAAACGGATCGTGACCGCTTTCTGGCCGGCTTTCGGGAAGTAGATACCGTAGCTGTTGTAGAATAGCCGGTCCACATCGAAGTCCCGGGGCATCTTGAAGCGGATGTCCGTGACTTGGATCGAGCTGATGCGGTCGAGACCGTACACTCGCCAGGCAGTCGTGTCGGAATTGGGAGCGGAAGCCTTGCGGGCCCGTTCGCGGCAGAAGCCGACGAGGTACCAGCGCTTCTCGTGTTCTTTCACCGCGAAGGGCTGGATATGGAGCCGTTCGGGCTGGGCGGATGGTTCGCTGGAATATTTCCGGTACGCGATTTCCAGTTCTTTTCCGTCTTGCATTGCCTGCATGATCGTGGTGAGATGCTTCTGGCCGGAGGGGATCTCTTCGACCGAGACCCGGCCGGACAGCCGCTCCCGCCCCAGGGTCAGCAAGCTGTTGACCGTGAAGGTGTTGATCAGCCAGCCGACGCTCGCATCGTTGTCCAGCGCCTCTTCGCCGTAGGGAATGTAATAGCGGTTCCGGCTCCGGTTGCAGGCGATCCCGATGCCGAAGACTTCCTCGATGGCAGCCCGGTGGTTGTTGAAGGTTCTCCGGGAATACGGGGAATCGAATCGGGCCTCGAATTTTCGGCAGATTTCTCCCAGAGACAAACCGAAATCTCCGGCCTCGATCAGCGTTTGAAGAAGCCAGAGGTATTTGTTGATCAATTCAGAAACCATGCGATGTAAAACTTTTTGGCACATCAAATGTATATCTTTTCCGGTGACTTTGCAAGAGAGCCGTGAAATTTATACATTTGTGTAGATGTACAAAAGCGAACTCGATACAGACGTGCAGTTCTTGCCGGGCGTGGGACCCAAGCGGGCCGCGCTGCTGAAGCGTGAGCTGAAGGTTTCCACGATCGGAGATCTCCTCCGTGTGTATCCGTTCCGGTACATTGACAGAAGTTCCATTCAGAAGATCGCCGATGTCCAGCCGGATGCCGCTTATGTTCAGATCTTGGGGCAGGTCGTGTCGGCGGAACTGACGGGAAAGAGCGGGAAACGGCTGTCCGTGCTGATCCGCGACCCCAGCGGAGAGATGGAACTGGTCTTCTTCCGCGGCATCAAATACACCTACGAAAGACTGAGACCGGGAAGCGCCTTCTTGTTCTTCGGAAAGCCCAGTTTGTACAAGGGCAAACTCAATATGGTCCATCCGGAGATCGACAACCCTCCGGTGGAGGGCGCGGCGAATTTCTCCGGGACCCTGACCGGGGTGTACAATTCCACCGACCGGCTTAAGAACGGGGGAGTCACCGGTAAGGTGATGAACAAACTGATGGCCGCCGCGCTGGACCTCGCCTTGAAAGATGTCAAAGAGACCTTGCCGGAATACGTGCTGAAAGAAAAAGGCTTGGTCCCGATCCGTTACGCGCTCCGGAATATTCATTTTCCCGCCGACGGAAACGCTCTCGCCAAAGCGCAGTACCGCCTGAAATGGGAGGAATTCTTCCTGCTCCAGCTGGCGCTGCTCAAGCAGAAATACGTCCGCAGCCGCGCGGATGTGGGTATCCTGATGCCGAAGGTCGGCGCCGCCTTCAACGCCTGCTACAGGGCGCTTCCATACGATCTGACCGGTGCCCAAAAGCGGGTCATCAAGGAAATACGGTCGGACTTGATGAGCGGGCATCAGATGAATCGCCTCCTGCAGGGAGACGTGGGCTCGGGCAAGACGATGGTGGCGGTTCTGTCGGCGCTGATCGCGGTCGGGAACGGGTACCAGGCTTGCATCATGGCCCCGACGGAGGTGCTGGCCCAGCAGCATTACGCGAACATCTCCCGTTACCTGGCCCCTACCGGGGTCCGTTGCGAACTGCTGACCGGGGCGGTTACCGCGGCAGCCCGCCGCCCGATCCACCAGGGGCTCCGGGACGGTACTTTGGCCATCTTGATCGGCACGCATGCCTTGATCGAAGACGAAGTTCAATTCAAAAATCTAGGGCTGGCCGTCATTGACGAACAGCATCGCTTCGGGGTGGAGCAGCGTTCCCGGCTGTGGGCGAAAAGCGCCGGCGGAATCCCCCCGCACGTGCTGGTGATGACAGCGACCCCGATCCCCAGAACCTTGGCCATGACGCTATACGGCGACTTGGACGTGTCGGTGATCGATGAAATGCCTCCCGGCCGGAAACCGATCCAAACGCTGTGCATCGGAGAGGGGAAGCGCCTGGCTCTGTACCGGTTCATGAAGGAACAGATCGCGCTTGGGCGGCAGATCTTCATCGTCTATCCGCTGATCTTCGAAAGTGAAAAGATGGATTACCAGAACCTGGAGACCGGCTACGAAGAAATCGTGGCGCGCTTCCCGTATCCTCCGTACAAGGTGGCGATCGTGCACGGGCAGCAGACCAGCGATGTCAAGAATTTCAACATGGAGGCCTTTGCGTCCGGCCGTGCCCAGATCCTGGTCTCCACGACGGTGATCGAGGTCGGAGTAGACGTGCCGAACGCCTCGGTGATGGTGATTGAAAGCGCCGAACGCTTCGGTCTCTCGCAGTTGCACCAGCTCAGGGGGCGGGTAGGACGTGGTTCCGAGCGTTCCTTCTGCGTCCTGATGCATGGAAACAGAGTCTCGAAAGAGTCTCGGAAGCGTCTGGATCTGCTCTGCGCCACGGAAAACGGTTTCGAACTCGCGGAAGAGGACATGAAGATGCGGGGGCCGGGAGACCTTGAGGGGACGCAGCAGAGCGGCCTGCCCATCGACCTGAACATCGCATCCCTGGTGCGCGACGGGAACATCCTTTCGGATGCCCGCAGCTATGCGGAACACGTGCTTGCGCGAGACCCTGTACTCGAACTTCCGGTGAACCGATCCTTGGCCGATGAGCTGCGGAAGGACAAGTACACAAGCAAAGACTACAGTCAGATCAGCTAGTCCCGGACCTTCATCTTACCGGCTTCGAGCCGGTCGAAGGCAATGCGTTTGCGGAAGATGTCGATCGCGGTGTAGATGGAAGACATCATGGAGTGGGGATCTGCCTCGTCCCTTCCCGCCATTTCATAGGCGGTACCGTGGTCGGGAGAGGTGCGTACGATCGGTAGCCCCGCAGTGAAATTGACTCCGTCTTCGAAGGCGAGCGCCTTGAAGGGCGCAAGCCCCTGGTCGTGGTACATCGCCAGGGTGGCATCGAACTTTTCGTAGTTGCCGGCACCGAAATATCCGTCCGGGGAATAGGGGCCGAAGGCCAGGATCCCCTCGTCGTTCAACAGTTTGACCGCCGGGAGGATGATCCGTTCTTCTTCGTCGCCGAGCAGGCCGCCGTCCCCGCAGTGCGGATTGAGTCCCAATACAGCGATACGGGGTTCGATGACACCGAAATCGCGCTTGAGAGAGGCGTGCATGATCCGGATTTTCTTCACGATCGCTTCGGTCGTAAGGGAGGATGCCACGTTTTTCAGCGGAATATGTCCGGTCACGACCCCGATCTTCAGACGATCTGAAACCATGAACATCGCGACATCCTCGACACCGAATTCCTTCTGGAGGTAGTCGGTGTGTCCGGTATAGCCGAAGCCTTCGGACACCATCGCCCGCTTGTTGATCGGGGCGGTGACCAGGACGTCGATGTCTCCTCCCTTGATGTCCGCCACAGCAGCTTCCAGCGCGGTGATCGCGGACTTCGCGGATTCGGGGGTCGGTTTTCCGGGTTCGACGAATATGTTGTCCGGCAGACAGTTGACGATGTTGATCTTCTTGGGTCTGGCATCCTTGGCGCTCTGGATGACATAGGTGTCCATGTTCTCGTTCAGGTTGTGGATCAGTTTGCGGTAGAACCCGAAAATCTTGGAAGATCCGTACAGCACGGGGGTGAAGGATTCAAGGATTCTTGCATCAGCGAGCGATTTGATGATCACTTCGTAGCCGATACCGTTGCCGTCGCCTTGGGTGATTCCCACGATCGGCTTTCTATTCTTGATTTCAGACATATTCAAAAAGCGAAAAAATTCTATCAAAGTTACAAAAAAATCCGACACGCTGCCTCATTCGCCGGAAAGGGGTTCGAAGAGGAAGTCGTCCTGCGGGGATGCTGCGGCACGAGGGTCGTAGCCGGGGTCGTCCGGCAGGGAGATTCCGGCGGCAACCGCTCCCGCGCCCGCCGCTACGGCGAGGGCATCGCAACGTTCGTTTTCCGGATGACCTGCGTGTCCTTTCAGCCAGTGGAACACCACCTCGTGACGGCTATAGACCCGAAGGAAGCGCATCCAGAGATCCACGTTCTTGACCTTCTTCCAGCCTTTGCGCTCCCATTTTTCCAGCCAACCCTCGTTCAAGGCTTTCACGACGTAGGTCGAGTCGCTGAACACCTCTACCTTGGCACGTTCCCACTTGATGGCTTCCAGTCCCGCGATGACCGCGAGCAGTTCCATCCGGTTGTTTGTCGTCAAGGCGAAGCCGCCGCTCAATTCCTTCTCGAGGCTACCGCATTTCAGGATAGCGCCGTAACCGCCCGGTCCGGGATTCCCGCTCGAAGCGCCGTCCGTGTACAGCATGATAGCCGGTCTTTTGTTTCTTTCCATACTTGCAAATATAGCCAGAAATAATTTGGATGAGTTTATTTTTGTCTGTAAATTTGTAAGACATGAACGTTTTAGTGACAGGAGCCAACGGGCAGCTGGGCACGGAAATCCGGGAGGTTTCCGCGGGAAGCCGCAACCGTTATCTCTTTTCGGATGTCATTTCTTATCCCGGCGCCGAAACCCTTCATCTGGACATCACGAACCAAGATGCCGTGCGGCTCGTCTGCGAGTCTGAGCAGGTGGACGTGATCGTGAACTGCGCAGGCTACACGAATGTGGACAAGGCAGAGGATGAACCGGCGATGGCGGAACTGCTGAACAGTGTAGCGGTCGGAAATCTGGCGAAGGTGGCCGCCGACCGAGGGGCGACCTTCATCCACATTTCCACGGACTATGTGTTCCAGGGAGACCGGCCCGAACCCTGCCGGGAGGACTGGCCGACTTTTCCGCTGGGAGTGTACGGATCCACGAAACTTTCCGGTGAAAAGGAGATTGAGAAATCGGGCTGCGGGAGCATCCTCTTCCGGACGGCCTGGCTCTATTCTCCCTACGGCAAGAATTTCGTGAAGACGATCCGGCAACTGACGGCGGAACGTCCTTCGATCAAGGTGGTTTTCGATCAGATCGGAACGCCGACTTATGCCCGCGACCTTGCTAAAGTGATCGTGAATATAATCGATAATAATCTCTTGAACAATACCGGAATATATCACTATAGCAATGAAGGGGCGGTCTCCTGGTACGACTTTGCGAAGGCCATCTGCGAACTCAGCGGACATGCTTGCGATGTTCAGCCCTGCCATACGGAGGAATTTCCCTCGAAGGCGAGGCGTCCGCGTTTTTCGGTCTTGGACAAAAGCAAGGTCAAGCAGGTGTTCGGAATCGAAATCCCTTATTGGAGAGACTCTTTAAAAGAGTGTATTCAAAAGATTGAAAATAAGTAATTTAGCAATATGAAAGGAATTGTTCTCGCTGGGGGAAGCGGCACGCGGCTCTACCCGATCACCAAAGGGGTGAGCAAGCAGTTGCTGCCCGTGTACGACAAACCGATGGTCTACTATCCGATCTCCGTGCTGATGTTGGCCGGCATTCGGGAAATCCTGGTGATCTCCACTCCGGAAGACCTGCCGGGCTTCCGGCGTCTGCTGGGGAACGGGGAGGATTTCGGAGTTTCCTTTTCCTATGCCGAACAACCTTCTCCCGACGGTCTGGCCCAGGCTTTTCTGATCGGCGCGGATTTTACGGGAAAGGACTGCGTCTGCCTCGTGCTCGGCGACAACATATTCCAGGGCGCCGGATTTCAGAGCCGGCTGAAGGAAGCGGTGCGCGCCGCCGAAGAAGACGGGAATGCGACGGTTTTCGGCTACCGGGTGAGCGATCCCCAGCGATACGGGGTCGCGGAATTCGATGCGCAGGGGAACTGCCTGAGCATCGAAGAGAAGCCGGCGGCACCCAAGAGCGACTATGCCGTGACGGGCTTGTACTTCTATCCGAACCGGGTGCTGGCAGTGGCCAGGGGCGTCAAGCCTTCCGCGCGGGGCGAGTTGGAAATCACTTCCGTCAACCAGGAATTCCTGAAGACCGGGGCGCTGAAGGTGCAGAAGCTGGAAAGGGGATTCGCCTGGCTTGATACCGGAACCCACGAATCGCTCTCCGAGGCCTCGAACTATATAGAAGTCATCGAAAAGCGTCAGGGCTTGAAGATCGCCTGCCTCGAAGAGATCGCCTTCCGGAACGGATGGATCTCCGCCGCCCGGCTCCGTGAAATCGCGAAGCCGATGATCAAGAACCAGTACGGTCAGTACCTTATGAAGATTTCTGAAGAATGAATATCCTCAAAACCGCGATAGAAGGCGTCTTCATCCTGGAACCCGCGGTGTTTCGGGATGCGCGGGGCTATTTTTTCGAGTCCTTCAACCAGCGGAAATTTGAAGCCCTGGTCGGTCCGGTGCGTTTCGTACAGGACAATGAGAGCAAGTCCTGCTACGGGGTCGTTCGCGGCCTGCATTTCCAGAAAGGCCCCGACGCGCAGAGCAAGCTGCTGCGTGTCATCAGCGGCTCCGTGCTGGATGTCGCCGTCGATTTACGGGAAGGCTCTCCGACCTTCGGGAAGCACGTGGCCGTCGAACTGACCGGCGAGAACCGCCGCCAGCTCTTTATCCCGCGGGGCTTCGCCCACGGGTTCGGGGTTCTTTCCCGCGAAGCTCTTTTCCAATACAAGTGTGACAATTTCTACGCTCCGTCTTCCGAGGGGGCTATCGTCTGGGACGATCCGGACCTCGGCATCGACTGGCGGATCCCTGCCGGCGACGTCATCCTCTCGGAAAAAGACCGGCGCAATCCAACATTCAAGGAATATTGCAATGAACGCTAAGAGAACCATTCTCATCACAGGCGGGGCCGGTTTCATCGGAAGCCATGTCGTGCGTCTGTTCGTGAACAAATACCCGGACTACCGCATCATCAATCTGGACAAACTGACCTATGCCGGCAACCTCGCGAATCTCAAGGACATCGAGGATAAGCCCAACTACGCTTTCGTGAAGGGGGACATCTGCGACTACGAGGGGGTGCGGGAAATCATTGCCCGCAACCGGGTCGACGGGATCATCCACCTGGCCGCTGAAAGCCATGTGGACCGGTCCATCAAGGACCCCTTCCTCTTCGCGAGGACCAACGTGCTCGGCACCTTGACGTTGCTGCAGGTGGCCAGGGAGTATTGGGAGCCTGTAGGTTGGGAAGGAAAACGTTTCTACCATATCTCGACGGACGAGGTTTACGGGTCCTTGGAATTCGACGGGTCCCTGTTCACGGAAGAGACCAAGTACCAGCCGCACAGCCCGTATTCGGCAGCCAAGGCAAGCAGCGATCATTTCGTCCGCGCGTATCATGACACCTACGGCATGCCCACCCTCGTGACCAACTGTTCCAACAACTACGGTCCCTACCAGTTCCCGGAGAAACTGATCCCGTTGTTCATCAACAACATCCGTCACAGAAAGCCCCTTCCCGTCTATGGAAAGGGGGAGAATGTACGCGACTGGCTGTACGTGGAGGATCACGCCCGCGCGATCGATCTCATCTTCCATGAGGGCCGGGTCGCCGAGACGTACAACATCGGTGGTTCCAACGAGTGGAGGAACATCGATCTGATCCGCCTGACGATCCGTACGACGGACCGGCTCCTGGGCCGTCCCGAGGGAGTCGACGAAGATCTGATTACCTTCGTCACGGACCGGAAGGGACACGACTTGCGGTACGCCATCGATTCTTCCAAGCTCGAACGGGAACTGGGTTGGAGGCCGTCCCTTCAGTTCGAAGAGGGGATCGAGAAGACCGTTCGCTGGTATCTCGACAACCAGGAGTGGCTGGACAACGTGACCTCGGGTGACTATCAGAAGTACTACGAAGATATGTACAAGGGGCGCGGGTAGTTGAGTTCAGACAAGAAAAGAGGCCGGCAAAATGTCGGCCTCTTAAAGTATCCTATGAATGGATGTTAATCCTTTCGTCCGATGGTAAGGGGTTCCGGGGGAGGAGCCTGTATCGGGCATCCGGCATTGCTGCTGCCTGGCGGCCTTGAAAGAGAACAAGGGTTTCCGCTTGAGCGTCCTCCGGCCTTTGCCATCTTACCGAAAGTAGGACAAAGATAAGACAATTTTTCCCAACTCCAAATATTTTTATCATTTTAATGAAAAAAACATTGATTTTAGGTCATATAAGTCACTATCAAACAGCGGGTTCATTAATTAGAATTTTACTTAAACAACAACTTTAATTAAAATGGAAATCCCGACGAAGTACCCTTTTCCCCGCGATTCTTTCTTCACGCTTCCCCGGGATTTCCGGATCCTAGCAGCCGCCGTACTGGACCGCCACGTTCTCGTCGATCGGTTCCACCAGGTTTGCGATGACGTCCATGCTCGTTCTTTCGGTGCCGTCACTGGCCAGATATTTCTGTGAGCGGAGCCGGCCGCGTACGAAGACCGGGGCTCCGACCGTGATCTTGTCGAGATCGGACAGGGTCTTCCCTTCCCATGCTGTCACGTTGTGCCAGGTCGTCTCAATGACGGGTTCTCCGTTCCGGCCCTTGTAAGCGAAATTCGTCGCGACGGAGAAATGGGCGACCCGTGTTTCTCCGACCTCGAGAATGTTGACGTTGCCGACATTCCCGCGGATTTCTAGTCTGTTCAACTGTTCCATGATGTGCATTTAAGTTAGGTGTTTCGTTGCATGCAAAATAAGGGAATTCCGTCCGAGACTGGTGCGCGGCGTGGCGAAATTTCCGATAATGTTTTTGTTTCTTTCGGAAATTGCTCTTTGTAAAAGGTCGCTTTCATCATTTCGATGCCGGTTTTACACAATCCTTCGGGAGACAGGATTTTCTTCCGGCGGGCAGAAAAATGTTGTGGTTTCCCGACCTGAAAAGAAGCTGAAATTCTTCGGATATTTTTTTACACGTCTTTGAATTGCCCCGATATTTTCACAACTTTGCCGTGAAACATCTCAGGTTATGGAATATGGGGAAGAGAGGGGAAGATGTATCGTCTGCGGGAATGTTCTTCCGTACGGACGCAGCGACATGAAATTCTGCAGCGTCCGGTGCAAAAGCCGCTATCATTACTGCAACGGAGGACAGTTCCGCGCCCTTCGCTTGCGAATCATCAAAGCGATAGACCGGAATCACCGCATTCTGGACACCTTGCTTGACGAGGGGATTCGTTCCATCGATCTGCCGGAACTCGGACAGTTGGGCTACGACTTCAATTGCATCACCTCCTACCACAAAGTAGGAGGACGCAATGAGTACCGGTGCTACGACATCAAGTATTACATGACGGCCAGCCGGATATTCAATCTGGAAAAGACCTGCGAGCGTCGACGGATCAGGCTTCTATCGGATCCTCCGCCTTCGGATTGAGGTTCGGAGCCGTCGCAGGGACATCCTTCCCGGGATCTCGGAAGAGCAGCATGAACAGCAGGGCGACCACGAAAGCGTAGCCGGCGAACACAAACCAAGCAGCCGCCCAGTTCGGTTGAGGGGCATCGTAGACGAAGTGGTTCACGACCTTGCCGGCCACCCAAGTGCCGATGGATGCGCCGAGCCCGTTGGTCATCAACATGAACAGCCCTTGCGCGCTGGACCGGATGTCTTCCGAGGTCTTCTGGTTGACATAAAGCGAACCGGAAATGTTGAAAAAATCAAACGCGACACCGTAGACGATGCAGGAGAGGACAAACAGCCAAACACCGCTTCCTGGATTCCCCAGTCCGAAGAAGCCGAATCGCAGCACCCAGGCGAACATCGCGATGAGCATCACTTTCTTGATGCCGAACTTCTTCATGAAGAAGGGAATGAGGAGGATGCAGAGCGTTTCGGAGACCTGGCTCAGGGAGATGAGCGCGTTGGCGTTCTTGGCCCCCCAGGCATTCGCGAATTCCGGTTGGCTCGCAAAGGAGGAGATGAAGGTGTTGGCATAACCGTTTGTAATCTGCAGAGAGGCGCCGAGCAGCATGGAAAACAGGAAGAAGATGGCCATCTGGGAGTCTTTAAACAGGGTAAAGGCCTTCAGTCCGGTCGCTTCCATGAAACTATTCCCGCTGCCGCGTTTGACCGGTACGTTCGGCAGCGTGAGGGCATAGAGGCAGAGCACCAAGCTCAGGATGCCGGAGGTGAAGAACTGGTAATAACTGTGCTGGTATTGGATTCCCTGAGGGTCTTTCATGAAATTCACAAAGAGCATCGTGACGATGAAACCGATGGTGCCGAATACCCGGATCGGTGGAAATGCTTTCACGGGATCCTTCCCGACCCCTTCCAGAGATGCGTAGGCAACTGAATTCGTGAGCGCGATGGTCGGCATGAAAAATGCGATGCTGATGGTGTAGAGGGCATAGAAAGTCCCAAAGCTGAAGTCCGGATCGGTCACATAGGCACCGCCTTGGAGGCTCACGTGACTCATCGCGTAGAGGCCCGTCCCCAGCATCGCCAAACCTGCCCCGAGCTGACAGATGGACAGGGTTTTCTGGGCAGGGATCCAGCGGTCCGCGATAATGCCGACGAGGGCCGGCATAAAAATCGAGACGAAACCTTGGGTCGCGAAGAACAGCCAGATCTGTTGTCCGAGCCCTGCCTTGCCCAGGAAACTTCCCATCGACGTGAGATAGGCTCCCCAGACGGCGAACTCCAGGAAATTCATAATGATCAGTCTGAGGCCGATTTTGCTCTGGTTCATACGATTCGTTGTTAATGGATTTTCATTCAGGTTTAAAGTGACCAAAGTTACGAGTTTTGCTTGAAATTCACTATATTTGGGCCACAAAAAGCGAGAGAATGACATTTACCCGGACGGCAAAGGATCCCGGCTCGTCTGCAAGAACCGGGTTCTTCACCACAGCGCATGGCGAAGTGAAGACCCCCGTTTTTATGCCGGTCGGTACCGTCGGCTCCGTAAAAGGAGTGTACCACAGGGATTTGAAAGAGGACATCGGTGCCGAGATCATTCTGGGAAATACCTATCATTTGTATCTCCGTCCCGGGTTGGACATCCTGCGGAAGGCGGGAGGGCTGCACAAATTCGAGGCATGGGATCGCCCCATCCTTACGGACAGTGGCGGATTCCAGGTTTTCTCGCTGGCCCCGATCCGGAAGATCACCCCGGAAGGCTGTACCTTCCAGTCGCACATCGACGGATCCCGTCACATATTCACGCCTGAAAACAATGTAGAAACCCAGCGGATCATCGGTTCGGATATCGTGATGGCCTTGGACGAGTGCTGCCCGGGGGATGCCGACGAGCGGTACGCCTTCAGATCCCTGCGCCTTACGCAAAACTGGCTGGAAAGGTTCTTTCGCCATTTCTGTGAAACGGAGCCCCTCTACGGCTATGAGCAGGCCATGTTCCCGATCATCCAGGGATGCGTGTATCCGGAACTTCGCAAGCGTGCGGTCGACCATGCCCGGAAACTTACCGGGGACAGCGGGGCCGTCGGGGGATTTTCCATCGGCGGACTGGCGGTAGGGGAGCCCGCGGAGAAGATGTACGAAATGCTGGAACTGGTCTGCCCGCTGCTGCCGGAAGACAAGCCCCGCTACCTGATGGGTGTCGGGACACCGGCCAATATCCTGGAGGGGATCGCGCGCGGAGTGGATATGTTCGACTGCGTGATGCCGACCCGTAACGGCCGCAACGGCATGCTGTTCACTTGGAATGGAATCATGAATATGCGGAATGCCAAGTGGGAGGATGATTTTTCCTTGCTGGATCCCGATGGTACGTCCTTTGTGGACAGGACCTATTCGAGGGCCTATCTGCACCACTTGTTCGTCGCGAAGGAAATGGCCGCCGCGATGATTGCCAGTGAACACAACCTGGCGTTTTATATGGATCTGGTACGGAAGTCCCGGGAACACATTGAGGCGGGGGATTTCGCCGCATGGAAGGAACGGATGGTGAAACAAGTGTCATCAAGGCTTTAGAGTGACCTATGGACTGGAGACCGAAGATTATCGACAAATACATTACGAAGAAGTTCATCATGACCTTCTTCATTGCTTTGATTCTCATCATCGGCATCGTCATCGTCTTTGACATCAGTGAGAAGGTGGACGATTTCGTGGAAAAACAAGCCCCCTTGAAGATGATCATCTTCGATTACTATGTGAACTTCGTACCCTACTTCATCAACATGTTCAGTCCGCTGTTCGTGTTCATTACGGTCATCTTCTTCACTTCCCGCATGGCGGCGAATTCCGAGATCATCGCCATTCTCTCCTGCGGGGTCAGCTACCATCGGTTGATGCTCCCGTACATGTTTTCCGCGCTGCTGATCGCATTGCTGTCCCTGTCCTTGAATCTGTACGTGATCCCGCGGGCGAATGCCTCCCGTGTCAACTTTGAAGTCAGGTACACGAAACTGGATCGCCGCAACCTGAGCAGCAGCAATGTGCACTATCAACTCAATCCGGGGCAGTTCGTCTATGTCGAGTCCTTCAGTACCTGGAACAATACGGCCTACGGCTTTACCCTGGAGGACATCGAGGACAACAAGCTGGTTCGCAAGATCACGGCGGAGACCGCCCAGTGGGACAGTTCGCTCGCCGGATGGAAGTTGAAGAACTATTTTGTCCGCGAGTACACGGAGGGGCTGCAGGATCATGTGAGAACCGGAAACGAACTGGACACCGTCATCAATTTGTCGGTCACGGATTTCTACCGCAACAAGAAAACGGTGGAAGCCCTCCCGTACAAGGCCCTCAATCAGCTCATCGACACGCAGAAAATGCGTGGAGATGCCAATGTGATGTACGCGCAGATCGAGAAGCACACTCGCTGGGCGCTTCCTTTCTCCGCCTTCATCCTGACCTTGATCGGGGTTTGTCTTTCGTCCCGGAAACGTCGCGGGGGGACCGGCTGGAACATCGCCATCGGCATCGCGCTCAGCTTCACGTATATTCTTTTCATGCGTTTCAGCCAGATGTTCGTGTATTCCGACACCCTGCCGCCTTTCGTTGCGCTCTGGATGCCGAATTTTGTTTTTGCCATCGTTGCGGCTGCTTTGTATTACAGAGCATCTCGCTAACGGATTTTTTTTCCTATATTTGCCCTGCCTAATCCATTCTATCCATGGCAGAACATTCCTTACACCCGCTGAAACGTACGATAGTCGGCGTTCAGTTCATGTTTGTGGCCTTCGGAGCCACTGTACTTGTTCCCCTTCTGGTCGGTTTCGATCCGGCCGTCGCCCTCTTGGCCGCCGGTCTCGGCACCTTGCTTTTTCACGGTGTCACCGGTGGAAAGGTTCCCATCTACCTGGGCAGCAGTTTCGCCTTCATCGCCCCGATCATCAAAGCGACCGAACTCTACGGCATGCCCGGCATGTTCTGCGGACTCGTCGCCGTGGGGGTCGTGTACATGCTGATGAGTCTGCTCGTGAAACTGTTCGGCCTAGGACTGATCAAGAGACTCTTTCCTCCGATCGTCATCGGACCGGTGATCATTCTGATCGGTCTTTCCCTCGCCGGTTCCGGGGTCGACATGGCCAGTACCAATTGGGTGCTTGCCTTGATTTCACTTGCGGTGGCGATTGTCTGCGCGATTTGGGGAAAGGGGATGGTGAAACTGATCCCCGTGATGTTCGGTGCCATCGCGGGCTACCTTTGCGCGGTGATATTCTACCGTTCTTCCATGGATTTCGCTCCGGTCCAGCAAGCGGCCTGGTTCGCCCTTCCGCATTTCACAAAGATGAGTTTCTCCTGGCAGGCGATTGTCTTCATGGCCCCGGTTGCCATCGCTCCCATCATTGAACACGTTGGTGATATCTACGCCATCAGCGAGATTGCCGGAAAGGATTTCGTAAAAGATCCCGGGCTGCATCGCACGATGTTCGGCGACGGTTTAGCCTGTACGCTGGCAGCCTTCCTGGGCGGAGCGCCGGTGACGACCTATTCGGAAGTGACGGGGGCTGTCGCCCTCACCAAGGTGACGGATCCTGCCTGCATGCGGATCGCAGCCGTTTCCGCGATTCTGATTTCGATCATCGGAAAGGTCGGAGCAGCCATCCAGACGATTCCGCAGGCAGTGCTTGGAGGCATCATGCTGCTGCTTTTCGGATCGATTGCTTCCGTCGGCATCAACAATATGGTGAAGGCGAAGATCGACATGAACAAGTCCCGGAACCTGGTGATTGCCTCCGTCATTCTGACTACCGGGATCGGCGGGGCCGTGATCAGTTTCGGCAAGTTCTCCCTTGCGGGCATCGGCCTGGCATCCATCATCGGGGTGATTCTGAATCTGTGCATCCCCGACAAGGAAGCGAAGAAAGATGCCGTTTCTGAATAATTTCCTTTCGGGAATATGCTGAAGGTCAAAATCGTCAACAAGAGCCAATTTCCGGATCCCGCCTATGCCACGGAGGCATCGGCGGGGATGGACTTGCGTGCGAACATCAAAGAACCCCTCGTGCTGAAGCCGCTGGAAAGGGCTTTGGTCCCCACCGGCATCTTCATCGAACTCCCGGTCGGCTATGAGGCGCAGGTGCGTCCCCGCAGCGGACTGGCAACCAAGCACGGAATCACCGTGATCAACACTCCCGGAACCGTGGATGCGGATTTCCGCGGCGAACTCCGTGTTTCGCTGGTCAACCTGTCCGCCGAAGCCTTCGAGATCGCGCCCGGAGAGCGGATTGCCCAGATGATCGTGGCGAAGCACGAACGGGTTGAATGGGAAGACGCCGAAGCCCTTTCCGAGACCGATCGCGGTGCCGGCGGCTGGGGCTCCACCGGGAAGAAATAAGAGGTTATACATTGGTCCTCGTGGATGTAAGATACCTTTTGCTCCTACCCAGGCCCGGAATCCCGCGTTTTCCGTCCTGGGAGGTCGATCCGCTCCTGAGCACCGTGCCTGCCATGCGAAGGTGTCGACGATGCGGGGACTGAGCGAATACTTTCCTATGGCATTCCGATTATGGCACAAAAATGGCCGCTCGAAGGCGGCTGCAAAGGACAAGCGGAAAATTTAATCTATTGACTTCCGCTCCAGACGTGGATTGTCCGCAAGGAACGTTTCCAGAGACGCACAATATCAGATCAAAGCATTCAGATGCCCTCGCCCTGGCTCGGTCTAGAACGGAAATATCATGACGGACTCGCGATAACCGGATCTGAATCAGAATCCGGCAAATACACTATGTGATAATGTGGTATCGAGAAATTCCATTGCCATGAGATAGTCTTGTGATCGTATTATCCAAGAAACCGACTTTGAAATAGAAAGTCCATTACTTATTTAGATATTGGTCTTAATCTATTCAACACATCCTCGGTATATGGAATGGAGTTGTTCCAATACCCTATCAAAACATCATAGTTCAAATCAATCCACTCACGTACTAAATCTAGATCTCTTTCTGAGATCAGGCCCTTCTTTCCAGCAGATTGGGCGTGGGGTTTGTCCAAAAGAATAGATACTGTCGGAGAACCAACTGTATCTTTATAAACCCTCAACCTTGGGCGGTGCTTTGCAAATCTTGTTGAAATGAAAATGTCATTATTCAAACCTGTCTTTTCCTTAGACAGGTTTGCCATGTCCATTATGTTTACAAAGTTCTTATAGTCCATAAATTATCTTGTGATAAACTTCTGTGTCTCAGCACGAACAGAAGGATAGTCGTCGCTGTATCGCTACCCTAAAGGTATAAATTCTGAAAGCAAATCACAACACCGTGAAGAAGGTCGACTTCAACGACTGGGCTGTATCGTTGCTCGCGAGGTCATAGTTTTTGATTAAACATTAACGATCGTGTTAATGTTACGTGCTCGCTAGATTTGTAGTCAAGTTTGCCTTATCTGGTCGTCGTATTGGTCAAAAGGTTGTAGTTTTTGTTTTTAAACAGCTCCAGGCCTTTGAATGGGGATAAGGGATTTCTTGAGAACAGGAGTACGGTAGAGGACTCGGACGCGCTGTTCACGACACGTTTCAGGTCGTCGGCATCCAGCATTTCGGCATTCAACGAGACGATGATGTCCTGCTGTTCGTAGGACAGGTTGTCGGCGCGCTCCAGAAACAGACGCTCCTGCGTGAATTCCGGCTCGCGCTCACGGAATGCGGCAAGGTAGTTTGTCCTGTTGTCCACGCCCTTGTATCCGTCGAACCTGCCGAACCATTTCACGAACTCGCCGTCTCCGCACTGGAGATCTGCGATCCGTGATTCCGGTTTCAGCAAAGGGAGGAGGGCGGGCGCAACGGCTTCGTTGTAGGACAGGCCGTCCGGTCGCTCGCTGTAGGGCTCGTCGCTCACGAAGTCCTTCTTGTACTCGTCCCGGTTCACGAGATCGCACACTTCAGGGGTGGGATCCATATCCCAGTACTTGTACCCGTCCAGGTAGAAGTAATGGTACGTCTTCGAATAGAATTTTCCTTCACGGGAGTTCTCCCGGATGAACGACACGAACCACTTGAATGCGGCATGGTCGTTATGCTCTGATCGGAGGCAGTACCAGTGCGGTATGTGCGCCATCGTCTTGGCAAAGTGCCAGTCATGGGACCGGATGAATCTTCTGGCTCTTTCAAAATCGTTCATTTCATTGCGGTGTATCGCTATGCGAAAGGTAAAAAATCAGGAAGCGAAATGACAACCTTAGGGCTATTCGCTGTATATATGCAGATATTCTTCGAGTATATATAGTCTTCCTCGCCGGCTTCCGGTCACCTCGGACAAGATCCCTCTGCTTTCCATTTCAGAAATAAGGCTGTATGCTGATGCAATGGTGATCCCGCAGATCCGGGAAACGTCTTTAGCATTTACGCTTGGAATCTTGTACAGGTGTGAGAGCAATGTCATGGCGTTAGCTGATCTGCTTCCCATTCCCTTGATCCTGTTTTCGTAATCTTTTTGCAGCTCAAGGGTCTTTTCGAAAGTTTCAACGCTTTTCGCGGCTGTTTCTATCACACCATGAAGGAAGAAGTCGATCCATCCTTTAATGTCATTCTCTGATCGTACTTTCATGATCTTTGTGTAGTAGGCATTCCTGTTTCTTTCAAGATAGTCGGAAAGATACAGGACAGGCTTCTTTAGCAGGCCTTTGCTGACAAGATAGAGTGTTATCAGAAGCCTTCCTACTCTTCCGTTCCCGTCGTTGAATGGGTGTATGGTCTCGAATTGGTAGTGAATGATGGCGATCTTGATAAGATCCGGAACCATGATTCGGGAATTGTGGATGAATTTCTCGATGTCGGACATTAGTTCCGGAACGTCCGGCGCGATGGGAGGAATGAAAACAGCATCCGATAGGCTGTTCCCTCCGATCCAGTTCTGCGCCGTCCGGAATTCTCCGGGCTGCTTGAATTCTCCTCGTACTCCCTGCATGAGGATGGAGTGTACTTCGCGAATCAGCCTTGATGACAGAGGCAGCGTGTCGAGTTTTTGGATTGCGGAATTCATTGCCCGGATGTAGTTCTGCACCTCGTTCCAGTCGTCCCTTTTGTCCAGAGGAATTTCTTTTTCGGGCAATATCGCCTCTCCGATCTTCGTTAGCGTGCCTTCAATTCTGGTGGATTGCGTAGCTTCTTTGACAATATGCATTGCGATGAACAGATTCACATTCGGCACATGTTCGGAAAACATGTCTAATCTTCCCAACATCCTGTCCGCTTTGCTGAGAAGCGAAATCGTTTCCATGTCGGAAATATCCCACTCCCTGTCAATATGGGTAGGAGAGAAGCTTTTGTACGTGCCCTGACTGATGAATCTTCCGGATGAAAAACTGCGCATGTCTTATTAAATTTTTTCTTACAAAATTATAATAAGAAAAGTCATATTCAAAATTTTTGGTGAAAATTAAAATAAGGATCCGGGTTATTTCAATTCTTTCGGTGAAATTGAAATGAGAGCGACCTAAAATAGGTCTCCCTTATCGAGACGGTTATCTGTAGTTTTACCTCCTTGTGCCTGAAGCGAGGTAAAATTATTGATGCCGTTGCTGTAAAATTCGTACATTTGCACAGCATTTAGGTCGGTACTATGAAGGATAGATTGACATTCAGAGATGCGGAGCGGAAAGACGCGCCGCTGATTCTGCAGTTTGTGAAGGAACTTGCTGAATATGAAAAAATGTCGGACGAGGTCGTAGCGGACGAGAACGCTTTTGCTTATTGGATATTCGATCGGCAGAAAGCCGAAGTGATCTTTGCCCTCGAGGACGGCAAGGAGGTCGGCTTCGCGCTATTTTTCCACAATTTTTCGACATTTGTCGGCCGCGCCGGGATCTATCTGGAAGATGTGTTCGTCAGGCCGGAATACCGCGGCAAGGGCTACGGGAAGGCGCTTCTGAAAAAGGTCGCCGCGATTGCGAAACAGCGGGGCTGCGGGCGTATGGAATGGGCTTGTCTCAACTGGAACAAGCCGAGCATAGATTTTTATTTGTCGCTCGGGGCAGAGCCGATGTCCGAGTGGACCGTCTACCGGGTTGCCGGGATGACACTCGACCAGCTCGCGGAGTAGCCGGAATGCCGACAGGATCAGTGTATGCCACCGAAATACTTGAGAAACTGGACGCGCATCAGACGGTCGGCATTGGCGGGATCGGAGGCGTTCATCCGTCCGCGGTACGCTTCCACTGTGGCAAAGCCTTTGCGGGACTGCCAGTCGGCGAGACCGGACACCGCTTCCTTGATCCATTGCGCGCCGCCCTGGATGATGGCGCTGGCCACCTCTACCGCGGAGGCTCCGCAGAGCACTGCCTTTGCGATGCCCTTCCAGTCGTGAACCCCGCCGGACACTGCCAGCGGCAGTTGCGGCACGGCGGCCGACAAGATGCCGGCCCAGCGGATCGACTGCGAAATGTCCGCAGCGGTCGTGAGGGGATGCTTGAGGGCATATTCCAGCCGCTCCACATCGATGTCGGTGGGGTAGAAGCGGTTGAACAGGACCACTCCTTTCGCGCCGTGGGCATATAGGGCATCCGCGAGTGCCACCGGGTTTGACAGGTTCGCGCCCAGCTTCACAATCACGGGGATCGAGACGGTGGAGCAGACATGCCACACGATCTTTACGTGCAGCTGTTCGAAATCTCCAGGCTTGGCGTGCTTGTCCGTGCTCAGACTCATCACGTTGAGTTCCAGCGCATCCGCTCCGGCTTCCTCGATCTCCCGGGCATATTCGACCCATTTCCCGTCCGAATGGCAGGCGATCGAGGGGATGACCGGAATATGAATCGCGGCCTTCGCGGCGCGGATCAGATCAAGGTAATCCGAAATCAGTTTCGACCCGACGCTGTAGACGACATAGTCATACGCCTCAGGATGGTCACCCAGATCTCCCATACCGTCCATTTCACGGACGATGCTTTCCTCGAAAAGAGATTTCAGCACCACGGCTCCGGCACCTGCTTGCTCAAACTCAACAAGGTTGGGAACGGATGCCGTAAGGCCACAGCTGCCGACGATGACCGGACACCGGAGTTCCAGCCCGGCGAAAGAAGTCTTTACACTTGTCATATCGCGATCGTATTCATTATTCAGGATTGCTCGATTGACAAATATAACGAAAAAACGGCAACTCGGTAATCTCCTCCCCTTGATTTTCGAGATTGATTATCGGTAAAGGTTTTCTTCCGTAAATCTTCCCAAAGATTGATAGTGTTTGTACAGTTCGGCATACGCCTGCGTTCGTTTGGGATCGGGAACGTATTCTTTCGAGAAGCCCGAATTCATCACGGCGATCGCGTCTTCGACCCTCCGGTACACGCCGGCGGCAGTCGCAGCGAACATCGCGGCGCCCAGGGCGCAGGCTTGGTCGGTGTTGCAGACCTTGATCGGCCTTCCGATCACGTCCGACATCGTCTGCATGACGAACGGCGACTTCAGTGCGATGCCTCCGATTCCGATCACCGTTTCGATGCGGATTCCTTCTTCGGTGAAGCGATCCACGATGGCCTTGGTTCCGAATGCGGTTGACTCGACGAGTGCCCGGTAGATCATCGGGGCGGTCGTTGCCAAGGTGAATCCGGTAATCGTTCCCTGGAGGAGCTGGTTCGCGTCCGGAGTGCGGCGTCCGTTGATCCAGTCCGTCGCGATCATCGTGCTTTCCTCCAGCGGAATTTTCCCGGCTTCTTTTTCCAGGGCAGGGAGGATCTTGTCACAAGCTTTCTCGAGTTCCTCGTCCGTCAGGCCTGCGAGGTTGCGCAGCGGCCATTCGAGAATCCGGCGGAACATGGCGTAGACATCTCCGAAACTGGACTGACCTGCCTCCAGGCCGATCATGCCCGGAATGACGGAGCCGTCCACCTGTCCGCAGATTCCGCGGATGCATTTGTCGCCGATTTCCTCATAGGAGGCCACCATGATGTCGCAGGTGGATGTTCCGATTACCCGAACGAGGGTGTTCGGGGTAACTCCCGCGCCAACGGCCCCCATGTGGCAGTCAAAAGCGCCTCCGGCCACGACGACGTCCGTACTCAGGCCGAGTCGGTCCGCCCATTCCTGCGTCAGGTGCCCGACAGGCTGGTCCGCGGTGCTGGTATCTTCGAAGAGGCGGGCGCGGAACCCGGCGAGTCTGGGATCCAATCCGGCGAGGAATTCCTCCGGAGGCAGACCGCCCCATTTTTCGTTCCACATGGCCTTGTGTCCTTGCGCGCAGCGGCTGCGCACGATGTCCTTCACGTGTTTCACGCCGGTAAGAACGGCCGGGAGCCATTCGCAGTATTCAACGATGGAATAGGCCTTCGCGGCAACTTCCGGGGATTGACGGAGGATATGCATCGCCTTTGACCAGAGCCATTCAGCGCTGTAAACTCCTCCCACGTACATGGAATAGTCGATCGGGGACGTCTTGCATTTGGCGTTGATCTCCGCGGCTTCCTGCACGGCGGTATGGTCTTTCCACAGCACAAACATGGCATCCGGATTCTCGGCGAATTCCGGGAGCATCGCAAGCGGTGTTCCGGACTCGTCTGTGAAAGCCGGAGTCGATCCGGTGGTGTCGAAGGCGATCCCGACCACGTTTTTCGCAACATCAGGCGCGCATTGGGACAACGCGTCGGTCACGATGAATTCCAGCACTTCCAGATAATCCTTCGGGTGCTGACGCCATTGGTTGATCTTCGGGTCGCAGTAGAGTCCTTTCATCCACCGCGGGTAGTGCTTGACGCTGGCCCCCAGGATATCACCCGTTTCCGCATCGACCACGAGGGCACGCGCGGAGTCGGTGCCGTAATCAAGGCCGATTACATACTTTTCCATGTTACTTTAGAGCTTTGTTGAGCAGATAATAAATTTCGTTGATTTTCAGATCCCGTTTGAATCCTTCCAGAGTCGTTTCCCGGCCGATGTGCAGCATTTCGATGTCTGCGATTTCGGCGTAATCCTCCCAATATTCCGGAGTCAGATCGTAGGAGAAGCAGGAGTGATGGGTGCCGCCGGCCATCATCCAGGCGGCTGCGCCGACTTCGAAGTTGGGCTGCGGAATCCAGAGGGCAGATGCGACCGGAAGCTTTGGAAGCGGCTTCGGTTCGATGCATTCCACATCATTGACAATCAGGCGGAACCGCCCTCCCATGTCGACAATCGTCGCGGTCACGCCCGGTCCGGTCTTGCTGGTGAATACCAGGCGGGCGGTCTCGGACTTGCGGATCCCGATCCCGAGGAAGTGCACCTCAAGCCTGGGTTTGCCGGCCGCGATGAGCGGACAAATCTCCAGCATGTGCGCCTGCAGGATCGCGGATTGCTCGCCGTCGAAGTTGAGGGTGTAGTCTTCGAGGAAGGAACAGCCCTTGTCCAAGCCTCTGGTCATAAACCAGACCGTTCTGTACAATGCAGCGGATTTCCAGTCACCTTCCGCGCCGAATCCGTAGCCCTCCGCCATCAGGCGCTGGGACGCCAGGCCGGGAATTTGATCGAATCCTTTTCCGGTCTTCTCGACATCCACGTCGCCGAGGTCGTCGAAGTTGGTCGTGAAGCCTTTGGCCTTGTAAGCCTTGAGAACAGCCCGCAAGGTGAGTTCCGCCTTGGCGGAATTCCAGATCTTCGCATACCCCTCTGAATGTACGTCCTCCAGCGCTTCGTCGTGGTCATATTCCTTGAAATAGATTTGTACAAGTTCTTCTACATCTGTGTCGAGCACTTTGTCGAAGTAGGGCATGATCTCGCTGAAGGGGACGTAGTCGACATGGTAGCCCAACCGCATCTCGGCTTCCACCTTGTCGCCGTCCGTCACCGCCACATTGTTCATCTGGTCCCCGAACCGGATGATGCGCATGTCCTGGGCGTCCGCCCAGGCGGCTGCCACCCGCTGCCAGACCGCGATGCGTTCCAGTGTCTTGGCGTCTTTCCAGTAGCCGACCACTGTCTTGTGGTTCTTGCGCATCCGGGAAAGGATGTGGGCGTATTCGCGGTCGCCGTGCGCGCTTTGGTTCAGATTCATGAAATCCATGTCCATCGTGTCCCAGGGAATCTCCTTGTTGTACTGTGTGTGCAGGTGCAGCAACGGCTTCCTCAAGGTCTGAAGGCCGTGGATCCACATCTTGGCGGGGGAGAAGGTGTGCATCCACGTGATGACACCCACGCATTTGGATTCATTCTCCGCCGCTTTCATGATGGCGAGCACCTCCTCGGAGGAATTCGCAGTTCCCTTGTAGACAATCTTGACGGGGAGTTTGCCGGAGGCATTCATGCCGTCCACCATTTTGGTGGAATGTCCGTCCACTTGCACGACGGCGTCGCCGCCGTAGAGGAGCTGCGCTCCCGTGACGAACCATACTTCCAGGTTTCCGTATTCTTTTATCATATTTTTGAATTTTAGAGTATTAAATTATGTCTTATTTCTGGCCGTAATAGGCGTCGGGACCGTGCTTCCGGGAAAAGTGCTTCTCGATCAGCAGGTCGTTCATGGTCAAGTCGGGGTTGACCGTATAAGAGATGAACGCCATCTTGGCCACCTGCTCCAGCACGACGGCATGGCAGACGGCTTCCGCGGCGTCCTTACCCCAAGTGAACGGACCATGGTTCTTCACAAGGACCCCCGGCGTGTGAAGGGGGTCGAGCGATTCGAAACGTTTCACGATCACGTTTCCGGTCTCTTTTTCATATTCCCCGAGGACTTCTTCGGCGGTCATGTCCGGGGTGCAGGGGACGGCATGGTGGAAATAGTCCGCATGGGTGGTCCCGATGTTCGGCAGATCCCTGCCCGCCTGCGCCCAGGCGGTCGCGTACGTCGAATGGGTATGGACAATCCCGCCGATTCCCGGAAAGGCGTTGTAGAGGACGATATGGGTCGGAGTGTCGGAAGACGGCCGGAGACGGCCTTCCACGACCTTCCCGTTCAGGTCCACGACGACCATGTCTCCGGGTTTCATTTCATCGTAGCTGACTCCGCTGGGTTTGATGACCACCAGGCCCGAGGACCGATCGATGGCCGAAACGTTGCCCCAGGTGAAAAGCACCAGACCTTGTTTCACCAGGTCCAGGTTCGCGCGACAGACTTTGTCTTTGAGTTCTTCAAGCATGGTTTACCAGAATAACGCATATAGGAGGATGGTGATGATCGCGATCCCGAGTGCGCCCCAGTTGTAGGCCTTCGAAGTATGGAAGAGCGTTAGGTCGACGGGGAGGGCTTTCTTGTCGCGCTTGCGGTCGTTGGCGTTGGAATAGAGCCAGACCGCGGAAGATCCGACAAGGACACCGAAGAAAAAGAACGCCTGGAATCCGATGTCGTTCAAGTACGCGATGAGATGGTTGTCCGGGTTGGCCGTTTCGGGAAGCAAGGCTCCCCAGATCACGACCACTGCCGCCGCAAGGATGAAGAAGAGCCCGGAAAAGCCGAGGATCTTCGCCCATTTGAGCATCGTCTTGCGGTCCCGTTCGGCGGGAAGTTCGCAGTCGATGAACTTCTTGTCCAGCAGGGAGATCAGCACAAACATCGTAAAGAGAATTATGAATATGTAGCCTGCTCGCAACTGGAATGCGACACCGGGCAGGCAGACCTTGAACAGCACGCCCAGCGGGATGGTCGCGATAGCGGTCCAAACGGCAGCCTTCGGAGAGGCTTTCTTCCAGAGCAGCCCCAGTCCGAACACGACAATGATGCCCGGATAGATGAATCCGGAATATTCCTGAATGTATTGGAAAGCTTGGTCGAGCCCGCCGAGCAGCGGTTTCACGGCGATGGCCGCAATCAGAAGCGCTGCCAGGCAAGTAAGCCGTCCGGTTGCTACAAGATTTTTGTCGGAAGCGTCTTTCTTGATGTACTTCCGGTAGATGTCCATGGTGAACAGCGTTGAGGTGCTGTTGAACATGGAGGCGAGGGAGGAAATGATCGCTGCCGTAAGCGCCGCCAAGGTAATTCCTTTGACGCCGATCGGGGTGAAATTGCGGACGAGCCACGGGTAGGCCTCATCGGCCACGGTCACCTGTCCCTGCAGATTGGGGAACATTTCCGGATGGATGGAAATGTAGTAGGCGCAGACGCCGGGAAGTACCACGATGAACGGGATCAAGATCTTGAGGTATCCGGCGAATACGAGTCCCTTCTGAGCATCGTCGACGCTCTTCGCGGCGAGTCCTTTCTGGATGATGTACTGGTTGAATCCCCAGTAGCCCAAGTTGGTTAACCACACGCCTCCGACGATGGCAGCGATCCCCGGTACGTTGGCGAAAGCCTGCGGAGAATGGGATTGCTGGATTACCAGATGGAAGTGTGAATCGTTAAGATGATCTCCCGTGGTGAGATCCGTGTACACGTTGCGGAGTCCTTCCAGCACCGCGCCGCCACCCACGGATTTGAGGGCGAAGTAGGCGGTGATCAGACCGCCGCCAATCAAGCAGACCACCTGCAGCACATCCGTCCAGGCTACGGAGGCCAAACCTCCGTAGATGGAATAGACGCCCGCGATAACGAAGAGCAAGATGACGATCAGCATCCGGACGGACACTGTAAAGTTACCGAATTGAACAGCCAGTCCCTGGAGTCCCAGGATCTGTTCGATAGCAAGCGCGCCCAGCCAGGCGACGGAAGTCAGGTTCACAAAGACGTACAGGAACAGCCACAGGATCGAGAAGGCCAGACCGACCCCGTCGTTGTAGCGCTCCCGCAGGAACTGCGGAATCGTGAAGATCTTCTGCTTCAGCATGACGGGGAGGAGAAATTTCCCGATTACGACCAGGGTAATCGCGGCCATTATCTCGTAGGCGGCCGTTGCGATGCCGTCGCGGTAGCCGGTACCGGACATGCCGATAAACTGTTCCGCGGAAATGTTGGCGGCTATGAGAGAGGCGCCAACCGCCCACCAAGTAAGGGTATTGCCTGCTAGAAAATAGTCGTTGGCGCTTTTCTGCTTCCCTTTTTTGTTTCTTCCGATGAAAAGGCCGAGAGAGACGAGCAAGACCAGATAACCGATGACAATGGTAAAGTCGACGGTTGCGAAACCGGACTGCCGGACGGCTTCAATCAAGTTCATGTTCTTGACCTATCGGGTAGCGAATGCGAACACGCAATGACTGCTGTATGTTTCTCCGGGACGAAGCACGGCGGAGGGCCAATCCGGCTTGTTGGGGGTGTCCGGATACTTCTGCGTCTCGAAGCAGATGGCGGAACGTTGCTGGTAGGTTACGCCTTTCTTACCCACCGTGGTACCGTCGAGAAAGTTGCCGGAATAAACCTGGATGCCCGGTTCGTCGGTGTATACCTTCAACACGATGCCGCTGGCAGGGCTGTAGCATTCCAGCGCTACGACGGAATCGTCGCGCTGCGTGTCGAGCACAAAGTTGTGGTCGTATCCATTGCCGAAAGCGATCTGATCGAAGTCCCGCCGGTTGATGTCACGGCCGATTTGTTTCGGCTGGGTGAAGTCCATGGGTGTGCCGGCTACCGGGAGAATCTCCCCTGAAGTCATGAATGTGGAATCTACCGGGGTGAAGGTCGCGGCATTCACGTAGAGTTCGTCTTCGGTTATGCTGTGGTTTGCAGGGTCTCCGGAGAGGTTGAAGTACGAATGATTCGTCATGTTGATGATGGTCGGAGCGTCCGTAATGGCTTCATAGCGGATGTCCAGGGAATTGTCCTCCATCAGTGTGTAGGTCACATAGGCCTTTACGGTTCCCGGGAAGTTCTCGTCGCCGTCGGGGGAGATCAGTTCCAACTTCACATGTTCCGAATCGGATTCTACAACGGTAAAGACGTGGTATTGCCAGCCTTTCGGGCCACCGTGAAGACAATGGCCGAAGTTGTTCTGGGCCAGTTGATATTCCGTGCCGTCCAAGGTGAACCGGCCTTGGTTGATTCGGTTGGCATAACGGCCGATCACAGCGCCGAAATCTGTCGCGTGGTTCTCCGGGAAATAGTCGGAAACCTTGTCGAAGCCCAACACGACATCCTGGAACGCTCCGTTCCGATCGGGGACTATGACGGACACGATCCGTCCGCCGAAATTGGTGATGCAGACCTCCATCCCCTTACTGTTGGTGAGGGCGTACAACGCAGTCTTCTGTCCGTCGTACTCGGAGTCGAAATCCGCAGGATTCAGTCCGGATTTGGTCAGCGCGATTTCTTGCTTGCATCCGACGGCCGCAAGAGCGGCAATGATGGCCACACCGGCCGAGAAAAAGATTTTTTTCATAACATTATTATTTATTTATCACATACATTATAGAGGATGCCGTGTTGGCCATTAACAAAAATAGGCATTATTTCCCGGACTGCAAGAAAGAAGTTTTTTACTTTCCGGGATGCAAGGTTTCCGTTGCGCCGCATTTAGAAGTGTAAAGTCCCGCTACTTTGACTAGACTTAATTGAAACGATATGAAACACTCTTTGTACCATTGGGCCCTCGTTGCCCTTTCCGCCGGAATGTTTGCGGCTTGCTCCTTCCCCAAAGATGGTGAATTTGATTCCCTGCACATGAAAATGGATGGAGAAATGCTTCTAGGCTATCCCGGATCCCCTGAACAGACCGGAGATCGGTTCTCGGAATTCAAGGACAACCCGTTCATCAAGACGGCGGACGTCCCTGTCTCTACCTTCTCGGTCGATGCCGACGGGGCTTCGTACGCCTACATGCGCCGAAACATCATGCAAGGTCATTTCCCGGATAAATCGTCTGTACGGATCGAAGAGTTCCTGAACTACTTCACCTTTGACTATCCGGATCCGTCTGACGGAAAGAACGTCGCCATCAATTCCGAAGTCGGACCCTGTCCCTGGAACGAAACTCATCACCTGATGCGGCTCGGAATCAAAGGGCAGTCGCTTTCCGTCGCCAAGGTCCCGCTCGCCAATTTCGTGTTCCTGGTCGATGTCTCGGGTTCGATGGATTCCGACGACAAACTGCCGCTGCTGAAAAAGAGCCTCTTGACTCTGGTTGACTACCTGAATCCAAAGGATCGGATCGCGATCGTGACCTATGCAAGCGGAGTCCGCAAGGTGCTGGAGTCCACGCCTGTGAGCGAGGCGGCCAAGATCAAGTCGGCGATCAGGGAGTTGTCGGCCTATGGCTCGACCGCGGGAGGCGCCGGCATGCGGATGGCTTATGAAGAAGCCCTGCGCAATTACATCGATGGCGGCAACAACCGCGTGATCATGGGGACCGACGGGGATTTCAATGTCGGGGAATCCTCTACGGACGCGATTTTGGAACTCGCGCAGAATTACGCGCAAAAGGGCATCTACATTACGATCTGCGGATTCGGCATGGGCAACCTCAATGATGCGATGATGGAGACGGTCTCCAACAAGGGGAACGGCACCTATCAATACATCGATTCGGAAGGAGAGATGACCAAGGTCTTCGTGAACGAGCGCGCCCGCTTCCTGGCGGTCGCGAACGACGGCAAGGCCCAGGTGACTTTCGATCCGACGATGGTGGAAAGCTACCGGTTGATCGGTTACGAAAACCGGGTGATGGAGAATGAAGACTTCGAGAACGACCGGAAGGACGCGGGAGAGATCGGGGCCGGACAGACCATTACCGCCCTCTACGAAATCGTGCCCGGCGCGGACTGGGGAACCCGTCCGCGTAAAGCGCTCGCGAAATTCGATTTCCGCTACAAAAAACAGTTGGGAGACGAGAGCGTTCTCCTGGAATCCGATGTGACCACCTCCGACGGTTCCAAAATGAGTCCCAACCTGTCATTCGCGTCAGGCATCGCCGCCTACGGCATGCTGCTGCGCCATTCCGAATATGCGGGCACCGCTTCCTACCGGCTTGCCTATGACCTGGTGGAGAACAGCATGAAGGTGATAGGTGCGGACGATTACCAGTACAGATTGCGGGAAGAGCTGCTGCGCTTGATCGACCGGGCCGAGAAGATCAACGAATAGATCATTTGCGTAGCATGATCTCCTGAATCAACCGATCAGTTGACTGCATTCCGAACGATCCGATCCTGCCCAGGTTTCGGATCGTTTTTTCGATGTCCTTGTCGATGATTCCGTCCGTCTCTTGGATGCAAGTGTCTCGGAGGGCCAGCACGCAGGATTGCACCGCGCTCGAGACCCCGGAGGCGACCTTCATGGCGCAGCCGACCTTCGCTCCGTCGCAGACCATCCCCGTGATGTTGCCGATCATGTTCTTGATCGCGGCGCACACTTGTTCATAGGATCCTCCCCGGAGATACACCAGTCCACAGGCGGATCCGGTGGATGCAATCACACAGCCGCAGAGCGCGGACAGTTTGCCCAGATAGTGTTTGATGTGGATGGCGACCAGATTGCTCAAGATCAAGGCTCTCGCCAATTGTTGCTCCGTAACGCCGTACTTCATCGCATAGGCGATCACGGGCATGCTGACGGTGATGCCCTGGTTCCCGCTTCCTGAATTGCTCATCGCGGGCAGTTTGCATCCGGCCATTCGGGCATCCGAAGCCGCTGCGGTCATCCCCATGGCGAAACTCATGAAGTCGTCTCCGAACACTTCGTATTGGTTCTCCCGGATGGTTTTTCCGACTCCGAGCCCATAGTCTCCCTTCAAGCCTTCCACGGCCAGGGCGAGATTCAGTCTGCGGCCCTCCAGAATAAAGGCGATGTCCGCATCGTCAGCCCGGAGGGTGAAATCGTAAATCTCCCGTACGGTCAGATCATAATCGTCCGGGCATGCGTCGGAAACAGGATCCGAAGGACTGTTCCGCACGGTTTCAAGAACTTTGCCTGCGAAACGGGTTTCAACAAAATTGTCGTGGTCGTCCCGAATGACTGCAAGGGCTTCTTCGCCGACGGTCGTTTCCGCAGTTCCGTTCTTATTTTCCAAGCAGACGGATGCCCGGATGTACAGCAGGTGGGGGGTCTCCGCAACCTCCAGGATTACTTTCTTGGTCTTGACCAGTTCTTTCGCCCGGCTGACGGCAGCTTCGGAGACGTCCTTCAACACTTCGAGCCCGTAGGCGGACTTGCCGCAGACGGCGCCGAGCGCGGCGGCGATGTCCAGGCCGATCATGTCTGTGCCCGGGATGCCGACCCCCAGCCCGTTCTTCAGGATATTTCCGCTGACTGCGATGCGGATCCGGAACGCGGCGGTCAGCCGCCACAGCGGACAAGCCGGTTCACAGTCGGATCCGTGTTCCGCCAGCACTTCGACTGCTTTCGCGACAGCAAGCGATACGGCGATGGGCTCGGTGCAGCCGAGGGCGGGTTTTACCTCCTTCTGCAGGAGCGCGATCAGTTTGGAATCTCTGGGTGTCATTCATTTACGCAGGTTAGAAAAGTCATGATGGTCTGGATCAGGTCGTCGATGTCTTCCTGCTTTTTGATCACTTCGATCGGGAATCCGAGGCAGACGGTCCGGTAGCCTTGTCCCTCGAAACAGGTAGCTGCGGAGATGTTGGTATCCGTGTACCGGAGCACGGTGCACGCCCGGTCGGAGGCAGGCAGGATACCGTCAGCCGTTTCGACATTGTAGATCCGTTCGTTCCGTTCCCGGTAATAACTGATCCTGCCGAGGCGGGCGGTCAGATCCATACAGTCGTTCCGCATGGGCCATACCGTGGCGGAGCGGGTGGCATAATTGGTCAGCCAGCGGAAGCCGAGCGTCGTTTCGACGAAAGCCTTCGTTTCAGCGGTGTAGGCGCTGTCCGCTTCCACCGAGAAGACCTTGTCCCAGACGTCCGTTCCGATGTTGGAACCGGAGACCAGCAAGCTACCGCCTTCAGCGGTGTATCGTTTCAGAGCGCGTTGAAGGGCGATCGGAAAGACTTGATATTTGGGCGGAACCCGTCCGTTCCCCACCGGGGTCGTTACCTGTTTTCCACAGAGCAGATCCACGACGGCTGCTCCTTCGGCGAGAAAGTAGTCCTGCGAAAAGGCCTCCACACCGGCTGAATGGAAGGCGTAGCCGGATTTCATCAATGCCTTTCCGTGGATGCCGGTAAAGTCGAAGGTGTTGCCGGGAATCACTTTTCCGGCCTGGTCGGTGTACGAAGCCCCGAATCCCGGGCTGTCGTCATCTATCCACGGAAGCTCGCGGCGGAACTGGTACTGCTCCCCGATAAAATTGATTTCCCGCAGATACGGGACCCCTGCGTCCAGTCCGTTGTCGAAGCCGGCATATTCCGGGGTGTCGAACCAAGCCGGAGGAGAAACCCGGGTGAAATTGTTCACGACAAGGACGGTTCTGCCGTTGCAGCTGCCGGGCACCCCGACGCTCAGGGTTTCGGAAGGAAAACTTTCGCCCCCGTCGTTGAAGGCAGCGATGCGGTAGCTGTAGATGTGTCCCGGATCGATGTTCAATTCGACACAGATGAATTCTCCGGAACGGAAGGTATCTTCCAGAACGCGTCCGCGGTCGAAGGCACCGTCGTCGATACGGGTGTAGAGGATGTATCCTTTCGGCTCTGCGGTTGATTCAAGGGAATCGACGGTCGCCTTCCAGCTCAAGCGGATCCGGCCAGGTTCTCCGTGATCCGGAAGACTTCGGAAAGAAGTCGCGAAAGCACGGACCGGAAGCGGTTGAACCACATAATCGCAACCGTACCGGCTGCTGAGGTATTTCAGCATCCCCTTGTAAACGGCGCGACTTACGGCGAAACGGAAGGAGGGGTCGAGTCCGTATTTCATGTCGGCGAAGTTCTGGTGGGAAAGGAGTTCCAGCAGCATAGCCGGCACCGTTGCTGTGCGTGACTCGCTGTAGGACTTGTCCCAGAGACCCCTCCGGCTCCATTCCGGCTCATAGCACCGCCGGATGTCCTCGACGATCTGGGTCTGGGTATAGTCTGCGAAGGTCCGTTGCTGCATCCGGTCTTCTCCGTTCGGAAACCTCCGCTCTCCGTCTGCCATCAGGGTGTAGATCGCAAGGGTTCCGACGATCGAGTCGTCCGGCGAGGTGCCGGCATCGGTGTGGAAGGCGAAGGACAGGTCGATCGGGATCCCCAAGCCTGTTCCTTCCGGATTGGTGCGGGAGCCGCCCGACATCCAGCCCACCCAGGCGCCACGGTCGGCGTAGTCGGATGTGTAGTCGTCTTCATGAAGATTCAGCAGGGTCGTGTCGGCCCCGGCCCACTGCATCCAGTAGAAGGCTCCTTCGGCGAAAGAGGGCATCCCGGAGGTGACATATTCACTGGCCGGGATGTTTTTTGGCCCCCGTGCGATCTTCCCCATGCCGCCCCCGATCCGGACGGCATCCGCGGTGACCACCGACCGTCTGCTGTTTTCCCGTCCCGCGGGAGCCGCGTTGTCCAAGCTTACATATCCGTTTTTCCCGCGGTCGAATTCGAAGGTGCCCAGATAGATCCAGGTCCCTCCGCCCATCCGCTGGTCGACGACGAACTCGCTGCTGCCGCCCATGTGGTGCACGGTGTAATGCGCGCAGTCCGTACTGTTGGGAAGGCTTTTGTAGGAAATATAGACGGAATATTCCCCCCGCTCCGGGATCATCGGCAGCCAACGGACTTCGGCGGCCTTGCCCCGTCTCGTTGTCAGACAGTCCGCCATGCGGGCGCTGCCCATCCGGAACGGATTCTCGGTGCCGGTGTAGACCATATTCGCATCGGCGAAACCGATTCCGGCGTCTTTCCATTCCCCCTTTTCCGAATAATTTCCCTCCAGCCTGACGCCCGCGGGACGGGGGCCCGGAAAAGCCGGATCGTTGTCAATGATGATTTCATGGGTCTGAATATCTCGCTCCCGCGGCGTCATGACATAGGCCCCGGCGTTCTCCAGCATGGGGATCAGAAAGGGGAGTACGTAGCTTTGGGTGTACATGTCCTCGACGGTTTGGAAGATCGGGGCGCGTTGCCATTCCCAACGCAACATTTTTTCTTCGTAATAGCGGCCGTGGCTCTGCCAGAGGGCGATGTTCCGGCCGCTCAGTCCTTTGTAATATTTCTGCCTGCCCACGGCTTCGATGAAGGAATGAGCCGGGCGGGGATCCCGGGTACGGAATGCGGAGGAATTCGCTTTTCCGTCGCTGCTCGGTTCGGGAAGGACGAGATTGTTCAGCCGATGGTTCCCCGCATAGATCTCGCCGATGTCGTACTGTGTGTAGCCGGCGGGCAGAAGGGTCTTCAACTGACCCTTCAGCCACGGGACATCCTCTTTTCTCCAGGGATACTCGCCCAGCGCCGCGGTGAAGTAGAAATCCAGCGAAGACCCCCGTTTTTGAACTCTGGTGATGCTGATGTTGTTCAGCACGGTGGTTCGTTTCTGCAGCAAAGTCCGGAGCGAATCACTTTGGCTCTTGAAAGCCGCTGTCCCCTGTGCCCTTACGGGATGAACCGGCAGGGTTGTCAAGCACAGGAATGCGATGAGTAGAGTCTTTCCTTTCATGTCTTCTATAGCGCTTGCATGTCGTTGAGCTTTCGGTAGAAACCGTTCAATGCGAGCAATTCTTCATGTTTGCCTCGCTCGACGATCCGTCCTTCGTCCATGACGATGATTTCGTCGGCGTTTTTGATGGTGGAGAGCCGGTGGGCGATCGCGATCGTCGTCCGGGAAGACATCAATCGACTCAAGGCTTCCTGGACAATCTTCTCGGATTCCGTGTCCAATGAAGCGGTAGCCTCGTCAAGGATGAGAATGGGCGGATTCTTGAAAATCGCCCGCGCGATGCTGATCCGTTGACGCTGTCCGCCGGAAAGCTTGACTCCCCGGTCCCCGATCACGAAGTCGTAGCCTTCTTCCTTTTCCAGGATGAAGTCATGCGCGTTGGCGATCTTCGCGGCCTTCTCCACCTGTTCCTGCGTCGCATGTTCCACTCCGAAGGCAATGTTGTTGAAGATGGTGTCGTTGAACAGAATGGGTTCCTGGTTGACGTTCCCGATGAGGCTGCGCAGATCGGCGACCCGCACCTCCCGGACGTCCTTGCCGTCGATCCGGATGGATCCGGATTCAGTGTCGTAAAATCGCGGAATCAAGTCCACAAGGGTGGACTTCCCTGCGCCGGAAGCACCCACGATCGCCACGGTTTTGCCCTTCGGGATCGTCAGCTGGATGTCTTCCAGAATCAGCTTGCCGTCGTCAGGATAGCGGAAATACACATGGTCGAAGGTGATGCTGTCCTCAAAGCTGTCCAGCGGCAGGGGATGTTCCGCTTCCACGATGCCGTTCTCGGCATCCAGAATCTTGTTGATCCGCTCCATGGACGCCATCCCTTTCGGAATCGAGTAGGCAGCCTTGGAGATATCCTTGATGGGGCTGATGATGCTGTACAGCATGACCATGAAATAGATGAATATGGGGGCGTCCACCATGGAGCCTCCGCGCAGGATCAGATTTCCGCCGAACCACAGCACGATCATGATCATCACGGTCCCGAGAAATTCGCTGACGGGATGCGCGAGCGACTGGCGCAGATTGACCCGGCTGACCCGCTTCCGCATGGCGTCGGTCACCCCGTTGAACCGGCTTGCCATCTTCTTTTCGGCGATGAAAGCTTTGATGACCCGCAGCCCGCCCAGGGTTTCATCTACCTGTGCCATCACATCGCTCCAGAGTTGTTGGGCTTCGAGGGAGCGTTTTTTGAGATTCCTTCCGATCACGCCCATGACCCAGATCATCAGGGGGGCGAACACGAATGTGAACAAAGTCAACTGCCAGCTGATCACCAGCAGGGCGCAGAAATAGAATAGGATCAGGATGGGATTCTTGACCAGCATCTCGATGGAACTGGTGATGGAAGTCTCCACTTCCTGCACATCTCCGCTCATCCGGGCGATGATGTCCCCTTTCTTCTCTTCGGAAAAGAAGCCGAGCGGCAGGGACAGTATTTTCCGGTAGATTTTCATCCGGAGGTCCTTGGAGATTCCGTTCTTGATGGGAACCATCACGCCGGCGGACCCGAAGTAACAGGCCGTTTTCAGAGCGGTCATCCCGATCATGAACAGGCACAGGATCAGCAGGACCCAGGCTGCCCCGTGTCGGGTGATCAGTTGCTCTGTGAACCAGTAGGCGTTGTTCGCGAAGGCTTCGCCGAAACCTTTCCAGCCCGTGACGGAATCCCAAGGAATGAAGGAATAGGTCTTCGTGTTGACATTGAAGAGGATGCGCAGCATCGGAACGACCAGGGCAAAGGAGAAAATGTTGAATATGGCAGATAACATATTCAGCAGGACCGACCATCCGAGGTATTTCTTGTAGGGCGCCACATAGCGCCGCATGGTATGCCAGAATTCGCGCATTAAGATTGCTTTGTTCTAAATAAACAAAAGTAATGCTTTCAGAGCATTTTTTCAAGCCAGCGGAAGATCAAGATGATCCGCTTCTTGAAAACTTCGTAGTCGAGGCTGTCGGCCGTGTCTTCTGTCTTGTTTGTCTTCATCGTGATACCCGAGGTCAGCAGGGCGCTGGGGATCCCGTTTTCCAGGAAGATGCGCTGATCGCCGATCCGGCTGTGGAAGAGCCGGGTGAAATTTTCACTTCCGTAATAGGTGAATCCAACATCCAGTGATTCGTCCATTCCTTCGTTCGCGTCCAGCATGTCCCCGGTGAAATGACCGGCGCTGAGCATCAGCAGGTAGTCCTTCCGGTCAGGGCGCAGGGGGGACAAGCTGCTTCCGAGAATGTCGAGGTTGACCATGGAATGAATCTTGTCCGGGGTAATGGGCCTTCCGTCCAGCGGATCATGCAGTCGTCCCGACCGGATGGCGTCCCAAAGCTGCGCAGCTCCTGCCGAGTCCAGTTCCTTCGCATCCAGTGCCACAAAAAGGATATTCCTGCCGTAGGACCTTCCCAGATCCTTCATTCTTTTGAACATGTCAGCCAGCGTGAGCATGGCCACCACACCGGAGGCGTTGCTGTCCGCGCCCGGGTATAAGGTGCCGTTGATAAGGCCGAGATTGTCATAATGCGCGGCAACGATCGTGTAGTACTCTCGCGCGGTCTTCCGCTGTCCGGGAAGCAGTCCGATCAGGTTGTGGCCTACCGTCATGCCGGTTCGGAACGACAGGCTCCCGCTTACTCCGACCGGAATCAGTCCGTTTTTCGCGAAACGCCGGGCGATCCAGAACGCCGCTTCGTTGGCTCCTCGGGTGCCGGTTTTTCGTCCGTTCACCAAAGTGCCTGAAAGAAAATCCACATCGGCGAACAACCCTTCCTCGGTTACGATGCGCTCGGCGTTTCTGCCGGACGGGACCATCCGGACGACCTGCTGGGCGGTCAGGGACTCCGTCCCTGCCGTCAGCAGGAGCATGGATAAGAGTAGATGGAGAGACAATGTCTTCAAGGCACAAAAACGCGCTGAAAAAACGCAGCGCCAAAGTTAAGCAAAAAAATGGCTTCCGCAAGCCGGTGGGATGCGGAATTCCTCGTCACGAGCCATGTCGCGGTTCGCGCTCGACTATTTGAAGAGCATCGGCGCCATCTCGCGGAGGCATCTGCGCCAGGTGAGGAATTCGTGGGCCGTGCCTTCGGAAACGTATGACTTGGCGTTGAAGCCGGCAGCCCTCAGGGCTTCAGCGGCCCTGGTGACTCCTTCAGGATTCTCCTTGCTGCCGCAGCCGATGAAGATTCCCCTTACCTGTTTCGGGTCGGCGATTTCATCCGGCGAATACGTTCCGCCGCTGAGGAGTCCGTAATAACCGAACATCTCCGGACGGCTGAGCGTGATGGAGTGCGTCTCCATGCCGCCCATGGAAAGACCTGCCATGGCGCGGTTGAATTTGTCGGATTTGGTCCGGAAGTGGGAGTCGATGTAAGGAACGAGTTCGTCGCAAAGCACGGTTTCAAAGGCCTTGGTCGAGAATCCGGCCAGACCTCTTCCTCCGGGCGTGACGTCGTTGGTCATCCCGTAGGTCATCACAACGATGAACGGTTCGATTTCGCCGTTTGCGATCATGTTGTCCATGATGATGCCGGCACGTCCTTGCTTAGGCCACGAAGTTTCGTTTTCACCCCAGCCATGTTGAAGGTAGAGTACGGGGTATTTTGTCTTTTTGGACGAATCGTATCCGGGGGGCGTGTAGACCCATGCAGTGCGGAGGCAGTCGGTGCTGTTCGACCAGAAGAGGACCTGCCGCATGTTGCCGTGCGGAACGTTTTTATCGGCATAGAAATCCTGGTCATGCGCAGGAATTTCAATTCCGCTTTCCCAGCGGGTCGATCCGTAGAAGTTTCCGGTTCCGGGGTCATTGAACACGCCTCCATCGATGGTGAGGCGATAGTAGTGGAATCCCTCGTCCATCGGGCCGGCAGTCGTTCCCCACCAGTACCCGTCCTCTCCTTTGTGGAGGACGGTGCCGCCCTGTCCGCTGAGTCCCAAGCTCGCGATGACGGAAGTTGCCTTGGGGGCATGAACGCGGAAGCGGGCGTAGCCCTGCGAGTTGACCATCGGGTACTCCTGGCCGGGCTGGTTGAGTACGGAGGGGACGAAGTCCTCCTTGGGAACGAAATTGTCCATCGCCGGGTCGAAACTCTTGACGGCGAAGTAGGCTCTCTTCGGCTGATATTTGGCATCGAAAAGAAGCGGATAGTTCGCGGCGCCGAGCCAGGAATCAGCATCGGAAACATTCCAGAAAGTGACGCAGTCAACCTTGTCGGCATGCTTGCGCAGTACTTTGAAGAGGTTTACGTATTGATCCTGCTGAAGCGTTTGCTCCCAGGAGGAGACTTCCGTAGTTTCTCCGCGGTTGAATCCGAGACCTCCGCCCATGTCGGTGTTGACGCGGATGTCCAGCTCCGTGATGTGGATGTGGTCAACGATCTGGGAATACTTGCTGATCGCCGCGTCAATCTCAGCGGCGCTCGGGCCGTAGATGTTGTAGTGGCCCTGCATGCCGATCCCGTGTACCGGGACGCCGGCAGCCTTCATCCGCTGGACGAGATCGCAGATGCGCTGGCATTTGCCGGCCTCGGCGTCATTGTAGTCATTGTAGAAAAGGAGGGCATCCGGATCAGCCTCATGGGCATATTCAAATGCCTTGTAGATGAATTCCTCACCTGCGATCCGGAACATGGGAGACTGCCGGAGCGGGGACTGGCCGGGACGAACCGGGCTGTCCGCAACCGCTTCGTTGACAACGTCCCATGCATAGACCACATCCTTGTACCGGTTGACGACCGCCTGAATGTGCTGCTTCATGTTCGCATAGAACTGCTCTTTGGGCAAGAGGTTGCCATTTTCGTCCGAATACATCCAACGTCCGATCTGACTGTGCCACATGAGGCAATGTCCGCGGAGTTTGATGCCGTTTTCCCGGCAGAAATCGGCGATCTTGTCACCGTTCTCCCAGTTGAACACACCTTGTTGAGGCTGTAAAGGCTGGGGTTTCATGTCGTTTTCCGCAGTAATGCTGTTGAATTCTCTCTTGATGAGGGCGATCTGGTCAGGATCGGAGACGTTTTTCTGGTTGACCGCTACGCCGACCATGAAATAATCTTTGTAGGAGTCCTTCAAACCGTCGGTCGGAACCGGCAAGGATCTTCCCGGGAACTGGGCCCAGGCTGATGCTGCGCCCAAGAAAAGGGCGCAAAGTCCGAGAATCAGATTTTTTTTCATAAATGATGCGATTTCTTTTGGTTGTTCTGTCTTCAAATATAGCATAAACGTTTTAGATTAGTCTGGAATTTAAGGATCAAAAAGTGTCAAGATTGATTCATCCCCGCATCTTTCTAGAAAAAGTTTAAGTTGACCTGGTGCGGATCCGAAGAGAAAGGCACGATAAATGATAATTGTTTATCTTTGTAAAGCTGACGACAACCAAGTCCCGGTAATCGGGAATGTTGTGCCGGCCTGGAATTTTTATGAAAAGGTTCTCGCTTCTGTTCCTCCTTTTATTTGCCGCCACATTCGCATGGGGGCAATACGACAAAGATGTGTTCTATTTCCGGGGGCGCTCGGCTCTTTCGGAGGGGAAATATGCGGAAGCCATCAACAATTTCAATGTGTTGGCGCGTCTGGACTCGACGGATTCCTGGACATTCTTCTTTCGGGGGATCGCTAAATACAATCTGGGTGATCTGCGCGGAGCCCAGATTGATTTCGATACTTCGGTTCGGCTCAACCCGGTTTTCACCAACGGATACCATTATCGCGCCATCACCCTAAGCCGTTTCGGGCGATATGACGAAGCGTTGCAGGATCTCCAGCGCGCGATGGAACTCCGTCCCGGACTGGACGGCCTGTACTTCAGCCGCGGGGTGACTTATTTTCTGGCGCAGCAGTTCGACAATGCGGTCAAAGACTTCGACTATTACATCAGGAAAGAACCCGAAGATCCTTCCGCCTATCTCAACAGGGGAGCCGCCTATCTCTTCCTGGGGGACACCACGCGGGCTCTTTCGGACTACAACCGCGCCATCAAACTGGACCGTTTCGATCCCGAAGGATACATTCGTCGTGGCCGGGTCTATGCCCAACAGCATGACATCCCCAATGCGATCGCGGATATGGACAAGGCGATCTCCCTCGATTCCGCGAACACCTTCGCTTATTTCAACCGGGCGCTGATGCATTATGAACGAATGGACTACAACGCTGCGATGGCGGATCTCAACCGGGTGCTGGAGGAGGAGCCGGGCAACGCCCTTACCCTGTACAACCGGAGTCTCATCAGCGCGCAAGTGGGAGATTTCGAGCGCGCCATCGCTGACATGGATCGGGTGATCAACATCAATCCGGAAAATGTCCTCGCATATTACAACCGCGCCACCATTTTCATGCAGATGGAACGATGGACGGACGCCCTTGACGACTACGATAAGGCCATCGAGCTCTATCCCGATTTCGCGAAGGCGTATCTGAACCGTTCTTTCGTCAAGAACATGCTCGGCCGGAACAGGTCTTCCCGACAAGACTATGATACGGCGCAGAAAAAGGTCCGGGAATACCGGTCGAAGCATGTCTCCGACTCGGTGTCCTTCGCGGACACGACTCAGAAATACAGTTCTTTACTGGCTTTGGATGCGGATTTCGCCAAAAAGGATTTCGACAACGAACTGCTTCAGAATCGGGATGTGAGCATCGGTCTGAAACCGCTCTACAAATTCAGCCTGTCTGCCGGGCGGGAAACCCGGAACTACGCCTTGCAGCACCGCTACGAGAATCCGCTGATTGATAAATTCATCTCGGACGCCCCGATCGCGATGGCGATCTCCAATTCCGATTCGCTGTCTCGGCCTCAGTTCCCGACCGGCTTCGAATCCTCGCTATACGGGGACACCTATCTCTCCGCCGGCAATCCGAATGCCATTTCCGACGCTGATCGGGCCTTCATCCGGGGGCTGTACAGCGTGCAGGCGAAGCAGTTCACCACCGCGCTCAGCCATTTCGACGAGGCGGTAGAGGCTTCTTCCGATGCTGAATATTCGGAATATTACAAGGCTTTCTATTACTTGAACCGGGGTGTCCTGCGCGCGGAGATGATCGACTTCATTTCGTCCATCGAAAGCAATGTGCAGACCCTGTCCATGGACGACCAGGGAACCACCCGCGCCCGTGTGACCGATCGCGTGGACCGGACATACGATTATTCCGAAGCGATCGGGGACATGGAGACCGCGAATAAGATCCTGCCGGGAATCCCGTACATCTATTTCAATCTGGGCAATCTCCTCTGCCTGTCCTCCCGGTTCGTGGAGTCCATCGACAACTACGGCAAGGCCATCTCCCTCTATCCCTACATGGGGGATGCCTATTACAATCGTGGCCTGGTGCTGATCTATCTCAAAGACAAGGAAAAAGGTTGCATCGACTTGTCCACCGCCGGAGAACTGGGTGTCGCTGACGCCTACAGCGTGATCTCGAAATATTGCGAGGAGGAGCGTAGGTAATGCTGAAGTTTTTGAGCCTGTCGAGCGGCAGCAGCGGCAATTGCTATTTTCTGACCGACGGGGTTTCCGGACTGTTGATCGATGCCGGCGTGAGTCCGCGCAGAGTCCGTAAGGAACTCGGTGCCTACGGACTGGGTTTCAACGACTTTCAAGCCATTCTTGTGACCCACGACCATTTGGATCACATCCGTTACCTAGGCGCGTTCTGCAAACGCTTCCAAAAACCGGTCTACGCTACGCCTCTGCTCCACGAAGCCATGCTGAGGCACACGTTTACCCGGGATTTCATCACGCCGTGCAAGCGGGTTTTCTCCGAAGGCGCGAATCATCTTTCGGACGGGATCGAACTCCGTTATTTTGTCGTACCCCACGACGCTACCCAGACGGTCGGATTCGCCATCGATTGGAAGGGGCATCGTTTCGTCCTGATGACCGATGTGGGCTGTATGACTCAAGAGGCTTTTTCCTACGCCGCCGCCGCGGACACGGTCGTGATCGAGTCGAACTACGACATGGGCATGCTGATCTCCGGAAATTACCCGCAGGAATTGAAAATGCGCATCTGCCGGGGACGGGGACATCTCGGCAATGAGGAATGTGCGGAAGCCATTCTGAAATTCTGGCACCCCGGGCTCCGGAACATCTTCCTGTGCCATCTGAGCGACAACAACAATACCCCTTCGCTGGCCTTCGAGAGTGCCGCGGCCGCTCTTTCCGCCTTGTCTTCCGAGGACGGACGCAGCGCCCGGGAAATCACCGCCCTGCACACCCTTCCCCGGGGACGCGCCTCCCTTTTCTTCGAGTTGTAGCCGCGACTGCTCCGGAACGGGAAAAAATTGCTATCTTGTAGGAAACATTATCTAGATGAATATGAAGTACAAAGTCCTTTCCGCCCTGTTGGGCGCCTGCTGCCTGTCGACGGTACCCGTCTGCGGCCAGCCGAAAAATTCCGAGGGCGCTCCCTCCGCCGAGAACGCGGTCATCGAGACCATCTACGCTCGGCGGAGCATCCGCCGATTCAAGCCCCAGCCGGTTAGCCGGGAACTCATGAAAATCATCCTTGACTGCGGAATCAATGCCCCGAACGGTCAGAACCGTCAATCGTGGGAGGTCCGCGTTGTAGACAATCCTGAATGGGATTCGGAGAATATCGTACGCAGAGGGTTCTTCAACGCCCCTGTCATGGTGTTTGTCGCCAATGATCCGACCTATCCCTTCTCTCAGATCGATTGCGGCCTGCTGTGCGAGAACATGATGCTGGCCGCCCAATCCCTGGGGATCGGCTCCATCTGCGTCGCGTCTCCTGTCCGAGCCATCCGCCAGTCACCCGCTCTCTTGGAAAAGCTGGGATTCAGCGAAGGCTACGAACTGCTTATCTGCGTCGGATTCGGCTATGCCGACCAGTCACCCGAAGCCAAGCCGCGGGATCCGGGAAAAGTGAAATTCGTGGAATAATTCCATTTTCATAACCGACACGCGAAAGATGTACGATATCGATTTCGACCGCCCCGTGTCCCGGCGCCATACAAACTCGGTCAAGTGGGATGCCTGTCTCCCGCTCAGCCGGGAAGAAGCGGCGGATGCCGCTTCGGCATGGGAGAAAGCCGGCGGAATAGGAGACTGGAAGGACGATGTTCTGCCTATGTGGGTGGCGGATATGGATTTCAAGGTGGCGCAGCCCATCATCGATGTCCTGCATCGCCGGGTGGAGCACGGAGTCTTCGGCTATACGCATGTTCCAAATGAATATTTCGAAGCCTCCATCGATTGGTGGCAGCGCCGTCGCGGTTGGAAGACCGAAAGGGACTGGTACCTGCCCATCCCCGGCATCGTACCTGCGATGTCTGTGGTGATCAAGGCGTTGACTCAGTTCGAAGTCCGTCCGTATGGAAAGGTTGCGGAACGGCCGAAAGTCATCATCCAGACGCCTGCCTATAATTGTTTCTTCACCTCGGTGCGGAACAACGACTGTGAACTGGTCGAAAACCGGCTGATCTACGACACCGAAGGTGACCAGCCGACCTGGTATCTGAATTTTGAGGATTTGGAACGGAAGGCTGCCGATCCCATGGCAAAGATCCTGCTGTTCTGCAACCCCCACAATCCCTGCGGGCGCGTCTGGCCGAGGGAAGATCTCGAGCGTGTTGATGCGATTTGCCGCCGTCACGGTGTGGTCGTCGTGAGCGATGAGATTCATTGCGATTTGGAAATGCCCGGTTATCGGTTCACGCCCATGGCTTCTCTTTCGTCTCTCGCCCAGGACAACACGATCACCCTGAATTCTCCGACCAAGGCCTTCAACATTGCCGGCCTCGAGATATCCAACATCGTCACCAACGTTTCCGATTGGCGTAAACTAATCGATAAAGTTATCAAAATCAATGAATTGCGCGGCCTTAATCCTTTCGGCATCTTGGCGCTGCAGGCCGCCTACCGCGAAGGGGAACCTTGGCTGGACGCCCTGAAAGCGTATCTGTTCGACAATTACCGCGCGCTGCTGGATTTCTTCGAGGACGAACTTCCCGCGTTCCCGGTGTCCAAACTCGAGGCGACCTATCTGGTGTGGGTCGATGTCAAGTCGCTCAAACTCCCTTCCGATGCGATTGAACGCAGTCTGATCGTCGAGGAACACGTCTGGGTCAATTCCGGAACCCTATACGGACTGGATGGTTTCCTGCGCATCAACATCGCTTGCCCGCGGACAACCCTTCTGCAGGGCCTTGGCAGGATCGCAAAGGGGCTGAAACGCCTGGCTGCGCGATGAGACCGGCTTTTCTCTTGTTTGTGGGATTCCTTGTCGCGGTCGGCTGCGGCAGGGAGGTTCCGTCTCGGGATGTCCCCGAAGGAACTGCGCAGTATTTCAAGGTGCTGCGCGACAGCCTCTCCGGATCCGTATCCCTGGTCTCGATCTCGCCGTATGACGGCATGACCGATACCTTGTCCGTTGCGGCTCCTTTCAGTCGTATCATTGTCTTGTCAACCTCGTATGTCGGTTTTCTGGATGCGCTCGGATGTGATTCCGTGATTGCCGGTGTTTCCGGCCTGGACTATGTTTCCGCTCCCGGAGTGGTCGCCCGGGGAAAAACCGGAGCGGTGCTGGACGTCGGCTACGATGCTGATCCTGACTATGAGAAAATCCTTTCCATCGACCCTGATGTGCTGGTGGCCTACACGGTCTCCGCAGCCAAGCCCCCTTTTCTCGTGAAATTGGAGTCGCTCGGGGTCCGTGTCTTCATTATTCATGAACAACTCGAAAATGATCCGCTCGCCCGGGCTTCCTATCTGCGGCTTTTCGGAGCCATGACCGGAACTTTGGACCGGGCTGACTCCCTGTTTGCCGCGATCAGAACCCGCTATGTGTCCCTACGGGACGCCCTGCCCGAAGGGCTCGAACCCAGAAAAACGCTCTTGAATATTCCTTTCAAGGACCAGTGGTTCATCCCGGGAGCGGAGAGCTACATGTCGAAACTGATCCGGGATGCCGGCGGCGAGGTTCTGGGCGCGGCGGAAGGAAGCCTGAACTCGTCCTTGATTTCGCTCGAGAAAGCCTATTCCCTTTCTAAGCAGGCGGATGCCTGGCTGCATGTGGGATGGTGCCGGAACGAATCGCAACTCCTCGGGGAAAATCCTCTTTTCGGGGATATGCTTTTCCGCATTCAGGCCAACGCTCGTGAAAAAGGTTTCGATCCGGAAGCCGTCGTCTGGAACAACAACTTGCTCCTGAATGCCAAAGGCGGAAATGATTTCTGGGAAAGCGGTGTCGTGCGGCCAGACCGGGTGTTGGAAGACCTGATGTCCATCTTGCACCCCGGGGTCGCGCAAACCGGAAACGACTTATATTATTATCGAAAAATCGAGTAGAAGGGAACCGGAAACGATCGCGGTCTTGCCGAGAATGCTCATCTAAAACAGTTTGCCGCCTTCGAATTTATCTTTCAACTGCTTACGCGCAGCATCGAGTTTTTCTCCTTCGAGCGGTTGCGACCGGAGGGTCTCTTTCTCTTGGTCGAAGCGCTCCTTCAGGCGCGCGAATTGACGCTTGGTGTCCAACGTGAACTCTCCGTTCCGGATCCATTCGAAATAAGAAGGTTCCGTTTCATAGACCTGCCGAACCGTCTTCCCTTTGTGCTTTCCGAAATTGATGACCGGTTCGTCGTCCTTGCCGAGCACGATCCGGCCGGCATAGTCGACCGTTTTCGGCCTGCCTGCGACATTCGCCAGAAACTCCACATCATTCTTCAGTGCGATTTCATGGTATTCGTCCGGAGATTGGTACATGTCCAGCTGCCCTTTCAGCACGGCATAGGTGGCGAGCGCGTCCGCCTCGGCGGAGTGGGCGTTTTCAAAATCCTCGCCTCCGCAGTAGAAACGGTAGGCAGCGCGCAGATTGCGCGGTTCCATGTAGTGGTAGATGTTCTGGACATCGATCATCTGCTTGGCATGCAGATCGATGTCGTTCAGCCGTGCCACCATCTCCTCGGCCAACCGCTTGCTTTCCGCAGGTGTTTTCGGATTCGAGATACGGGATTGGCTGTAGTGGATGACCCGCTCGATTTCCTCCGCGAGCATCGGAAGATCGAATTTCGTGGAATTGAATCCGGCCAGGTCGCTGTCTTTCAGCCAATCGACCACTTCGGTCACGATTTCGATGAATTTCGGACAGTCCGTAAGGTCCTCGTCCTTGATCCCGTTCACTTCAGAAGCCTTCAAGTCGATCTTGCGTTGGCGTCCGGGCAGCATGTCGGCTGCATCGACCCGCTCCCAGGGATACACGAAGGGAAAGACCCGCCAGGCCTTCCTTCTGTCGCTGCCGTCGGGGAACACTTTCACGAAACTCAACTCGATGATGGAGTCCGTCGCGATGTTCAAGCCCGTGCTTTCGATGTCGAAGAAAAGCAGGGGCTTCTGGAGAGAAAGTTCCATAGCTTGTCCTGAAAAGTGAAGAATCAGGAAACCATGATGGGCATCAGGATGCCGCAGAGTTTCTCGCGCTCGGCTTCCTCCTCGGAAGGTACGATCAAGGCTGCCCTGCGCGCGTCAGCGAATTTCATGACGATCGTCTCGCAACCCATGTTGGCCAGAATTTCAGTCAGGAAGGTGGACTTGAAACCGATGGTCAATTCGTCACCGTTGTAGTCGCAGTTGATTTTCTCGTACGCCGCGATGGCGAATCCGAGATCCTGGGCGGTAATCTCGATCTGTCCGGGCTTGAGGTCGAACTTGATGTGATTGGAGGCCTTGTTGGCACAGACAGCCACTCGGCGGACAGTGTTCAGCAACAGGCTGCGGTCAATCTTCAGGATGCTGGAATTGTTATGCGGAATCACGTCCCGGTACTTGGGATACTTTCCGACGATGAGACGGCAGACCATTGTGGTCCTTCCGAACGCGAACACTACCGTGCTTGAATCGAAGGAGATCGCCACGTTTTCGTCGTCCTTGTCCAGAATCGACTTGAGTACGCTCGCGGGCTTCTTGTGCAGGATGAAAGAACACTTTTCGGCTGTTTTCACTTCATCCGTGGTGTAGCAGATCAGTTTGTGGGAATCGGAGGCGACCAGGGTTGTGGAATCGGTGCCGAAATCGAAGTAGATTCCGTTCATGGCCGGCCGGATCTCATCGTCCGCCGTCGCATAGACGGTCCCGCCGATACCTTCCGCCAGGCGGGCTGCAGGGAAGTCGATCTTCTCAGCATCTTCCCCCGTTCCCTTGATCTCGGGGTAGTCCTCGGCAGGGAAGAAAGGGAGCACGGAATTTCCGCTGGACCAATTACATGCGATTGAACTGTCGCTGGCGGTCTTGATGAAGATCGGCTGGTCGGGCAGTTCCTTGAGCAGGTCGATCATGTGTCGAGCGGGGACCGCGATTTTTCCTTCCTCTTCCGTATTGTCCACTTCGATCTCGGTGCGGAGCGTAAGTTCCGAATCGGAAGCGGTCACTTCCAGAATGTTCCCTTGGAGGACGAAAAGGAAGTTTTCCAGAATCGGCAGCGCGGACTTGGCGGGGATCGCCTTGGAAATGTCCATCAACCCTTTGAGAAGTTCTGTGCTTGATACATTGAATTTCATATCCGTAAGTATTTTGGTGACTTGTTGTGTTGGTTCCGGTCGTCGGACCATATGGATTACAAATTTACAAATAATTCGAGAATATTTTGGCATCAATTTTGATTTTTTATCTCTGGCTTCCGAAAAATCATTTGGAAGTTTTAAATTGGAAAATGAATTATAATATTATGTCAACAATGAAAAAAGGATTTGTTACTGTAATGCTGTCGGTGCTTTTGAGCGTTCTGGCGGCATACGGAGTGGTCAAGGCGGCCACAGTCGACTATGGCGACAAAGTGGCGCGGAGTGAACGAGGCGTGGAATATAGAACTGTCAATTTGTCACAGTCCGATTATCCTGATTTTACCTATGCCGCCGAATCCGCTGTCGATGCGGTGGTCTATGTGGAAGTTACGGTGACCCAGCGATATCAACTAACGGATCCCTTCTACCGCTTCTTCTTCGGAGAAGACAGGGAGCCCCAGTTGCGCAAGCAGCAGGGGAGCGGATCCGGGGTGATTGTCCGTCCAGACGGTTACATCGTCACGAACAACCATGTCGTGGCCAATGCGACGGAGATCAAGGTGACGCTCACGAACAACAAGACCTATGACGCGAAAATCATCGGAACGGACCCGGCGACGGATGTCGCCTTGCTCAAGATCGACGGCCAGGGTCTTCCGACGATCCCCTTCGGGGATTCCGATCAACTCCGTCTCGGTGAATGGGTGCTTGCCATCGGCAGCCCGCTGGGCTATCAACTTCGGAGCACGATCACGGCCGGCATCGTCAGCGCCAAGGGGCGCGCGATGGGTGGCGGCGCGTACGAGAATGATCCCTACGGCCGGCTTTCCGGCCGGAGCCAACTGCAAATCGAGTCCTTCATCCAGACCGACGCTGCCGTCAATCCGGGTAACTCGGGCGGAGCCCTTGTCAACAAGAAAGGTGAACTCGTCGGCATCAATACCGCCATCGTCTCCCAAACCGGATCCTATTCCGGCTATTCCTTCGCGATTCCGTCGAACATCGTAAGGAAAGTTGTCGGGGACCTGATCGACTTCGGTTCCGTGAAGCGGGCGGTGCTGGGCATCTCCATGAGCGAAATCAGCGAGGGCCTGGTGACTGCCTTGAACCAAGATCTTCCGAAGAGCGAACAGTACAGTTCCCTGGATGATTTGATGAAGAAGTTGAAACTTTCTTCGCTGGACGGCGTATATATTCGGGAGGTCGTGAAAGGCGGAGCGGCTGACAAGGCCGGTATTCAGGTCGGTGATGTGCTGACGAAGATAGATGGCGTCGAGATGGCGAACGGAGGAGCGGTACAGGAAAAAGTGAACTCCTTCCATCCGGGCGACAAAGCGAAAATCACCATCATCCGCGGCGGAAAGGAAAAGAATGTGGAGGTGACCTTCCAGAGCAGCAGCAGTGAGACTGGAACAGAGGTTGCGGAGGGAGAGATCGCATTCTACGGCACGACCCTCAAGGCGGCTTCCCAGGAAGCTCTCGAGAAGTTCGGGCTCAAGAATGGAGTGGAAATCGTTTCCGTGAGCACGGGCAAAATGCTCGAGGCGGGCGCTTCCGAAGGCTTCATCATCACGTTTGTGAATGACCAGCCCGTGAGCAAGCCGCAAGATGTCGTTGACATCGCCAAGGCCGCGAGAAGGTCCATCTACATCGAAGGCATCACCGCCAACGGTCGGAAGGCCTACTTCGGCTTCGGCAAGGACTAGCCGGATATCGGAATTCGAAATCGCTTTCCCGGCCGGTCTCGGACGGGAAAGTTTTTTATTGATATATAAAACAACTTGATATATGAGACAACTTAAGATTACCAAATCCATCACCAATCGTGAGAGCGCTTCCCTGGACAAGTATCTCCAGGAAATCGGTCGTGAAGAGCTGGTGTCACCCGAAGAGGAAGTCGAACTTGCCCAACGGATCCGCAAAGGCGATCAACGGGCGCTGGAAAAACTGACACGCGCCAATCTGCGTTTCGTGGTTTCTGTCGCCAAGCAGTACCAGAATCAGGGGCTGAGTTTGCCGGATCTGATCAACGAAGGAAATCTCGGCCTGATCAAGGCGGCTGAGAAGTTCGATGAAACCCGCGGTTTCAAATTCATCTCCTATGCCGTGTGGTGGATCCGCCAGTCCATTCTGCAGGCGTTGGCGGAGCAGTCCCGCATCGTGCGGCTGCCGTTGAACCAGGTCGGATCCCTGAACAAGATCAACAAGGCCCTTTCGCAGTTTGAGCAGAAGTATGAGCGGGCTCCTTCCAACGAGGAACTTTCGGAGATGATCGATATTCCCCAGGACAAGATTTCCGACACCCTGCGTGTCTCTGGAAGGCATGTGTCCGTGGACGCTCCCTTCGTGGAAGGGGAGGACAACAGCCTGCTTGACGTCATCCCGAACGAAGATTCTCCGAGTGCCGACAAGGGGCTCGTGAATGAGTCGCTGAGCACGGAGATCGAGCGCTCCCTGCAGATTCTGACGGGCCGCGAACGGGAGATCATCAAGTCTTTCTTCGGGATCGGCTGCCAGGAAATGACGCTCGAAGAGATCGGTGAGCGCCTCGACCTGACCCGGGAACGCGTACGCCAGATCAAGGAGAAGGCGATTCGCAAACTCAAGAAACCCTCGGCCAGCAAACTGTTGAAAACCTACCTGGGCTGATGACACCTGAACTGTTCATCGCCGCGAAGGCTTCAGAAGCTATTCAAGCAGTCTACGGAGCAGAGGTTGATCCCGCGACCTTGCAGATCCAGGTGACCCGGAAGGAGTTCGAAGGGGATTTCACCCTCGTGACCTTCCCGCTCCTGCGCATTTCCCGTTCCTCACCGGAAAACACCGGCAACGCGATCGGCGCCTGGCTCGTCGAGCAGGTCCCGGAAATCGCCGGCTACAATTCCGTGAAGGGATTCCTGAATATTCTTTTGTCCAACCTCTACTGGAACGAACTGTTCGCGGACATCGCGGGTGATCCGACCTTCGGACAGCTTCCCGCCACCGGGAAGAACGTCATGGTCGAGTTCTCCTCCCCGAACACCAACAAGCCCCTGCATCTGGGGCACATCCGGAACAACCTGCTGGGGGATTCCGTGTCCCGGCTGCTTCGCGCGAGCGGCAACCATGTGATCACATCCACCCTGGTCAACGACCGCGGCGTGCACATCTGCAAGTCCATGCTCGCCTGGGAACAGGTCGGCCAAGGCGCTACCCCGGAGTCTACCGGAAAGAAAGGTGATCATCTGGTGGGAGAAATGTACGTTGCCTTCAATGATATCTTCAAGTCCCAGGTGGCTTCGCTTGTAGCCGAGGGCCGGACGCAGGAGGAGGCTGAAAAGGAGGCTCCCTGCCTGCTGCAGACGCACGAAATGCTGCGCAAGTGGGAGGCGAATGACCCGGCGGTGCGCGCGCTTTGGGAGAAGATGAACGGATGGGTGCTGGAAGGCTTTGAAGAGACCTACAAGGCGCTCGGCATTTCCTTCGACAAAACGTATTTCGAATCCCAGACCTATCTGCTCGGCAAAGAGCTGGTGCAGAAAGGTCTCGACATGGGCGTCTTCGTGAAAGATCCCGACGGCTCGGTGTGGTGCGACCTCACGGCCGACGGCCTTGACCGGAAATTGCTGCTCCGCTCCGACGGAACTTCCGTCTACATCACCCAGGACCTGGGGACGGCCGAGCGGAGGTTCTCGGAATATGCCCTTGATTCCCACGTCTACGTGGTCGGGGACGAGCAGAACTATCATTTTCAGGTGCTGAAACTGCTGCTTTCGAAACTCGGTTTCGCTTGGGCGGACCAGATCTTCCATCTGTCCTACGGAATGGTGGAACTGCCGGAAGGGAAGATGAAATCCCGCGAAGGGACCGTGGTGGATGCGGACGACTTGATCCGGAAGATGTACGAGGAAGCCAAGTCGACCTCGGAGGAGTCCGGGAAACTGGAGAACCTGCCTCCCGAAGAGCGGGAGAAACTCTATCGCGTGATCGGTCTTGGGGCTCTCAAGTACTTCATCCTGAAGGTCGATCCGAAGAAGACGATGCTGTTCAATCCGAAAGAGTCCATCGATTTCAACGGCAACACCGGACCCTTCATCCAGTACACCCACGCGCGGATCCGCTCGATTCTGCGCAAGGCGGAAGAACAGGGCCTGTCTTTTGACGTATCCGGACTGCCGACGGTGGAACTGAGCGCTAAGGAGATCCGGCTGGTGAAACTGCTGAACCTCTTTCCGTCCAAGGTGGCGGAAGGGGCCGCGGCCTATTCGCCTGCCGTGATCGCCGCCTTCGCCTTCGATCTGGCCAAAGAATTCAACCAGTACTACCACGAGACGCCGATCCTGAAAGAGGAAGACGCCGACTTGCTGACGATGCGGCTGGCGCTCATCGACACCCTGGCGCGCGTGCTCCGCAGCGCGACCGGCATCCTCGGCTTCGAACTTCCCGACCGGATGTAGCCCTTGGCTCCACAGCGGGCGCTGCGAGCGGCAGTCCGACGGCTCCGGCAAGACCTCGGCCAGGCGGTGATGGACTATTTGTACTTGATGGTGACATCACCGGCGCCGGCACCGGTGACTTCCACTTCGCTGTTCTGCTTGAGCCAGATTTCCTTCAGCGCGCCTGCGTTGTGGATCGAGATGCTCTTGAGAGCGGACGCGTTGCTCAAATCCAATGAAGTCATGGATGTCCCATAGAGCGTTAAATATTCAAGCCCGACGAGGTGTTCCGTCCCTGAAATAGAAGGCTCCTCGCCATAATCTCCTATTGTCAAATCCCTGACAGTCGCAGGAAGTTTGCTCAGGTCTATCTCTTTCATGCCCGACGGATACTTCACGGACTCGAGTTTGGTGTTCTTGCTGAAGTCAATCGCTTGAACAGCAGGGCTGGAGTGGCTTAAAAAAACCTTCAATTCCGGACAGCCGGATAGATCGATGACTGCCAAGGCATTCCGAAGATAGGAGGCATGCACGCTCAGATCAATATATTCAAGTGCCGATGTGCCTGTAAGAACCACGCTTTCCACGCAATTGGTAAGACACTGGAATTCTTTGAGATGGCTCATCGAGTTGATTTGCAGGTCATCCAATGATTTCAGATAGGCGCTTTGGACTTTCAGGTACGTGATCTTGGAGGTGGAGCCGTTCAAGTTGATGGCTGGCTGGTTCTTTCCATCGGAAAAATTCAATTCCAATTTCTCGAGTTCGCCGAGTCCCGACAAATTGTAGTCTGCCAAGGATGAACCGATGATGAAAATTTCTTTCAGCTTTTTGTTTTTGCTGAGGTCGACAGCAGTTAAACCCTTTGAGATGATATTTGCCCCCGCTATATTATTGAAATGCTCGATTCCGGCCAGGTCCTTGACTTGATCATCATTTAAAGAGATTCCTTTCAACGCAGCGGCCTCTTCCGATGTAATCACGCCGTTATGATCCGCGTCCGCTATTTTGAGCAGGATATTTTTGAATGCGACATCGGCGATCTCGATGCCCTCGACTTCATTGACCGTGATGACGCAGGCCTTTGAGGTGATCCCGTCCGCGGAGGCTGTGATGTCAGCGGTTCCCGGCGCGACGGCCTTCACGAGCCCGCCGGCGTCGACGGTCGCCACAGCTTCGTTGCTGCTCTTCCAGGTGAGGGACGGGAAGGATGCGTTGTCCGGCTGCACCGTGGCGGCTAGCTGGATGCTCTGTCCGACATCCAGTGAATACGCCGACTTGCTCAGGGTGATGCTGCTGACGGCGACCTTGGTGACGGTCACCTTGCATTCCGCTGTCTTGCCCCCGTCCTCGGTGGTCGCCTTGACGGTCGTCTCGCCGATCTTCACGGCCGTGACCTTGCCGGCGTTGTCCACGGTGGCAACCTGGTTGTCTGCCGACGACCAGTTCACCTGCTGGTTCGTGGCGTTTTCGGGGGCTACCGCGGCGGTCAGCGTCTCGCTGCCGCCCTCGGTCAGGGTGAGCGACGCCTTGTTCAGGGATATGCCCGTGACGGCCACGGTCTTGGCCTTCACCGTGACGGCGCACCGGGCGGTCTTGCCGCCGTCCTGGGTGGTGACGGTGACGGTCGCGCTGCCGGCCTTCACGGCGGTGACGGTGCCGTTGGAGACTGCGGCGACGGACGGGTTGTCAGAGGACCAGGCAATGGTCTTCTCGGTCGCGTTGCTGGGATTGACCGTCGCTTTCAGCACCGTGGTTTCGCCTTCGGTCAGTTCGACCGCGGGCTTGTCGAGGGAGACGCCGGTGACGGCGACGGTGGGATCTTCCTTAGACTTGCAGGAAGCGAGAAGGACGAGGGACAGGGCGATTGCCCCCCCCTAACATCTTGATAATGAATCGTTTCATGGCGATGTGTCTTTGTTTTAGTTGTCCGGATGATAATAAGTTCTTTCTGTAAAGGTAAAAAATTGTGATGATCCGTACAAAAAAAATTACTGCTACCATGCGGGCCCGGCTCCATTCTCGGTCGCCTCGCCTCGCCTCCGCCCGCCCTGCCTCCGGTTGCTGCCCGGAGGACTCGTGGAGGGCAAGGTGCTGACCGACAGGTTAAAAGATGAATATGCCTCCGGCGTTTTTGCCCGAGGCTGCAAGGCGGAAAGTCCTTAGCATCGGATCGTTACCCTCCACGGCAAACAAGGCCGCCCTGCAGCCCGGATGAGGTCTGGGGCGCGGAGCGGGAAAAGGAGGCTTTCCAATCTGCCGGATGTCGGCATATTCCGTAAAAATGCTACTTTTGTGAAGGAATGGCCGGGCAGCGGCTTTCCGCGCGAAGCCATGGAAGAGAAACCAAACAACAGCTACATGTTCCCGACCTCCGTGAAGGAGGTCGTCTCTCTGGGTTGGGATTACATTGACGTGATCCTGTTCACGGGAGACGCGTTCGTGGATCATCCTTCCTTCGGGACCGCCTGCATTGCTCGTTGGCTGCAGCGTTCCGGTTATCGGGTGGCGGTGGTTCCCCAGCCCAACTGGCGGGACGACCTGCGCGACTTCCGCAAGCTCGGGGCGCCGCGGCTGTATTTCGGCGTGAATTCCGGGGCGATGGACTCCATGGTGAACCACTACACGGCCGGGAAGCGACTCCGGCACGACGATGCCTACACCCCGGAGGGAAAATCCGGTCAGCGGCCGGACTATGCGGTGAGCGTGTACACAAAGATTCTCAAGGAACTCTATCCCGACGTCCCGGTCGTGATCGGCGGCATCGAAGCCTCCCTGCGCCGGCTGACCCACTACGACTACTGGAAAGACGAACTCCTGCCCTCCATTTTGGACTGGTGCCCCGCGGACTACCTCTGCTACGGGATGGGGGAGAAGCCGATGCTGGAACTGACCCGCGCCATCGAAGCGCGCCGCAATCCGCGCGAAATTCGTTCGATTCCGCAGATTGCCTTCCGGATGACGGGGAAGTGCAAGATTCCGGACGCTTTGGCGCTTCATTCCTTCGAAACATGTAGGGAGAGCAAGGAGGCCTTCGCCGAGAACTTCCGCCTGATCGAAACCCACGTCAACATGCTGCATCCCGCCACGATCGTCGAGCCGGTCGGCGACGGGTATATTCAGATCAATCCGCCCTTCCCGCCCTCCACGACGGAGGAAATGGATGCCTTCTGGGATCTACCCTTCACCAAACTGCCGCATCCGCGCTACAAGGGCAAGCGGATTCCCGCGTACGACATGATCAAGGACTCGATCATCACGCACCGCGGCTGTTTCGGAGGCTGCAACTTTTGCACGATCGCCGCCCACCAGGGCAAGTTCATCCAGTCCCGTTCCTGCGCGTCCATTGTGCGGGAAGCCCGGAAACTGGCATCCATGCCGGAATTTTCCGGGAATATTTCCGACCTCGGGGCGCCTACGGCCAATATGTACGGGATGGGCGGCAAGAATCCGGAGCTCTGCGACAAATGCCGCCGCAAGTCCTGTCTCTTTCCCGCAGCTTGTCCGAATTTGGACCGCTCCCACCGGCAGGTGCTTGACCTGTACCGACAGGTCGGCGCCGTAAAGGGGATCCGGCACGTCTACATCGGCAGCGGCATCCGCTACGATCTTTTCCTCACGGAGAACGGTTTCGTGGACGAAACGTCCCGGCCCTATCTCGAGAAACTCATCCTCGACCACACGTCCGGCCGGCTGAAAGTGGCGCCGGAGCATACGGAGGACAACGTCCTGGGCTATATCGCCAAGCCGTCCTTCAAACTGTTCGAACGGCTGCGCGTCGAGTTCGACAGGATCTGCGCGGAAAACGGGAGGCGGACCAGTCTGGTTCCGTATTTCATTTCTTCCCATCCCGGCTGCACGATGCGCGACATGGAGAACCTGTCCCGGAACCCGACTCTGAAGGGACTTTACATGGACCAGGTACAGGATTTCACCCCGACTCCGATGACCACCTCTTCGGTGATGTTCTGGACCGGTATCGATCCGCGGACCATGAAGCCTGTGTTCGTGGAGCGCGACCCGGATCGCAAGCGGCAGCAGAAATCTTTCTTCTTCAAGAAGGAAAAAGGCCATTTTCAAGCAAAAAAACGTCCGCATGTATTGCAATTGAGAAAAAAGTCTTAATATTGCACCGGAAACCAATACCAATTGAAGATGGCCATACCTATCCAACCTGACCACAAGAAAAGACATGTTGTCAGTTATGAGAATATGTGCGAGGCAGTCGCGGACGCTTTTGCCGAGAAGTACCCGAAGGGTTTCGGGGATTATCTGCCGGACCTGGTGAGATACACCAAGCCGGACGGTACTCCCTTCTATGCGGTCACGATCGAGACGGATGAAGGGATCTATCTGGTCAAGATTAAAGTGAAGACGGATAACGCCGAGGCCCTTGAAAGATGGCTGGAAGGCGAAGAAGATGCGGAGAACGAAGAGGTCGCCGGTACGAGCGGCGTCAGTGACGGTTCCACCCTTCCGGACGACAACATCTCCCAATACAGCTCCGGCGATGACGCTGAGGGCGATGCCTAGCCACGATCATTGAGTATCAGTCATAGACAGGGTGATCAAAAAATTTTTGATCACCCTTCTTTTATCCCAGGATTTCCCGCAGCTGCGCGTCCGTCGCATCCGGTATTTCCCGAGCGAGCTTTTCCAGGATTCGTTTCGCGGATTCTTCCGGCGTCCGGTCACATCGCAAAGCCTCCGCGCCGAACATGTGTTCCGGAGTGGTGTAGCGGGCGATTCCCCAGCCGTAGGGCTGCATGTTGCGGTCGTAGTGTTGCTCGAAGGAATGGATCACCAGATAGGTGCCCATCATCAGGCGCATCAGGACATGTTCCATGCTATGTTCGCGGCTTGCCTTTTTCCGCGCATTCGCGCGGGATTCGGACCTCCGTCGAAAACCGCAGGCTTCCCGGATCTCCCCGGTCTGGAGCGATTCGCAGAGCTGGATCGTTTCGTATACGAGTTTTTCCTTGCTTTCGCGTTTGGGGCGGAAACGGAAATGGCTGCGCCGCCAGTTCATCAGGTCCGGGAACCATTCCAGACTCACGAATGACGCGCGGGAAAGAAGCAGCCTTCCATAGGCAACCTGGCCGCTCCGGATGACGGGATCCTTCCATTCCCAGGGCCCCTCCACCCCGTACAAGAACCAGTATTCACGTGGTGTGAACTCCTCCACGGAGAAGCCCGGGATCGTGTTCCGGCTGAAGCTTGGGCCGATCAGGGGCAGGAAGCCTTTCTGACGCACCAGCGCCAGCATGTCAGCGGCGCTGCGGATCAGCCCGTCATGGAAGCGGTCTTCTTCCAGATCGATCATAGTCATGAATCTTAGTGATTTGTATCGTTTTGCGAAGATACGGAAAAATCAGGGACGGAGGATTACTTTCAGGAAAAGCGTCAATTTCTTAATTCCCCTTACAATGTCACGGCAAAATTATATATATTTATGCGAAAATAAATTCACTCCAATTTAAATATGAAAGTCCACGAATATCAAGCAAAAGAATTTTTTGCATCTTATGGGTTGCCCGTCAATCCCAGTGTTGTGTGCAGAACCCCCGAAGAAGCCGTCGCCGCCTACGAGAAACTCGGCGCTCCTACCGTCGTTGTCAAGGCGCAGGTCCATACCGGCGGCCGCGGCAAGGCCGGAGGTGTGAAGCTTGCACACAACGAGCGGGAAGTCCGGGAAAAGGCGGAGGCGATCCTCGGAATGGAGATCAAAGGCTTCCTGGTGGACCGGGTGATGGTGGTTCCGGCAGCAGACATCGAATCGGAGTACTATGTCAGCTTCGTCATCGACCGCAAGTCCAAATCTTCTCTCATGATGTTGAGCCGCGCAGGCGGTATGGACATCGAAGCGGTCGCGAAGGAAACCCCCGAAAAGATTGTCAAAATTCCCGTCGATCCGTTGCTCGGCATGCCCGACTACTTGGCCCGGGAAGCCGCTTTCGCGCTCTTTGACGACATGGCGCAGGTCAAGCAGGCCGTGCCGCTCTTCCAGCGTCTCTATAGGCTTTTCGTGGAGAAAGATGCCTCGTTGGCAGAGATCAACCCTCTGATCAAGACCAAGGACGGCAGCCTCAAGGCGATCGATGCCAAGATGACCTTCGACGAGAACGCGCTGTATCGCCACCCGGACGTATTCGCCCTGTTCGAACCGACGGCGGACGAGCGGAAGGAACAAGAGGCGAAAGAGAAAGGTTTCAGTTATGTGAATCTAGGCGGGGACATCGGCTGCATGGTCAACGGGGCCGGACTTGCCATGGCTACGATGGACATGATCAAGTTTTATGGCGGCAATCCGGCCAATTTTCTCGATATCGGTGGCAGTTCAAATCCTACCAAGATCGTGGAAGCAATGAAACTATTGCTTTCAGACAAGCATGTCAAAGTGGTCTTGATCAATATTTTCGGTGGAATAACCCGCTGCGATGACGTGGCACAGGGGCTGATCGAAGCTTTCCAGCTCATCGACATCGACCTGCCGATCGTGATCCGCTTGACCGGCACCAATGAGCGGGAGGGGCGCGAACTCCTCAAGGGGAGAAAATTCCATATCGCGACGACCATGGACGAGGCCGGCCGGATGGCGGTCGAACTGTCCAAAAACGCATAATCAATTAAACGAGAACAGGATCATGAGCATATTGATAGACAAAGAGACTCGAGTGATTGTACAGGGCCTTACCGGACGTGACGGAAGCTTCCATGCTTCCAAGATGAAACATTACGGAACGAAGATAGTGGGAGGAACCTCGCCCGGGAAGGCAGGCCAGCTGGTGGACGGAATCCCGGTGTTCAATACCGTGAAGGACGCCGTCCGCGAGACGGGCGCCGACACGTCCGTCATCTTCGTGCCTGCTCCTTTCGCCAAGGATGCGATGCTGGAGGCGGCGGACGGCGGCGTGAAGTTGATCGTCTGCATCACCGAAGGTATTCCGACCCTTGATGTGGTGGTTGCCTACCATTACATTCGTTCCAAGGGCTGCGAACTCATCGGGCCGAACTGCCCCGGGCTCATTTCTCCGGGGAAGAGCATGGTGGGTATTATGCCGACCAACATTTTCCGGCAGGGGAGCGCCGGCGTCATCAGCCGGTCCGGGACCTTGACCTACGAAGTGGTCTACAATCTCACCAAGAATGGTTTAGGACAGTCCACGGCGGTCGGTGTGGGCGGCGACCCGATCGTGGGCCTCTACTTCCAGGATCTGCTGGAACGTTTCCAGAACGATCCGGAAACGGACAGCATTGTGCTGATTGGGGAGATCGGCGGGGACGCCGAGGAAAGGGCAGCTGAATACATCAAGGAATATGTAACCAAGCCGGTGGTGGCCTTCATTTCCGGCCGCGAGGCGCCGAAGGGCAAGCAGATGGGGCACGCCGGCGCCATCATTTCCAGCGGTTCCGGCACGGCAGCCGAGAAGATCGCCGCCTTCGAAGCAGCCGGCGTTCCGGTCGCCCGCCTGACCAGCGAGATTCCCGCGCTGCTCAAAGCCAGGCTCTAAGCGCTTTCTGTCTCATGCAAAATCATATTCTTTTATTTCCTTGGTTTACAATAAGGGATTAAAAGGAATCATTTGAAATTAGCAGTACCTATAGGATACTGCTAATTATTGATTATCGGTTTTGTCAAGGGATTATTTCCGAATTGAAAACTTCTTAATAATTTGTTTTTTTGATCTGTCCGTAGGGACTTTAATTCCTGAACGTGCCATTCTTTTTAGTTCATTTACAACACTATTTTCCAGTTTTTTGTCGTAGGATTTAGTGTATTCAATATTGAAATCTTTAAGGCCGTCTCCTAATTGAATTATAACGCCCTGATTCGGCAGCAATGATTGAGAATCTATTGCTTTAATACTGTGCGAATTCAAATTAATTCTAGTCATTGCATCTGACAATTTGTCTCTTTTGAGATCAGGATATTGGACATTCAATTTCATGGAAGTTTTCAACGAATTACTATTTAAAGTATATTCTCCCGGTTTCAGAAGATTAAGTACGAATAAATCTCCTTTTACGGGTGAAATGGAATCGTAAACCACTGAATCTTTATCTTTTATGATCACCCTGTTTTTGGAAAATGACTGAGAGTTATAAAACAAAAGATAGGCGTGGTCTCCATTGATTTTGAAACTACCTTTTTGAGCTCTAAGCGACGGGAGATAAAGGTCAATGTTTAGACTGGTTTCTTTATTTTCGTTTGAAGAAATAATTTGATTAGTGTGAATTAAATTATTATTCTCGTATATCTCTATCCCATAAGTGCCTGGTTTTGCCAAAGGATGTACTAAAAATGAAAACGGACTCAATGTATTTGAGCTGAAATTAGTGTTTTCCAATAAATTCCTATTTAATATTGTATTCATAATTTTGCTTTTTAGAAGTTCAATTAAATATCCACGTTAATTACAAATTCATCATTTGTAACATCTGTTCGAATAGAGTTGATCGGAAGAAGAACAGGATTTGCTCCGGGAATGATAGGAAAAGGATTAGAGATTTCATACAGAGGATAACTGTTTGCAATATAATTTCCTACTTCTTGTAAGATGAAATCAAATAATCCGAAATTCACACCAAGCAGGTCTGATAACCATTCATCAATATCATCGCCGATATCCAAAATTCCTCTGATAATATCGTTGATCTCATGAAGAGACCAACTCAAAATATCTTTGGCCCATCCGGGTAATCCACCGAAAATTCCATTGATTAAATTATCCACGATATTGTCTAATAAATTTCCAACAGTATCGGAAATATCAATAATGTCCAAATCTAACCATCTTGAATTTAAAAATACCTGCCATTTATCCATATTGTTTGCTGCATAAGCTTGATAAGGATTCAGAGAATTGTTGGAAGGTTCATCTTTGTATCTGATGATTGCGTTAAATCCACCCGAGATTTCCGAAGTAATTAATCCATCAAGATTAAGAGGAATGCTTATATCAGGATTTGCCGAGAACAAACATATTTTTGGCGCCCTGGCTACACACCCTAGAAATGGTAGCCAAAAGATACAAAAACCACCTAAACATATTTCAGGGATGTCAATTTCCAAAGTTACATTGAGAGGATCCCAGTTTACATCTATTTCTTTTAAAACAATTTCATCAGGATCATTTTTTAAGTCGACACTTCCGCCTGTAAGTCTAATGCCTACATTGTAAGATGCTCTAAAATTTCCCGTGGAACTACCTGATTTGGTAATATGAAAATTGTTAATCAGATTGTCTAAGACTTTATTCATGCTGTTTTCAGAAACAGCTAATTGTATTGTAGCCATGATTATTGTACTTTAAGATAAACAGTTAAATTGTCATTGGTAACACTTGGATTAAATGGTATTACATCATCTGTGGGCATAGGCAAAACGGTAACGTAAGATTCTAGTCCCAAAACCAACTTGCTCATAGCAATTTTCATTTTAGGGAATACTGTTTCTTGAAGCAATCTTCTAACATAACATTCAATAATGTTTTCTAGAGCCACAGGTGCAATGTCTTTTATTTCAAGCCCCATAAGTTTAATGCTTAGGTAATTAGAATCATTAAGCACTGTTAGTTTAGCAAATACATCCATACAAAAACAACTTAATCTGTTGTAAAAAGCAGGATTGAAAACAATTCCTTTATTCATATTAAAGACATCTGAAATTTTCTTTCTTGAAAATTGTTTTAAATCCGATGTTTTGGGACTTGCGGTTTTGACCACTTTAGTACTTACAACTTTAGGGTTAAGAACAACCTGTGAGAGATTTCCACAAACGAGTCCTGCGCATATTTTTATTGTAACAGCAAATTGTTGTACAGCAAGATTTCCCAATTCAGGAGGCAGAATAATTGTGTTGCATGGATTAAAATCCAGTTTTAAATCTTTTACCTGCATGCAAAAATCAAAACCTGAATTGGTGCCCAAAATCGGGATTTGGTCAACTTTTGTTACAATACTTTTACCCATTTGTTCCAGAAAAGGATCGGCATAAATGCGGTTGCAATAATGCTGTCGTCTTATCAAATTCTCCGTAGCATAGTTAAATGTGGCCGGCATTTGATACATAATCTGATCAATGATTTTGTTGAATGCATCTTCCGGAATAATTCCGATTGCATCACAATTAGAAGTTAATGCCATGTCGGTAAATATTAGATTTCTCCTACTCTTTTTTCATTAGGTTTTTCGGATTCCCCCTTTTGGCTTCCTGAATAAGTTTATCATCTGTGTAATTTGAGTTATTCCACTGAACATATTTACTATCGTAGTTTTTCTCAAGAAATTCTCTCACGCTTTCTTTTTTGTTCTCGATGTCGGGTAGGTAATTATTTGTATGACGAACAATGGTTACGTATATGGAAAGTGGTGCTTTGTGGCTATGTCCCTCTTAACCGCTGCAGAATTTTCAGCGCTGCTGGTGTCATCTCCGATCTCACTGATAATCAATGGCAAGTTATTGAAAAAAATATAAATCCGCAAGAGTGCTTCGGATAAAATTGCGTCCTTCACCCGGCCAGTATTATTCTGAAACTTCCTTGTCCCCTAAAGAGAATTTTCGTATATTCGTAAGATTGAATTATCCCGAGAATATGAAACAGATCAAGACAGAAAACGCGCCTGCCGCGATCGGCCCTTACAGCCAGGCGACGCTGATGCATTCGTTCTTGTTCGTGTCCGGCCAGCTGCCGATCGATCCCGCCACCGGCCAGTTTCCGGAAGGCGGCGTAAAAGAGCAGACCCGGCAGTCGCTCAAGAACCTCTTCGCCATCCTGAACGAAGCAGGCCCCTGCGAGGTTCTGAAGACCACCGTCCTTCTCGCCGACATGGAGGATTTCGCTGCGATGAACGAGGTCTACGCCGAGTTCTTCCGGGAGCCCTATCCGGCCCGCTGCGCCTTCGCTGTCAAAGACCTGCCGAAAGGCGCTCTTGTTGAAATCGAGTGCATCGCGGCAGTCGTAGCTTGAATCCGGATTTCGTCTCCGCCCCGTTGTTTCGGGAAATAAGGGGCAAAAATGACGATGTAATAAAAATGTTATAACACATAACGCTATTGTTTTAACTAATCATTATATGAGAATTAAATTGATTCCTGCGCTGTTGTGCGCAATTGTGGCTGTCGGGTGTACGTCCAACGTAATCCCGACAAGATGGACTCCAGAAAGGGCACAGGAATGGTATGCCGCCCTGCCATGGCTCTCTGGTTGCGACTACATCCCCGCCTCCGCCATCAACCAGATCGAGATGTGGAGCGCGGACACCTATGATCCTGCCCGGATCGATACGGAACTCGGCTGGGCGGAAGAACTGGGGTTCAACACGATGCGAGTGTACCTCAGCAGCGTGGTCTACGCACATGATCCCGAAGGCTTGAAAACGCGACTGGACGATTTCCTGACCATCTGCGATAAACACGGCATCCGGCCGGTGCTGGTCTTCTTCGATGACTGCTGGAATCCGGAATCCGCTTATGAGAAGCAGCCGGATCCCAAGCCCGGCATACACAATTCAGGTTGGGTACAGGATCCTTCGGTGTCGTTACGCGCTGACACGACAGCGCTCTATCCAGCGCTCGAAAAGTATCTCAAGGACATTGTCGGAACATTCAAGGACGATCAGCGGGTACTGCTGTGGGATCTGTACAACGAACCCGGAAACAGCGGCCACAAAGAGACCTCCATACCGCTCGTGAAGAATGCCTTCCGATGGGCGCGGGAGGCGGGCCCGTCACAGCCGCTCTCCGTCGGCGTCTGGAACGACAGCTTGAAGGAACTCAACGAGGTTCAGCTCGCCCTGTCTGATGTGACGACCTATCACAACTATTCCGGAGACCTCGAAGACCAACAGAATGCCATCGACACGCTCAAAGCCTACGGCCGGCCGGTTCTCAACACGGAATATATGGCCCGCACACGCGGTTGTACTTTCCAGAAGGTCATGCCGCTGCTGAAGGAAAATAACGTGGCAGCGATCAATTGGGGCTTCGTTTCCGGCAAGACCAACACCATATTTGCCTGGGACACGCCGCTTCCGGAGGTCGAGGAGCCTGAGGTCTGGTTCCACGACATTTTCCGCCAGGATCACACTCCCTTTAGCGAGGAAGAGATCGCCGTCATCAAAGAATGCAACAAACGGTGATGCCTGGCACGCTGCCGGCAGGATCGGGGAATAGGACCGAGTTGTTTTTCCGCTCTATTTGCTTTTCAAGTAGGCGTCGATAGCGGCGGCGGCTTTTCGGCCGGCGCCCATCGCCAGGATGACGGTGGCGGCTCCGGTGACCGCGTCGCCTCCGGCGAAGATCCCCGGACGCGTGGTCCGTCCGTCTTCATCGGCGACAAGGCAGCCACGCCGGTTCGCTTCCAGCCCTTTAGTCGTGTTGGCAATCAATGGATTGGGAGAAGTACCCAAAGCCATGATCACGGTCTCGGTCGGGATCTCGAATTCAGACCCCGGGATCGGGACGGGGGAGCGCCGCCCGCTTTCGTCGGGTTCGCCGAGTTCCATCCGGATGCAGCGCAGTCCGCGTACCCAGCCTTTCTCATCGCCCAGCACTTCGACCGGATTGGTCAGCATCCGGAACTGGATTCCTTCTTCCTTGGCATGGTGGACCTCCTCCCGTCGGGCGGGAAGCTCGACTTCCGTACGGCGGTACACGACGGTCACGTCCGCGCCGAGCCGGAGCGCCGTCCGGGCGGCGTCCATCGCCACGTTGCCACCACCGACCACGCATACGGATTTGCCGGTATGGATCGGGGTGCCGTAGTCCTCCCGATAGGCCTTCATCAGGTTGTTGCGGGTGAGGAATTCGTTGGCGGAGAACACGTTGTTGAGGTTTTCTCCGGGAATATTCATAAAGCGGGGGAGTCCGGCTCCTGTGGCCACGAACACAGCCTCGAAGCCTTCGTCTTCCATCAGCGAGTCGATGGATACGGTCCGCCCCACGATGACATCTGTCTCGATTTTCACGCCCAGGGCGCAGACAGCGTCGATTTCTCGTTTCAGGACGCTTTCCTTGGGTAGACGGAATTCCGGGATGCCGTATTCCAATACGCCTCCGGGCTTGTGCAGGGCTTCGAAGATGGTGACGTCGTAGCCCATTTTGGCAAGGTCGGAAGCGCAGGCCAGGCCGGCAGGACCGGAGCCGATCACCGCGACCTTCCGGCCGGAAGGTCGCGATACGGCTCCTTCAGAGGGCGTACCCGCCGCCGCTACGTAGTCGGCGACGAAGCGCTCGAGTTTACCGATGGCGACGGGCTCGCCCTTGACGCCGAGGATGCAACTGCCCTCGCATTGGGTCTCCTGCGGGCAGACGCGTCCGCAGACGGCGGGCAGGGAGGAGTCTTCCGCGATGATGGCCGCGGCGGCCGAGATGTCGCCTGCGTTCACCTGCGCGATGAAATCGGGGATCTTGATCCCGACCGGACAGGCGGGAATGCAGCGGGGATTCTTGCATTGCAGACAGCGGGAGGCTTCAAGTCGGGCTTCTTCGAAGTTGTAGCCGTAGCTGACTTCTTCGAAATTGCGCGCCCGCACCTGGGGATCCTGTTCTCGAACCGGCACTCTGGGTATTTTGTTAGCCATTGTATTCCGTTATCGAATTCTACATTTGTGCAGCTCTTTCTGTTCCTCGGAGCGATATTGTCCGAGACGCCGCATGGCTTCGTCGAAGTCCACGTCGTAGCCGTTGAACTCGGGGCCGTCCACGCAGGCGAAGCGGGTCTTCCCGGCCACGGTCACGCGACAGGCCCCGCACATGCCGGTGCCGTCCACCATCAAAGTGTTAAGGCTCACGTCGATCGGAAGGCCGAGTTCTTTGCAGGTCAGCGTGCTGAATTTCATCATGATCATCGGTCCGATGGCCACCGCTTGGGTGTAGGAATATCCTTCTTCGGAAACCAGTTTTTCCAACCGCGCTGTTACGAGCCCGTGAAAACCCTCGGAACCGTCGTCCGTGCAGAGAAAGAGATGATCGCAGACCGATCCGATCTCCTTTGTGTAAATCAGCATATCTTTGGTCCTGGCGCCGATGATCACATCCACGGCAACGCCTCTTTTATGCAGCCACTTGGCCTGGGGATAGACCGGAGCGGTTCCCACGCCGCCGGCGATGAAGATGTACCGCGCGTCTTTGAGTACTTCCTCAGTCTTGTGTACGAAGGCGGAAGGATTGCCCAGAGGACCGACGACGTCCCGGAAGGAATCTCCTTCGTTCAGGGCGATGATGGCGGCCGAGGAAGCCCCGATTAGTTGCGTTACGATCACGACGGTGCCTTTTCCCGCATCGTAATCACTGATGGTGAGCGGAACGCGTTCGCCTTTTTCATCGGTGCGGACGATCAGAAACTGCCCCGGCTTGGCTGCCTTCGCGATCCGCGGCGCCTCAACCTCCATCCGGCAGATAATCGGGGTCAGCATTTCTTTTTTGACGATTTTGTACATGCGTTCGTTTTGGCTGTTAATTTCATGAGCGTCAAAATTAAAAAATGCTTCGGAATATTCCTAATCTTCCTGATCAAGCACCGCTGCCGAATTCTCTTCAGCGCACTGCTACAAAGGTGGCACCGGCGTGCCACCTTTGCGATACGAATATGCATAAAGGTGGAACCAAAGTGCCACCTTTGTAGTAAAAATGCTTTGCTGGCGGCGGAAGTGCTGGCGTTCTGCCTGTTGGTGTCGCTTTTTGCCGCGCCGGCATATTCACAACATGAAACCTGGCAGTGACCGGCGGATGGGCAGGAGGCCGGTAAGGGCATCCTCTACAAGCCGCAGCAGTACATCGGCACCGAACTGAATTTCGCAAGCTTGTTCATCGGCGCGCCGCTCGGGACGGAAGTCCGCGTGCCGGAAGACGGGATACTTGTCAGTTTCAGTATCTGTACGTTGAATAGCCTTACTTCCTCCAATTCTTTTGGAGGTGATGCGGACAATTTTGACGCCTTTCGGGTCTCCGTGCTCCAACGGGAGGATTTGCCGGTGTCTCCGGACTACAATTGGAAGAGTTCGTTGACGGTCTTGCCGAAATAGGCGCTCAGTTTCAGGGCCAGTTCGGTGGAGGGGACGAACTTGTCGTTTTCGATGGCATAGATGGTCTGCCGCGTGACACCGATCGCGTCCGCCAGTTCCTGTTGCGAGATCCGCTTGACCGCGCGTTCGACCCGGATGCTATTCTTCATCTTTTCCGCTCTCCCATTTGTAACGCCAATATTTGATTCTGAACAGGACTGCGTACAACATCAAGGCGAAGATGATGTTGCCGGTAAACCGCCACACGATGAAGAAATATCTCCAGAAGTTTCCAGCCGTGGGATGCACACTGCTCCAGATCGCGTAGAGCAGACCATATGCGATCATCGTGAAGAACATGACGCAGGCTGTGATCATCACGGACTTGCGTCGCAGGGCGGAGATGAATTCGTCTTCTTGCTTCTCCTGCGAGAAGGCCACCAGGAACGCGGATCCGAAGGCGAGCAAATAGAGAAGCATGGTTCCGTGTTTGCTGTATTTCTGCGGAATCAGCTCCCAGGTGTTCCAGACCAGTGTTTCCAGCGCGAACAGAACGAAAATGACTCCGAAAAGGCACCAGCCCAATATCTGGTACTTGTGCGGAAGCAGGTAGGATTTCTTTTGCATTGTATTCTTTTTTGCAAATGTAAATTATACTTTACAATTATGCAAATAAACTTTACATCTCCGAGCGTTTCCGCTTACAGGACGCGGCGACGGTAACGCCGGAAAAAAACTTTGGAAAATGAAGAATATTGATGAATATATTCATTATAATTGCGTATAGAGAAAACTCTTATGTGTAAAGCGAGATATTATTTACACACGGTGATTGCGGCATTATTTTTCTTGCTGCAAAATCTCTATGGCCAGAACGATCCGATTACCTCGGAATATGCCTACCGGCATTATACGACCGATGACGGGCTTCCGTCATACTCGCTCGAATCCATTTATCAGGACAGCAAAGGGTTTATATGGGTGGGGTGCTCCGGGGGAATCGCCCGCTACGACGGCTTTACGTTTCATCGGTATTTGGAAGGGAAATTTTCCAACATCATGCGTCTGTCCGAAAACGGCCGGAAGGAGGTAAACGCTTACGGGTTCAGCCTGTACACCGTGGACGGGGAAACCGACACGGTCCGAACCGTCAAATTGCCCAAGGGGTATTTTTCCTTTAAAAACAACTACACGAAGCTTCCGCCGAACTATGCGCTCCTGAATAAGACCAATTCTGGCGTCAAAGCGCTCTTCGAACTCACGGACACGGGTTTTGTGAAAATATTGGAACATCCCGATTTTGAAGGGATGGACCTGTTTGCCGGACGGCTTTATGTGGATCAGACTCGCGACGAAATATACGTCCCGATGGACGAAGGGATCAGCATTTTGTCTTATCAAGGAAAAAGGGTCGCATACTACCCGGGTTATTTCGCCCGCAGTTTCATCCGTTACAAGGATTGCGTGTGGTTTATCACGACGGACGGATTATACCGTATCAACCACGATACGATAGAACGCATCCGGCAATTATCGCTGAAACCCGACGTCAACGATATGGTATTGTGTGCGGATAAAAAGGGCGGCTTGCTTTTCTCGGATGGTTATTCAATTTACCGGTTCGCGGATCATGCGGTAGAAAAAGTATTCGGTGGCGTCAACCAGATAACGGACATGCTTGTGGATACGGAGGGGAACCTGTGGGTTGCCACCTATCAGGGATTATACAACCTTTTCGGGCTGCAATTCAAGAACTATTGGCTGCAAAACAGGAATGACGTTGTGCGCGGCATTGTGGTGGACGGCAACAACGATCTCGTGGCGGGAAGTTACAACGGGACGCTTATCCGTTTCAATGATTCTTCCGCGCGGGAAATGGCGTATCCGCCCAATGAATACGGATCTTTTTTCGGTCCCCATTTCACGAAACAGCAGGATGACTTGTTTCTGGTGGGAGCCGGCAAAGTGCTGAAAATCAAGGGGAACAAAAACCGGTGGCTCAACCTTCCCGTTCAGAATTACGAATTTGTCCAAACGCTTTCCGACGGGAATTTAGTGGTGGGCGGGCAAGACGGCCTGCATTTTTTCACTTCCGACGGCGCCCTCCTCAAGTCGCTTTCTTCGGATACGCTTTTGCAGAATATCCATTCCAAACTCTGCGAAGACAGAAACGGGAACCTGTGGTGCGGCGGCGGAAGCGGAATTACGCTCATCCGAAAAGACGGCATCAAGCTGATCGGCAATCCGTATCTGACGCCTGCCTTGGTTTTTGCGAACGATAACGAGGGGGATGTCTGGTTGGCATCGGAAAACAGATTGCTGCGCGCGGAAAACGATACCGTGCGTTTGATCCATACCTATCCATCGTCCATCGAAAGTATTCTCTTTACCCGCGAAAACCATTTGATTGTCGGCACATCTTCCGGTATCTGCATCTCGGATACAGCCTGCAGGAATATGGTTTTGTACGATCATTTGAACGGTTTCACGGGGAAAGAGGTGATGAGATCGTCCATGGCACAGGATGATGACGGAAACGTCTGGCTGCCGTCCGTAACCTGTCTGGTAAAATTCAATCCGGAGGAATTGCTGGTCAAGCAGCCGCAGCCCAAACTGTACATTTTGTCGTTTTCGACTTCTACGGACAATGTCCGTTGGGAAAAGCACAAGTCGTCGGATGTCCAATTGAAACATAACGAAAAAAATATCCGGTTTTCATATATCGGGCTCTCCTACGCCCAGGCGCTGAACGTCCGCTACCAATACCGTTTGCGCGGATTTCAGGATAGTTGGTCACAACCGGTCGCGGGACGTGACGTGACTTACAACAATTTGCCGCCCGGGCGTTACACGTTTGAACTGAAATGCCACGCCGGGACACCCGAAACACAAACCGATGCCGTTTCGCTGCCGATTTACATCAAGCCCGCTTTTTGGCAGACGTGGTTGTTTAAAATAGTGATTTTCTTGCTTTTGTCGGGGTTGATCATCTGGTCCGTCGCCCGTTATTTGAAACAAAAGCACCAGCGGGAACTTAGCAAGGCGAACCGCGAAAAAGAGATGAACGAACTTCGGGTGCAAAGCATTCGCCTGAAATCCATTCCCCACTTCAACAGCAACGTGTTGGCGGGAATCGAGTATTTCATTCTGACCAAATCCAAAGAAGAGGCCAACGAATTGCTCGCGACCTATTCTCGTTTTACCAACATCACGCTTCACGATATCGACAAGGCGCAACGTTCGCTGAAAGATGAATTGGAATATGTCCGCATGTATCTTGACTTGGAAAAAATGCGCTACGGCGATTTACTTTCCTACGACATCGAAGTGGATGATGATGTCGATCAGTACATCATGATTCCGAACATGGTCTTGCATACCTACGCCGAAAATGCCGTCAAACACGGAATCCGGGGTAAAAGCACGCCGGGGAAAGTAGTCGTTTCCATCAAAAGCGAGCGCGAGGGCGTCCGTATTTCGGTTGAAGACGATGGGGTAGGTCGTGAAACGTCCGCACGGAAAAACGCGGAGACCGGACATAAAGGACAAGGCCTGAGTATCCTTTCCCGTCAGATAGAACTGTACAATCAGCAAAACGAAGCAAAAATTGAAGAAAAAGTAGCGGATCTGACGGATGGAAACGGAAATGCCGCAGGCACGCGGTTCGAACTGTATGTCCCGTATGATTACAGCTATATTTAAAGTCCGACATCTAAAAATCTAAAAAATGTACACTTGCATTATTGTTGAAGATGAGGAACTTCCCCGGTTGTCGCTGAAGTCGAAACTCGAAGACTATCATTCCGATATCGAAATCCTGGCAATGTGCGCGGATGCGGAATCCGCATTGGAAAGCATTTTAAGGCACAAGCCGCAGTTGCTTTTTCTGGATATTCAACTTCCGGGAGAAAATGCCATTTGGCTGTTGGAGCAGCTGCAGCAGGTCGGAAAAATGCCGCAAGTCATATTCACCACCGCCTACACCGATTCCGAATACCTGTTGAAGGCCATCAAAATTTCAGCCGCTGATTATTTGAACAAACCGATCAGCATCGTGGAGCTGGCTCAAGCCATCGAAAAAGCAAAAAAACGGATTCGGGATGAAAAGGAGAACCGACACGCATCTCAAAAAAATGTGCGTTCGTTTCGGACGCTCTACTCTCAGCTTATCGCTTCTGATGAGGATATCGTCTACATCGAGGCCGATGGAAATTACGCGCAGATCCAACTGCTCCATGACAAGAAGCAGCTGATTTTCGAACGGTTGGGAGATATTGAGAAAAGGTTGGACAACCCGATTTTCATCCGGGTCGGCCGCAGCCTGATCATCAACAGAAACTACATTCGCAAACTGAATACCAAGGATTGTATCTGTTCGCTCGTCACTCCGGATTCCACATACCATCTTCCCATCCCGAAGGGGGCATGCGATATGCTCAGCGACCTATGCCTCCGACACGAAAAGTAATCGAAGCGCGCAAGACATCAAGGATTAAGCGATCGGTTCGATGTTCATTCCGGACAAGCGTCAATATTTCTCGGAGTGGACGCGGTCCCAGGGAAGTTCGGATTCGGCCAGGGGTTCGCGCGGTTCCGCGGGATGTCCGATCGCGAGGAGACAGAGTACCGAACAGGAATCCGGGATCTGCAGAATCTGCCGGACCATTTGTTCGGAAGATACGGTCTGCGCGGGCTCGGACGCGATCACTGCCAGCGGGATGTCCGAATCGCTGCCCGTGGGAATATTCTTGAAGCGTCCCCGGATCTGACACCAGCAGGAACCCAGCCCGAGATCCTGTGCCTGGTACTGCATGGTGACCGCGGCGACGGATCCGTCTTCAATCCAGGTGCGCTGGCTTTCCGGCTGCCCCAGCACCGCAATGACCAGAGGGGCCTCCGCAAGAAACTGGGAACGGGTGTCCCGAACCTCCGATAGGGCGGCGATCTTGTCCGGGTCGGTTACAGTGACGAAGTGCCATTGGCGCGAGCCATGGCCGGTAGGTGCTCGCAGAGCGGTTTCGAGGATGCTTTTCAGATCCTCTCCGCTCACGGGTTCAGAAGTGAATTTTCGATGGCTGCGGCGTTGCCGCGCTAGCTGACTGAATGATTCCATGGCTTGGGCAATTTCTTTCATAATGATACGAAATTATCCCCAAACGACAAAATGGTACGTGGACGTACTTGTTTTATTATTGGTGTCATTTACTTTTGTTTTTATAAATTTGTAGTAACTAATTTTCAAATGCTAATCATGACCATTCAGCAGTATATTGAAAGCATCAATAGTCGCTATAAATCGGGACTTTCAACAGAACACACTTACAGAGGTGATTTGCAGCAGTTGATCGAGAGCATTTTGCCTGATGTAAAAGCGACCAACGAACCCAAAAGACAAGCGTGTGGGGCACCGGATTACATTATTACGAGAAAAGATATTCCGATTGGTTATATCGAAGCCAAGGATATTGGCGATCCCGATTTGGACGGCAAACGAAAAGCGGGAAACAAAGAGCAATTTGACCGTTATAAAGCCTCTTTACTCAATCTTATTTTTACCGACTATCTCAATTTTCATTTATACAGAGACGGCGAGTTTGTGATGAAAATTGCCATTGGCGAAGTTACATCCAAAGGCATAAAGCCGCTTTCGGAAAACTTTGCCGCATTTGAAGACCTGATAAAAGATTTTGGAACCTATATAGGGCAAACTATAAAAAGCAGCAAGAAGTTGGCTGAAATGATGGCAGGAAAAGCCAGATTGCTTGCCAATATTATGGAAAAAGCCCTTACAAGCGACGAAGATACCCAGGAAAACAGCACCCTTAAAAACCAGATGAAAGTTTTTAGGGAGATATTGATTCACGACATAGAACCCAAAAGCTTTGCCGATATTTATGCGCAGACCGTCGCTTACGGATTGTTTGCCGCGCGCTTGCACGACACGTCGCTCGATTCTTTCAGCAGACAGGAAGCTGCCGAATTGATTCCAAAAACAAACCCGTTTTTGCGATCGCTTTTTCAATATATTGCCGGTTATGATATTGACGACAAGATCAGATGGATTGTAGATGATTTGGCGCTGGTTTTCAAGGCAACCGATATGGAAGCCATTCAGAAAGATTATGGGAAAACCACCAAAACCGAAGACCCGATTATCCATTTCTACGAAACTTTCCTCAGCGAATACGACCCTGCTTTGAGAAAATCGCGCGGAGTCTGGTACACACCAAAACCAGTCGTGAATTTTATCATCAGAGCCGTTGATGATATTCTGAAATCAGAATTCGGCCTGCCGATGGGATTGGCCGATGTAAGCAAAACCGTGATAAAAGTTGATGTAAAGGGGAAAAAGGCGGAACAGAAAGTACACAAAGTTCAAATCCTTGACCCGGCCACCGGAACAGGCACTTTCCTTGCCGAAACCATCAGGCTTATTTATAAATATATAATCCTTGAAGGGCAGCAAGGCATTTGGAGCGATTATGTAGAAGAACAATTGATACCCCGATTGAACGGATTCGAACTGTTGATGGCCAGTTACGCGATGGCGCATTTGAAAATGGATTTGGTTCTGCGTGAAACCGGATTTCACAGCGATACAAACCAACGTTTTCGCATTTACCTGACCAATAGTTTGGAAGAACATCATCACGACACGGGAACGCTCTGGGCAAACTGGTTAAGCACCGAAGCCACTGAAGCCAACAGGGTAAAACGCGATACGCCGGTTATGGTGGTAATGGGAAATCCGCCGTATAGTGTTAGCAGCAACAACAAAGGCGAATGGATTGAAAATCTTGTGGCTGATTATAAGAGAGATTTGAATGAAAGAAATATCCAGCCACTTTCCGACGACTACATCAAATTTATCCGTTACGGACAGCATTATATTGATAAAAATGAAATTGGAGTTTTAGCGTACATTTCCAACAATAGTTTCATCGACGGTATTATTCATCGTCAAATGCGTAAAAACTTGTTAGAAAGCTTTGATAAAATTTATATTCTTGATTTACACGGCAATGCCAAGAAAAAAGAAACCACGCCTGATGGCGGAAAGGATGAAAATGTCTTTGATATTATGCAGGGCGTTTCTATCAATCTTTTTGTCAAAACAGGTGAGAAAAATAAACTTGGGAAAGTATTCCATTTTGATTTATATGGAGAACGTGAGTTTAAATATGATTTTTTGAGTCAAAATTCTATCTATTCATTAGGATGGAATAAGTTAGAGAATATAGAGCCTAACTACTTTTTTGTTAAAAAAGATTTTGTTGATAGTGATATTTATGAGACTGGTTTTAAAATTGATGACTTGTTTAAAATTAACTCTACTGGAATCAAAACTCATAGAGACCATCTTGTGATGGACTTTGAAAAACAATCATTACAAGAACGAATCATTGAATTTTACAACCTTGAATATACTGACACTGAAATAAAGAAAAAATATAATTTAAAGGACAATCGTGATTGGGCACTCTCATTGGCTCGAAAAAAAGACTCATACAATCCTCATAAAATAAGACTGATTGAATATCGTCCGTTTGATAATCGTTTTTGTTACTATGATAGTAGCCTTATTGATTTCAGCAGAGAGAATGTAATGAAACATTTATTCGGAGAGAATAATGTTGGATTGATTTGCCCAAAACAAGTTCCTGAAAAGGAAGTTTCAGGAGTTTTTGTATCAAAATATATTGCAGGGCATAAGACATGTAGTGCATACAATATAAATAATATTTTCCCTCTTTATCTTTACTGCGATACGGATGGTCAGCAAACTTTAGAAGAACAACCTAAGCGAGTTCCCAACCTCAATATGGATATCGTTGACAAAATTGCCAAAAACCTTAATTTAGCATTTTTGGAAGACGACAACCTTGAATGCGACCCGCCTGCCGGAGTAGATGGAAGTTTTTCGCCGATAAATATCTTGGACTATATCTATGCCGTATTGCACTCGCCAACCTATCGCGAAAAATACAAGGAATTTTTAAAGATCGATTTTCCGCGTGTGCCCTATCCAAAAGACAGAGAAACATTTTGGCAATTGGTTGAGTTAGGTAGTCAATTAAGGAAGATTCATCTGATGGAAAGTCCTGTTCTAGACCAACGAATTACTCGCTATCCGGAAGTGGGAGACAATACGGTGGATGGTCCGGTCTATGAGAACGGAAAGGTCTATATCAATAAAACTCAATATTTCGAGAACGTGTCTGAAACGGTCTGGAACTTTTACATCGGCGGCTATCAGCCTGCCCAAAAGTGGCTCAAGGACCGCAGAAATCGCAAACTGTCCTTCGAGGATATCCTGCATTATCAGAAAATCATCGTAGCCCTCACGGAAACCGACCGGTTGATGAAAAAGATTGATGAAATTGATATTGCGTGAAAAAACAATTTCCCGAAATTCGACTCTCCCCACAATTATAATTAATTCATCGTCTGAATCTTGATTGAATTCACACGGCCCTTGAGGCGTATTTTCATCAATTTTTGGTAGATTATTGATGCTGTCAGGATTTGTTGTGTGCGGCGATCCTGTCTTTAGCAGCCCTTTTATTCTGTTGCCTTAAATATATATAAAAGAGGTAACTTGCAATGAAGTTAAATAACTACAATTTGGCAACCATGACGGTCAAAGAACTTCTAAAAGCTCTAGATACAAGTTTAAAGGGCTTACCCCTTGATGAAATCCAAAGACGTCAGGAAGAATTCGGTAGAAACGTAATTGAGTATAAGAAAGAAAAAAGTGTTTTTCAAATAATCCTTGAAGCCTTTCTATCTCCCTTTTCCCTGGTTCTCATAGCTCTGGCCATTATCTCTTATGCTACAGAATACCTTCTAGTAGCCCCTGATAAGAAGGACGCGACTAGTGCTGTAATTATTATCACTTTGGTTTTGATTAGCGCCGCTCTGGAAATAGTGCAGAAGATACATGCCAAGCGCTCAATTGATAGCCTTGACCATATGGTGGAAGTAACATCCAATATTATCCGAGAGGGCAAGGCTGAAGAGATTCCGACGGAAGAAATAGTTTTAGGTGATATTATTCACCTGTCGGCCGGCGATATGTTACCTGCTGATGTAAGACTTATTGAAAGCAAAGACTTATTTATCTCTCAAACTCCCCTTACCGGGGAGAGTGCCTTGGTTGAGAAGAGAGCATTGGGCAAGATTGAAGAAGAAGAGGCTGATATGGAGTCTCAAACAATGGCCTATATGGGCACAGAAGTAGTAAGTGGTACAGGGATCGGGGTAGTAGTTAGATTGGCCAATGATACCTTATTTGGAGATGTCGCGAAAAGACTTCAAGCAAGTCCCATAAAGACCAATTTTGAAAAAGGAGTAGAAGCGACTTCACACCTTCTAATTAAATTGATGGTAATAATTGCACCACTTGTAATTTTAATCAATGGCTTTTCAACCGGTAGTTGGGTACAAGCCCTACTCTTCGGAATTTCCGTGGCTGTAGGACTGACCCCTGAAATGTTGCCTGTAATAGTAAATTCCAATTTAATCAGAGGTGCAAAACGTCTTTCTGAAAAAGGTACAATAGTCAAAGATATGAATGCTATCCAAAACTTTGGGGCTATAGACATTCTTTGCACCGACAAAACCGGCACCCTTACTAGAGATAATATCTCTCTTGAATATTATCTGAACAGCTCCGGAGAAGAGGATTTTGAAATACTGAAGTTTGCCTACTACAACAGTTCACTCCAAACAGGACTTAAAAATGTAATTGATCGTGCCATTATTCGTAGAGGAGAAAAAGAATTAAGTTTAAATGACCTTATAGCAAGGAAGATTGATGAGATTCCCTTTGATTTTGCAAGGAGAAGATTGAGTGTCCTTGTACAAAAAAGGGATAAGCAAGTTCTCATTACCAAGGGTGCGATTGAGGAAATGCTGGATGTATCAGATAAGATATTGATTAAAGGTCAAGTAAAGGAATTGACAACAGATGAAAGGATTCGCGTATTAAATTATATTCAATCCCTGAATACAGAAGGTTTAAGAGTACTAGGCCTGTCAGTGAAGGAAATATCATCGAGTGACCTTGAGATTTCGTTGGAAGATGAAAATGAGATGACTTTGATAGGTTATCTTGCTTTCTTGGATCCGCCTAAGGAAGGAGCCAAAGAAGCAATAGCCGCTCTAGCCAGGGAAAAAGTACAGGTTAAGGTATTAACCGGCGACAATCAGTATGTTACTCAGGCCATATGCCGTCAAGTAGGAATTGATGCCGATGACTTTTTGACTGGAGACCAGGTTGAATTAATGAATGATGAAGAACTTTCAAGAGCAAGCGAAGACTATAAGATTTTTGTAAAATTGAATCCTACCCAAAAGGCTCGTTTGGTTAGACTTATGCGTAAAGCCGGTTATGCGGTTGGCTTTCTGGGTGATGGTATTAACGACTCTCCTGCAATGAGAGAGGCTGATGTCGGAATATCAGTCGATAATGCGGTTGATATAGCTAAAGAATCAGCTGATCTTGTATTATTGGAAAAAGATTTAGGAATTTTAGAGCAAGGTGTTGTAAACGGAAGAGAGATATTCGGTAATATAATGAAGTATATTAAAATTACCGTATCTTCCAACTTCGGAAATATTTTTTCCGTATTGCTGGCTAGTATTTTCCTACCCTTCTTGCCAATGCAACCAATGCAACTATTGTTCTTAAACCTGATCTATGATATTTCTTGCCTGTCTATTCCTTTTGACAAAATGGATCAAGAATACTTGAGACAGCCACAGAGACTGGACTCAGGCGGGGTCAGACGTTTTATGGTATGGTTTGGACCTATTAGTTCTATATTTGATATTCTAACTTTCTTGGTCTTATATTTTGTAATCATACCTAAAAGCCTGGGAGGTGGATATTTGAATCTGACATTATATGAACAGTTAATCTTTGTTTCAATATTCCATACAGGTTGGTATTTGGTTTCTTTATGGACGCAGACGCTGGTACTGTATACCTTAAGGACGGAAAAAATGCCTTTTCTACAAAGCAAGCCTTCTTTGCCGATGTTTTTGGTGACAGGTCTCACTGTGGCGGCGGGAACCATTATACCTTATACAAAACTTGGCGTTGCTCTTGATTTCAGACCGATGCCGCCAGAATTTTGGTATTATCTATTGGTGGTGGTATTCCTATATCTATTACTAACTACTGTGCTTAAAAATATATATGTTAGAAAGTATAAGAAATTGTTATAAGGAAATTTCAGCGCCATTCGTCCAGGATCGAATTATTCTTCCGCTCAATCTTTCTCCCCGAAGTAAAGAAAGCTTCGCATAAAGCCCTCCAGGGAGATGGCGCGTTTGGTAGGGGTTTCGATGCTGATCAGCCCAACACCTCCTTCCACGTTGTCCGGGAAGGTGATCGGCTCGGTGAAGAACAGGCCTTCGTCAATTACGTTCGCTTTGATGTTGAGCGACTTCAGCTGGTGGTAGTCCTGTTCGGAAATGGCGGAGAGGCAGATTTCCAGCGTTTTCACGGCGAAAATTGAATCGACCGGCACCAGGGTTTTTCCGTCCTCACCCCAGAAAATCTTCTCGTCGATGTACTCCAATTGAGATTTGGGAACCATCACATTGAGTTCGAAAGAACCGTCGCTGAACAAGTTGTCGGAAAAGGCGTTGTAGATGTTCTGCCCGGCACCGAACAGGTCGAGATCCTCTGCGGGAGCCCCGTCGTTCAGAATCGGATCATTTTTCCACCGGATGCGGATCCCCGTCTCGTACATCACCCGGTCGGTCTTCACTTCGGGGATTTCGTCCGGGTCCCGATTGAATTCCCGGAGATAGACGAGGTCATCCGACTTCAGGGTTCCCCAGAGCCGATAATGGTTCGGCCCGTCGATGTTGTCACGGCCCTTGAGACGTATTTTCATCAATTTGTTGTAGATTTTCTTTCCCTGCGATTCATAGTACGAGTCCGGATCGACAGCATAGGAAGTGTCCGCGACCTCGAATTCGGGCGCTTTCGGCACGATGACTTCCGACCAGACCGCGTGTCCGTCCGCCTCCGCCTCGATCCGGACCTTGTCTCCCTCGCGGAAATCCGCTTCGAACCCGTAGCTCGACTGGCGCAGTTTGCTGGGGGCGAAGCTGAAATAACTCATGAAGTATTGCTCGACCTGCGGCACTTCGTATCGGTCCCCGTCCACTTTCACGGCGGTAGCGACCGGTTTCCCGTTCACCAGGCAGCGGACGCTCGCGGATTGGATCGGCAGAAGGGTCTTGTCCGTACTCAGGCAGAGGTGGACGATGTGGAGGCTGTCTCCGACCTTCAACTGCGCATTCATGTTCAGTTGCGGCTGGATCTCACCGAGTTGGTCGGTCAGTTCCCGGGTGCAGGAAGCCAGGAGGGCGATTGTGACCGACAGCGTTATGAGAAGGATAGACTTTTTCATGGTTTAGAAATTTCGGGTGTAACTGAAGGAAGGAATGAACGGGAGCAGCGTCAACTGGGTCAATTTGTCATTTCGGGAATAGACTTCTCCATCGTAGTTGCGTTCGTAACCGCTGAACACGAAGTTCGGATTCATGCGGCAATAGACGTTGTAGATGCTGAGGCTCCAGATGCTTTCCCCGCGTTTATGGGGACGGTGAAAGTTGACGGCGAGGTTGAGCCGGTGGCTGGGCGGAAGGCGGTAGTTGTTCCGGTGCGGGGCGTAATCGACCTGCACGACTCGGCCGTCCGGCGTCAAGACGGCTGTCTCCCGTTCCGGGATGGTCGTCGTGCCGCCCGTCGCGAAGGTCCAGGTGCCGCTCAAATCGACTTTTTCGGAAAACTTGTGGTTGGCCACCAGTGAAACGTTGTGGCGCCGGTCATACCTGTACGGATAGCGTCGGCCGTTGTTGATCATGCCGCTCGGGAAGATCCGGTCGCTCTTTGCCAGCGTGTATCCGAGCCAGCCGGTGGTCTTGCCCATCGTCTTCTGGACGAATAATTCCACGCCGAAGGCTCGTCCTTCTCCCATCTCGACTTTGTCCTCCCACTGGTTCGAATTTGCCAGGAAGGAAATGCCGTCTTTGTATTCCAGCACATTGTCCATCTGTTTCCAGTAGCCTTCCACGGAGAATTCCCATCCGCGCAGGCCGTCGTAGTAGAAGCCCGCTGAATATTGGTCCGCCGTCACCGGCTTGATATCTTTCGTGATCGGAACCCAGAGGTCGATCGGAAGGGTGATCTGCGAAGAGGAAAGCAGGTGTACATACTGCGACATTCGGGAATAGGCCGCCTTCGCGCTGAAACCGCGGCCGAAATCGATCTTGGCGGACATGCGCGGTTCGGGAGCGAGATACCTTCTCCCGCTCGTTACGAACATCGCCAAACGGATGCCCGGATTCAAGGTGAGCCGGTTGCCGATCATAAAATCATCCTCGGCGTAGAAGGAGATCTCGTGTCCGTAGCGGTTGCCTTTCTTGGTGTTGGTGAAGGTCGTGTCCAGCAGGGTCTTTCCGGCGGAAGACTCGTGCTCGACATGGGTCAGCGTCTCAGGGACGTAGGTATGGTAGATATATTCAACCCCGAACTTCACTTGATGCCTGGGGCCTGGTGTGTAGTCGAAGTCGATTTTTCCGGTCACATCCTCCAGGCCGGAACGGTAGTCGAACAAGTAATTGTAGTGCCCGGGAGGAGCGGTGCTGTGGTCTTTTTCGCTTGCGCTGTACTCCATGATCATCCGGTAGCGGGTCCAGGCCCCGGTGGCATTCGCGAAGAGACGGCCATTGAATACGTGGTTCCAGCGCAGCGAAGCCAGGGTGTTCCCCCAGTTGATCCGGGTCTTGTTGTCCCAACTGACGTTTTCCAGCAGGGTTATATTACCCCGATCCTTGTAGTAGAAGGCATCCTTTCCGTTGTACACATTCAGGAACAGCCGGTCCCGGTCACCGAATTTTTGTGTGAGCTTCCCGTTGAGGTCATAAAAGAAGTAGTTCGCGGGGATCTTGAACATCGCCAGCGCCCGGTCGAAAAGCAGGGTGTGCATCCCCCGCGCGCTGATGGAATAGGAAGTCTTGCCCTTGAATATGGGGCCTTCGAGGTGGAACTTGTCGCTCAGGAGGCCGACGCCGATGGTGCCGTGGGTTTCCTGCATATTCCCGTCGTTCGTCCGTACATCGATGATGCTGGAAGTCCTGCCGCCGTACCGCGCGGGGAAGGATCCTTTGAACAGGGTGACCTTCTTCACCGCTTCCGGCTGGAAGATCGAGAAAAGGCCGAGCAGGTGTTCCGTGTTGTAAAGGGGGATGCCGTCCAACAGCAACAGGTTTTCCTCGGGACCGCCGCCGCGGACATGGATGCCTGAAAAGCCCTCCACGCCGCTTTGGACGCCCGGCATCAGCTGGATGGTCTTCAGTACGTCCGCTTCTCCGAACAGGGTGGGGGTGTTCTTGATCAGGTTCATCGGGATCTCGACGGCGCTCATCTTGGTCGCCTGGATGCCCGCCTCCCGCCGGGCGGCGACGACCGCTTCGTTGATGCGCGCGTTCGCTTTCAGCGAGACGTTCAGCGTGGTGTCCCGGGCCAGGTCCAGAACCACGGTTGCACCTTCATATCCGACATAGGAATAGGTCAGTTCGATCTGCTCTCCGCGCGGACGGGTAAGGGTGTAGAAGCCGTAGTTGTTGGAGACTGCTCCGAGCGGGCCGCTTTTCACGCCCGCTCCGATCAATGTTTCACCGGAAGCGGCATCGCTGATATAGCCGCTGACGGTCACGCGACGTTCCTGCGCGGCGGTGTCCGAAAAAAATCCTGAAACAAGCATCAGGGTCAGGATCAGAAGAGTCGATCCCCAAAAGAGAAGTTTTTCCGTCATTTTCGTTAGTTTTCTGGTTCATACAATGCGTTTGCGCGAGGCGGTTTGCAAAAATGGGGATTTTTTTTGATTATGAATAGTTTGCATGGGGGTTTTTTGCTAAATTTGTTTGAATGAAAAAGAATATCCGTCGATTATTTTTGTTTTTTTTGGTTCTCGGGGCGACCCTGACAATTCCTTGCTGCAAGCGCGCTCCTGTCGAACCCGTTCTCGAGGAGCCGAAGGATTCCATTCCGCCGATCGGTTTTTACGCGGATTCTCTGGACCTGGTCGAGGGAACGATCCGGGACGGCGAGATCTTCACAGCCATCATGAATCGTCTCGGGATGACGACCGAACAGGCCCTTGCCCTTGCGGATGCAAGCGACACCGTGTTCGATGTCCGGAAAATCCGGGCGGGACAAACTTTCCAAGCGTATTACCGGAAGGACACCACCCTTGCGGTTGCGGACAATGTCTCGCAGTCCCGGGAACTGCGCTATTTCGTCTATCCGGTGGATCAGATTGACCGGATTGTTTTCCAGTGCACGCCTCCTCTGAAGGTCTGGAAGTTCTCAAGGTCTGTGGAAAATGTTCTGAGGTACTCCGATGTCACCATCCGCTCCTCGCTTTGGAACGACATGATCGAAGCCGGTTCTTCCCCGATACTTATTCTGTCTTTGGCGGACATCTATGCCTGGACGGTGGACTTTTTCGGTTTGCAGGAAGGAGACCGGTTCAAGGTCCTGTACGACGAATGTTCCGTCGAGGGAGCGGTCATCGACATCGACACCGTCTATTATGCCGAGTTCCAGCGGGACAGCACTGTGCTTCCGGCCATCCGCTTCGATCAGGAGGACGGCGGCAACCAGTACTGGAATGAGCGGGGCGAGAGCCTCAAAAAGGCCTTTCTGAAGGCCCCTTTGCGATTTACACGGATCAGTTCCGGTTTTTCTTATCGCAGGAGGCACCCGATTACGGGACAGATCCGTCCGCATACTGCGGTTGATTATGCCGCGCCTACCGGAACCCCTGTCGTGTCGATCGGGGAAGGAACCGTCTTGAGCGCCGGCTGGGAAGGCGGGGGAGGGAACACCGTAAGAATCCGCCACAATTCCGTGTACACGACAGCGTACCTGCACTTGTCACGTTTCCAAAAAGGCATCAAGTCCGGGGTACGTGTACGTCAAGGCGATGTGATCGGCTATGTCGGTTCCACGGGCTCTTCGACCGGTCCCCATCTGGATTTCCGGGTTTGGAAAAACGGCACCCCGATCAATCCGCTCACGATGGAATCACCTCCTACCGATCCGATCCGTCCGGAAAATCTTCCCGTGCTGGATTCCCTTTTCCGCCACTGCCGTCATCTGGCGGATTCTTTGTCGCAGACAGAAACTCTTTATCGATAACATATTATGAAAAATTCCATCAAGTTCCTTCCCGCCCTCCTGCTGATATCCCTTCTCCTTGCAGGTTGCGCCGGCAGAAAAGATTCCCTTTCCGTCCGGGCCATCCCGCTGGACAAGGCCCTGGAAGCAAGAGTCGACAGCGTCCTGAAGATGATGACCCTCGAAGAAAAGGTCGGGCAGATGGTCCAGCTAACGGCTTCGACCGTCTGCGTGCCGGGCAGCCCCGAGTTGGACATGGCCAAAATCGAGACCATCTTCGGCGACTACAAGGTCGGCTCGATTCTCAACACCTTCGCAGATACGGCTCGCAGCCGGGAATTCACCGCATCCAACATCCGGCGGCTTCAGGAAAAATCCCTGGAATTGATCGGCATCCCCACCTTGTACGGGATGGACATGATTCACGGCGCGAGTTACCTCACGGATGCGACGCTGTTTCCGCAGGAAATCAATATCGCTGCCACCTTCAACCCTGAACATGCCCGGATCATGGGTGAAGTGACCGCCTACGAAACCCGGGCAGCCATGATACCCTGGATCTTTGCTCCTGTGATGGATCTGGGGCGGGATGCCCGCTGGTCCCGTCATTGGGAAAGCTGGGGAGAGGATCCGTATCTTTCCGCCGTGATGTCCGAGGCAGAGACCCGCGCCGCCCAGGGGCCGGATCCCAATTGCATCGACTTGAACCATGTCGCGGTGAGCATCAAGCACTATTTGGCCTACGGGGTGCCTTTCACTGGCAAGGATCGCACACCTGCCTATGTCCCGATCCAGGATCTGCGTGAAAAATATTTCCGGCCTTTCAAGGACTGTCTGCAGGCCGGAGCGCTGACGCTGATGGTCAATTCCGCCTCTATCAACGGAATACCGAACCATGCGAACAAAGAATTGTTGACGGGTTGGGTCAAGGAAGAACTGGGATGGGACGGCATGATTGTGACGGACTGGGCCGACATCGCCAATCTTTTCGTCCGCGACCACGTGGCAACCGACATGAAGGAGGCGGTCGCCCTCGGCGTGAATGCCGGGATCGACATGATCATGGAACCGAACAATCCAGAATGCTGTGTTTGGTTGAAGGAGTTGGCCGAGGAAGGACGCATCCCGATGGAACGGATCGACGATGCCGTACGCCGGGTGCTGCGGCTCAAATTCCGGCTCGGACTCTTCGACCATCCGACCTGGGACGTGAGCGGTTACGATCAGTTCGGCTGCAAGGAATTCCAAGACGCTTCCTACCGGGCGGCGGTGGAATCGCAGGTTCTGTTGAAAAATGAAGGCAGCTTGCTTCCGCTGGAGTATGGTACACGGATTCTGGTGACGGGGCCGAATGCCCATTCCATGCGGACGCTCAACGGAGGATGGACCTACACCTGGCAGGGGAACGGCGACTTGTTCGCGGGAGACTGCAATACGATCTATGAAGCGATCGCTCGGAAGTTCGGAGAGAGAAATGTCATCTACGAACCAGGCGTGACCTATGCCCCCTGGCCGGACTGGCAGGCGGAGAATCCGCCTCGGATCGATCGCGCGGTCGCCGCTGCATACCGCGCGCAAGTGATCATTGCCTGCGTGGGGGAGAACTCCTACTGCGAAACGCCGGGGAATCTGGATGATCTGAACCTTTCACAGAATCAGAAGGATCTCGTCAAGGCGCTGGCGAACACCGGCAAACCCATCGTCCTGGTGCTGAACGAGGGGCGTCCGCGCATCATCGGAGACATCGAACCGCTTGCCCGTGCGATCGTGGACGTACTTCTGCCGGGAAACTACGGAGGAGATGCCCTGGCCGCGCTGCTCTCAGGCGAGGAGAATTTCAGCGGCAAACTGCCGTTTACCTATCCCAAGCACGTCAATGCCTTGCACACCTACGACTACAAGGTCCAAGAGCACCGCGAGATGATGGAGGGCGAATACAACTACGATGCTGTTATGGACGTGCAGTGGCCGTTCGGCTTCGGACTCAGCTACACGACATTTGAATATTCCGATTTCAAGGTAAAAGGGTCAGACTCCTTCGCCGCGGGAGACTCTCTCCGATTCGAGGTCACCGTCCGGAACACCGGGTTCGGCGCCGGGAAAGAAGCGGTGCTGTTGTATTCCAGCGATCTGGTCGCTAGTCTCATTCCGGATGTGAAGCGGCTGCGCGCTTTTACGAAGGTTTCGCTCCAGCCGGGAGAAAGCCGGACGGTTTCCTTCTGTGTTCCCGCCCATGAACTTGCCTTTGTGGGGGCCGACGGGAAATGGCGGCTGGAAGAAGGGGCGTTCCGGATGAGTTGCGGAGGACAATCCTTGAACCTGCACTGTACGGAAACCAAGGTCTGGGATCAACCGAACCTGGACTAGTACGCTTCTGCAAGTCGGGCCGCTCCGATGATCTCGAGACGGGATCCGTGGATTTCACGGGCTCTGGTTGTTTGCGCGATCGCCTCGAAGTTCGCAGCCGTCACGCCGCGGCCCGGCATCAGGATGGGGCCTTGTTCCGCTTTTGAGATTTCTTGCATCCGAGCGAGGATAAAGCGGCCCTCGAAGGCGGATGCGGCGCCACCGGAGCTCAGTACCCGATCGACCCCCAGCGGGAGGATGTCCTTAAAAGCCTGCAGCGGATCCCTTGCGACATCGATCGCTCGGTGAAAGGTCACTGAAAGACGCAGCGATCGGGCGAGGCGGATCAGCCGTCTGCAGGTCTCTGCGTCAACGTTTCCAGCAGCGTCCAGAGCCCCGAACACCACCCCGTCCATCTCCACCTTGCGGCCTTCCGAGCGGCTTCTGTCCGAGATTTCCCCGACTCGGCAAATCGAATCCAGCATCCGCCCGGTCTCTTCCGGGCTGTAATGAAAATTCCCCGCCCGCGGACGGATCATTACATGGACGGGAATCGGCAAGGCTCTCATGACCCGCGCGACAAGTTCCGGGGACGGGGTAATGCCTCCGACGCCCAGTTCCCCGCACAGTTCGATCCGGTCGCCCCCTGCCTTCCGGACGGCGAGGGCTTTTTCATAAGAGTCACAACATATCTCGACGATCATAATCGCAAACTTACGGAATATATTTTGTAAATTTGACTTTAATTTGCAAACCTGCTTTCGATGAAAAAGAAAATTTTCAGCATATTTTTGGGATTCTGTCTGTTGTTCGGGACGGCTTTCCCGCTGGGTGCCGTGTTCAACGAGCGTGACCTGCCCCATACCCTGCGAGTCCTCTGTTTCGAATTGGAAAAGGCCTATTCGGACCTGGCCCGGAAAGAACAGGCTTTCAATGCCGAGACGCAGCGGCAACATGCCGCCCTGCTTCAGTTGATGCGTGACAGCGAAGAAATGTCCCTGATGTTGTATTCCCAGCAGCAGGATTTTACATTCGACCTGACCTATGCGTTGCAGCAAGTAACCGATCAATACCGGACTTTCTTGGAGAACCGGAAACCTTACGAGAAGCGGCTCCGCTATCTGGATGTCGAGATCGAACGGTATGAACACCTTTCCCGTGAACTCCGGTCCCTCCCGCCCGTGATCGGTGAGGTTCGCGATACGATTCCAGTCCAGACCCCTCTGGACGCTGTGTCCTTGAAGAATCGGGATCAATGCTTGTATTATTCCGCCCGGCTTCTTGAAACACTGCGGAGATTTCGTTCCGGTTTGGTAGATGACAGCGCGCAGTACGAACGCACCGGCGACAGGCTCCGGAAGGCGTACGACTATGCCAAAGCGCGCTACGACATCGTGCAGAAGAGCATCTTTACCGAATCCCAGAACAACCTTGTTCAGGTGCTTGCTGATTTCCCGCGGTTTGTAGAACAGGCCTTCCGCGATGCTTCCGACAAGTACGGACGCGCCAACTTCACAGGCGCTGTCAGGAGCGAATGGCGCGGTCCCAAGGTAATCGGCTTCGCCTTCATGGTATTTTTCTACCTCCTGCTGGCAACGCTCCTGAGCAACCTCGTCGTTCGCGGATTGATGAAGAGAGTCACATTCTTCAAAAAACCGGCTTTTCAGAATCGGAAATTCACGCTGATCCTGCTGGCTGCCACCCTGTTGTTCATGCTGGCGATCGGGATCTGGAAAGCATTCGTTCCGGAGGCGAACTTCTTCCAGATGGCTTCCTCTCTGCTGATTGAGTATACCCTCCTGCTGACTTTCATCCTGGCTTCGCTGCTGATTCGTTACAAGGCCGACGAACTCGACAACGGGCTCCGTATCTACCTCCCGGTGCTGGTCCTGGGAATCCTGATCATTGCCTTCCGGATTCTCTTTCTGCCCAACAGCCTGATCACGTTGTTTTTCCCGCCTCTGTTGATCGGCTTCGGTTTGTGGCAGTGGGTCGCCATACGGAAGAACCGGGAGGAAGTTCCGCGCATCGACTTGTCTTTTGCCTGGATTTCTTTCGCGGTATTGGTATCATCCCTTGCCCTTTCTTTGTTCGGATTTGCTCTCCTGGGCATTCAAGTGTGCATCTGGTGGATTTTCCAGTTGACGGTCTTGCAACTCGTTCGGGCGGCCCGAAAAATCATTCTGCATTATCGACAAACTTGGGTAAACAAACGTGTACGGGCCTTCCGAATCAAGTATCCGTATCTGGTAAACGCCTATGGCAACGCTACGGTTTCAGTGACCTGGTTTGTGGATTTCCTGGAGATTGCCTTGGTTCCCATTCTCACTGTATTGTCCATACCTTTCTCCGTCTTCCTGGCCTCCCGGGTGTTCGACCTTACGGAAATCGCCGTGAATATGTTTTTCCATCCTTTCCTGAACACAGCGAAAGGTATCCAACTCTCCGCTTCCAAAATTTTCCTGGCGACTAGTCTGTTTTTCTTGTTCCGCTATCTCGCTCCGCTGATCAAATCCTTCTACGGCTCCTACAAGCTCCGGAAGATGATCCGGAACAGCCCCAACGGGCATGTGCATGAGAACGAAGTGAACCTGACTTTGGCCAATAATGTGATCGCGATTCTGGTCTGGGGAACCTACATCATCCTTGCGCTCAAGATCGTGAAGGTTCCGACCGGTTCCCTTTCGGTGATCACGGCGGGGCTTGCCGCCGGTCTGGGCTTTGCGATGAAGGACATTCTGAACAACTTCTTCTACGGTGTTCAACTGATGTCCGGCCGTCTGCGTGTCGGAGACCACATCGAATGTGACGGGGTTCGGGGCAAGGTGATCGGGATCAACTACCAGTGCACGCAGATCGATGCGGTGGACGGTAGTATTATGGCCTTCACGAATAGCACCCTCTTCAGCAAAAACTTCAAGAATCTCACCCGAAACCGCTCCTATGAATATATTCCTTTACCCGTCACTGTTGCGTACGGTTCGGACATGGAGGAGGTGCGTAAGGTGATCCAGAGGGCGCTTGCACCCTTGCAGCATCCTGACGCGTATGGCCGCGAGGTGGTCGAGCCGGGATATGGGATCAAAATCACCATGGGCGGTTTCGGAGACAACGGCCTCAACCTGGTCGTAAAACAGCACGTTTTGGTCGAGGAACGGTTTTCCTACATCGCAAAGGCAAATGAAATGATTTACAAGGCATTGAACGAGGCGGGCATTCGGATTCCGTTACCGCAGCGCGATGTCCGCATCAAACATGACCGACCATGATCAATCTGGCGATTTTCGTTTCCGGAAGCGGAACCAACTGCGAGAATCTCATCGAACATTTTGGAAGCTCGTCCCGGTTCCGGATCGCGCTCGTCTTGAGCAACAAGACGGATGCCTTCGCCCTCGTTCGCGCGCAGCGCCACGGAGTAGCGACCGCCGTCCTGAAAAAGGCGGCATTCAACGACCCGGCGATCTTGATGCCGCTGATGCGGGAACACGGCATCGATTTCATCGTGCTGGCCGGTTTCCTGCTGGTTGTCCCCGATTTTTTGATTCGGGAATATGACAGACGCATGGTCAACCTGCATCCGGCCCTGCTGCCGAAATTCGGCGGGATGGGGATGTATGGCCACCACGTCCACGAGGCCGTCAAGGCAGCGGGGGAGCGTGAGACCGGCATTACCGTGCACTGGGTTTCTTCCGAAGTGGACGGGGGCGAAATCATCGCGCAGTTCCGGACGCCGGTAGATCCCGGAGACACTCCTGACGACATCGCCGCCAAGGTACATCTCCTCGAGATGGCGCATTTCCCGTCGGTGGTCGAAGACATCTTGAAACATATTTACCCTGAATCTTGACAGTTATGGCTCCCATTCCCAAAATGTTGATCGTGCCGGTAATCGCGCTTTGCGCGCACATGGCCTTCCGCGCGTTCGGAGCGCGGCGTAAAGTTGTAAACCTTACCCTCACCGCGTTGTTTTTCGGCTGGATCGGAGATATCCTCCTCATCGGATCCGGCGACCTGTATTTCTTGACCGGCATGGCTTCTTTCCTGATCGGCCATATCTTCTACGTCCGGTGTTTTCTGATGCTGGCACATACGGGCGAAAGCATGCTGCGGGTCGCGAAGCGGCGTCTGCTGCTGATCCTGTATCTGGTCGCGCTCGCTGCGGTCGCGGGTCTGGTGTTCTGGTTCTCGCCGAAGGGTTTCCTCTTCGTGCCCGTCCTGCTGTATGCTTTCATGCTGATAACCCTCATCTTCTCGACGCTCTATGCTTACGGCTCCCGGAAGATCGACTGGTTGCTGCTTTGTACGCTCGGCGCAGTTCTGTTCACCTTCTCGGATGCTCTGATCGCGATTGGTTCTTTTACGGACATCCGTTTCGCCCTGCGCGAGCAGTTGGTGATGCCCACCTACATCGCGGCGCAGATCCTGCTTGTCGCCGGGATCGTCATGACCGAGCGCCGGATCTTCTTGCGTGATGCCGTCCCCGCCACTTGATCGATCATGATGAATCATCCTGAATATGCCGCCCGACTGGGACGTCTGCGTCGTCTGCGCGCCGCGCTGGAAAAGTATGAATCGGCCTTCTACGAGGCTTTTGAGCAGGATTTCGGAAAAGGACGCTTCGAAACCTATACTACGGAAATCGGTTATGTGCTGACTGCGATCCGGCATACCGAACGCCGTTTGCGAAGATGGATGCGGCCCCGGAAGGTCGCTACTCCCTTGGTGCTGTTTCCGGCGCGGAGCCGCGTCTATCCCGAGCCCTACGGACGGGTGTTGGTGATCGGTCCCTTCAACTATCCGTTGAATCTTACGATTGCCCCGCTGGCTGCCGCCTTGGCGGCCGGCAACACCGTGACGCTCAAGGCTTCTCGACAAACCCCTGCAGTCTCCGCCCGGATCGCCGAGATGCTGCGGGAAATCTTCCCGCCCGACGTGGTTGAAGTAGTCTCGCCGGACGTGTCCAATGACGAACTCCTGGCGCGTCGCTACGACTACATCTTCTTCACCGGCAGTCCGCGAGTCGGGCGGATCGTGATGGAGGCGGCAGCGAAGCACCTGACGCCCGTAACTCTGGAACTGGGCGGGAAGAGCCCCGCCATCGTTACGGTCACGGCTCCGTTACGCCTCGCCTGTGAACGGATTGCGAGAGGAAAGTTTCTGAACGCCGGACAGACCTGCGTCGCACCCGATTACGTGCTGGTGCATGCCTCCGTCCGTGATGCCTTCATCGCCGAGATGCGGAAAGTCATTCAGGAATATTTCGGTGACATTTCCCGCCGCCCGGCGGACATGACCCTGATCGCGCAGCAACGGCACTGGGAACGGATCATGGAGCTGATCGATCCGGCTAAGGTTGTGATCGGAGGAACGGGGGATGCGACAACCCGCTACATTGCCCCGACGGTGCTGGACGGGGTTTCTTGGTCGGATGAAGTCATGCAAGAGGAGATTTTCGGGCCCGTGCTGCCCGTGCTGACTTATTCAGATCTGGAAACCGAAGTGATCGCCAAAGTCCGGGCAGGGGAGAAGCCCCTGTCGCTTTACATTTTCTCACGGAATCGTCGCGAGATCCGGAAAGTATTGCGGGAGATTTCCTTCGGCGGTGGTTGCGTGAACGACACGGTGATGCACCTGGGCAACGAGAATCTGCCCTTCGGCGGAGTGGGGAATTCCGGGATCGGGGCCTACCACGGCCGGACCGGTTTCGAAACGTTTTCCCATTTCAAATCCGTCCTGCACAAGTCTTCTTGTTCTTGGCTGAATTTCGATCTCCTGAAGCCCCCCTACAAAGACAGCCTCCTCCGGCTTGTCCGCCGGGTGTACCGATAGTCCGCTATCAATGCCCTTCCTTCTTTTCAAGACTTTCAGGCTGTGATTGTAAATCTCTGAATATTCATGAATTGATACTTTTCACCCCTGCCGAAATGGGAGGGGTGAAAGTAAGGATATGATTGAATGTAAATAGGTTCCCGTCACGTAAGTTCTTATGCCTTATTCCCGGGTGTAGAAGTCGATGATGTCGCGGATGGCTTTTTGGCAGACGGGGCAGAAGGCGGGGTAGGAGTTGGTTTTCATCCTGCAGTCTTCAGCCCCGCGCCAGATGCCTTTCGATTGGTAGCCGCCCCCTTCGTGCAGACCGACGGTCACTTTTTCCGGCGCGGGTTTCCTGCCCGCCCAGTCCAGTCCCGAGAGTCCGAGCGTGTAGACCCGTCCGACCATATTCTTCCATTTGGAGTCGAAATCTTTCATCGTCGTGATGTTCCGTTCCCAGGGTTCAATGTCGGCCACGTACATCTGATCGTACGTGTCGTCGTAGAAATATTCATCCGCCAGTCCGGCGAAGCTGTGCCCGAATTCGTGGACGACCACAGGTTTGAAACTCGAGTGGCGGGCCGTTGTAAGGGTGTAGGAGTTGAAGATGCCGCCTCCGCCGTAGGTGTCCGTGTTGGCAAGCAAGATGATGTGTTCGTACGGGATGCCTGCCAGCGCGTCATGCAGCCGGAAGAGATGCAGGGTCGTCAGGTAGCGGGCGGAGTAGAAGGTGTCGAAACTGGAATCCACCGCGGTGTTTTTCCAGACGCCTTCTCGTGGGACGCTGACCCCGCTTTCCTCGGAAGGCACTTGAACCGCGACGATATTGAAGCGGTCTTTCAGCGCATGGAAAGGCTCGTGCCCCCAGAGACTTTCCATAGTGGCGCGGGCGTCTTCGAGGAAGCGGTCCATCTCGGCTTCGGTGTAACCTTCTGCGACGATCGCGACATCGATTTTGCAGGCTGAGTCTACCTCGAAGCCATCCAGCGGATCGCCGCCTTTCCAGAGCCAGACATGCGGGGCGGGCACCTTCCGGAGCGGCCGGATCAGGATGTCCGCGGGATCGATCGTCTGGGAATATTCACAGGCGGTATTTCCGCGGGTGTCGAAGAGTTTGAGGGTCAGTTCGGCTTTGACGCGGGGCATCGGTACGAGAAAAACATTCTCGAAGGACTTGCGGACCCGGGTCGCTTCCTCCGTCGTCTGCCATTCCTGAAACAGAGTCGAGAAAGCGTTGCTATACAGGATGTTGCCGGAAGTATCGCGCAGGGTGATCTGGCCGTTCCCACGCAGTGGGGGACGGTCCAGGTTGACCCGTCTGCCCGCCCACCCGTCCAGAGCGCGCAGCTCGGCGATGGAGATCTCCTGCTCCCGCGCGCTTCCGCTGAAAATGCAGTCGATCCGGAGGGTCCGGTCCATATTCAGCGCTTCGGGAATCGCTGCATGGGCGATAGCATATTCAGAAAGCGGCAGCATCGCTGTCAGCAGGATCAGAAACATCTTTTTCATCGCTTGTGGTTTATCGTGCCTTCAAAGTTAAAAATTTATTGCTATTTTTGCAGTGTCTCTGAGTGGGCGCATGAATCGGAGGATTGTCCGAGTGGTTTATGGTGCTGGTCTCGAAAACCGGTTGGCTCCTTGAAGGGCCTCACAGGTTCGAATCCTGTATCCTCCGCGAAACCGATGTAACTCAATTATTTTCAACGAGTTGCGATAAAAATCCCGAGAAAACGGGACAAGATCGGGACACTTTTAATAAACATTTTTTTCCCTTCCCTTTCCGAACGCAGGCGCGCAGCCAAGGAGATCCAGGGGCTGACTGACTCGGCGTTGGAACTCGGCTGCACGACTGAGTACACCGCATCGCAGGTGACGAAGCTTAGGAATAGATGAATAATTACAGCGCGCTCAAGTAATTTATAATAGTTGTTTTTCTATCAATTATTTTTAGAATTAATAGAAAATATACTATCTTTGCAATACCAAACATCACGCAGTATGAAGTATGACGAATTTCATGACCTGGTAAGAGCCAACGGCTGGGTGAAATTGAGACAATCCGGCAGCCACGTGATCTACAGGAAAGGGAGCAGGACATATCCGGTCCCCTATCACAGGGGAAAAGAACTCGGAAAGGGTCTTGAAAGTAAAATCAGAAAGGATATGGGGCTGAAATAGCCCCGCCGTCCCTTCACAATATAGGCAGAACATGACAACAATCGAAGCGATCATCGAAAGGGCTCAAGACGGGACCTTCACCGTCTTCTGCAAGGACGAAATATTTTCCGGCGCCGGGGAAACCATCGAGGCAGCCAAGGAGGATATGATGAAGCAGATGGAGTTTTACAGGGACACGGCCGTGGCCGAGGGGTTCAAATATCCGGCATTTCTGGACGGGGAATATTCCGTTCATTATACCCTTGACATGCCGAGCCTGATGAAGTACTACGTGGAGTCGGGTCTTCTCTCGCTTTCCGGCATCGAGAAAGTCACCGGCATCAACCAGAAACAACTCTGGTCGTACCTCAATGGGACGAGGCCTCGAAAGGCACAGGCAGAAAGGATTGAAAAAGGATTCCAGAAACTGACACAAGATCTGAATGCCATATTCGCGTGATTGTTTGGTAGCATCCAGAATATGGGCCGGGCGTCGGGAAACCGGCGCCCTTTTTTGTGCTTGTAGGATGCCAAACTTACGAATTGGAAGCCATATATAAAACTAAAAACATTACTTATTATGTTATTTAATTATATTTCAAATAGATAAATTCTCTTACTTGCCCTCCGCCTCCCCTGGACGGAAACGGGACAAAAAATAGCGAAAACTTGTTAAAAGCCTCATTCTCTTCCTCCTCTTTGGCTCAAAGGAGATCGCGCCCTCGGGCCGTGGAGGGCAAAATGCTGACAGACAGCAGGAAAAATGAATATGCCTCCGTCAAAATCGACCGAGGCGGTACTGCGGAAAATCCCCATCCTCAGGTTGTTACCCTCCACGGTATCTTGCCTGGCTCGGCGGGAGCGGAGTTCCGGTCGCAGTTAAAAATGGAGACCATCCCGTTTCCCTGCGGCGCATGCGTCTATCACGCTCTTTGCAAGCGTCTCACAGTCATGCACTTGCTGTAATGCCTGTGGATGGCTCCGGTGCTGACGGGCGCGAAGCGGGCCTCGACAACATGATGGCCGCCGGGGTTCTTTCCGGGACAATGAACGGGGATGAGGTTCCGCGAAGGGGAAGGGATACACAGACTTTTCCAGGTGATTCGTTTTGAGGATAATTGTATTAAATTTGAACCGAAAGAACGTAGAAGCATGGATCATTTAGAAAGTATCTCGAAAAGAAACATCGAGAAGGCATTTGAAATCATTGCCGAGTTGGACATTTATAGGATTTGGGAAGAGCTTGACTCAACGTGCAATTTGGTGGGATCTGTAAAGACGGGACTGTTGATGAACAAGTTAGACATTGACTTCCATGTTTATTCAGATGACTTTTCGATTGAAAAAAGTTTCAGGGCGATTGCCCAAATCTGCCGGAATCCGAAAATAAAAGAAGTTGCCTACACAAATCTGCTGGAAGCGGAAGATATGTGTCTGGAGTGGCACTTGCGGTATGAAGAAACACGCGAACGCATTTGGACGATTGACATCATACACATTCATAATGAATCGGCTTATGCTGGTGTAATCGAGCGCGTGACAGAAAAGATACAGTCGGTTTTGACAGAAAGGCAAAGACAGACCATTTTGAAAATAAAATTTGAAAGCGAGCGGCGGAAAGAGAAATATTCCGGAATAGACATTTATCAGGCTGTAATTGGCGAGGGAATCGCAACTTTTGAAGACTATAGAACTTGGAATGACAACAGAGAACGTGCCGCGATTTCGATGTGGGAACCCGAGGTGTAGAACGTAAATATGCAACCGATTACACAGCCGCTGCGGTTGTGCGCGATGGGCCGGAGGGACTGACACGATGACAGGCGCGAGAGATCTTCGACGATGAGATTCAGGAAGCGGGGGTGGGCACGAATTCTGCAGGTATTATAAAGCGGAATACTTTTTGTACATTTGCAAGCAATTAATTTTTTTGAATATGAAAACAAGTAAACTCATTGTATTGATTGCCGTGATGGCGATGGTTTCCCTTTCCGCTCAAGCGCAGGTAAACAGTCGAAGAAATACGGAAAACCGTTCACGCTTTGAAAGTGTTGAAGGGAACCGTCGGGAGAGCGTTCGAAATGCAAGAGAAGATATGGACCGGCGATCCCAGGCGGGGATCGAGAATGCGCGAAATGCCGCAGAGGACGCTCGGGATGCCCATCGATTGCAGTCGCGGATCAGCGACCGCGCGATCGATGCCGCAAAGAGACAGGAAGAATTGGCCAAGGTGCAGATGGATCGCGCGAACGAGGACGCCAAGGTGATCCGCGAATCGCTGGACATCAGGTCCCGTGAACTGAAGGTAATGAAACAGCGGCTGGCGCTCGACAAGAAAGAATTGAAGCTGAACGGCAAACTTTCCAGCGCCGACAAGATGCACCTTAACTCCAGCCGCGATGCTATCAAACAGGCGGAACGCGAGATCAAGGCAGACAAGAAGCGTCTTTCCGCTCTCAAAAGCAGCATGTCTGACAGCAAGAAGCAGATCCGGGATGCCAAGTCGGTAGTCAAGAATCAGAAGAAGGCTCTTTCTGCCTCGAAAAAATTGATGAAATCCAGGGAGAAGAACCTGAAGAACGTCCGTAGAGGCGCGAGTCTGTAGATTTAACTTTCCTAATATGAATCATAGCGGCGCCGGGATCTGCATCCCGGCGCCGCTATTCGTTCAGTATCCTGTCGGACGCTAGATTTTCCGGATGATTTCCAGACCCTTCCGGATTGCCTCTTCGTTCTTGGGGATGAGTTTGTGATGGCGTTCGGGGAGGGTCTTCCTCAGCGCGGCGAGCACGCTGTCAACCGTGACGAGGGGTTGGATGCTCAGCAGACCGCCCAAGACAATCATGTTGAAGGTCTTGATGAGATTCATCTCTGCCGCCGCATCCATCGCGTCGATTCTGTACACGCTGATGTCTTTCCGGGTCGGAGGCTCGTTGATGCCGTAACCGTCATAGATGAGGATGCCGCCCGGCTTCACCTTTGGTTCGAATTTCTCGAGGGAGGGCTTGTTCAGGACGATTGCCGTATCATAACTTGAAAGAATGGGCGAAGACACCGGCTCGTCGCTGATGATGACGGTCACGTTGGCCGTGCCGCCCCGCTGCTCAGGGCCGTATGCCGGCATCCAAGTCACTTCCTTGCCTTCCATCATACCGGCGTAGGCCAGTATCTTCCCCATGGAGAGGACACCCTGTCCTCCGAATCCTGCGATAATGATTTCTTCTGTCATGGTCTTTCCTCCTTATTTTTCTGCTCCGGTGTCCTTGAGGTCGCCCAGATGGTAGAAACTTAACATGTTCTCTTCCATCCACTTGTTGGATTTGGCGGGGTTCATCTTCCAGCCGGAATTGCAGGTGGACACAATCTCCACGAGATTGGAACCCTTGCCCTGCATGGAATATTCAAACGCCTTTCGGATGGCCTTTTTGGCGCGGTTGATGGCGCCCACGGTGTGGACAGCCTGACGCGTGACGTAGCATGTGCCGTCCAGCATGGCAGCGATATCCGAGATCTTCAGCGGATAGCCGTGGAGACTCACGTCCCGGCCGTAGGGACAGGTCGCGGTCTTCATCCCCAAGAGCGTGGTCGGGGCCATCTGGCCGCCCGTCATTCCGTAGATGGCGTTGTTGATGAATATGAGCGTGATGTTCTCCGCTCGGTTGAGCGCATGGATGGTCTCCGCGGTGCCGATACAGGCGAGGTCGCCGTCTCCTTGGTAGGTGAACACGAGTCGGTCCGGCCAGAGACGTTTGGTCGCGCTCGCGAGTGCCGGAGCCCTTCCGTGGGCGGCTTCTTGCCAGTCAACATCGATATACCTGTAGGCAAAGACAGCGCATCCGACCGGTGAAATCGCGATTGTCTTCTCGGTCATGCCCATCTCCTCCACCACTTCCGCGATCAGTTTGTGCACGACTCCGTGGCTGCACCCTGGACAATAATGCATCGGCACGTCGTTGATCAGCTCAGGTTTCTTATAGACTACTTGGCCTTTTTCAATAATTTCTTCTCTAGTCATCTCATTCGAATTTAAATCAAACGTTTGAGCGCCTCGACTACCTCGTCAGGATCGGGAATGATTCCGCCGAGACGTCCGAAATGCTGTACCGGTACCGATCCTTCCGCCGCGAGACGGATGTCCTCGACCATCTGGCCGGCATTGAACTCGAGCGAGAGGATGCCCTTGACGCGCTTCGCGAGTTTCCGGACTTCCCGGGCGGGGAAGGGCCAGAGCGTAATCGGCCGGAGAAGTCCGACCCGGATGCCTTGGGCGCGCGCGATCTGGATACTCTTCTTCGCGATACGGGCTGCTGAGCCGAAGGCGACAATCGCATATTCCGCATCGTCCAGCAGATATTCTTCGAAGCGTACTTCCTCCTCCTGGATTTTGTTGTATTTGGCCTGGAGGCGGAGATTGATGATCTCCATCTCCTCGGATCGAAGTTCGAGTGAAGTAATGATGTTCGGCTTTCTGCCTCCGGTGCGGCCGGTGGTCGCCCAGGGGCACTGCTGGATGATCTCTTCTTCGGTACGGCGGCGCTTGAAGGGAGGAAGGACGACTTTTTCCATCATCTGTCCGATGACACCGTCCGAGAGAATCATCGCCGGATTCCGGTAGCGGAACGCGAGTTCGAATGCAAGATCCACAAAATCAGCCATTTCCTGGACTGATGCCGGGGCGAGGACGATGAGACGGTAGTCACCATGTCCGCCGCCCTTACAGCTCTGGAAATAGTCCGCCTGACTGGGCTGTATGGTTCCCAGACCGGGACCCCCGCGCATAATGTTGACGATAAGACCCGGGAGTTCGGCTCCCGCCATGTAGGAGATGCCTTCCTGCATCAGGCTGATGCCGGGGCTGGAAGATGAAGTCATCACCCGCTTGCCGGTACATGCTCCTCCGTAGACCATATTGATTGAAGCAACCTCGCTTTCCGCCTGGAGGACAACCATTCCAGTGGTCTCCCAAGGCTTTTCTGCCGAAAGGGTTTCGAGCACTTCGGATTGCGGGGTGATGGGATAGCCGAAATAGCCGTCGCAACCGCAGCGGATCGCGGCGTGGGCAATCGCTTCATTGCCCTTCATCAATGTGATTTCCTGATCTGCCATGGTATTATTCGGTTTTAAGACGGTAAACGGTGATGCAAGCGTCCGGGCACACTGTCGCGCAGGATGCGCAGCCCGTACAGGTTTCAGACAGAACCTCTTGGGCGAAGTTGTACCCCATTCGGTTCACTTCCTTAGTCGTAAGCGCAAGGACATCGAGCGGACAGGCGACGACGCAAAGACCACAACCTTTGCATCTTTCGACATCGACCACCGTTGCCCCTTTTATTTTAGCCATATATCTTTTATTAATGATTATACATGTCTTTGTTGTAGAAATCGAGGATTTCATTCGCCATCTCCAATGCGTTGGCGGCAGGGCTGTCGGGATTGAGTTTCACGGCCTGAAGATAGTTGTTCATCGCCCCCTGCCAGTCTCCCTTCTTGCGATAGGCATTCCCGCGGAGATAGAACGCGCGGTCGGACGGACGGACGGAAAGATACGCGTCAAGCCTGGAAATGGCATCGTCGGTCTTCCCTTCCAGTAGAAGTTTCTCAATGAAATCCAATTCCGGCATCTTCTATTCGTTGACGAATAGGCACCAGCCGTGGGTGTCCTCCTCGAGGCCCCGCTGGATGTTGACAATTCTGCGATACAATTTTTCGCTGATTTTGCCACATTCCTTGCCGAAGGTATAGTGACGGGAAACATCCTCGCACTCGAGCGCCGGCTTGTCGTCGATGGAAGAAAGCGGAGTGATGACCACCGCGGTGCCGCAGGAGTTGACTTCATCGAACTCCGCAAGTTCCTCGACTTGGACCGTCCGAACTTCGACTTTCAGTCCAAGATCGGCGGCGACCACGCGGAGGCTCTTGTTGGTGATCGAAGGAAGAATGCTGTTCGAGCGGGGGGTCACATAGGTGTCGCCTTTGATCGCGAAAAAGTTGGAGGAGCCGAACTCTTCGATGGTCGTCTTCGTGGCCGAATCAAGGAAGAGCAGTTCCCGGTAGCCGCTTTTGTGGGCGATGTTGTACGCATGAAGCGACTGCGCGTAGTTGGCTCCGAGCTTGTAGCAGCCGGATCCGAAAGTGGATGCGCGGTCGTAGTTTCTCGAGATGACGGCAGTGCCGCAGGAGAGACTCTTCGCCCCGGAATAGGTACCGACCGGCGAACACATCACCGCGAACAAGACGTCCTTTGAAGAGGCTATGCCCAGCTGGGGATTGGTGCCGATGAGAATCGGGCGGAGATACAGCGACGCTCCGGTTATTTCGTACGGCGGCAGGAATTCGAGGTTCTCTTTCACACAGCGGACGCACATCTCAACGAACATCTTCTCCGACGGGTAAGGCATGTCGAGGTATTTCGCGCTGTCCTGCATCCTCCTGGCGTTGCAATCCGGTCGGAAGATCCGGATCTTGTTATCGACACCCCGGAACGCCTTCAGGCCTTCAAAGCAGGAAGGCGAATAATGGAAAATGCCTGCAAAGGTGCTGAGCGTGAGGGTAAAGTCCTCCGTCACCACAGGCTTTTCCCAATTTCCGCCGATACAACGGCTGTAAACATACGCTTTGGTCGGAATGTAGCCGAATGACAGTTTATTCCAGTCTATTTTATTCATAGAATCGTAGATTTGGTTAATATATTCTTAATATTTATTCAATCAATCTCTCTTTGTTGTAGGTGTGAATCTTCGTCTTTCCGGCAAGGATCATATAGCCGTATTCGGCTAGACTGGCGATTTCGTCCTCCCCTGGATAGACTGCGACCGGTGCAATGAACTTGACTTTCTCGGCGATCGCATCCGTGATGAACTTGCTATTGGCGATTCCGCCCGTGAGCAGGATGGCATCCACCTTTCCGTCCGCCGTGGCCGCCATCGCCGCAATGTACTTGCAGATGTTGAGCACATAGGCCTTCAGGAAGATCCGGGCACGTTCGTTTCCCGCGCCGGCCATCTTCTCCACCTCCTGCATGCTGTTGGTTCCGAAAAACGCGACAGCCCCTCCATTTCCGACCAGTTTATTCCTGATTTCTTCCCGTGTGAACTCTCCGCTGAAACACATGTCGATCAAGTCGAACGGCGGACAGAATCCGGCTCTTTCCGGGGTGATCGGACCGTCTCCTCCCAGAGCGTGCGAAGTATCCACGACCCGTCCGTTCCGGTGCAGGGAAATCGTCGCGCCACCGCCCATATGGGCGACGACGAGCGTCATATCATTGACGGCATGGCCACGCTCCCGGACATAGCGCCTGACGATCGCCCTCGAATTGAGTGCGTGGAAGAGGGCCTTTCTCGGGAATTCCGGTCTGCCGGTCAATCTGCATTCGGGAAGCAACTCATCCGCCATCGGAGGGTCGGCGATATAGGCCACAGTGTCCCCGTAACGGGGCTGAAGCCCTTTCGCGCGACGGCTTTCGTTGATTTCTTTCGCGATATCGTCGGCGAGGATGGCGCTGAGGTTGCTGGCATGTTCTCCCTCACGGGAACTGTTCAGGACGTCCCGCATGTCCTGGTTGACAAAGTAGACTCCCGTGACGACCGGAGTAATGAGACCTCCACGGGCCATTACGATGTCCACATTCTCCAGCGGAATGCCTTTGGCTGTCATGAATTCCTTGATTGCCTCTCGGCGCATTTCCGACTGATCCATTATTGAAGGGTACGAGGAGAGTACGTCTGCCGAGTGCTCGAGATTCGTGTAGGAAATCCTTTCTCCATTCGAGAAATAGCCCAGTTTCGTGGTGGTAGATCCCGTGTTGATGATCAGCACATTGCCCTTGTGCGGGGTTGGATTCGGTCTCATTGTCTTATCCATTCCTTCCTATTGTATCTTGTTCAGTCCTAGGGCTAAATATACTAATACTTTTTAATACTTCAATGATTTTTGTTCAATGATTTGATATTAATTATCATAAAAACGTTACATATTTAATAATTTCTGACACAATGATTGAATGTGCTCGGTTATGAACATAAAAACGGACGCCCCTTTGCGGTAGGCGTCCGTGATCCGGAAAGATTCCATAAGGATTTGACGATGGCTGATTTTTGCATCATGTTCCGTGGAGCATAGGAGGATCGAACTCCTGACCTCAAGATTGCGAACCTAGCGCTCTACCAGCTGAGCTAATGCCCCATTTCGGCTGCAAATATAGCAAAATTTTGTAGATTTGTACCATGTTTGCGAATAAGATCATTCTGGAAAATGCGTTTGCGTTTGAAGCGGGCGGTTCCTGTACGGGGATGCAGATTGTTTACCATACCTCCATGCGGGAATACGACGGGAAAACCAAAGTTGTTTGGATCTGCCATGCTTTGACAGCGGATTCAAATGTTCCGAACTGGTGGCCGCAGCTCGTCGGTCCCGGAAAACTCTTCGATACGGAGCGCTATTTCGTGGTCTGCGTGAACATGCTCGGCTCTCCTTACGGGACGACCGGACCTTCCTCGATCAATCCGGCGACCGGACGTCCGTTTTTCTTCGACTTTCCAGCGGTTACAATCCGGGATATCGTCCGTACCTTCATCGAGGTGCGCAAGCATTTGGGAATTGAATCCGTTGATCTGATGATCGGCAGTTCCATCGGGGGATTCACCGCGGTGGAATGGGCGGTCACTGAGCCTGCGGTCTTCAAACATGTCGTGCTGATCGCTACGGACGTGCGGGTCTCTCCTTGGCTGACCGCCGGTATGGAAGCGCAGCGCATGGCGTTGGAAGCGGATTGCTCTTTCCGGAAGGCTGAAAACCTGGACGGAGGGAAAAACGGACTCAAATGCGCCCGCGCCCAGGCTTTGATCTCTTACCGAAGTTATGAAGGCTATTGCTTGACCCAATTCGAAACTGATCCGGACACCCTGTTCGCCGGTCGCGCAGCATCTTATGAGCGGTATCAAGGGGAGAAGCTGGCCAGGCGCTTCGACGCTTACTCCTACTGGTATCTATGCAATGCCATGGACAGCCACAATCTCGGACGTAATCGGGGTGGGGTAGATGCCGCGCTTTCGACTATCCAAGCCCGGACAACAGTGATTTCCATCGCCAGCGACTGTCTCTTCCCGACCCGGGAGATCGCTCGGTGGGCTCCGAAAATTCCCGGCTCCCGTTTTCTTACGATCACCTCGGATTTCGGACACGACGGCTTCTTGCTTGAAAGCGAACAGCTTATCCGGATCGTCGGACCGCTTCTGGACTAGCGGATGATTTCTTTTCTGGACCGGAACGTTTCCGGCAAGGGCATTCCGTACACGGCGTCACGGAGGAATTTTCCGAACGATTTCTGGTCTCGATACAGCGATTGTTCTTCCACGGAAATCGTCTTTCCGATTCCGATGCGATGGACGGATCCCGCTTTGTTTACGATTTCCGTAGGGAGTCTCAAGACACGGATCTTCCAGCTGATCAGTCCGAGCAGATAGAAGAACAGACTGTTCCGGTCGAAGAAACGGATCGGAACGATCGGAACTTTCGCGCGGTGGATGATTTTGAGGACTGATGGCTGCCATTCCCGGTCGCAGATGCGCCTTTCAAGCGGGTGTAGGTCCGAGACGGCACCGGACGGAAAGATTCCGAGAGGATAACCGTCACGGATATGTCTCATGATTTCCCGTATCCCTTGCAGATTGGTAGGCGTGATGACGGAATTCTCGTCTATCTTCGGATTGACGAAGATCATCGACGGATGCAAGCACTCGATCTGGGAGAGAAACTCGTTGACGATCACCTTGAATTCAGACCGGAGGTGTCCGATCAGGTCAATCAGCATGATGCCGTCCACACCTCCGTAGGGATGGTTGCTGATTGTGATGAAGGCTCCTTCGGGAAGGGATGCAAGCCGTTCCGGATTCCCGACCTGCACGTCAATGCGCAGGTCGTCCAGACAGGCGCCGGCAAAATCCGCCCCCTGAAACATAGAGTTCCGGTCTTCCAGATCCGACACTTTGTCGACCGACAGATGTTTCCGGAGCATGTTTGCAACCCGATACCCGAGTTTTCCTTTGAAAACCGGGAACAACTGCACGATTTCGGGAACTGTAAGGAGTGCCATTACTCCTTCTTCTTTTTCGGGGGGTCAATTCGCGCATAGCCCCGGGCATCCGCGATCACGTTGGTGATGTACAACAGCGCAAGCACGAACAGTACAACGATTCCCACGATGTCCAGCGCATGGATTTCGATTTCCCTGCCGAAGAGGGTGAAACTGGACTGGTATTCCTGCAGCGGCTTGCAGAAAAAGAGCACCGTGTTCGCGATGACGACGAGCAGTCGGAATTCCGTAGGACCGAGTTTCCAGTAAGTGAGCTTGAATTCGCTTTTGAGGTGGGCGTTGATGGCCACGTTCAGCGTCAGCAGGAAGTAGAAGATGAGCAGGATCATCGCCAAGTCGAAACGCATGAGACGAGAAATGCCGATGCCTGCGAACATCAGGAATTCATTGATGCAGTCGACTGTGTGGTCCACGTAGTACCCGTAGATCGGCCTCTCGGCCTTCCGGAAGCGGGCCAGCGTACCGTCGAGGGAGTCTCCGTACCAGTTGATCACGAGTCCCAGCGAGGCCAGCCAAATCCAGCCGATGTTGCAGTCCGTCAAGATATAGCCGGCAGCGATAACCACGGAACCAAACAAGCCGATCAATGTCAGTATGTCGGAATTGACCCATTTCGGCTGCCGCTCGGCCAGCCAGTTCAGGATTTTCTTTTCCGCTCCGTTCAGGAGCGAGGTTTGGATTCTGGTCGCGGTCTTTTCTGCCATGTCAAACCTCCTTTTCGTAGATTCTGGCTCGTTTGATCAGTTGGTGCTCCAGCTTGCTCCACATGTTCTGCACGCTGTTGTTGTTTTCCAGCTCCCGCGTGCTCTCCAGATACTTGATGCCATGCTTGTGGAAACCGGCTCCAATTTTCGAGGCGATCATCGCATTGACACCTTTGTCCTTGTACTCGTCGTCGATCGCGATCAGCAGGGCGTCCACCGTGTCGTTGTGCCGGAGCGCTCGGAGCACCTCGATAAATCCGAAGGGGAAGAGGTGGCCTTTCACCTTCTGAAGCACCAAGGACAGGGAAGGCAGACAGATTCCGAATGCGACGACCTTGTCGTTCTTGTCCAGGATCACAGACACATAGTCCAGCACGAGTTGCCCGAGGAATTGCTTCTTGAGATCTTCGCACTGTGCGGGGGAGAGTTCGGAAAAACCATGAATGTTCGCGTAGCACCGATTCAGGCAAGCAAAAATTCCGTCGGCGTACTTGAGCAGATCCCTGCGCTTCTTCACAGGCGCTTCGCGCAGGTTGTTCCGCTCCGCGACGATCTTCGAGAATTTTTCGTAGCGGGAAAGATCCTTGGGAATTTTGACCAGATACTCGACGTAATCTACGACCTTGGTGTACCCTTCATTGAGAATCAAGGATTCGTAGTAAGGGGCATTGTACTTGCTGTAGGCGGTCGGCAGTTTGTCGAATCCTTCCACAAGGATTCCGGCAACGTCAAACTCCAGGAAACCCATAGGCCCCTCCACGATATCCATACCCTTTTCACGGGCATATTCCTCGACCTTCGACAGCAGCGCATGCACCACCTCCTGCGATTCGATGAAGTCGATCCAACCGAAGCGGCAGTACTTGATGCCGGTCTTATCATTGTATTTGTGGTTGATGATGCCGGCGACCCGGCCGACGATCGTGCCCTTCTCGTTCCTGGCCAGCCAGTACCGGCCTTCACAGACTTCGAATGCCTTGTTTTTTTCGCGTGTCAGGGTGTCCATGTCTGCGCCGACCAGCTGGGGAACGTAGTATTTATTCCACCGGTAGAGCTCGTTGGGAAAACGGGCGAAGCGCCGCAGATCCTTTTTGGTAGTAACTTCCTGGATGGTAATAGCCATGGCTCTTCAGTTATCGAATGTGCTAAGGTACAAAAAAAGAATGAAATGCTTCCAATTGTTGACAACTTGTTGGGAAAATGCGTCTCAAGGAAGGTCGAACCGCAAAAAAATCTGTATCTTTATACAATATGAACAAGATTCTGCCCTATGAGAAACTTCTGTACGCAGGTTCGACTTCGGTAATGGGAGACATCTGGTTCGACTTGATGTGCTTCGTCCTGCTGCTGACCCAGGAGGAGTTTTCATCATTGATGAAGTTCATGAAGATCAATGAGTTCGACTCATTTATCACGGCCGGAAACGTCAGCGAAGTCTATGGACTGTGGTTCCGGCACCGTAAACAACGCCATCCGGCGAAGATCGTGGATTGACCGCCCGCCGCCGGCCGGAAACTTTGCAAAAGATTTTCTTCGGATTCGAATCTTTTACTATATTTGCATCCGAATCGGGGGCGTAGCCCAGCTGGTTTAGAGCGCTGCAGTCACATCGCAGAGGTCATCAGTTCGAATCTGATCGCCCCCACCATTCAATTTCAGAGACGCCGCCGGCGTCTCTTTCACTCGAAAATATCGCTGACTTTCACCAGATCCTCGATGATGGGCAGATGCTGGGGACAGACTGCCTCGCACTGCCCGCATCGAATGCAGTCGGAAGGCTTTCCGTGCGTGTGGATCAGGGTGTTGAAATACGTCTGGACATTGTTCCATTCCCGTTCCGGATCGAATTGCTGCAAGGTGTTGTAGAGCCGGAAATATTCCGGAATGGCGATATTCATAGGGCAGCCCGGACTGCAGTAGCGGCAGGCGGTGCACGGGATCGCGCGTGTGCTGTTGATGATCTCCCGGACTTGGTGCAGGATCTTCCGTTCGTCCGGATTCAGCGGCTTGAAGTCCTGCATGAAGGCCGTGTTGTCCTCCAACTGTTCCAGATCGCTCATGCCGCTTAACACGACGGTCACGTTGTCCAAAGAGGCGGCGTAGCGGATCGCCCAGGAGGCGGGGCTGGCATCGGGCGCGTATTCCTTCATCAACTCGAGCGCTTCTTCCGGCACCCGGGCAAGGGAACCGCCTTTGACAGGTTCCATAACGATCACAGGCTTCCCGTATCGGCAGCACACGTCATAGCATTTCCCGGCTTCGATGGTGGGACTGTCCCAGTCTATGTAGTTGATCTGGAGCTGGACGAAATCCACCTCGGGATGATCAGTCAGAATCTGTTCCAGGAGGGCGGAATCGTCGTGAAAGGAAAAACCGGTGTGCAGAACTCTCCCTTCCGCCTTTTTCCGGGCGATGTAGTCAAAACCATCCAGGCGCTGTACGTTCTCGTAGCGTTCCCGGTTCAGATTGTGCAGCAAGTAATTGTTGAAGTAGTCGACCCCGCAGCGTTTCAACTGCTCATCGAAGATGAGGTCGAAATCCTCCTCGGTTTTCAGGGACCGGGTGGGCATCTTGTCCGCGAGGATGTACCGGTCACGGGGATAGCGCTTGACCACAGCCTCGCGGAACGCGGTTTCGCTGCGGCCTTCGTGATAGGGATAGGCGGTGTCGAAATAGGTGTAACCCCGTTCGAGGAAGCGGTCGGCCATTTTTTTCACCAGCTCGACATCCACACGCTCGACGTGATTCGGATCCACCAGGGGGAGGCGCATGAGGCCAAAGCCTAATTTCTTCATGGGAAGTTTTTTAAATGTGCGGTACGGCCCGCGCGTAAATGTACGAAAATCGGACGGTTTTATCTATATTTGTATAAATGGGGGACCTAATATTCTTTTTTCTTATGGCAGGATTATTTGGAATGCAAAAGCCGCAGGATACGCGGCCCATGGCGGTCGCCGGACAATTCTATCCGGACGATCCGCAGGAACTTCGGACACAGTTGAAGGAATTCTTCCGCGCCTACCCTTCCGACCCGGACGGGCGGATCGTACGGGCACTCATCGTCCCGCATGCGGGCTATGTCTTTTCCGGGGAGGTCGCGGCTTCAGCCTACGCCTGTCTCCCGGCTTCCGCCCGGTATGAGCGCGTGTTCTTGATCGGCCCCAGTCACCGGGCTTCCTTCGAGGGCGCGTCTGTTGACACCGGGTTCAACGCTTGCGAGACCCCGCTCGGACGGGTACGGATCGACAGCGCCTGCGCCAGAAACTTGGTGAAACAGGATTCGGTTTTCAGTTATGTGCCGGCGGCCCATCTGCAAGAGCACTGCCTGGAGGTACAGGTGCCTTTTCTGCAGGAACGTTTCCCGGAAGTGCCCCCGCTTGTTCCCATCCTTATCGGAACCCAGCGGATTTCCGCACTCCGGAAGATCGCGGAAGCCCTCCGGCCGTACTGGAACGAGCGGAATCTGTTCGTGATCAGCAGCGACTTTTCGCACTATCCGGCGTACGATGCGGCCTGCGAGGCCGACAAGCGTGTCGCGGATGCCATCCTCACCGGAAATCTGGATGCGTTCGGGAGCGCCTTGGTTGAGAATGACCAGGCGGCCTATCCCGGATTGCAGACGAGCGCCTGCGGCCAATGCGCGATCGCGGTCCTGCTGATGTTGATGCAAGAGGGCGGGCAGGACATTGAAAAGACAGCGTACCGGAATTCCGGAGATTCCCCGTATGGCGGGAAATCGGGAGTAGTGGGCTACAATGCTTTTGTCATCCGCGACCGGGTGTCCGAGACCTTCTCGCTTTCGCCGGAGGATCGGCAAGAACTGCTGCGGATCGCCAGGCAGACGCTTGAGCAGTCTTTCGGCGGACCTCGGAACATGGATACGACGTCGGTCAGCGATGCCTTGAAAACGCCCTGCGGAGCCTTTGTAACCCTCCGTCGCAACGGAAACTTGCGGGGCTGCATCGGAACTTTCGGCGAAGACATACCCCTCTACCGACTGGTCGGTCGCATGGCGCGGTCGGCCGCCTTCGACGACCCGCGGTTCCCGCCTTTGCAAAAGTCGGAACTTCCCGAGATCGAGATCGAGATTTCCGTCCTCACACCGCTCCGCCGTATTCATTCCATTGACGAATTCCATTACGGTCGGGAAGGAATCTACATCGTGAAGGGAGGGCGCAGCGGCACCTTCCTCCCGCAGGTGGCCGAAGAAGTGAATTGGACAAAGGAAGAGTTTCTGGGACACTGCGCCCGGGACAAGGCGGGCATCGGCTGGGAAGGCTGGAAGGATGCGGAACTTTACACCTACGAAGCCATCGTATTCGGAGAATGAGCGGGGAACGACGGATGGAAAAGGCGCGGTATTGGCATCCGGTTGCGGACGGGGTCGCATGCGATCTCTGTCCCCATCGTTGCCGGCTACGCGAAGGGCAGCGGGGCCTTTGCCGCAGCCGCGTCTGCCGTGACGGGGTACTCTGGTCCGAGGTGTATGGCCATCCCTGTACACTGGCGGTCGATCCTGTCGAAAAGAAGCCGCTGAATCATTTCCTTCCCGGAACGGATTGCCTTTCGCTGGCCTGCCGGGGGTGCAACCTGCGCTGTCTCGGATGCCAGAACTGGGAGATTTCACAGTCCGATCCGATCAAGACCGAGCATTGGTCTCCGGAGGACATTGTTCAGGCCTGCTTGCGTGGCGGCTGGCCTTCGATCGCCTATACCTACACCGAACCCCTGACTTGGTGGGAATATACCTACGACATCGCCTCCCTCGCGCGGGAACAAGGCCTTCAGAATATTCTCGTGTCGGCCGGCTATGTCAATCCTGAACCGATGCGCGCGCTTGCGTCCTTGATCGATGCCGCCAACATCGATCTGAAGTCGCTGAGCGATGAAACGTACCGACGCATCTGCGGGGCTACCCTTGCGCCGGTCCTGGAGACACTGGCGATTCTCAGGGATGCCGGGACGGAACTGGAGATCACCCATCTGGTCATCCCCGGAATCAACGATTCGGAAGAACAGTTGACTGAATTGTGCGAATGGCTGGCAGGCAATGGATTCCGCGACTGCCCGCTGCATTTCAGCCGCTTTTTCCCGCAGTACCGGATGCGGGACGTGCCGGCTACCCCTGTGAAAACGCTCCACCTTGCCCGGGAGATCGCGCGCGCGGCTGGCATCCGGCATATTCATCTGGGAAATGTTCCCGGAACATTTTGAAACTTCTATTTTTTCTTTTTTGAATATTTCGTCGTATATTTGAGAAAACGCCCAACCAACTTTTAATTTCATATTTATGGACAAAATCATTTCTAATTTCAAGGACGTCGTCCTGAACAAGTATGTTAAGTTTGACGGAAAAGCGGACCGCGGGGAATTCTGGCGCTTTTTCCTCGCCGTGGTTCTGATCGGGGTCGTCTTCTATCTCCTGCTCGCCCTGTTCGCCAAGGTCAGGTTTCTGCACACGATCATCAATGTGATCTACCTTCTGGTCAGTCTGGGTCTGCTGCTTCCGAATCTGGCCGTGACCGTCCGCAGACTGCGCGATATCGGCAAGGACTGGCCTTGGATCTTCATTGCCTTGATCCCCTTCATCGGGGCAATCTGGCTGCTGGTCCTGCTGGCCAAACCCAGCCAGTCGGGTCAGGACGCCGCTCCCACACAATAATTTTTTCGTGAACAAACAGAAATTTCTTTCCTGGAAGGGCCTGCTGGCAATTGCCATGCCGGCCCTTTTCTTTTCCTCCTGCAGTCAGCCTGTGAAACCCGACGCCGCTGTCCTGTCTGAAGCCGCCATCCGCGTCGGCGTGTTCTCCGGACACGGGGGCGCCGAGACCTGCAAATGGGAAACCTTCGAGGCAGTCCGGGTCGACAAGCAGATGCGCGTCCGCTTCATCGGCTCTTCCGACATCGCGGCCGGCTGCCTGGATAGCCTGGACGCGATCATCGTGCCCGGCGGCGGGGGGAGCACGCAATATCTCAATCTTGGCCCGGAGAATATGGAACGGATCAAGACGTTTATTCGGAACGGCGGCGGGGCTGTCGGCATTTGCGCGGGGGCCTATTTGTTCTCGAATACGCCCGACTATGCGTGCATGCGGATCAACGGGGCGAAGGCCATCGACCTGGAGCACGACAACCGCGGCCACGGCGTTTCCAAGTTCACGCTGAATGCGGCCGGAAAGGAGATTTTTCCGGAAGTGACGGACCGCGACACCTGCTATCTTATGTATTATGAGGGTCCCGTGTTCGTGGATGCCGAGGATTCGGTCGACTACGAAGTGTTCGCGATGATGGAGAGCGACGTGCACGAGGAGGGAAACGCTCCCGCCGACATGACGAACGGCAAGCCTTTCTTCATCGGCAATGAATATGGAAAAGGGCGGGTGTTCAGTTCGATCGCCCATCCCGAGGCTACTCCCGGCATGCGCTGGATGATTCCGCGCATGGTTCGCTGGACGCTCCGCAAGGACTATCCGGCCTATTCGGAAAATGCGGTCCGCCCGGACTTGTTCGGACGTGAGATCCTGTTTACGAAGGAGATGCTGAAGCGGGAATCCGCCACTTACTACACTTTGCTGTACGGTACGCCGGAAGAGAAGATCGCGACCCTGGACTGGCTGCAGGAACACCTTTCCTGGGACGCTAAGCGCTGGGTGCAGGGACTGGTCTACGATGCTTCTCCGGAGGTACGCGCCCGAGCAGCCCGGTACATCGCCGACACGGAATGGACCTGGTATCTTCCGGACCTGATCGCCGCCTGCGCGAACGAGCCGGATCCCGACGCAAAAGCCGTCTTCGAGCGATCGATTGCGCTCTTGCAGGGAGAGTAGAGAATCTCGCGAACGAAAACTCCGATTCCGGGGCGTTGAAGCGATAGATATATTCCACGAAAATTCTTTTTCGGGAATTTTGTGAATTCGAGAATTAGAAGTATATTGACTCGAATTGTAATTGCATATTGTCGTGAAAAAGAATATTTTACTCTATCTCATCCTGCTGCTCCTCTGCCCCTTTGCGTTCGGTCAGACAGATTCTCTGAACTATGTTCTGAGGGGGGTTGTTTATGAGGCGGAAACCGGAAAGCCTTTGCCCGGTGTCAATGTTTCCCTGCCCGGAAGCCATTTCGCGACGGTTACCAACGAAGACGGCGGTTTCATCATCAAATCGGATTTCCTGCCTTCCGCGCTGACGTTGATCCACGTCGGTTACAAAACCGTAAACCGACCGATTGTCTATGGCCAGACGGATTATCTGGAGATCCTAATGTCCAAGGATGCCCTGTCGTTGAGGGAGGCGGTGCTCTTCGGCGACCCTCTTACCCTGTTGTACAGGGCACTGGAAAAGATTCCGGTCAACTACAGCTCGGTTCCGGAACGGTTCCAATGCTTCTATCGCGAAACGGTACAGAAGCGCCAGCGTTTCATAGCCATTTCAGAGGCAGTCATGGATATGTACAAGACCTCCTACAACCAAGGAATCGGAAGGGATCGCGTGTTGGTGGAGAAAAGTCGGTTGCTGGCCAGTCCGAAAGTTTCCGACACGTTGAGCGTCAAGGTTTTGGGAGGACCCACACAGGCTACCGAATTGGATTTGGTAAAGAACGGCTCCTTTTTCTTCAGTCAGGATAATCTGGAGTTGTACACTCTGCGGATGGGGCAGGCGGTTATGATCAATGATCGCCCGCAGTACGTGATCCAGATGGTGCCGGGCGGAGGCTCCGAGTACGCCCTGCGGTTCACGGCACTGTACATCGACATGGAAACCCTTGCCTTCACTCGGATCGAGCAGTTATTGGATGTGTCGGATGTGACCAAAGCCACCAACGAGATGCTGGTCCGCAAGCCTTTCGGACTGCGTTTCAGGCCGCGCGAGATGAGTCTTGTCATCAACTATTCCTACGACGGACGTATTTCCAGGATCAGCCACGTGCGCGCGGTGTTCAGGTTCACCTGCGACTGGGGCAAAAAGCTTTTCCGTACCCCTTTCACTGCAGTGAGCGAAATGGTGGTCACGAATCGCTATGAAGGTGCTGTTACTCCGATTGAACGGACCGAAGCCTTCAAGCGCACCGAGACCCTGCTGGATCTTGCCAAATTTTATTTCGATCCGGATTTCTGGAAAGACTACAACATCATCGAACCTACTACGAGTCTCGAGCATGCGATCGACCGGATCAAAAAGTGATCGGGAAACGATCGTCGGCAGAGTTAACGAAGCGAAATCGGTCAAGTATGCCGCTCTGACTGAAGATTTGGGCTGTCTCCTCGGTTCGGAGACGGATTCCATCGCTGTGCTGTCGAATGCGGCCAGTCTGATCCACGAGCGGATGGGGTTCTTCTGGACGGGATTCTACCGGGTCGGCCGGGATTCATTCGGGACACCGGAACTGGTGCTCGGGCCTTTCCAGGGACCGCCCGCCTGTATGCGCATCGCATATGGAAAGGGTGTCTGCGGCACTGCCTGGGCGAAGCGGAAGACGCAGATCGTTCCCGATGTGGAACAGTTTCCCGGACACATCGCTTGCAGTTCCCGTTCCAGATCTGAAATCGTCGTGCCGCTGTTTGATGTTGGCTCAGGAGAAGTGTTTGCCGTCCTGGATATCGACAGCGAGCGACTCGCTACCTTTGACGAAACGGATGCTTTCTGGCTCGAACGTATCTGCCGCTTCCTGGCCGAAAAATGCAAATAATCGATTTCGCGCAAGAAATTGTTGCGATTCTGCAAATAACTTTTTATTTTTGCATCCGCAAACGGGGGCGTAGCTCAGCTGGTTTAGAGTGCTGCAATGACATCGCAGAGGTCAACAGTTCGAATCTGTTCGCCCCCACTACATCCAAGGATCCGGCCGAAAATCTTTTTCGGCCGGATTCATTTTTAGCCGGATTCACTTTTAGTCTGAGTCCCTCATCTTCCTCGTTGGCCTCATCCCGGCGTCTTTCCTTTTCTCCGCGCGCCCTCTTTCACCCTTCGCAGGTGGAATCATAGACGGCTACCTGGAAATAGATTCGGCTGCGGTGTAAGCACATCCGCTTGCAAATGGGGTACGAAATCGTCCACCTGCAACACCCCGAACCTGCTGGAGGGCACTGTATCGTGGGCGGGCGCTTCCAGGTGGGCGGCCTGGTCGAACACCTGGGAATATATTCCTTTCATGATGGGGCGGCTGCGTTCCGTGGTGTCTGTGGAGAGCTCGCCCGAAGGGGTCTGCTTGCCGCCCCTGACGCCGCTCTCCAGCCTCATGATTCGTTTGTAACTGATAACTGACATTTTGTTTACCGATTTTTGGTAAACTTTTTTCAGGACGATACGCAGGGCCTTTCTTCCCGCATAATATAAATTGCTGTAATTGAATGTGTTAAACATTTCAATCGGTCAAAAATTTGACGCATTGAAATCCTTAAAACTCTGATTATCAATGCATAAAACGCTGCTGTTTCCTAGTCATAAATACAAGAGCTTGGCATTTAGGTGCTTACAAAGGTTGTCGCGGGCAACAGTAGTTAAAACGGCGTCCTCCGTGACGGGACGGGCTCGCGATCATTGGCTGTAACGCAACAGG